>JAABUQ010002801.1_pt1 | contig 33496 bp, 43 predicted proteins | sample 5560001 | NCBI WGS metagenome assembly JAABUQ01 (sample SAMN10711888, study PRJNA513371) | rock metagenome | isolation source: Antarctica rocks | place: Antarctica: Victoria Land, Finger Mt nord | collected 2015-12-18
CTCAACCCTCCGTCTCAACTTCTTCAGATTCCGCGTCGCCTTCTGCCGCTCGAAAAACCGCACCATGTGGTACTTGGATATCGTGGCGTTGCGCTTTTTTTCTAGCTGGGCGAAGGAGAGGTCTTGGCGGTAGCCGGCGAGGGCGCGCTCTTTTTCTATACGGACGGGGAGGGGGAGGTGCGGTTGTGTTAGGAGGCGGGTTGTGGAGCGGATGAGGGTTTTGAGGGGGTTGATTGGTTTGAAGGGGGGTTTCGGGGGGAAGTGGGAGGGTTTGGTTGAGTGAGGGTGGGTGTGGGAGGGTTTGGAGGTGAGTTTGTGGCGGTTTTGGCGGTCGGGATGCATTGAGGGCGAGGGGTTGGGTGACATCGTTGGAGTATGCGCCGGGGTTGTGGTCGTCTTGATGGGTGGAAGGATTTCAGGAATTGATTTGGTGGGGAATAGGTCTCGTAATATATTACGCACTAGTGCCATGGTGTCCTACCTCGGGTGATGCATCGTCAATGGTCGATTTTCCTACCTACATGTCTGTATTTACTTTGAAGCTTATGTGATATGAACACTGTCGTCACGGTTTTAGTATTCGGCACTACCCTGAGAGCTATGCGAATGCTGTGGAGATCCTAGCGATGATTCAGAAGCTCCAGCACGCCGCTGCTGGGGACAGGGTGTCTATGGCAAGACGATGAAGGGAAATTGAACCCCCGACTTTGAGCAATTACTTTGCTCATGTTTTGGGGCCTTTCTACAAAGTATGGAGACGGCCATCAGATGGTCATCGAACTCGACACTGTCTGATCAACGCTTTCTTTTTGCCGATGTCAACGGCCGCTCGTTCCATCTCGGTCACGTCAAGCGATATTCTCCAAACAGCCCGGAGAGATTTACCTCTGAGCTCGTCCCAGCATACCGCAAGGTTCCCGCTTTTCGAGCTTTCGATTGGGCTCCTTTCGATGAGTCATTAGTCGCAGTAGGAACGCCATCAGGAGAAACTTGCATCCTCCGAATCGACGACAGTACCCTGCCTATTTCATTTCCAGCCAAGTACCAGCGTTTGTGCAATGCTGTGGCTCTTGGTCGGACTGGACTACTGGCTAATGGGCTTGAAAGAGTCAGAAATGACTTTTGTCTGAATATATGGGATGTTAGCCAATCCCTAGCCACTGTCTCTTCTCCAGGTGGAAGAACCGGGAAATCTTTTGTGGAGCCTTATCGAAAATTTGCCAGTTCGGAGTCAATCTCGAGTATCAAGTATTTCGCTACTCAACCTGAGGTGTTGATTGCCGGTGTGAAAGGTCTTGGAATTAGAGTATATGATCTGAGAGAGAATACGGGAAACCCTTCTTTGCATTTTCAGACCCCCTATGTGCATAATATTGCCATCGATCCACTTGACGAAAATTACTACGCATGTACAAGTCCTGTCAAAGATACGACAATTCAGATCTGGGACTGCCGGTCTGGAGTGCCATACTCGGCATCGAGTCTGAGTCAAAGCCATGGCTCTGGCAGTGATCCTGGTAATCAGCTAGGCCCAGTCTTAACGTATCCAGATGTCTTTAACGCATCCAAGAGCTCAAGTCAAGCGAGGATTTGGAGCTTGAGATACTGCAAGGGCAAAACTGGCTTTCTAGGCGCTCTTGCAAGCAATGGGGATTTCAAGGTCTTTGAAACACAGCAAAGTCATACCTCGACAGATGAACAATCCAGACTACAGCGGAGCGTGGACTCTCAGATGACTAAGAATCTTACAACACGACTATCTACTAGACGTGTGCATCAGATTGAACGAGCTTTCGATGACTCGCCGGAAAACCGTTTAGAAAAGGAGCGTATCGTCGCGTTTGACTTCACTAATCTGGCTGGGTCCAAGGGCGCTCCTTGCGCAATTATCCTTCGAGGCGATCAATCAATAGACATTCGTGAACTGAGTGGCCCTCCTTCGGCTTTGAGCTTCTCATGCAGGGGAGGGCTGATTGTCAGTAGAGCTAATCAGACTGTCGACAAAGGCTCTGGGGCTGTTGATGGGAAAGACTTCCTAGCAGACGCAGTGCAGAGGTTCAATCCCAATGAAGACGGCAATGCCACTGATATCCTCAACACACTTCACCTCAAGCACGGAATGTTAGATGTTCCCCAACCAAGAGCGGTTAAGGATTCAGACGATCCTACTAGCGACAGCTCGAGATGCCTGTCTAGCCGTGAAGCCCACGAGCAGAGTACTGGCATTCGTTTGTCAAAAGAGAAGCCCACTATAGAAGATGCACTAACATATACAACCATTGCTCGTCGCCGCTGTTCAGAAGGGTACCTGGTAGACACGGAGAAGAATATCGAGATCGTTCGGGACGACCCATGGCTGCAATATATGTGGGCGTGGGTTGGCAGTATGTTTAAATACGTGTTGTCTCGCTGTTACTGAATCGAACAGGTGCGAGAAGGAACGCTGAAGGTGGATGCATGGTCTCGGGCAAGGTCGATTTTAGCTACCTCGGAGTCTACAATATTTGGAGTGATAACAGAGGTATGCTGAGACGCCGGATTTTGCATCAAACCGAATCCAAAACTTACGTAGTGTCTCAGGTCTGCAGAACGTGGTCTCAGATGCAGTGAAACTTCTAGCCCAGGACCTTGAATTACCAAGATTCACGACAGTCCACTCAGCTTCCCCAGAGTACCGTCAGTTGTGTCTTCGTATATGCGGTCTTGGGCTTGCAGAAAAGCAATTAGAAGAAGCGGTCAGAGGTTTCATGCACAACGGCCAGAACACCAAAGCCGCTGCTCTGGCAATCATACATGATCAACCCAAGTTAGCACTCACCGCTCTCAGAAACGGGAATCCTACACCGGCGCATCGAGAACTTGCAATTGCCCTTGCTGGATATGCGAAAGGCGCAATGGATGATGTTTGGGAAGAGACCATTCATGATCTCGCCAAGGGATTACACGACCCCTATGCTCGAGCTATTCTTGCCCTCGTTAGCCACGGCGATTGGCACGATGTAATTGCAGAAACATCACTACCTCTCCGGGACAGAGTCGGCATTGCCCTGTCGTATCTAGACGACGAGGAACTGACCGAATACATCACTAATGCCACAGCCGAAGCCATCGAAGGAGGTGATATCGAAGGAGTCGTCCTTACCGGTCTGACAGAGAAAACGATCGTGCTTTTCGAAAACTATATACAAAGATTCTCAGACCTCCAGACTGCAGTCCTCGCCCTCTCGTTTGCCTCCTACCGATACCCCACCAACTCTTGCCTCATCACTTGGCGTGAAACCTACCGGTCATGGATGAACCAATGGCGTATGTTCATGGCGCGAGCACAATTCGATATGCAAGCTACTAAACTCTCTGCACCACCAAAAGGTAGACCGACCCTGCCACCGGCACCCCGTCAAGTATCCCTCCGCTGCACCTACTGCGATCAAGCCACTGATCACAACTCCGAGCATGTCAATCCTTTAGGCACCTCAGGCAGCTTTACAATCCATCAGGGCTCCATCTTCGGTGAGGCAAAGTCTGGCACTATATGCCCGAGATGTGGACGACATATGCCTCGATGCGTCATCTGCATGAACTGGCTGGGCGTGCCGGACGGACACGGGAAGAGCGCTGTGGCTGCGAATGTTGGAAAGAAGCAGAGTCTGGAGATGTTCACGAGTCTGTGTAGGGGATGTTGGCATATGAGCCACGGTGCACATGCTGAGGAATGGTTCGCAAGGCACGAGGTTTGTCCGGTGCCTGGATGTGGATGTCGGTGTGTGGAGGTTGATGTTGGGGTGGGTTGAAGATCACTGGCTCAGAAGGCTTTCTCGAAGCAATGGAAGATGCGAGCTAGACTTGAGTGAGTAATATACGTCTATAAGTACAGCGTTGAGTCAAGCAAACCCAAACCTTCATGGTTGCCTTTCTATCCCAGTACAAGTATGGTCGTTTCCCGAAGGATTCAACGGCGGTTTGAAGTTTGACCAAAAACGCCATGAACAGTGACGCTTATATGGATTAGAAATTGAAGCAGTAGATGGAATGGATATCCAAGCGCTTGCTCTCCCAACTATGGACTTAGACTCCGGTGTTGTCAGCTGTGTAGTAGAAATTTCCAGGTGGGACTATCATAGCACTTTAAGTTGTCCACTACATATACTTACTTACTCTGTACTTTCTTCGTCTTCTCTTCGACTTTCAACCTTGCAGTTCCTAGGATGAAGTCATGTATCCTCGGACCCGTATGCGCGAAAGTCTTCCCAGTACCTCTATACATTGATCTCATAGATGCTATGGCGGGGTATCTCGGCTCTGCATGAATGAGCTGCAGGCGGATAGCCGCCAAAAATCGTGACCAGGCTGCATCAATGCCCCTCTCCCCTCTCCCCTCTTCCTTCTTTACAATCATCCCACCAGGTAAACATAGTATCATTCAGAAAAATAAAGCAACATGGCCGGTCTACCAACGAAAGACTCCACTGCCTCATTTTGGCATAGTGAGCCTTCCACTCTTCTTCTAGACCATCGCACCACACCAGAGCTCCCTTCATATGCCGACGTCGTCATTGTTGGTAGTGGAATCACTGGTGCATCAGCCGCAAGATTCCTTGCCGAAGATGAGCGAGCTAAGGGTGCGAGCATTGTGATGCTCGAGGCAAGACAGGCTTGCTGGGGAGCCACAGGAAGGGTATCTCACCCGTCCGCTTCGCCATCTTGTCACTCGTGTCATTTCTACTACTTTGGCTACTTTTCGCATTTCCATACACAAGAAAGTGATTGAAAGCTATCGCTAACCTAGTCGAATCTGCGTCGAACAGAATGGAGGACACTGCCAGCCTTTACTCTTCGACTCTACCCCCGACGTTGCACAATTCGAGCTTACGAATTGGCACACGGTCAAATCATACATCGAGGAGCATAATATTCAGTGCGAATGGCAGTCTCGGCCAAGCTGTCGTACATTCTGGAGCGAAGAATTGGCCGAGGAAGCCAAAAAGGCTGTGCAGAACCTCAAGAATGTGGCTCCCGAGCTTGGGCGTCTAGTCAATGTGATCGAGGGCGAAGAAAATCTCGAAAACTACCTGGTGAATGCACATGAGGATTACGGTGCTGTAGCGGCAACCGTTACGTCTACTGCCGCCAGTCTCTGGCCCTACAAGCTGATTGCATTCATTTTGGAGAAACTAGTCACGGAAGGGCGATTGAATTTACAGACTATGACGCCTGTTGAGAAGATCGATGTTCCCATCGATTCCAAGGGACGACACTGTCTGCATACTCCTCGTGGTAGTATCAGCACCAAGCATGTCATCCTGGCAACCAACGCTTACACGTCTCATCTCCTTCCCGAATTCGAAGAGCTTATCGTGCCAGATAGGGCAGTCATGTCGGCTCTACTCCCGCCCCTGGGCGCAAGGTCTTTGAGCAACTCGTACGGCTTTGTTGGTGTGAAGGGTAACAGCCCTAAGTTTCACGATTATCTGATTCAGCGCCCGTCGTCTGGCGTACCGAATCCCGGTGGCCATTTGATGTTTGGCGGCGGCTGGGTGGCCGCAAGTCTCGATTCAATTGGCGAGACAGACGATTCTGTCCTAGACGAAGATTCTGCCGAGTACCTTCGAGAACAGTTGTTGTATCTTCTAGAGCTTGGGGGGGCGTCCAACGTAATAGATGAGCTTAAAGCAACACATCAGTGGTGTGGGATCATAGGTAGATCGAAGGACCAGCACCCTTGGATAGGAGCGGTACCTGATCGCACGGGCGTTTGGCTTGCTGGAGGATATTCAGGTACGTGCACAATGCTGTAAGTCAAGGCTACAATCTGCTGAACATAATGCGAAGGCCATGGTATGCCCAACGGCACGCTCTGCGGCAAGGCCGTTGTCGAGATGCTATTAGGAGAGGAAAGCGGTGCACCGATCGAATACGTCGAGGAAAAGCTTGTCAGGACGGGCAACCTACCTCAGGCATATGTTATCACAAAGGACCGGATGGAGCGTTGCAAAGCACTCGCTTCAGTGAGTCTGCAGTTTGGTGAAAGCCAGGCAAAGGCAAAGAAAATGCAAGAAAGGCCAGCCACGAATCCGCAGGCGGAGGGGCAGCATCACAATCATGCCCTCCAAGAGTATCAGATGCAACTGATGTTACTTGAGCAGCAGAGAAAGAAACGTGCAAAGACAATACAAGAAAGGCCGGCCACGAATCCGCAGGCGGAGGGGCAGCATTACAATCATGCCCTTCAAGAGTATCAGATGCAACTGATGTTACTTGAGCAGCAGAGAAAGAAACGTCTACTGATGGAAAGGATGTGTGAACTCGATGAATCTGACTCCAAGCATCAGGGCGAATCCACGTCTGAGCCAGGCCGGAATATTGCGCTTCCCCATCAAGGAGGGCATCCAGCACCATAAGGCAGTCGGGCTGGCAGATGCGAGTCTCATGAGTATCAGGTGCGACATGAGCAGTGGGCTATCAAGCTCAGGCGTGATCAGGGAGAACAGACCGATGTGCAATCATTTACGAGCTTCGACTTTCGGTAGAGCTTTCAATGAATAACGATTTCAGGGCTTCAAGCCCAAATACCTCTAGCTTGACGATTTGTAGTACAATTTGTACCATCATGACGAGAAGAAAGTCTTCATGCTCATCGTGTTACCTTAGATTATGTTTGATGGCCGCTGATCGAGGGGATATTACAAACGTGTAAGGCTGAAGATTCGCAGGGAGTCCGTGATTGGTCAATGAAATCGTTCTCTCAAAGCCGCTTTCAAATTCTTACAACAACCCAGGTCTGACGACATCCATCACAACCAAATATTTGTCTCTGGAGCCGAGAAGCTGAGCTGGTGCCACTGGACTTGTCATAACTTTTTGAGACGAGAGACAATTTGTATTCTGCTCGCACTCACTCGCGGGATCGTTCAAGTGCACTATCTTGAGAGCATCGACATGTCGACCTTTCTAAAACCACGCAGGCGATGACACAATCCTCGCTACGACCCCCTCCGACCTTACAGCCACGTCCCAAAGCTGTGCCTACCTTCAGTAGCACCTCTGTTGCCGGCAAATCTCTCTCTACCGCTCCCCAACTCTCAAGACCCTCCTCTCAAAGCCGTCAATCATCTCCTGTCCGATCGAGTACGCCCCTCGACGTCTCCGACAGAGCCACCGCAGCACTCGTCAGACGTGTGCTGTGCCCACATAGCCATGCCAGTGGCGACAAGGAACGGCCCATCGAGGAGCTACTCCCGCCGTTGACGAGCAGCAACGAGGTTGACCTTCAATTATACGCCATCATTGCCATTGTGGTGAAGGACTTGGTCTATAGCTGGTATGGGAAGATTACACCGGATCAGACATTCGTGGAAGAGGTGGTGAAGATTGTTGCACACTGTACGAGGGCATTGGAGACCAGATTGAGGTCTACAGACCTCGAAAGCCTGCTGTTGGATGAAATACCTGAGCTGCTTGAGAAGCATGTACAGGGTACGTATTTGCTCGATGAGGTGGCCGTACTGCCTGCTGAAAGCTTCCCAGCATATCGTATCAGCCATCAAGCAGGACCATCACCAGCTTTGGCAACCAATCCCCGCGTCATCTACCATAACCTTAACCCTCATCCAGCTCTGTCTCCCATCCCCGATCCCGACATACCATCTACGATTGAAGAACAATTGAGAAATGAAGCAGACTACAGGCAGCTCCTCGTGCAAGGTGCTTTGGCCGTCCTCTTGCCGACGGAAGACTTTGAGAATGCCTGTCTCCGCACTCTCGTTGCAGATGTGATTGCAGAAACCATACTGGGCAATGCGATTGGTGGCAAGGTCTGCGAAGGCTGGTTCATTTTCGATAGCATCATCAAAGCGGTCGGGATGGTCAAAGCGAAGGTGAAGCCCAAAGCCACAGGCGAACAAATCGAAGTCGATACACGGAGCCGGCTTGAAAAGTTCGGTCTGCTGTCCGAAAAAGAGGAGAAGGCGGGACGGAGCAGTCAAAGCAGGCGATCGACGCTGTCATCTGTCTTCTGGCGGATCTTACAGTACGGCTACTTGACATTCCTGGCCATTCGATTTGTAATGCTCGGCTTTATTGCAGCATCATCGCGACCACTACGGTCGAAATTGACGCCGAGACCTGTCAAAATCGCCAGATCTTCACCAATGACAGGAGAAGCCCTACCGCCTTTCCGACCTCGTCCAATCCTGAGCTTCAGGATCTTCCCGTTATTGTCGACACTACTCGACCTTCCCCTCCGAATGCCATGGCTTTGCGGAAGCCTGGCGTTGTTGCAACACCATCTGATCCACGGGCCTTTGAAGATGGGAGGCACGGACGGGATATTGGACCAGTAAGTGAGCGAACTTCTCCTTCTGCGTTGCTGTTGGTCGCATTGAATCACCCCCGCTTTAATTTTCCGAACGCTATCCATGGACGGCCGCATGAGATTTCGGTCAGATGACTTTTCTGATATGGACGCATGGTGCAAGCTTGTCCACTTGCTTGCACTGTAATGCAAACCTGTGGGGATCGCTGCACGTCTCGCTTCCCCGTTATCTAGGTGCATTGATGCGCAAGCCTTTGTTGGTCGACCACGTTCTCTTTGGTCAGCCACAGAGCGGGATCGCACCAAAGGTGGGGGGAGGTCTAAACCGGCCACCCCCGCGGACTTTAATGCCCCCTGTTTTATTTCCCCCTCCCTTTCCTGACATGATTATTCCACATCCGTCAATGATCATCTCGTTTCATCCCATTTCTTTCTAAAATCCTTTCATCATTGAAATCATCGATACAATGGTGCCATCCAGCCTAATCCCTTTTTGGAAATTCCTTTTCAAAAGCCAAGCAATGCATTCCTCCTCGGTGCTTTCGGCATTTAAACCACCCTCCTTTTCCGCTTAGACTTTCCTCAAGAAAAAGAAAGGCCTGACGCTTGACACCCAGTCAGATGTCTTCTAACCGCCCGGCCAAATACCCCCATCCTTCATCATCAAGCTCCCGAAATTTCCACTGCCGAATCGCACTCAATCAATCGACGGGGATGGGCCCTCCCACACCCTAAACAATAAAATGCCCATTATCGATTACCATTCCCAGCTGTCAATCACTACCTAGTCACTCGACCCCACCGTCGTGCACAATCCTAAACCCATATTCCAAATCCATTCTTGCATCTCCATTCCACCCTCGCCAGACCTTCAACTCAAGGCGTGGAGCAAGGATCAAGGATCAAGAGCCATTTCCCGGCCTCACTTCTCCACACTCCTCCAAACAGGGTTGCATAACCTTGGGTACCAACATTATCCACAATCCTTTTGGGACGAGCCCAGACCCACACAGGCGCAGGCTGCGCTTACCCTTTTCAACGGACCCTGCACTGGCACTCCTGCATGCCATCCGAACCCATGTCCAAATCCACCCTTTCAGACCCCAAGCGGCTTGTTTCGTGGCGTCTACACTCCGACCCCTTTCATCTCCACCCCTTCCCCCGTTCTCGTTCCCTGCATCTCCCCTCCCGTCCACACCCACCTGCGCTGAAGGAGACCCTCCAGCCTCCCACGCGAACGCTGCCCCCTGCATTTACCCAGCCCCGCTACCAACTCTACAGCTACTCCCCTGCTTTCCTCATACGCCATCGTCTCACTCTCCACTACTATCCGCGCTAACCACTCCCCCACAGATACCTCCACCACACTCTCAACACCCTCCCCCCGGCCTCCCTCCTTCCCCACCTCCTCGCCTCAATCCGACACTCCCTCCTCCCTCACTCCTCCCTCCCCCCCCCCTCCCCGCCACCACCCTCCCCAGCTCAAACCGCGCAATTGAAACGCGACGCAGCACGCGCCATCCTCTCTCTCATCCCCCCGAAAGTTTGCGAGAGGGTTTTTGGGGAGAAGGAGGGGGAGATGTGGGTGGGGGAAGTCGAGGGGGGGTTGGGTGTTTGGGAAGAGGGGTGGGTTAATCGGCATGTGCTGTGGAGGGTTGTCGAGGTGGTTGTGGTGAGGGTGGTGCCGGAGTTGGAATTGGGGAAGCGGGGGGGTGGGGGAGATGGTGGAGGGGAAGGGGGGTTAAGGGGGGTGGATGGTGGGTGAGGGGATAGGGGGACCGGGAGCGGAGCTGAGGGGGGTGAGGTTTGGTTGCTGGGTTGGCTTTTCTTACTTAGATAGTTGCGTAGGAAGGAATGTCGTCCACGACAGACGAGTCTTACCCTTCGCTCGATCGTGGGGGCTACAACGGAACAGAGCACGTAGAGTCAGGAGTAGTCATTCAAAGCAACCGCCCATTGCGCATTCGCATTCGCTTTCCTCTTCCCTTCTGCTGGGATAGCTACATAGCTACCCTACCCACTGCCGCTCTCACGCGGTGGTTGAAACGTCAACATACATATCCTCGAACTCGTGTACTAGACCCGGCCCGATTCGATTCGATCCCTTCATAACAATACAATTTGCAACACGTGTACGTACACCCCCTTTCCCCCCGCCGCCCCGCCGTCTCTGAAGGCTCGTTCGGGTCTGGTTCCCACTTTTGAAAGTAGTAGTAGTAGTGGAGGAAGCCGTGAGGCTTGGGTATTTCTAGATCCTGTGTTTCCCCTGATTTTTTTTGTGGTAGAGTTGGCTGCCTTGGCCGTTTCCTTACACCCGTGTTCCTGCCGACCGAATTGGAATTGAGAAGGGAGGAAAGGGAATGGGATGAAATGGGATGGAATGGGATGAAGGAAGAAGGAAAGGAAAAGAAGAGCTGGGAAGAGATTAGTAGCCGCCCGTGAGGAATGTTGATCAGCCGCCTGGGAGAGGGAATGGGGTTCGTAATGACTGTGTGGAAGAGAAGCGTAGTGTTTCCCGTGTCTGTGCGCGGATCGATTCGCGGGTCGCTCCGCCGTGAGGCTCCGTGCGTGCATGTGCCTGGCCGCTGCCTCGGAAAAAGACGAAAGGAAGAGAGGAGAGCAGCCACCCCATCAGTTCAAAGAATGCACACTCCGCTTCCGCCCCATCGGCACGGTCCCATCACCCCTCTCTCCATTAATTGAATGCATCCCCCCCGGCAGACTCCCCGCGTCCAGCTTCAGCATCTGGATCCACTTCCCTATCACGAGATAGTCCTGCGCGTCTATGCTGCCGTTGGGTTGGTTCTCGATGAACTTCCTCCAGATCTCGAGGGCGGCCCTGGCCTCCTCCGTTGTTGGGGGCGGGGAGACGGGCGAAATACTGTTGGAACTGGAGCCCGGAGCGCGGAAGCCGGTGGTGCCGGAACGGGAGTACGAGTGCGTGTGCAGAGCGTCCATGTTGATGGGGGAGACTTCCATGTCCGAGGCGGGGGATTCGAGCATTGTGCTGGGGTGCTGGGGGTTTTGGGTCGAGGTGGCCGAGTTCAGCGATTCGGCGTCGATTAAGGGGACGGTTTGTCGGCGACGGAGTGATGCCGGTGCGAGAATGGGGAGGCGGGGGACTTTCTGGGCGGGCATGCCGGGGGAGGGACCGCAGGAGGACATTGGGCTAAAGTAGGGGGAGGTGGGGGAGCGGAACTCGGAGAATGCGGATTCCGAGAAGCAGGAGTTGAGGGAGGTGGTGGACTGGGAGTGCGTGTGTGACCAGTGGTCGTTGGGCGAAAAGACGGAGTCGGGGGATTTGGTTTTACTGGCTGCGGAGGTCGGGTTGAGGGGGATGCCGTCCCAGCCTACGGTTGGAGACGCGTTGGGGGTTTGGGAGCCGGATTTGGGCGAGAGGGAGGCTTTGGGTGATTTGCCAACGCTGCCTGGGAGGTGGTTTTTGGCCTTGAATTTCTCGAGCCAGACGGGGTCGTTGACTTGGGAGGTGCATTCTGCATTTCCCAGGGTGGACGCGAATTTGCGGGCTTCGTCTCGAATCAGAGCGTCGTTAATGGGGAGCTTCTCGGCCAGGCGATTTTTGGCCCAATTGGAGAGAGTGCGTTCGATGTCGGGAAATTTGGACTTGTTCTTGCGAGGGGGAGAGCGTCGGCCGTCTTCTGGAATTAAGTATTTATCCTTTTGGCGGAGGACTTTCGAGACCGTGCTGGGAAGCTTATTAGACAACATCGAAAGGAAACGTGTGTGTTAAAACAAACCTTCGCTCGACACCAAACAAGGCTGAAGGGTATGTTAGTATATGATGTGATAAACATATGCATTCGGAAGTTACCTCCAATCTCGGTCTGCTTTACAGTTGGGTTTTCTTCGTGATACTTGCACATTCGCCGCCTATCATCGTCGGTGAGAGTCTTTCTAGACGTAGGTAGAGTCGACGCCGATTTTGGCGGTGTTGGTACAGGCTCCGGGGGAGCAGATAGGGGACTTTGTACAGTTGGTGCAATCGGCCTATGTTGTAGTGGCATAGATACAGGCGGACTATTTTCCGAAGGATTGGTGAGTTGACTGGGCCATAAAATGTTGGTGTTGAGTGGATGTAAAGGCCGTGGAGCGGAAAAGGGTGTTTGAAAAGGCGCACTGCTGAAGATATGATCCAATTGTGCATTCGAAGAGGATTGAAAATTGTAAGTGCCATAGTCATCTTGAGGCGAGTGGTCCGAGGATTGATCGTCCTCCTCGACCATCTGGTCGGGCTCAAAGTCATCGTCGTGGTGAAGACTATACTGCTCCTCTACTTTCATGGCCATTGGATCCATGTAGGCGTCATGCATCATGTTCGCAGTAGGAGCGGTCCCTCAATGGCGCTTGTTGCAGGAAGTGCAAGAAGCCTAGCTTTTGGATGGTGCGGGTCTCGAGAGGGACTTGTCGAGGGAATTATGCCTCGAAGCAGTATTCTGGGACAGGACAACAGCATGCAACATGACGATTCAAGCAGTCCTGTTCGGAGCGAGCATTCTTTTCTAAGGGGGGTCCTGTTCCTTGGTCATTAGCCATGTGCTCTGGTCTATTCTTGTCCTTTCCTACCAATCGTATCTAGTCCCGGATGGACCTTTCACTACACCATCCCAACTCGGAAGCATCAATCAACTGAACGAATATGTATGCGCACGAGAACGTTGCCCCGGCACAGAGCTTGAGTGTGAAGAGCAAGGGCAGGTGGGCAGCTACCCTTGTCTAAGTACCTTAGGTAGGCTTGTACTTGGTAGTGGGATTTAGTGGCTCGGTGTCGAATCGTCTAGTAATGACTTATTGTACCATGGCTCGAGGGCGGGTATATTGAGGAATGGCAGCGGGGGGCTTTTACGAATGTGACCTACTGACCTTGGCACGCTTGTCCTTGACCACTGCGGTACGGAATACGGATCTGGCTAATAAAGTGACCCCATGGTTCCAGCCTAATTGATGCCCTCTAAACTGCTTCCTATTAAATTCCTAGTTTCGCCCTCCCACCGGCCACAGCTGTCAAAATGCTTCCACCCGTTATTTTCATTCGATGGACCAAATGGATCAGATACGAGTCTCAATCTCACCAAACCCACTCACCAGAACTCAAATCCACAACCATCCCACTCTGATTCCCCATTACCTCACCATCTTTGGCTCTCTGTCCTCAACTCTGCAATCAACGAGTGGAGATCTATAGCTCTTACTTCTGATCTACTCTCAACCAAACGAGCCCTGCAAGTTCCATTGACCGTCAACTGGTCATCCTGCCTTGTCTGTCGTGCGACATCTTCCCTTGTTCACAAGCCAGAATTGAACGAATGGGATGAATGCCGCAAATTCTTAGTGCTCATGGGCTAGATTTTGATTATTCCTTTTATTCGCTTGACTAAATTGTTGGGGTCGCGATAGGAGCTCTTTTTACGGATAACGCGTGGGATGCCTCGTAATTCATCGCAATTCGCATCCGTCCTCCTACAATTGTAACAAACTTTCTTGAAGCTCGATGGTGGTTTTCCATCCTAACAGGTTGACAGTGACCATATGGTGCCCTGGAAGTTGCTAGATATTCGACTACTATGGATAAAAATCGTCCGTGTGACAATTTTCCCAAGACGATTAAATGATCAAATGCAGGCGTGATCAGCCTTTCAGCCCCGCTGACTGGTCGCGCTGCGGCACCTGATTTCTTGCTGATCTCTACTCCGCTTCACCGCTAAATAAGAGTCCGCGCGGAGCAGGAATTTCCCCTCGCTCCCAGTCCTTAGTCGCAGATTCTAAACCTAGGTTAAACTTAGGCCAAAGCCACTCGAAATCTCAAATGCCGATATCGCGTCGAAATTTGTCGCACTGCAAGCCACTCAGCTTCACTTCCACTGCACCTCCAGTGCACCATACAACCCCATCGGCTCAAATCGGAACGCTGCTCGCTGTGTGGAGGATGAGAGCTTCACCTCCTGACGTATCTCGTTCATCAACGTCTCAAAGAGAAACTGTCCCCCAATAATTGCCATATTTGCAATGTCTCTCTGGTCGAATGAAGTCTCTTCGTCCACCTCTGCCATGCCATTTGCTGTTGCCTCATGCTTTTGCCCTGCTGATCGTGTGGTAGCAGAAGAGGCGTTGAACTTTGAAGAAAGTAACGACTCTTTTTGTCAATCCGCTCCATTGAAAGCGCCACTTCTTACCCCTTCGGCCAGCCATCTTGCCCATTTACTATATTCGAACACACTCGCAACGACACTGCAGGTCTAGCTGAACTGAAGATTCGGCGCTGATGAAGAAAGACCGGATCGAGGCAGCCCTTGACTTTCAATGAGCGAAAACGGATGATCGTGGTGGAGTTCCTGCATGTCATGCACTGTTTCGTATCCTCACGAGCGCGCCGTGATGCAAAGAGTGACTGGGCTTGCATGACGTCCTGATCTCGTAAACCCTTTACCAATGCACTGAAGAGGGTACGGGTCATCGCTGTCAATCAACAGGATACTCGAGCGCCTCAACGCTTTATGATAGTTACTAGGGTGTAATCAGATTCCCACTTCTTTCCGAAGGCAGGGGAATGTGTTACTCACTAACATCCTCGTCTGCAAGCTCATGAGAGAGGCCAACCCTTTGCGGCTGGTGCTTGACCGAATGCCCATAAACAATGGCGTGCTTGAATTGCTCCACGATCGTCTTGTGGATAGCATTACACTGACAAGAGATTAGCTGGAAGAACAGACCATGCCATGCCGCCACTTACAAAGTCCTCTACGCTGCAAGCATTCTTCCTCAAAACGACGGGCGTATTATAGTCGGGTAACTTTCCTTTCGGCTTCGTGTAGATGCGCCGCAGCTGCAATTTCTCCCACATCTGCTCCAGCAATTCATCCACGTTCCAACCATGCTCGGAGCTGATGGGACAGGCATTTGGGATTCGATATATCAGGTCCAGCTCCTCGATGGAAATTGAATCGATCTTGTTCAGGGCATAGATGACAGGAATATAGCTTCGGCTTTTCGCTTCCAGGACATCGATCAAGTCGTCGATTTCCGCATCACAACGAATAGCAATGTCGGCTGACGATATCTTGTACTCGCTCATGACGGCTTTGATCTCCTACTCGACGTCGTTAGCTTCAGTCCGGGATCAAGAGGGAGAGGACAACTTCGTGGCTGATATGTGTCAACGGAACGGTGTTTGTGATGGCGATACCGCCTTTGTCCTTCTTCTTGTACACTATGTTGGGGGGCTCTTTGTTGATACGAATACCAAAGCCCTCGAGTTCTGTCTCGATGACCTTCTTGTCGGTCAGAGGCTTATTAACATCTAAAATAATAAAGATGAGATGACATGTTTTGGCCACCGCTATAACTTGTCGCCCTCGCCCTTTGCCATCCTTGGCTCCCTGAATGATACCTGGTAGATCAAGCATTTGAATAGCAGCTCCATTGTACTGAACCTGTCCAGGAACTGTTGTCAAAGTCGTGAATTCATAAGCGGCGACTAAGAAGTGGTAAGCAATACCTTCTGCTCCGCAACCCGTAGCTTTCCTTACCTTCCGAGTGCTGTCCCGTCAATCTACTCATAAGGGTACTTTTCCCGACCGAGGGGAAGCCGATGAAACCGACACTGGCAACACCAGTCCTTGCAACATCAAAGCCAGCTACAATTTATCAATGATGTTCTCGCTATCGCCATTGCACGGGTACTTACAACCCCCTCCCCCTCCACTAGACGATGGAGTCAGGAGCTCACGCTTCAGCTTGGCAAGCTTTGCTTTTAGCTGGCCCAAATGATAACTGGTGGCCTTGTTCTTCTGCGTCTTGGCCATTTCGGCCTCGATGTCTTTGATCTGTAGGTTGAGTGGTCAGCATATTGCGGTCAAGACTTCCCGCTCCAGCTCACCTTATCTGCGGTAGTCGCCATTTTGTGTGCTATCAAGTAGTTTCTCTATTCTCAATGACAATGTACAGGCGATCTTTTCTGGCAGTGGGTGGTCGAATAAATATAAATTCATTGATATTGTGGCATTAAGAGGAAATTTTAGGCTAGCATTCTCGGCAGGACCTGCTAGCTCTGCGCCTACCAGCTTTCACCTCTTCTCTTTCAACAACCGCAAGAGATTTCATGGGATCTGGAATATCTCAGAATGTTCTTGTTTCCATTGACAATACTACATCGCCCAAAACAAACATAACGCACTGACACTGGTGTCGAGAGCCTGAATTGCCGTCGCCCCCAGGCGTGCATAATTCCATACTCACATCATATGATTCAACGACGACGCTTTACCTTCCCGTTCATATTTCTTTTAAGACCACAGCCAATGTGCTCATACGGCGGAAGGAATCTCGCTTCCGAGCTAATCGTTCAAGTTCCGCCGACCCTGAAAACCGTACCTGCTGTCGTGAATGGTTGCTGCAGGAATAGCACTTTGGGTTCTCTATAAGCTCTTTCTGGCTTCCGCTTCGTCCTTTCTGGTACCTGCATATGCACAAGAGATTCTAGTTGACGAAAGAGTAGTCAGTTGGAGACAACAATCTCATGGTCTTTGGTCTCGCATGATCTCCAGGGCGTGTACATTGAATCCAAGTGATCTTTCCAATTATGTTTGAGACTAGGTCCTGCACCTCACAGTCCGTGTCAACTGCGGGTATGCTACTTACACTTCTGACACCAGCATTACATTGTCCTCGGCTGATATACTTCTAATGATAGACTATAATAACAAGCGCTGAGAACCTCTCCAGTGTCATTCTACCTATGTATAAATGGACCATCATCAAAGACGTTGACTACGAGATCAATGATTCTCTTTTTATACAATCAACCTCTTTTCGTACTTTTAGAAAGAGCCCATAGATTCCAGTCTCATTCTTTGTATCTCGTGCCACAGTACGTTCCATGTCGCACACTCGTTTAACCACCCAGATCAAGGGACAAAGTAAACTTTGAGTCCTCATGCTTCGAGTATTTGGCAAATCCTAATACAGTACTATAATCTACCTGTTTACGGGATCTCGTTTAAAACAGGCCTTCATGGGTAGCAAGCTCGGCGCGCAACATATATACATTAGTAAGAAATTGATGGACAAAGGTGACGGTCCGCTACCTTATGGCGAAGAATCTGCCATCTACCTTCAAGATCAAGGAACCCATTATCAAGCGGCTTCATACTCGTCTGTAAAGTTGACCTGGCAAATTCTGAATTGGACAATGGACACAGTGTAGACCCTCTGTGGGACTGGATGGTTCTACAAAATCAGGTTCACAATCATTGGTATTTATTGGGCATAGTGGGAAATGGTGCGCTCATGGTAGGTTGGTTGAGGATGTATAGGTGGGTGGGGGAGGCGTGCACGTCAGCCATTGGACAAATCGTCTATGTGTTTGGTTTTGTAACCTTGGAAGCCAATGCTTTTCCTTGTGGCGTATGGAACGTCCTTCGCAGTCTCATAGTTAAGGTAAGTCAGGGGACCGTCGTCCGATAATCCTATAGGTTCCTGTAGGGCTGAACTCGAAGACCCTAAAACATTGTTCCGGTACCTTCACCCTCCTTCCAGATAGTAGTACTTCTTCATGGAGTGAGGCTTGACCTTATTATCGACGCAGGGAGTGACTTTGTGGTCATTCAAATCAGCAACAGCTGTCTTGTGTGCCGATGCCACACCGCCTGGCATTTTCAGGCTTCTCTCCGCCGTTCAAGAATTCTCGAGTCTACATTCGATGAGGCACCGCTCCCACGCGAGATCTTATGTCGCCTCCAACCTACGGAGAGTTATGCGATCATTCCGTGTTGGCTCACTCCTTGGTCTGTGTCTATTCGTAGGATTGACCCTGTTCTACCTCCGGACACACACACCTCGAAAGCCAATCGACATTACCCCCCCAGAACTCACGAAGGAGCTCCCACCCTCCACCAGCGCCTCCCATCCCATACATCAGCTCATTACAGAGGCCGAGAAACAACACGAGGATGTATTGGCCCGACAGTCTGATACCCTCGCCAAGGCAGTCGAAGAGTACAGAAGGAGATATAAGCTTCCACCACCCCCCAATTTCGATAAATGGTATGAATTTGCAAAAGACAAGGGCGTGCAACTCATCGACGAATATGATACCATATACCATGCTTTGCTACCATTTTGGGGCCTGCAGCCATCCGTAATTAGGGGAAGAGCTAAGGAATCGCTTGGCTTCGACAATGCAATGCTTGGGTTGACAGTACGGAATGGACAAGTACTCAGCGCAGCTGGAGGTACAGAATGGCAACAGAAGTCGACATCTGGTATGCTCGAGGAATTTGTCAAACACCTGCCCGATATGGACCTTCCTTTTAACATCCACGACGAGCCAAGAGTTGTGGTACCGCACGACGATTTGAGTAGACTCGTGGCCATTGCGAAAGATCAGGAAATACCAGCAGCGATCGAGAGCAGCGCGTTGAAAAATTATTGGTCCCCGAGACCACCGGATCTTGAGGACGGTCTACGCCCCTACGAGACGAAGACGACGAGATTCAATCGCTTTGCCCATCAGCCAACGTGGACAATTTCGAGGATGTCCTGCTCGCCTGATAGCCCAGCGCGAGCTTTGGATGAGAGCACAATTGACAATCGGACCTCCTTCGCCACCTCGGAGCTAGGACTTATCTTCAACAAATCCGCGTTCTCGAACATTTGCTTGTCGCCATCGTTGAGAGACCGACACGGTTTCTTCAATCGTCCCAACGCTTTCAACATCGTTCATGATCTGTTTCCAGTATTCTCCCAGAGCAAAATCAGCAGCTTTCAGGATATTCTATATCCGTCTCCCTGGTACTGGTCGAACAAGGTTGCTTACGACGAGAATAGCGATCACAGCTGGGAGGAGAAGAAAGACAAACTTTACTGGCGAGGATCTACGACTGGTGGCTTCTCGAGAAATGGTGGTTGGCGCCGTCAACATAGACAGCTGTTCGTCGAGAAGATCAACGCTCTGGATAATACCACTGTCATGGAGAATGAGGGGGCTTTAGATGGATCACAGTGGGCGTCCAAGGAAGTACGAAGGACAGACTATAAGGAAATGTTTGATGTCCATTTTGCCCATGTTGGACAATGTGACCCAGGAGATTGTGATGCTCAGAAGGAATATTTCGAGATTGCCAAACCAGATAAACAACACGAAGCGTGGAAGTACAAATATCTTCTTGACATTGACGGTAATGCTTTCAGTGGGAGGTTCTATGCCTTTCTCAAGAGCATGAGCCTTGTGTACAAAATGGCAGTCTTCAGAGAGTGGCATGAAGAGTGGCTGAAGCCCTGGGTACATTATATTCCCTTGGGGCTCAAGGGAGATGAATATGTTGAAAGTGTAAGATACTTTAGAAATGAGCCGAATGGGAAGATACAGGCACTCAAACTTGCGATTCAAGGACGCGAGTGGGCCGGGAAGGTCTTGCGGAATGAAGACTTTGAGGTCTGGTTCTTCCGGCTGCTGATAGAGTGAGTCTTCATCGTTGGTACTGATCTTTTCTGGCTAACTAGAAGCAGATACGGGCGAGTTGTGGATGATAATAGGGCAAACATTGGTTACAGCAATGATTGATCATATATATATGTACATGATGGATTCCATTCCAAAGCCTCTTCCCACGGAAGATCGTGACTCTGCCACGGATGGTTGTCCAATGTGCCCACCGCTATCCAAAAGTGCTCCTGTGTGCTCCATGAAGACGATCCCCAGCTTCATCTACTTAAAATTATGAACAGCAGCAACGAGCGGTACTTGCCTCTCAATCCTTTGCCTCTTGTTCACATACTCAGAAAGTTGCTAATGCCCAGGAGATAAGACTGGAGCAGCCCACATTTCATTACTAAACCCCGCCCAGCAGCAATGGAAAAACCTCAATGCTACGGTTCTCTCGAACCCAGAATGCGTGCATCAGAGATATTATACAAGGCCTCACGCTTGAAGAACGACCCTGAGCACTTAGTGGGCCTTTTACCCTTGGCGGTGGGAGTGTGGGTAACGAGACAAACATTGGCCAGCGTGTAAAGAAAGAAGACGGGTCTGCAAGCCGATTGGCGAAGTAGGCACGCCCTTGCATTTGCTGGGCCTCGAAACTATTGGCGACTTCAGGCCGTTGTACTCGGCCGTTGTGAGGGACTTTCGTGGGTTCCCTGGGCCGCAAGAATTCCCCCGCATCAGAGCGGGGTGGGGCTCCAAGATATACCGCAGAATGAATCGTAATTTTCTTGTCGTCATGCCCTCAAGGCCTACGCAGAGGGTGAAGGGAATTGGGTAGTTAATTGTGTCTTTTTATTGGAGCTGTTGGTGCTGTAGAGCATTGCTATGACAAGGTATCGACCACATGGAAGGCACTTTGGTGAGAAGTACTCGCACGCTTGTGGATTGTCGCTCTAGAACGCCAGCGAATAGACTCTAGGGTGCGAGACCTGGTTCCTAGTACTGAGATGTAATACATACGTACAGACTCTCCACCCACCCACCTCCTCAGTAATCACCCACAGCCCCTGCTTTCCATCCTCGGCAATCTTCTCCTCTGTACTTCCTACGCACCTTTCACGACGAACTTCTTGCATCTGGGGAGGCAGTGTGACCCATCCACACGAGACCTTTGAGTCTTGCCCTAAGTGCCAACTACCCCTCACTAATCCAATCGATAAGGCTTACCCTTATCGCCGATACCACAGTCAGCTCTCAGCTGGCAAGGACGACCCTCTTTCCCATTGTACTCGGTACCCCCACCCATCCTGTTCCTGAGGGTCAGCTGGAGCTCTTCTGATCATCTCCCTTACCACCTGATGAGAGCTTGAGCACTCGACGTGGTTTTTCGTGTCGCGTATACTATTTTCCAAGCTGTCAGGAGGGGCAATCCCGTATCCCGATCTTCCCCGCCAGCCAAGAACTCCCAATACGAACGAGCGAGGGAAGAGGGCCATTACTGACTGCGACAAACGGATTCCAAAGCTCGTCAGTTTACATCAAGGTACACCAAATTTACCGCACTCAATCAATCAATTGATGGGATATCGCATTAGAAGCCCCTTGCATTCCTGATCACACCTCAACCTCGTTTGCGACTTCGTCACCACCAGTTCCTTATCTCTGGCCTCGCATCTACAATGTCCCAGGTGGTCTGGGACGAAATGACCTCGTCGCCTGGGACAATGACCCCAAACGACCAGCTTGGTGGTCCCCTCCCCCTCGAGCAGCCTCCTAAGCTCAAAGGTCGCAGGCGCTTGCTCCAAAGCCTACAAAGGATGTCATCCTCCCCGTCCTTGGCCAAGATGGGCCGAGTCCCTTCCTCATCCGCATATACGATCGGGGGGAAAGCTTCGATGTCTTGTGTCTCCCTGGCATCCTCGGGCTCAAGGCACGGATACTCGTACGGAAACTCTTATTCCTCCACTCACTCCTCGAACGGATTTTCCACCGCGCCTATTTCTGTACCGAGTACACCGGGTCCGGAGGCCCAGAATTTTGATACTGGAAACCGGGTTAGACTCCTTGATAGCGAGCTGAATGGCCACTCCCCTCAAGGCCCAAAGAGCGTCGCACTTCCCGCAGACGTGCGTCCAGGATCCAAAGACGCCATGCTTGGCTGTACATCTCCAACCACTGTGACGGAAGCGCTGGGAGACTACTTCTCGAAGCCAATCACCAAAGTGAAAGAGCTGCGTAGACGGAAGAATTTTAGTTTCTGGGGCGAGATGCCACATGAGCTTGCAGTGCAGATATTTCAATTCTTGAAGCCGAGAGAGCTTGTTAGATGCTCTGCGGTGTCGAAAGCCTGGTACAAGATGTGCTTTGATGGGCAGCTGTGGATTGATGTCAACACTGAGGAGTATTACCAGGACATACCTGCTGCTTTCCTTACGCGGATCATGATGAACGCCGGACCGTTCATGAAGGATCTCAATCTCAGGGGCTGCATACAGATGCCGGAACGGTGGGGCAGCGATGGCCATAACATATCTGATGCGTGCCGGAATATTGAGAATTTTTCCATTGAAGGATGTCGTATCGATCGAAGTTCGGTGCATCACTTTCTCATTCGAAACCCACGTCTTATTCACATCAACCTTTCCGGGTTGAAGGATCTTAGCAACTCGGCCATGAGGCTCATTGCTCAAGGGTGCCCTCAGCTGGAGTATCTCAATATCTCGTGGTGTCAGAACGTGGACACCAGGGGTCTGCTTAGAATCGTCCAGTCATGCACCAGACTCCGAGACCTTCGCGCTGGCGAAATAAAGGGTTTGAACGACAGAGCTTTTCTTGTCGAGCTCTTTGAACGGAACACTCTGGAGAGATTGATCCTTTCACACTGCCTCGACCTCGACGACGAGTCTCTCCAGCTTCTTATCCAAGGCGAAGAGCCAGAAATCGATCCTTTGACGGAACGTGCTGTGGTACCACCTCGTAAACTCCGCCATCTCGATCTCAGCCGGTGCAGGACTCTTACTCTCAAAGGTGTCCAATCCCTCGCTTATAATGTCCCCAAGCTTGAGGGGCTCCAGCTGTCACATTGTGACGGCATGACCGATGATGCTCTTGCTGGTATACTCGAATCAGTCCCCTTTCTCACTCACCTCGATCTCGAGGAGTTGGATGAATTGTCGAATGCAACCTTACAGAACCTGGCCGAGTCACCGTGCACGTCCAGGTTACAACATCTTAACATCAGTTACTGCGAGAACCTAGGCGACACTGGCATGTTGCACATCCTCAAATCTTGCACGAAGCTCCGCAGCCTAGTCATGGACAATACCAAGGTCTCGGACCTTGTCCTCACTGAAGCAGCTGCCCAAGTCCGAGCCCGAGATTGCGTGACGCCCGTCACTACTCGCTCCACTCCAAACCCAGGCTTGCACATAGTCGTGTATGACTGCCAGAACGTTACATGGACTGGCGTCCGGGAGATCTTGTCCCGCAATACCGAGCCCAATAGAAGGGAAGTCATTTCCCTAAAGTGCTTCTATGGCTATCAAGACACGGTGAATGAACACATGAAGAGAGTACTCCGAGGCGATGTAAAGGCTGCTGCCTGCCTGGAAAGAAAATGGGGTGAATACATGGTTGCGAGTGAAGAGGCCGGTGCTCAAGGAGCGGGGGCGAGAAGGAGAAGGCGACGATTGAGGGAGGCAGCGATGGTGCATGCAGATGAGGAAGAGGGTGGGCCAAGAGGCGGGCGGAGAAGGGCGAGAAGTAGTGGATGTGCGGTTATGTGAGAGGGGGGAAAGTGGCGAGGGAAACGATTTATGAAAGGTACATTGGACAGGAGACTTTGGGGTCAGGAAACAAGGGTTCGGCCTTCATACGGTGGAGCAACGGATGCCGGGTCAGCAAGGGAGGTGATAGAGATCTAGTACTGGCAATTGGGAAGGAGTTGGAAGAACGTTGGTGGTGGCTTTTCTTTTGCCTTTTTCGCCAGTGGAATGGGTGAAAGCGGATGTAATAGCAATGGCGTTGCTGAGGGCAGCTTGTGGGACTAATAGAGCTGTACAAGAACAATACATCAAAGCGGAATGCTCCAACAAATCACCAATATCAGTAATGTCAATCTTTGACACAGCTATTGTAATTTCTCCCTATTGAATTTTTTTTATATTTGAGGGGATAGCCTTGGAGCCAGGTATTGAGGGGGTTGGGGGTTGAATTTTGTTGGAGTCGGGCAATGTTTCTTGATTCCTTTGCAGCGCGGGGAAAGCTGTCTCGTCCTTCAACCTCCTTCAGGTCCCTGTCCTTTGGCCGTTGAAGGTCTGTTTGTCTGCGCGAGTAGCAGCTACAGGCATGGCTACTGCAGCGAAGGATGTCTATTGCTCGGTAAGTTGTTCTTTGGCTTTTGCAGAAGTCTCGGTTTCTTCCACGGCCTATTTTGACAATCCTGTAGCTGCTCATGACCGATGCCTACTTGCCAGGTAAAGAGTTCTTCCACGCATTTCAACGTACCCAAGACTCACATGCTGTATAGGAGCCATGGTGCTGGCCCATTCTCTTCGAGACAATGGGACCAAAAAGCAGTTGGCAATACTCGTCACTTTGGACAGCCTACGTGCTTCGACACTGGAAGAACTCAAGGTGATTGAGAATGCCCCTGAAATGCTCACGGCCACATCTCACATGTATATACAGAAGGTCTATGACCACATCATCCCCGTCGACCGGATCATCAATAAATCCCCTGCCAATCTGTACCTCATGAACCGTCCTGACCTCGCCTCCACCTTTACCAAAATAGCCTTATGGCGTCAGACCCAATTCGACCATATCGTATACATCGACGCGGATGTCGTGGCTCTCCGAGCACCGGACGAGCTCTTCGACTCCTCCTCCTCCTTTGCTGCCGTTCCGGACATAGGATGGCCAGATTGTTTCAACAGCGGTGTCCTCTCTATCAAACCGAATCTGGGTGACTATGTCGCCCTTCTAGCCTTGGCAGAACGTGGGATAAGTTTCGATGGGGCCGATCAAGGACTATTGAATATGCATTTCAAGGATTGGCAAAGGCTGAGTTTTGCATATAATTGCACGCCGAGTGGGAATTACCAATATGTCCCTGCTTACAGGCATTTCCAAAGCAGTATTAGTGCAGTACACTTCATTGGACATCAAAAGCCTTGGCTTGTTGGGAGAGCACATAAGGGTGGGGGTGGGGTGTATGAGGAACTCTTGGGGAGGTGGTGGGCTGTTTATGATAAATATTACAGGACTCCAGTATATATTTTGTCTATGCTAGAGTTGGGACCGTACTGACAACTCTGCAGGTCTCCTCGGACGTGTCAGCAAAGACGCCGACGCAATCAATGACGGTGCAGCGACATGTCAAGGGCGAAACGTACTATGGATTTTCGGTAGGGCAAGAGGCAGACGAGCTCAAAGAGCCCGAAGCTCCTATCGGTACCACTGAACCATCGCTGACCGATAAGATCGAATCAGCAGAAGAGATAGAGAGGGGGGAGGTCGAATCCATACCTACTGTGCAGCAACGGCGATACTCTGTGGATTGGGACCCCATACAGTGAGAGATACCTTTGTCGAATCTCGGAAATGTACTGACAAGACTCAGTCAAGAACCACCACTCGGCTCACGACCAGAAGCAGCCAATTTTCCTCACGAAATCTACAACATGTCCGCTGATCCCAACCTCTTTCAACCACCTAAAAACCCAGAAGCTCCTAAGGGAATGTACTATGAAGTCCCTCCAACCCCACCCGCAAACGACCGCCCACCCCCAATCTTCCCCTGGGAAACCACCGCTCCAAAACCAACCCGGGTCTTCGCCGACGACTTACCCCCTCCCCCCCAACCACCACCCTCCGAACCCACCCCCTCAATCATCACAGACACGGACACCACCACCTCCGCCTCCAACCTCAGCCCTACAACCCCCACGGGCCCTGACTCTACCGGACCCTTTGCAGCTTACACCCGCACCAACGCCTGGGACGACATGCCCGAAATCGATCGATACATAACATCCCTCCCGCAAAACCGCCGCGCCCCCGTCCAAGTCCTGGTCAACAACCCAAGCCAAACACCAAGCGACACCGAACCCCTCCTCTCACCTACCATTCCCAACACCGAATCAAGTCGCCGCCCCTCAATGAAACTCACCGATTTCCCCACCGAAATCGAGCGCCCTTCCCTCCCCGTCACCCCCGCCCCAGTCCGCCGCCCTAGCTTCTGGGGCGCTGAGCGCGACGCCCAAGGGCAGCTCCCCGGCGCCGAAGGCGTCCCTGAGCAGAGCGAATGGGATCCGGTGACCCGGCTCGCGGAGCTACAGAGGCGACAGAGCGACGTGCTAGAAAAGGGATCGGCGGAGGGAGCCGGGAGGGTGATTCCCGATCGGAGGATGCCGGAGAGTGCTAGAGGTATTCCAGAGACGTGGGAGGAGGAGACCGAGGCGATGGCCCAGCAGGTGGAAGGGCTGAGGCCGGCGGGCGATAGATCTACTTTCGGGGTACTGAATTTTGCCGGCGGGCCCCCACTTCAGCCTGGAGAGGAGGTCGGTGTGGGGCCGGAGGAGTCTTGATTTCTCCTGCTGCGAGAGTCGATGGGGAAAACATGAGGTGGTGTTTTCTTTTCGCATCACTTCCTGCGTTACGCTTTGGAAATTCCGTTTCGATCTCGCTACGTCGGCTTCGTCGAGGACATGGCCGGATGTGGACGGGAGATGCAGCGGCGGCGTTGGAAGTACCTAGGGGCGGCTTCCTCACTCTTTTCTTCTCTTCTCTTCTCACATCTTCTCTATTTCTGGGATCCCCGGTACTTGTTTGGCCGCGTCAGAATGCGTCATTGTCTGCGAGTGTACGAGCGCAAGATTGTATTGTGGGAATTTGGGAACGTGTGATACCCCATGCGGTGTATGTATGTATGTAGGTATGTAATCGTCGTTCCGATCTAGGAGGTACGTCGGGAGTCGAATTGGGATGAGGTTCTTTTGGAAAAGAAAGTATGATACTCCATTGGGCACACCGATTGAACCCGAGTGCGAGGCGCGTGTTTATGCACCCCCGGTGAGTTTTCCAGTGAACGTACATTCTTGTGAATATACAGCACTACCTACCTAACTCACCAACCTACCTTTGATATGTATGCATTATATGCGGGATTACCCAGGGTAATTTGAAAGTAAGACTAGGCTCCACAAAAGTTTCAAGAGATGGATTTGGCACATTCGCACATTGCACCTCCATTCTTATTCTACTTGAGCTCATGCGCAGTGATACCTACGATCTCCATGCCATCTATTCTATTCTATCCTATCTCCCCAACCCACCCTATCCACCCGCCGTCCAAATGCCATGTGCACGTCCACTTACAGGAACCATTCAATGTTCATCTCCAGCGTGCTAACCGGGTACTTGAGTTCGAACTTGTCGAGCACGCTGGGGTGCAGGATGCCGAAGACGCCAATGATGTGCTCTTTACCGCCTAGGCGGAGGTGGATGGCTGCTGCGTGGCCGGGGAAGAAGGTTGGGTCTGTTGTGTTGCGTCGAATTTTAGCATTGGCGCCAACGGAAAAGAGAGATAGCTGGGAATCAAAGGGGGGAGGAGAGAAGCTCCGGGTCATGAAGAGGGAATAGAAACATACCGTCGACTTCATCGATCCAGTAGGCAGACTGGCCCACGTCGTTTCCCTGCAAGCCTTCTTCGCTGGTGATAAAGGCAGAGCGAAGCATCAACATGACCCGATCCATCAGCCCATGCACCACCTCGAACCCGCTTCCCTTCCCCAACCATGCAGCCGCAAAGTGTCGCTCGTTCCTGCTCTTTCGTTCCAACTCCGGCGCTTTGAACGCTACGTCGCTCACCTCGAAGATCTTGATCGGCACAGCGTGATGCTTATTCTCCCTTAACGTCTTTAGTAATCCCGGAAGCAGAGACGTGCGCACGACTTGGTACTCTGCTGTCTTTGGATTCGCGAGTTTGACGGCAGTGGTCCCGTCGTCTTTCCGGTTCAAGTGGGAGAAGTTCTCAGCGTGCGAGCACAGGATCAGGGGCAGCACTTCCGTCCAGCCTGCCATGGCGGCTTCGAGGCGGATTATGTCGCTCAATTTGTTGATGGCGAGAGGTTGAGCGATGGTGCTGGAGACTTTTGGGAAACCGTGCGGCAGGTTGTTGAAGCCGTAGGCGATGGCTACGTCCTCCATGATGTCTGCTTCGTGGAGGATGTCTGCTCGGGTGGGTGGGATGAGAATGTCCAGGGTTGAGGGGTCGGTTGAGGGCGTGGCGGTGTAGGCCATGCGTTTTAGGAGGTCGCAGGTGTCCTGTGGGGAGAGGGTGAGGCCGCAGCAGGCGTTTATATAGGGGAGGGAGGCGGTTGTGCGGCGAGGGGTGAGGTTGGGGGCTTGACGGGTTTGTGAGTTGTGGGGGGAGAGAATTTGGATGGGTTCGATTGTGAAGGGCGTGGAGGTGTATCGGGAGAACATGCAGACGAGGATGTTGTTTACGATTTCGGCTTTTGTGCGGTCGGTGGCGGTGATGTCGATGAAGACGTTCCGGGTGGAGAGGGTGATTTTGCTGTGGTTAGAATTTATTATTGGCGGCATGGAGCAGACTGTTCGGTTGGCGTCGAGGATTACGGGATAGACGGGGGAAGAGCGGATGATGGGGAGGAATTTGGAGAGGTGCTTGTCATTCTGATGGTCTATTAGATTTGGGAGGTCTCATGGGAATGGAAGTTGGAACGTACCTCGTAAAACTTCATCATCTCGTGGCCGCTCATGGACTTCGTCTGGTTTAGTGGCACAAAGTTGATCTCTTCAGGAGGTAGCGCCTCGTATGTGAAAGGCCCTTTGACAGTGTCTAGGTCATGTGTCCCTATAGCCACAAGGGTCCGTTGTCGAGCTAGATTCTGGTGTAGCTTGTCTTGCAAAGCAATGAAGGACTCGTATCTCTTCTTGGTGAAGGTAATATTCCGAAGGATTGCTCCCGAGACATACGGTCTGATCTTCGTTGTCTGACTTGTGGATAAGCGACAAGTCCACGATTCTAGTGATTTGCTTGACCAACCTCTTTATGTGCTGTGAGGGTTTGAAGCTTGCCACCCGGTGGAGGGGCCAGTTGGTAAGCAGGCGATGTCTGCCTCCCAAGGAAGATATTGAGCATCAACGATATGCCCTCGAAACAAAGCATGTCATATCTGACCAAGGAATAAGCCGGAATTTCTCAAACCGAGCAACCGGGGCCTGTCCAACCTGTTTGCCGGTATCTCAATCTTGAGCTGTGCCGGCTCTTCCTTGCCATTGACTATAGGCCGGTCGTGATTCGACGTCTATATACTGTTCAGACCGTCCCATGTGATTACAATATTCGGGCTTCTGTACATCTTCATCAAGCTCAATTCCTAGGCAGTCTGTAAGTCCATCGCCGATGGACCAAAGGGAGTGCGGGCGCACCGAATTCGAAACATAGTTCGTCAAACTCTTCATATGTATACCTGGAAGAATCAGCATTTGCTCGTAGCTTGTCAATTGGAGAGATATATACCCACTCTCGACCTAATGCTTCGAAGAGTGCCGCCTTGTCTACCGCAATGGTAGGCATATTGGCAGTGTGGAGGAGGCCTTCTCGGAGGCTGATTGTGAGTGTTTGACGTGTTACTATCCGAGCCTGAGAGAAATGCGAAACGAAGGGTATCTAAACAGGTAGAATGTGTGTTTCTGGAAAGCAACAGGTCACAGCTGAGGCGAAGATTCTAAGTCTCAATTGCATATCATAAGGCTGATGCTGGTCTCGAAACCGTCTTGGCGGCGATCCACATCAACAACATCAAGCTTGAACTCTCTCCTGCATTAGACCAACCACAAATTTACGATTACACAAGATACACTGCTGCACTCTTCGTACTATCGCCTGCTACACCAGTCGTTTCACCGCAGGCAAGACGTTTTCCTTCTTACATGGCAAGCTCCCCCTTCCTTCCACAGCCTTGAATTGCTCGACCCGCCATAAAAACAAATGCTCCCATGGAATGAGCTCATCAGAGGCTCCGAGTAGCTCGCTGACTCGAGGTATAGATCCTTGAAGTATAGATCTTTTCTCGAGGGGCTTGATAAAAATCTCTAAGTTGTTGCCGCATCGTCCTGGGGCCTACCGACTTCGCTTTTCGACCCTGTTCATTGGGTTCCCCAACCAACTCAACCGCGCCATTGATTTGGATGAGAGGGCATAGAATCTGCACAATATGGAAAGCGAAGCTCAGAACGACCCTCTCTTCCCTATAGCTGTTTTGATTGATGAACTGAAGGTGACCCGCGTCTCGGGGTCTTCTGTATAAGGATCGCTAGCTAACAACGTAATCTTGCCCAGCATGATGATGTTCTCTTACGCCTGAATGCGATACACCGGCTTTCAACTATAGCTCTTGCATTAGGACCTGAGCGCACGAGAGATGAACTAATCCCTTTCCTTGATGGTTCGTGCGGCCCTAAGATGCAGTCCCTCAAATTTATTACAAGTTGCTGATACGGCTGCAGAATCGGTGGAGGATGAAGATGAAGTGCTGACTGCCTTGAGCGATGAGCTTGGGAGCTTTGTTGAGTATGTGGGTGGACCAGAGTATGGGCACGTGCTCTTGTCCCCTTTGGAGAACCTAGCAGCCATCGAAGAACCTCTTGTCCGCGAAAAAGCCGTCGAATCTCTAAACAAGATCTGCCAGGAGCTTGACCAACAACAAGTCGAGCAATGGTTCATCCCTCTCACCCAAAGACTCTCAAAAGCCGACTGGTTTACCTCCAAAATCTCTGCTACTGGTCTACACAATGTTCCATACTCCAAAGCAGTACAAGCTTCTCAAGCAGCGCTCCGACAGCAATTTGGACAATTGGTACATGATGAAACACCAATGGTTCGACGGCAGGCCGCGAACAACCTTGCAAAGTTTGTCAAGGAGATGACCCCAGCAGTTGTAATTGACGAAATGATTCCGTTGTTTCAGCATCTTGCAGGTGATGATCAGGATAGTGTTCGACTATTGACGGTGGATATCCTCATTGCGATTGCGGAAGTAATTCCAAAGGAACAGCAAACAAGCCACGGCACACTACTCACGGCGCTACGGAGTCTTTTCGAAGACAAGAGCTGGAGGGTGCGATATATGGTGGCAGATAGATTTGAGAAGGTACAAGATTCTCTCTGCGAAAAGTTTGAGGAGGTGCTGACGTGTTCGCGGTGCAGATTGCGAAGGCGGTAGATGAAGAAACTGTCACGCGCGATCTTGTCCCAGCATTCGTGAAGCTTCTAAAAGACACGGAAGCGGAAGTCCGGACTGCTATAGCTGGCCAGATACCTGGTAAGACTCAAAGATCACAATTGTGCAACCAGATTGCTAATTTCTTGCAGGCTTCTGCGTCTTGCTTGATCGGGAGACTTTGCTCAATGAGATAATGGGAAGCATAGAGGATTTGGTATCGGATACTTCACAGCATGTCCGTGCTGCTCTTGGGACCCAAATCAGTGGACTTGCACCCATTCTTGGAAAGGATGAGTAAGTGAAGGTCAACGGACGTGCCGGGGACATACACTGATTTCTGCAGAACCATCGCCCATCTCCTGCCAATGTTCTTACAGATGCTGAAAGACGAATTCCCTGACGTCAGGTTACACATAATTTCCAAGCTCGAGCTGGTCAACAAAGGTACTTCAAGTAGTTTTTTCCCTTTTTCAGTCTCAGCTAAAGCAAGCCACAGTCATCGGTATCGAGCTTCTTTCACAATCCCTTCTCCCTGCCATTGTCCAACTGGCAGAAGACAAGCAATGGAGAGTCCGGCTGGCAATCATCGAATACATTCCCCTGCTAGCGAGCCAGCTAGGCGTCCAATTCTTTAACGAGAAACTCAGTACCCTCTGCATGAGCTGGCTCGGCGACACGGTCTTTTCAATCCGAGAAGCCGCCACCAAGAATCTTAAGAAGTTGACTGAGGTTTTCGGCGTGGACTGGGCAAGCGAAGCCATAATCCCCAAAGTCATGGCCATGGGCCAGCACCCCAATTATCTCTACAGAATGACCACCTGCTTCGCCATATCAGTAAGTCCTCTACCTCGAGGCCTTCCCTTCATAAGCCCCTTCCAATCGACCTAACACTTCCCCCTCAGACGCTCGCCCCCGCCATAAACCTCGAAGTGATCGAAAATTCCATCCTCCCCATGATGGATCGCCTTGTCACAGACGACATTCCAAACATACGCTTCAACGTCGCCAAATCCTATACCATCCTCATCGACATCCTCAAACGCTTACCCGCCGAGGGCACCATTCTCGATCTCGAAAAAAGCAAATCGAGCGAGGGACCGAGTCCCAAGGGCCAGGAACTGATCCAGAGGAGCATTCTGCCGAATCTGGAGAAGCTGCAGCAGGATGATGACGTTGATGTTCGATATTTCGCCACGGTCGCGCAGGGGAGTATAGGTGGGGGTGGGGAGGCGATGGTTACGTCGCCGTAATGGATGATGTTCTTGAGGGAGGTATGTGCGTGGTGATTGAGCATGTTGTTGTGTGTGGGTCTAGAAGGGACGTTGTGAGATACCTACATAAATCATTGACACGGTGATTTGCATTACGCGTGTACTGTTCCATGGACCAAGTCGACGGTCTGAAGGAGTGGAGGCATCTCCCCCAATTTTGAATGGAGCATTCACACACTTCGAAGTAATCTCCCTGCAATAATTCGTGCACAAAAAGAACCATTGCAGATGCATAGAAAGTCAAGGGTACCTGGTACTACGCCCGCAGAGTCGAACAAATCATGTAAAGGTCGCCCGAACGGCTTTTCGACCAAGTCCATTCCGAATGCAAATCTGCAAGCTAATCTAGAATACACATCCGTCAATCCACTCCACGAATGCAACCCCCCCTCCCCATTCCACTCTCCAAGCCTCTCTTCCAGCAAAGAAAAGTAACCCCTTCAAATCAAATCACCACTTCTTTTCTATCCCACTCCATCGAGCCCTCGGCGCCCACCCCTCCACACCTCCCCCCATTCACCCCATTCCCCTGCCCCTCCCATATTCTCAAATCGACAAGCCAACGAGCCACCTAAGCCTCCGTCCGGTGCCGCAAGAAGAGTAGAGACATGCTACTGCTCGGTTTGGAAGTAGTTGAGCAGGATGGACCGCTCCTGGGACTCCTCGCCCCAATCGCGGACGACGACGCAGGAGCAGTTGACCACTTTGCGGGCGTTGCCTTCGCGGTCGAGGACGCCTGTTTCGATTGTGTTAGCTGCTGACGATTCGTCCTGTGGGCGAGGGTTTGGTTTGAAGGGAGATGTTGGGGAGGAGACGGCCCGGCCCCGTTGGAATGAAGGTACAATAACATCATAATACGTGAAGCGATCAACAAAGAAGGAAAGACCAAAAAAAAAGGAAAACAACAATACTCACACAACCCAGCCCACTCCCCCAACATCTTCCCATCCGGCACCTTAATCAACGGGATCCCATGCTCCCCACACAGCGCCACAACGAGCTTCTTATACGCCTCCTCCTCGCACCCCTCGTTCAGCACACACATGTGCGCCTGCCGCCGATCAAGCGCTTTACTCGCTTCCCTCAGCCCCCTCGCTAGCCCGTCGTGGATCAAGGCGAGTTTCAAGACGCCTTTGAGGGCTTCGAGCACGGTCATTTGGGAGGAGCTCGCGGGGGCGTCCGCGGGGACGGTGGCTTCGTCGTTGTCGGCATTTTCGGC
>JAABUQ010002802.1_pt1 | contig 33482 bp, 33 predicted proteins | sample 5560001 | NCBI WGS metagenome assembly JAABUQ01 (sample SAMN10711888, study PRJNA513371) | rock metagenome | isolation source: Antarctica rocks | place: Antarctica: Victoria Land, Finger Mt nord | collected 2015-12-18
CGGCGGCACGACCACCGGCACGACCTCCTTGTTCACCGCCACCAACGCCAGCATCCTGGCGCCGCCGATCTTCACCGGGCTCAACGCCGGGCTGGCGGTCCCGCCGCTCTCCTCGCTCTCGCACCTGTCGAGCTATCAGCCCTTGCCGGTCCAGGTCGCCTACCAGCAGTTCCGCGCCCAGCCCGGCTTCCTCGACCGCCAGAACATCTACCACAACCCGGCGCAGGGGGCCACCTCCCACCAGGCGCCCGCCGGCACGGTGCTGAACGTCGCGTTCATCCACTACAGCGAGGACAAGTACGCCAAGGTGTACACCCTGCCTCACTCGGTGTTCACCCGGGGCAAGTACCACTACGGCAAGGCGATCACCTTCACCCATCCGACCCGGGTCGTGCCCAGCAACCTCCAGCACGAACGGCTCCAGGCCCCCGGCATCCCCAGCCCGAGGAACCCCCACGCCTGAGCCCGAAACGCTCGGGCCGGGACGATCGAACGGGCCGGCAACGCGCGAGGGGCGCCGGCCCGGTTCGTTGCCGACCGATGGCGATCGCCAGGGGGCCTCAAAGCCGCGCGGCGAGCTTGGTCGCCAGCCGCTCCAGGGCGGGGCTCCGGTCCATCGGGTCGAGGTGGACGTTGAGCAGGCTGAAGCTCGACGTGTTGGCCAGGGCGGCTTCGAGGGCCGCGTCGAGCTCCCCCTCGGTCCGGACCTCGATCCCCAGGCCGACCCCGAGGACCTCGGGGATCTTGTGAAACTTCCACTCGTGGATGTCGTTGAACGACCCTTCGAGGATGAACCGCTCGGTCGTGTACCCCTTGTTGTTGAGCACCACGACGATCGGGTTGAGGCCGTTCCTGGCGATCGTCGAGAGTTCCATGCCGGTCATCTGGAACGCCCCGTCGCCGACGATCACCAGGGCCCTGTGCTCGCGCTGGGCCATCCCCGCGCCGACGGCGGCGGGCACGGCGAAGCCCATCGACGTATAATAGGCCGGGCTGATGAACTCGGTCCGCCGGGTCATGTGGAGGTCGGCCGAGCCGAAGAGCGAGTCGCCGATGTCGGCGATGACGACCATGTCCTCGCCGAGCATCCGGTCGAGCCTGGCGAAGAGACGGGCCGAGGTCATCGCCGCCCCGGGCTCGGCCACCCACGGGGGCGCGACCGCCGGCCCCTTGGGCGGGACCAGGGGCCTGGCCAGCCGGAGCCCTCGGGCCTTGAGGCCGGCGATGAAGTCGTCCAGGCGGACGTCTCGGTAGTGGTGGTGGCGAATCCGGAGGTCCTCGCTCGTCGCGTCGATGCACCGCGACGGGTCGAGCTTGGCGGTGAAGATCCCGAGGTTGATGTCGGTGAGGAAGCAGCCGAGCATCAGGAGGCAGTCGGCCTCCTCGACGCACTCGGCCACCTCGGCGCGGCCCATCGCCCCCTCGTACACCCCGACGAAGAGCGGGTGCCCCTCGGAGATCACGCTCTTGCCCAGGATCGTCGTGGCGATCGGCAGGCCGGCCCCCTCGGCCAGGGCCAGGAGCTCGTCCTGGAGCCCGAAGCGGTGGATCTCGACGTCGGCGAGGATCATCGGCCGTTTCGCCGCGGCGAGCAGGCTCGCCGCCTCCTCGACCGCCTCGCGGAGGGCGTCGGGGTCGCTCGGCGGCAGGCCGAGCGGCGCCTTGTGCGGCACCACCGGCTCGGCCAGGATCAGGTCGCGGGGGATCTCCAGGTAGACCGGCCGCTTGTAGCGGACCGCCGCGGCCAGGACCCGGTCGATCTCGTGGAAGGCGGTCAAGGGGTCGTCCAGGACCGCCGAGGCGACGGTGATCTTCTCGTACACCTCGAACTGGGTCGAGAAGTCCTTGACCTTGTGGTGCAGCAGCGGGTTCTTGACCCGCTCCCCCATCCCGGGCGAGCCGGTGAGCACCACCACCGGCGACTTCTCGGCATACGCCCCGGCCACGCTGTTGCACGCGCTCAGGCCGCCCACGCAGTAGGTGACGCAGAGGCAGCCCAGCCCCCGGACCCGGGCGTAGGCGTCGGCCGCGAACCCCGCGCTGTCCTCCCGGGTCATCCCGACGATCTCGATCGGGCTCTCTTCGAGCATCTTGTAGAGCGTCAGGATGTAGTCGCCGGGGATGCCGAAGACGTGGTCGACCCCCATCGCGTGCAGCCGATCGATGAGGTAGCTGCCGATCGTGATCGGGGGGCGGGTCGCCGGCGGCGCCTCACCCATCGGGGCCGGGGCGATTGATGGGGGCATCGTCGAAGGTCCTCAATGCAGAAAAAAGGCCAGGCCCGGGCTCGACCCCCCGGAGGCCCGCCCAGCGGTCGAGCGGCCTGCGGGCCTCGGCCGGCAGCGGCCTCGCGGACGAATAAACCCAGGCGGCGCGACCCGACCGGGTGATCACGACCTGACGACGGTATAGCCCTTCGGCCACCCCCTCGTAAAGGTCCAGCCGCCCGGACAGCTCGGCCTCGTCGACCGCCCGGACGAACCCCTCGACCCAACCGGCCGCGGGGTCGCCCGGCCCATCGACCGTCGGGTAAGGGCCGAGGTCGTGGAGCCGCCCCCGGATCGCGTCGGCCGACCAACCCCCTCGCGCCGCCGCCTCGGGGCCGTCGGGGCTCAAGGTCCCGTAGGCGAACAGCCAGGACGCAACAGGTTCGGGGTCGGGCACGGCGTCCTCTCCAGCAACCTCGGGCGCGAGGGGATGCCCGGAGATTGTACGCGACGAGGGGCCGGGACGGTTCGCGACGAGGCCCGGGACGCACGCGGATCGCCCCGGGCGGCGACTCCAGCACCGACACCGCCCATCCTCCCATCCAGCTCGATTCGGGGAGGCGCGTCCCGAAAGCGGCCGAGTCCCCGTACGATGCATGCAAGGGGACACGGAAGCACCCCAGATCCCTCCGACGCACGCCCCGACTCCCCGACCAGCCCGCCGCCCGCCTGTCGTCGATGGCCCGCCTCGGCGGCCTCGACGGGGCCCGGTCGGGCGGCGATGCCACCCTCTTTCCAGGCGACCGCGCATCCCTCCCCGCGGCCCGCACCAGGACCATTTCGGCCCGGCCAACGCGGCGGTCGACGTTGCCCGCCTACCGGAGCGCCGGACGGCTTGAAGTCCGATCGACCCCCCCCATCGACGCGACGGCCGGTCCCGAGCGATCGGGCCGGCCGTCGGTGTTTCGAAGGGGCGAGCGATCGGCCGGCGGGTTATTCCCCGGCGGCCGGCTCGTCGGCCGCGGGCGGGGCGGCGGGGTTGGCCCTGGCCTCGTTGATGGCGGCGGCCCTGGTGGCCTTGTCGGCCTTGCGCTGGGCGCGGGCGGCCCGGCGTTCGGCCTTGGCGGCGGCGGCCTCGGCGGCGGTCGCGGAGGAGGCCGGGAACCGCTCCTTGAGCCGGACGGCCTTGCCCGAGAGCTCGCGGAGGTAGTACAGCTTGGCCCGGCGGACCTTGCCCGAGCGCTTCACGACGATGTCGGCGATTCGGGGCGAGTGGAGCGGGAACTTCCGCTCGACCCCTTCGCCCTGGACGATCCGCCGGACCACGAACATCTCGCGGGTCTTGGTGCCCGAGCGGGCGATCACGACGCCGTTGAAGATCTGGATTCGCTCCTTCTCGCCTTCGAGGATCCGGACGTGCACGTCGACGGTGTCGCCGATCTCGAACTTGGGGACCGTGGTTTTCATGCTGGCCTGCTCGACCAGCTCCATGAATTTATTCTGCATCGCTCATTCCGTCCTTTCCGCCCGAGTGGGCCGCCCCATCGGGGGGCGAGTGGGGATCTGCCGGGTGGGTCCGCGTCGTGGCTTGGTGGTGGATCAGGTCGCCCCGGCGGTCGAGGGTCCTGGCCTGGGCCTGGGCTCGCCTCCAGCGGTCGATGGCCGCGTGGTCGCCGCCGAGGAGGATGTCGGGGACCGCCCGGCCGCAGTAGTCGCGGGGGCGGGTGTAGTGGGGATATTCGAGGCCACCTTCGGGCCCGAACGACTCGTCGAGGGCGCTCTCGGCGTCGCCGAGGGCCCCGGGGATCAGCCGCATGACGGCGTCGATGACGACCATCGCGGCGACCTCGCCCCCGGAAAGCACGTAGTCGCCGATCGAGAGCAGTTCGGGCCCGAGGACCTCGAAGATCCGCTCGTCGAACCCTTCGTAGCGCCCGCAGAGCAGGACCAGCCGCCGCTCGCCCGCCAGGGCCCGGACCGCCGCCTGGTCGAGCGTCCGGCCCGAGGGGGTCAGGGCGATCAGCCGGCCTGGGCTCTCGGCCTGGCCCCGGACCGCCTCGACCGCCGCGACGACGGGCGGGGCCATCAGGACCATGCCGGGCCCGCCGCCGAAGGGACGGTCGTCGACCTGCCGGTGCTTCCCCTCGGCCCAGTCGCGGAGGTTCCAGAGCCTGATGTCGACCAGGCCGTTGCGGATCGCCCGGCTGAGGATGCTTTCGCCCAGGAAGCCGTCGAAGAGGCCGGGGAACAGCGTCAGCACGTCGATCCTGAGGGCGGGGTCGGCCATCGGTCGGGTCCCTTCGGCGACCGCGCCTTGGAGCGTGCGCGGCGCCGGTCGCTCAGGAGGTGGCCGGCGGGGTCGCGGTCGCCTGGGCCGCGGGGGCCGTCGGCTCGGCGGCGGGGGCCGTCGCGGGGGCCGTCGCGGTCGGGGCGGCGGCGGCGACGGGTTCGGGCTCGGGGACGTTCCAGTCCTCGCCGGGGCCGGGCTTGGTCACGTTGGCCCGGCGGAGGATCGCCGCGACCTTCTCGGACGGCTGGGCGCCGACGGACAGCCAGTAGCGAATCCGGCTGACCTTGAGCACGGACCGGGCCGAGTCGTTGCGGGCCATCGGGTCGTAGTGGCCCAGCTCCTCGATCGCCCGGCCGTCGCGGCCGGTCCGGGAGTCCATGGCGCAGATCCGAAAGAACGGGCGATGGCGGCGGCCGAACGACTTCATGCGGATGCGGACCACTCTGTCACTCCACTTTCTCGAAAGAAACGGCTCGGAGGCATGGCAAGTCCATCGGGGAGTTCGAACCCTCGAAACGAAGCCGGTCCCGAGCCCTCGGCGGCCTCGCGCCTCCGGGCGGATCGAGCGACTCGATCCCCCCATCGGCCTCCCCTGTCGAACGACGGACGGTCAGTCTACCAAACGGCGAACGCCGCGGGCACCGCCGCAGCGAGGTTGCGTCGATCGGGGTGCGTGCTCACTTCCCCGGCAGGCCCGGCTGGGGGCCGTCCTTGTCCTTCATCTCCCGACGTTTCCGCCGTTCTTCCTTCTCGCGCTCCTTCTTTTGCTTCTCGCGCTCCTTGGGGGTGAGCCGCTTGCCGGTGCTCTGCTTGGGGGCGACCAGGCGGGCCCCCGGCCCGAAGGCCCCGGCCTTGCCCAGGCCGGTCATGGCCCGGATCTTGTCGAGCATGGTCATCGACGCCATCTGCTTGACGAAGGCGGCCATCGCGTCGAACTGCTTGACCAGGCCCGACACGTCCGACGGGTCCACGCCCGCGCCCGCGGCGATCCGCCGCCGCCGGGAGATGTCGATCTTGTGGGGGTCGCCCCGCTCGGCGCGGGTCATGCTGTCGATGATCCCCTGGATCCGCTTGACCTCGCCGTCGGCGTCCACGCCTTCGAGGTCGCCGGCCATCTGGCCCATGCCGGGGATCATCCCCATGAGGTCCTTGACCGACCCCATCTTCTTCATCTGGATGAGCTGCTGGCGGAAGTCGTTGAGGTCGAACTTCCCCTTGGCCAGCTTGTCCTGCTGCCGCTTGGCCTCGTCCTCGTCCACCGCCGACTGCGCCGCCTCGACCAGCCCGACGATGTCGCCCATCCCGAGGATCTGGCCGACGATCCGCTCGGGGTCGAACGGCTGGAGCTTGTCGAGCTTCTCCCCCATCCCGACGAACTTGACCGGGACCCCGGTCACGTGCCGGACCGAGAGCGCCGCCCCGCCTCGGGCGTCGCCGTCCAGCTTCGTCAGGATCACCCCGTCCAGCTCCAGGGCCGAGTTGAACGCCCCGGCCGAGGCCACGGCATCCTGCCCCGTCAGGGCATCGCAGACGAAGAACACCTGATGCGGCTTGACCTTCTTCTCGATCTGCTTCAGCTCGGCCATCAGGTCGTCGTCGACGTGGAGTCGACCGGCCGTGTCGAGGATGATCGTGTCCCGCCCCTGGCGGTTGGCCTCGATCACGGCATCCTGGCAGACCTTGACCGGGTCCGAGTTGCTCGCGCTGAAGAACGGGACCGAGAGCTGCTGCCCGATCACCCGGAGCTGCTCGACCGCCGCCGGCCGCTGCAAGTCCGCCCCGACCAGCAACGGCTTCCGCCCCTGGCCGACGAGCATCTTCGCGAGCTTCCCGCAAGTCGTCGTCTTGCCCGCCCCTTGCAACCCGCAGAGCATCAGGATCGTCGGCCCCGACTTCTCGAATCGGATCGAGGGGTCCGCCGGCCCCATCATCTCGATCATCGCGTCGTGGACGATCTTGACGACCTGCTGCTCCGGCCGGACCGTCTTGATCTGGGTCAGCCCGACCGCCTTGGCCCCGACCTTCGCCATGAAGTCCTGGACGACGTTGTAGTTGACGTCCGCTTCCAGCAAGGCCGTCCGGACCTCGCCCAGCCCCTCGGCGATGTTCGCTTCCGTCAACACGCCCCGCGCACGGAATCGCCCGAACGCCGTCGAAAGCCGCTTCTGTAGGTCGTCGAACATGGCAAGTCCATCCCCGCTCGGCCGTCAAGGGGCCGAGAATCCACGATCATAGCTGGCCGAGCCAAGGTCCGCAACCGCAAGTCTGGCCAGCCCGTGGGGCGAAGGTTGCTCAATTCGAGCCCAAAAATCGATCGTGCTTTTCGACGAAACATCCTTTAAGGTCATTACAATCCCGACCATGAGCGCGGATCGACCGAAGTTGGACGATCCCAGGAATACGGCCTTTCGTCAAGTGTCGATCTTCGAATGGGACGTGAAGGCAGGAGGGGGAGGAGTGGAAGCGGCGACATGGGGTAACTGCTTTGCGGACTTCGCCTTTCACGGACTGCTCATCGATCTGCTGGTCCCGGGGACCGGGCCGAGCCATTGGGAAGAGTTCTGGACGGCACTTCGGGCGGGGCCATTCGCCCTTCGAGCGTTTCGGAATGGCGAGCCGATACCGTTACCCGAATCAGCCGTCTGGGTGTTCGCCCAGCGAGAGGTGGCGTCGGTCATGGTATCCGTCGTCGCCGGCACCGTCACCGCCAACTGCCATTTCTTCGGGGGCAACATAGAGCTGGACATCGACCCGCGTGAGGTGGTCACCGAATCGGCTTTCGAATCGGTCCTGGCTATCATGCGACTCGTGGCGGAGGCCGTCCGATCCCCGGTATTGGCCACCGCGGAGGGCGCCGGTCCACCCTATGCATTCTTGCGTGTCTCGCAGGACGGTGGGGCGGTATACCTGCCGGCGTGATCGATCAGGCGGATCTGAACTCGTGCCGCGTGAAATCTGGAGGGCGGAAAAGGGTTCGGGAACCGATCCAGTTGCGGGCGGCGCTCTGCGGGCCTTGGCGTTAGCCGTCTCTTCCCCGTTGGTTCGGCAGGGTTTGCCCAGCGCGGGCGGCTTGGACGCCGGTCACGAGTTTTCCCGGATCTGGAGTTCTCAAAATGTCATCCAGACCTTTGATTGAAGAGCGACTGACGGCGGTCGAGGATGTCATTGCCGAGATCCGCCGCCAGCTCCCGACACCCCCTCCGTCCGGATGGTTGGGGGAGCTCATCGGCTCGCTCAAGGACGAGCTGGCGTTCGATGAAGTCCTCGCCCTCGGCCGTGCCTACCGCGTTGCGGATCGACCGTCCGAGTAGGTGCGGCGACGCTGACATCGGCGCCGGAATCAGGTACAATCCGCCGGTCGCTCGATGGGTCTCGGAGTAGCTACGACGATGCACACGGCGAAATATGTCTATTGGCAAGAAGATGGCGCATGGCTTGGTTATCTTGAGGAATATCCCGATTACTGGACGCAGGGGGAAACCCTGGAGGACTTGCTCGAACACCTCAAGGACCTGTACTCGGACATGACCAGCGGTCAGATCCCCGGCATCCGCAGGGTCGGCGAGTTGACCGTTTCATGAAGCGGCTCGACCTGATCCGGGCGATCGAGGCGTTCGGGTGCGAGCTCGTGCGTCACGGAGGCAAGCACGACTGGTACAGGAACCCGACGAGCGGGATGGCCCAACCCGTCCCGCGCCACCGGGAGATCAAGGAACGCCTCGCGAACCGGATCATCCGATTGTTGAGCAATCCGGAAGAACCTCCGGGCGGTGGCGGCTCCTGAGCAGGCCCGATCCCGGTCGGGCCCGCAGAGCAGACACGACAGGTCAGAAATCGATCCGGCACCGAGTCCGCCGGGTTGTCCGCCGACGCAAGCCCTGTGATCTTGTCGTCGCCTGGCGGCCGGCGGAGGTTCCGGGGTACCATCGCGGAATCAAAGGCGCCCCCCGACGGCACCCATCCGGAGACTCCCGTCATGAAGCGATCTGTGCTCGCGGTGTCGATCGTCGTCCTGCTCGCCGGGCCGGTCTGCGCGGAGGATCTCGGGGAGGACGGCTTCGCGGATTCCGGGGGCGTGAAGATCCACTACAGGACGGCCGGCAAGGGGCCCCTGCTCGTCCTGATCCACGGCTTCCCCGACTTCTGGTACACCTGGCGTGACCAGATGCCCGAGCTGGCCAAGCATCATCAGGTCGTCGCCATCGACCAGCGGGGCTATAACCTGAGCGACAAGCCGGAAGGGGTCGAGAACTATTCGATGGACAAGCTCGCGGGCGACGTCGCGGCCGTGATCAAGCATCTCGGGCAAGATAAGGCCACGGTCGTCGGCCACGACTGGGGCGGGATGGTCGCCTGGACGCTCGCCATGACCAGGCCCGAGCTGGTCGAGCGGCTGATCATCCTCAACCTGCCGCATCCCCGGGGCCTGACCCGCGAGCTGGCGAACAACCCCGCGCAGCAGAAGGCCAGCCAGTACGCCCGCGACTTCCAGAAGCCCGACGCCGCATCCAAGATCAAGCCCGAGATGCTCGCCTTCTGGGTGAAGGACGCCGAGGCGCGCAAGGTCTACGTCGAGGCGTTCCGGCGGTCGTCGGTCGAGGCGATGCTCAACTATTACAAGGCCAACTACCCGCGCGAGCCGTACCAGGAGAGGCCGGGCAGCGATTTCCCGCAGGTCAAATGCCCCGTGCTGATGATCCACGGCCTGGGAGACACCGCGCTGCTGCCCGGGGCACTCAATGATACGTGGAAGTGGATCGACGCCGAGCTGACGCTGGTGACGATCCCGGGCGCCGGCCATTTCGTGCAGCAGGACGCCTCCGATCGGGTCACGCGGGCCATGGTCGACTGGCTGGCGAGGTAGTCGCTAAGGCAATACGCTTGGTGGGAAATCCATCGGATCGGCGAATGAGGGTCTCGGATGAGCACCGTCGAGGAGATTACCGCCGCGATCGAACGACTTCCGGCAGAGGAATTGGGGCGTTTGCGGGCCTGGCTGGCGGATTATGCCGAGCGGCGGTGGGACGAGCAGATCAAGCACGATGAGCAGGAAGGGCGACTCGATTCCTTGATCGATCAAGCCTTGGAGGAGCATCGGGCGAGGCGGACTCGCCCGCTGTGAATCACCACACGACGGCCGCCTTCTGGGTGCATCACGGTCGGCTCCTCGAGGCGGTGCGGCGGGTGGCCGACCGGAATTATGCACTGCTCCGGGCGGACCCTCGGCACCCGTCCTTGCACCTGAAGCGGGTCGGTCGACTTTGGTCGGTCCGTGCCGGTTCGGGGCATCGCGCCTTGGCGGCGGATGGGCCCGACGGCCTGATCTGGTTCTGGATCGGCGCGCATGATGAATACGAGCGGCTGATCGCAATCACTTGAGGTTACGGTGGGCCAGGCTCCGCTCGACGCCGCCCCGCATTTTTCATGAGCCGACGTAGCGTTCGAAGTGCTCTCGGGTCCGGGCGGTGGCGCGGCGGGCGTCGTCGCGGAAGGCGGCGGCGGCGGCGGGGGGATCGGGCGGGTCGTAGTTGAGGCGGCGGGCCAGGCGGGCGAGCTCCTCGGTGCTGTCGGGCCAGTCGACGACGGCCCGGTTGTGGACGATCCGGAGGCGGCCCTCGACGGTCCGGATGAAGTCGTAGGCCTCGGCGAGGTCGCGGTGGGCGTCGGGGTCGAGGTGGCCGGCGAGGAGGAGGGCGTCGAGGGCCTCCCAGAGGTTGGTCCGGGCGACCCCGGGCTCGTCGCTGTGGAGGAGCTGCAGGTACTGGACGAGGAACTCGATGTCGGCCAGGCCGCCGGAGCCCCGCTTGAGGTCGTGGGGGCCCCGCGACTCTTCGAGCCTCCGGCGCATCGCGACGACCTCGCGGGCGAGGGTCCGGGGGTCGACCGGGACGGCTCGGGCCTCGCCGACGGCGGCCTCGACCCGGCGGCGGAAGGCCCCCCGGGCGTGGATCACCCGGGCCCGGGAGAGGGCCAGGCGCTCCCAGGTCTGGGCCGGGCCCCGGAAATAGTCGACGAAGGCGTCGACCGGCAGGGCGATCGGCCCCGAGGAGCCGTGGGGGCGGAGCCTGGCGTCGACGCCGTAGAGCCGGCCGGCCTGGGAGGGGCCTCCCAGGGCCTTGAGGATCCGGCGGGAAAGGTCGGCGAAGAAGGTGTCGTTGGGGATCGACTCGCGGCCGAACCCTCCTTCGGTCGCGCCGTCTTCTTCGTAGAGGAAGACCAGGTCGAGGTCGCTGTGGTAGTTCAGCTCGCGGCCGCCGAGCTTGCCCAGGGCCAGGATCGCGAACCGGGACCGGCCGCCGTCGGACCGACGCCTGGGGAGGCCGAACTTCCTGACCCGGCGCTCCCACTGGTCGAGGGCGACCCGGACGACGATGGCCTCGGCGACGTCGGCGAGTTCCCGGGTGACGTCGCGGATCGGCTCGCGGCGGAGGATGTCGCGGGTCCCGATCCGGACCCATTCCTTGTTCCGGAAGCTCAGGAGGATCAGGGCGATGTCCTCGGCCCCGCGGCAAAGCTCGTCGATCTCGGCCCGGATCGCCCCGGCGGCCTGCGAGCGGTCGACGACCAGCGAATCCATCAGGTCGTCGATCATCCCCGGGTTGTTGATCAGGATCTCGGAGAGGAACTGGCTGGTCGAGCAGAGCTCGACGTAGAGCCGCAGGGTGGGCGGGTTGACGTTGAACAGCTCCCAGAGCATCGCCTTGGCCCCGAGCGAGGCCGACACCTTCTCCAGGTTGGTCAGCGCCATGTCGGGGTCGGGGGCGCGGCCGACGGCCCTGAGCAGGCGGGGGGCGATCCCGGCGAGGAAGTGGCGGCACCGGGCCCTGGACAGGAACGGGCTCTCCTCGCGGGCCAGGGCCATCAGGTTGTGGTAGGCGGTCGGCTTGTCGCGGAAGGGGTACTCGCGGAGCGCCGCCTCGATCAGGTCGGGCCCGGGCGAGGGGTCGAGCACGAGGTCGACCACCGGGTCGACGGCGCCGTCGGCCTCGGGGAAGGCGTCGTGCATCAGGTGGTTGAGGATCGCCCGGTTCAGCTCGGTCTTGGCCCGGTAGTCGGCCTGGAACCGCTGGGCGGGGCCGGTCCGGTCCTCCCAGGGGCTCGCCGGCGGGTAGCCCAGGCGGATCGCCAGGGTCCGCTGCTCCTCGCGGTCGCGGGGCATCTCGTGGGTCTGGCGGTCGAACATCGTCTGGAGCCGGTGCTCGACCCGGCGGAGGAAGCGGTACGTGTCGACCATGATCCCGCGCTCCTCGGCGGTCAGGCAGCCGACCGCTTCGAGCTTCGAGAGCGCGACGAGGGTATTCGCGTGGCGGACCTCGGGGTACTCGCCGCCGTGCAGGAGCTGCAAGAACTGGACGACGAACTCGACGTCGCGGATGCCGCCGTGGCCGGTCTTGACCTCGACCTCCGCGGTGCCCGCCGAGACCGTCCGCTGCTCGATCCGCCGCTTCATCGCCTTGATCTCGCCGATCTCCGCGGCGCCGAGGTAGCGGCGATAGACGAACGGGGTGATCGCGCGGAGGAAGTCGTCGCCGAGGTCGAGGTCGCCGGCGATCGCCCGGCACTTGATCAGGGCCTGGCGCTCCCAGGTCCGGCCCGAGGTCCCGTAATAGCCCAGGGTCGTCGGCAGGCTCCGGGCGAGCGGCCCCTGGTCCCCCTCGGGCCTGAGCCTCATGTCGACCCGGTAGGCCAGGCCGAGGCTGGTGTGGTCCGAGAGGAAGCGGACGACCTCGCCGCCGACCCTGGCGAAGAACTCGGCGTTGGAGACGGTCCGAAGCCCCTGGGTCTGCCCCTCGACGTCGTAGAGGAAGATCAGGTCGATGTCCGAGCTGTAGTTCAGCTCCTCGCCGCCGAGCTTCCCCAGGGCCAGGACGACGAACCGGGCCGGCCGGCCTTCCGAACCCGAGGGGACCCCGTGTCGAGCCTCGACCGACCGCCTGGCCAGGCGGACGGCGGCCTCGACGCAGGCGTCGGCCAGGTGCGACAGGTCGAGCGTGATCAGGTCGAGCGGGAGGTCGCGGACGATGTCGTTGTAGCCGATCCGGAGCAGCGCCCGGAGCCGGAACCGCCTCAGGCTCAGCCGCCTGGCCTCGTCGGTGCCCGCCGCCTCCAGCTCGGCCCACAAGTCCTCGATCAAGGAGTCCCGGTCGCGCCGCTCGGCCCCGGCGCGGAGCCAGTCGAGCAAGGCCGGGTCGCGGATCATCAGCTCGCTGAAGAACTGGCTGGTGCTGAAGAGCTGGACGGCGATCTCCGTCGCCCGGGCGTTGTGGGCCAGGGTATCCAGCGTCGCCTCCCGGTCCGGGCTCGCCGCCACGAACCGCTCCAGGTTCGTCAAGGCCATCCCCGGGTCCGGGCACCGGGGAAGTGCCGAATCGAGCTGGGCCGCCAGGGCCCCGACCAGCCGGAGCGGCAAGCCGCTCGAAGCCAGGTCCCGCAAGTCCCGGAACGCCCGCTCCGCGTCCCGGACCCCCAGCCCCGACAGCCACAACCGGGCCATCTCCGGGTTCCCCAGGAGCGAAGCGAACCGCTCGGCCGTCGCGAACGGGAAAGCCATGCGTCGCCCCCTTCGAGGAGGATGGACCGAGATGGATGTCCGGGCATGTCGGAGAAGTGTGGGCCGATGTCGCCACCGCCCAGGGCCTGATTCTATATCGTGCGTGGCGACGGGGCGAAAGGATCTGATGCGGTGGCCAACAAGTGGGAGGGCGTGCCCGCCGATCTCGACAACCGCCGGTTCGCCTCGACGCCGCTCGGCCCTTCGGAGCGACGTCGAGTTTTTCCCGACAAAGTGTCGGGCACGAGTCGAGGTCAAGGATTGGCGATCTCAGGGTCCGATCTCGTCTTGAGCCCCGTGTCTCACGAAGAGGACATGCACCTCGTCTTGGCGGATCGTGAAGAGGACGCGGTATTTCTGCCGCTGCCGGCCGTGGAGCAGTTCGCGAATTTCTTCGGGGAACTTATCGTCCTCGGCGGCGAGCGGACAGCGGCCGGGTAGAGTCCGAAGCGTCCGGATCTTCTTTTCGAGGGCGTTGAACCATTTGGCGGCGGCAAGCGGCGACTTCCGCCTTGAGATCCATCGGACGGCCTCGCGAATGCTCCGCTCGGCGGTCGGCTCGATGATGACGCGGTACGTCATGCATCGTGCGGCAAGTCGAGATCGCGGCGGATGTCCGCGAGCACCTCGTCCGCCGGGCGACCCAGCCCGGCCCGCATCTCTTCGAGCCCCTGCCGGATGGCCTCCTCGGAGTGGACCTCGTTTGTGAAGTCGAGATGATCGTCGTCCTCGGACACGATCACCAGTTCCCCCCGCCCCCGACCGAGCACAGGATGTGGCTTCTCGGCGGGCAACCCGACCAGTCGGGCGATCGGTCGTGCATCCCGAGTGATCACCAGTCCCTCGCCCGGGGCCAGGCCGGCGATCAGTTCCGAGAGCCTGGCCTGGGCCTCCTCGATCGTGATTGTGGTCATGAACGAGCCTCCGCCTACCAAGCAACTCGGGGTCATGCTGACCGAGATGGATGTCCGGGGCCTTCGGAGAAGTCCGAGCCGGGGGCTCTCTTGCCCGAGGCGCGATTATAAACCGGGCGGGGCGTCGGGGCGAACGGATCTGATGGGGTGGCCGCCAAGTTTGATCGAGCGAATATCCGGGCCACTAATCCGAACTATTACGGGGACCTGCGAGGTTCCGCCCTGAACCCACCCCGGAGGCCAAGGCCGATGAAACTCCCCCGCTTCAGGCTGCGCACGGCGATGATCGGGATGGTTGCCCTGGCGCTATTGATCGAGGTCGTCGGGCTCGGGCGAAGCTCGCGCCGCTATGCCACGAAGTCCAACGAGGCCGCCGAGGCGGAGCGGGTCAACCGGCGGGTCATCGAGAACGCCCGGTTGGCCGCCGCCCAGAACATCGAGCAGGCCGATCGAGTCGCCTCGACCGACCCGGCCAAGGCGGCCGAACTCCGGTCCAAGGCCGAGCTGATCCTCGGCAACATCCCCTTCTTCGAGGCCCAGGCCAGGGACGCCGCAGTCGCCAGGGCCGTGTTCGACCGGGCCGTGTCCCACCCCTGGGAGGGCGCGCCCGCCGACCTCGACACCCGCCGGCTCGCCTCGACGCCGCCCGTCGGCCCCTGAAGCAATGACGGGTTTCTCGTTTACCGATCCGACACCGAGTCGCGGCAGGCGTCGACTTGTGGTCCGTGACCGTCCGACGCGGACAATACCGCCACTTTCGCTCAGATCCTCGATTCTGCCCCCAGGGCCACGCAGTCGGCCGGGGCGTGCTGGCAGTGGCGGACGATGGCCTCGACCTCGGCCCGGGTGATGGCGAGGGAGCGGGCGATGGTGCGGTCGTCGAGGCGGCGGTCGAGGAGGGGTAATGCGGCGGGCAGGAGGCGCTTGAGGCGTTCGGGGAGGGGTGGGGGCGGGACCTGGCGGCGGTGTTCGAGCCAGGGGTCGCCGAGGGGGACGAAGGTGGGGTCGAACCAGTATTCGAGGCCCCGCCCTTGGAGGGTCCGGAGGAACCAGGGGGTGAAGCCGGGGGCGATCAGGCGGGGGGGAGAGTGGCGCTCGTCGTCGCCGGAGGTGAAGAGGGGGCAGTCGCCGCCGGCCTCGGGCCAGCGGTAGGCGAGGTCGATGCAGACGGTCTCCCAGTTCGGGTTGCCGAGCTCGAACCAGCTCTCGGGGGGGACGGTCATCCCGGGCACCCGGGCGAAGGGGATCATCGGGCCGATGGCGGAGAGCGGGTGGACCAAGGGGCCGGCGGCGGCGTAGAACCCGTCGGAGAGGAGCAGCCAGGCCTTGAGGTCGGGCGGCAGGCGGAAGCCGAACCGACGCTCCCAACTGGCCAGGCGCCGAGGGGAGGCGGGGGCTCGGCAAGGACCCGGGCAGGCGCCGAAGTCGCGGTCGAGCTGGGCTGCGGGGGGTCGGAGGCCGAAGGGGACCCTCGCCTCCTCGCACCATCGATCGACCAAGGCTGCCAGCTCGCTCGGCATCCGCTCAGGCTCCGGTGGTCGCGATGACGTGGGGGGCCGCTTCCGAGGTCGCCGCCCTGCCGAACAAGGTCACCGCGCTCACGCCCTCGACCTCCACCGTCATCGAGGTGCCGATCAGCCGCCCCGGGCCGTCGAAGACGACGATCCGGTCGCACGAGGTCCGCCCGACGAGCTGGCCGAAGTCGCCGGGGCCGATCTCCGCCTTCGACGACTTCGACGGCCCCTCGACCAGGATCTCCACGGTCCGGCCGACGAAGGCGCGGTTGTCCTCCCGGGCGATCGCGTTGGTGGCGGCCAGCAGCTCGGCGTTCCGCCGCTTCTTGACCCCCTCGGGCACGTCGTCGATCAGGAGGGTGTCGGCCTTGGTGCCGAGCCGGGGGCTGTACTTGAAGATGAACGAGTTCTTGAACCGGGAGCGCTCGATCAGCTCGACCGACTTGCGGTGCGACGCCTCGGTCTCGCCGCAGAAGCCGACGATGAAGTCGGAGGAGACCGCGGCGCCGGGCACGGTCTCGCGGATCCGGGCCATCATGTCGTCGTAGAGGGCGACGGTGTACCCTCGCTTCATCCGCTTCAGGACGTCGTCGCACCCGCTCTGCGCCGGGACGTGGAGGTAGCGGGAGACCTTGGGCAGGTCGCGGACGGCCTGCAGGAGGTCATCCGTCATGTCGTTGGGGAAGTTGGTGATGAACTTGATCCGCCGGAGGCCGGCGATCGCGTCGAGCCGCTCCAGGAGGTCGGACAGGCGGGCGGTCCGCCCCTCGGCCTCGGCGTGCTTGTAGCTGTTGACGGTCTGGCCGAGGAGGGTGATCTCGACGACCCCCTGGTCGGCCAGTCGCATGGCCTCGTCGACGATCACGCCGGGCGGGCGAGACTGCTCAGGGCCTCGGACGGAGGGGACGATGCAGTAGGTGCAGAACTTGTCGCACCCCATCATGATCCGGACGAACGCCTGGAACGGGTTCGGCCGCATCGCCGGCTCGCGCAGGGGGTCGTACTCGGCGAACGAGGCGGTCACGTCGTCGCGGGTCCCGCCGGTCCTGGGCAGGCTGACGGCGAGCTGGGGCTTGCCCTGCTCCTTGGCCAGGGCGAGCAGCTCGGAGACCCGGCCGAGCTGGCCGGGGCCGATCACGACGTCGACGTGCGGGGCCCGCTTGAGGACCTGCTTCTGGTCCTTCTGGGCCATGCAGCCGAGCACGCCGATCGCCAGGTCGGGCCGGCTCCGCTTCAGGTCCTTGATCCGCCCGAGGGCGCTGTAGATCTTGTCCTCGGCGTGCTGCCGGACCGAGCAGGTGTTGTAGAGGATGGTGTCGGCCTGCTCGACGTCGTCGGTCAGGACGTACCCTTCGGACCCGAGCTTGCCCACCACCAGCTCGCTGTCGAGCAGGTTCATCTGGCACCCGACGGTCTCGATGTAGAGCTTCTTCGGCTCCGACCCGGGCGGGGTGGGGGAGGAGGCATCCGGCATGGGCGGGCTCCAACCGGGGCCGGCTCCGACGTGGTCGGGCGGCCCGGGGAGGTCAATATTGGGGCACTCGGGCAGCCTCGCGGACCGATCGATCCTGGATTCTAACACCCGAGGCATCGCCTGGCTACCCTGGCAGGTCGCCCGGCGGGAAGCAAGTTGATGATGCCCGGATGCAACGCCCGCCGGCCCTCACTTCTTCGAGGGGCCCCCCTTGCGGAGCGAGGGGATGGCGTCGCGCGACTCGGAGCCGGAGAAGAACGCGACGAAGGTCTCGGCCTCCTCGGGCGAGCCCGGCGGGTGGAGCGGGCGGGCCAGGCGCTCCTTGATCTTGTCGAGCAGCAGCCGGGTGGCCACCTGGTCGGCGAGCTGGCCGACCTGCATGGTGACGAGGGTCTCGCCCGGCTGGTTCTTCACCGACGCCTTGACCGGCTCGCCGGAGCGGGTCTTCCCCTCGAACTCGCACGAGACGAGGTAGACGAGCTGGCGTTCCTTGCGGGCCCCCTTCTTGACGCTCCACTCGACCCAGAAGTACGGGAAGCCGGCCGGGAGCGTCTCGCCGGCCTTGGGAAGCTCGGGGAGCTTCTGGCCCGGCTTCAGGCGCGACTTGATGTCGCCCTGGGCCGAGGCGAAGGCGTTCTCCTTCCCCTTGGCGAAGTCGGCCGAGGCCAACTCCTCCCGCATCGCCTCCAGGGTCGCCAGCGCAACCCGCTGCGACAGCTCGGGGTACGTCCGGGTGTTGACCCCCGGGATCAGCAGCGGCTCGCGGTCGACCTGCCGCCGGACGCCCAGGCCGCAGCCCGGCAGGATGAGGAGCGGACCGGCCGTCACGGCGACCGCGAGCAGGACCCATCGCGGCATCGGCCGGACCTCCGTGTCGTTGGCTCAACCCGGTCCCCGATCCGTCTCGGGCCCGGCGGGAGGCTAGCCGGAGGCCGCTCGCGGGTCAAGGTCGACCGACCCCGGCCTTCCGTCGCTTGGCCTCGACGAGGTCTTCCAGCTCCTTCCGGGCGGCGGCGTCGAACCGGAACCGGGGCTCGCCGGCCGCGTCATCGGGCTTCGCCCGGCCGGCCGGCCCCCGGAGGATCTCGTCGAGGGCCCTGGAGAACTCGCCGTCGTAGGCCACCCGCTCCTGGGGGGTCATCTCCATCAGGCCGGAGGTCCGCGGGGGGGGGCGGAGGGCGAACACCACGAGCAGGAACAGGCCGATCAGGAGCGCGACCGCGTTCAGGCGGACCGACCGCTTGTGGAGCCGGTCGAACCGGGGCGATTGCTCGGGGCCAGCGTCGCGGGCGGCGTTGATCGCGGGCGTCAGGGAGTTGCCGCAATACAACATGATCCCCAGGCCGAGCACGAGGCAGATCGCCTGGACGCCCACGGCCGGCCCTCGGAGCTCGGGGTAGGTCAGCGGGCCGCAGACCAGGGCGGGCAGGGCGATCGCGGTCGAGATCACGCCCCAGGCGTAGTAGCGGGGGAAGAGGGCCCGGACGAACCTGGCGGCCGAATCGGCTCCCAGGACCCGGAAGATGATCGGGGCGACCCCGAACGAGAAGAAGAGGATCGAGCCCACCCAGGCCGCCAGGGCGAAGAGATAGATGCTGTCGAAGGTCGCCAGCAGGAGCCGAGCGTTCACGATGAGGGCCTTGAGTTGGGAGAGGGGCGGATCAACCTTTGGCGGCGAGCCGAGGTGGAGCCTGCCCGGCGCCGAGGCCGCCGTCGACGCCCCAGACCTGGCCGGTGACCCAGCCCGAGTCGGGGCCGAGCAGGAAGGCAACGGCCGCCGCCACGTCGTCGGGCCGCCCGACCCGGCCGAGCGGGTGCATCGCCTCGCTGAACGCCCGGGCCGCGTCGTTCCGGAGCAAGGGGGCCGAGAGCGGGGTCTCGGTCAGGGCGGGGGCGACGGCGTTGACCCGGACGTTCTGGCGAGCATAAGTGATGCTCGCCGACCGGACCAGCCCTTCGATCCCCCCCTTCGCCGCGGCGATCGACTCGTGGTTGTTCAGCCCTTGCCCGACCGCCACGGTGCTCATCAGGACGATCGAGCCGCCCCCCTGCCCCCGCATCGGGGCCAGGGCCGCCTTGGTGGCGAGGAACGCGGTGACGAGGTTGACCTCCAGCGTCTCGCGGAACTCGTCGAGGCTGGTCAGGTGGAGCGGCTTGAGCCGGATCGAGCCCACGCAATGGGCCAGGCCGTCGAGCCGGCCGCCCCCGTGCTCGACCCCGGAGGCCACGGCCCGCTCCAGGTCCTCGGGCTTGCCCGAGTCGCCGGGGACGGCCAGGGCCGTCGGCCCCAGCTCGCTCGCCAGGGCCTCCAGGGGCTCGGGCCTCCGGCCGAACAGGACGACCGAATCCCCCCGGGCCACCAGCCTCCGGGCCAGGGCCGAGCCGATCCCGCCCGACCCGCCGGTGATCAAGATGCACGGTCCGGCCATGTCCCCGCCCCCATTCGAATGTCGAAGCGACGACCGCGACCCGATCCCTTCGGAGGGGACGTTGTAGGCCGGGACGGGCGCCGGTCAACCGCCGCGAGCGATCCGAGCCGGGCTTCGAACGGCGATCGAGGCCCGGGCCGGCTCGACCCGGGCCTCGATCCCGATCCAACGAATCATCCCGGGACGACTTGCGTCGTCCCACCGTGTCACCCCGGCCTTGAGGTCAGGGCGTGCCGTTGCGGGACCGCATCAGCTTTTCGAGGGCGGCGGGGTCGAGCTTGGGCTTGGGCTTCTTGGGGTCGCCCTCGGCCTTGGGAGGGGTCGGGTACATCGGCTGGTCCATCCCGGGCAGGCGGTTGGGGTTGTCGGTCTCGCCGACGACGACGGCCCGGCCGTCGTTGCCGACCGGCGTGGCGGGCATCTTCGTGCCCGAGGGCGCGACCGGCTCGTCATCCTCGGCCTGCACCACGACGGGGGCCCGGCCCTTGAAGCCCTTGGCCGGGGCCGGGGCCTTGGCGGCGGGCCGCCGCGGCGCGGCGCCGCCCGCGGCGAAGGGGACCTCGAACGCGGAGTCGGGGTAGCCGCCGGAGAAGTCGGCGTTCTCCTCGAAGTGCTCGACCTTGCGGATCGCCGCGGGCGCGGGCGGCGCATCGGCCTTGGCGGCCGAGAGCAGTTCCGTGCCCGGCAAGGCGGGCAGGGCGCCGAGGTTCGGGGCCGTCGAGGACGCCTTGCTCGCCCGATCGGCGGCGAACCCCTCGGCGGCCGGGGGCTCATATCCGGTCCGGGTCACCCCGCCGGAGCCTGGCTGCGGGGCCGAGGCGGCCGCCGGGGCGGACCCCCGATTGGCGGGCTTGAGCATCCGGACCCAGGTCACGACCATCCGATACTGGGGGTCGGCCGGCCCCTGGAAGATCGCCCCCTTGTTCGGCCCGTGCGGGACCAACCCGGCCGAGAGCAGCTCGCTCCGCGCCGGGTCGTCGGGGTTGACCAGCCGGAGCGTGGCTTCGAGGTTGGCCCGGGAGATGTCGGGGTTCGACCGGTCGCGGCGGCTCCGGACCTCGACGAGCTGGAAGTCCCCTTGATACCGCTCGTTGTGGCACCCGGCGCAGTTCTTCTGGAGGATCGGCTGGACGTACTCGGCGAACTCGTTGGCCCGCTTCACGGCCACCGCCGGGGGCAGGTCGAAGATCTCCGGGGTGACGTTGGGGCCGAAGCCGCGGCGGACCTTCTTGACGATGGCGGGGTCGAGGTTGCCCGGGGCTTCGGCCCTGGGCATCTCGCCGGAAGCCTGCCGGACCGCGGCGTCGACCGGGCCGGACCGCTCGGCGCTGGCCTGGAGGTTGTAGTACATCCGCTTGGCCTCGGGGTCTCCCGGGCTCATCGCCAGGATCGCCTCGAGCTGCTCGCGGGCCTGCGCCGGCAGGCTCACGGTCAGGCACCACTTGACCAGCTTCATCCGCTCGTCGGGGTCGCCCGGCGGGAGCCCCCGCACCTGGAACTGGTACAGCTCTTCGAGCGAGTCGGCCACCTTCTTGACGGACGTCTTCGGGTAGGGGGGGAGCTGCCCCCCCTTGCGGCGGATTCGATAGACGCCGGCGGCGGCGTCCTCGGTGATCTCGCCGCGGATGACCGTGCCGTTGGACAGCAGGAGCACCCGATCCGCCGAGGCCGGAGCCGCGGACGTCGGCGCCTGGGACATGGGGGGCCCTTGCGGGGCGGGCTCGGTCCGGCCGAGGGCGACGGTGGTCGCCAGCCAGAGCAAGCCGGGCGCGGCAAGGACGGCGATGGGGGCTGGGTATTGGGGTGACATGGTGGCGGGACGTTAGCGGCCGCCCTACAATCCGTCAAGGCGAACGAGCCCTCGAAAATTCCGCGGCTTTTCCCTCAAGATTCCCCCACCCGAGCAGGCGTCATGACCCCCCCCGAAAGCCCCTCGGAAGTCGCCGACCTGGTCGGCCAGGCCGTCGTGCTCGACCTCCGCTCCAGCTACGTCTGCCTGGGCACCCTGGAGCGGATCGACCCGCTGTTCTTCGTCATGGTCGACGCCGACCTGCACGACTTCCGCGACAGCTCGGCCAGCCGGGAGGTCTACGTCTACGACTCGAAGCGGCTGGGCATCCGCCGGAACCGGGCGCGGGTCCTCGTCCGCCGCGACGAGGTCGTCGCCGTCGCCCGGTTCGCCGACATCCTCGCGTCTTAAATCGGGCCGCGTCATCGAACCGGCACGGCTTATGCCTCGAATATCAGGTGAGATCGGGCCCCGGTTGGCGAATCACTTTCCACGGGAAGTTCGCGGCTGGCCTCGCCCGTCCCGGCCTTTACCAGGTGCTCGAACGATGAAACGCTCTCGATCGTGGTTCGCCCTGCCCGCCCTCCTGCTCGCGATGATCGCACCGGCGACGGCGTCCGAGGTCCGGGACAAGGCCGAACTCTTCTCCGCCGGAGCGGTCCGCAAGGCCCAGGCCGAGCTCGACCGCGTCGAGCGCGATTACAAGGTCCCGGTCACCATCGAGACGGTGGCGACCCTGGACGGCGAGCCGATCAGCGAAGTGACCACGCGCCATGCCGAGGCGGTCAACGCCCACGGCATCTACATCTTGATCGCCAAGAAGGAAGCCAACATTTTCGGCGAAGCCTCGCGAGGATTTCGGAAATATCTGCCTCGCGATCGCTTCAACTCGATCGACAAGGCCTTCACCGCCGACTTCGTGGCCAGGAAGTTCGACGCGGGCCTCGACAAGGGGATCGCCAAGATCAGCTCCGTCCTGGACGAAGCCCGGACCGAGGCCGGCGGTACGCTCAAGCCTTCGGACCCGGTCATCCGCCGGGGCGCCCAGCCGGCTCGGGCCGGTCGGGTTGGCGCCGTTCCTGGGAAATCTTCATGGGGGGTCGGTTCCTTGCTCTCGATCATACTCGGCATCCTGGCCCTGTTCCTGGTGATCCGGGTCGTCGGGGCCCTCTTCGCCGGCAACCGGGGCGGCTACTCGAATGCGAACCGGATGGGCGGCGGCCCGGGCTACGGGCCCGGCGGCCCCGGCGCGCCCGGCTACGGCCCGGGCTATGGCGGAGCCCCCGCGGGTGGCGGCGGGTTCATGAACAGCATGTTCGGCGGGATCGGCGGTGCCCTGGCCGGCAACTGGCTTTACGACCAGTTCTCCGGCGGTCGGCATGGCGGTAACGTCGTTGATCAGACCGCTTACGACCCCAACGCGGGCGTCGCACCGACCGAGCCCGCCGGCCCCGAGTGGGGCGAGGGCGGTGCCGGAGCCGACTGGGGCGGCGGAGCCGCCGACGCGGGCGGCGGCGGTGGCGACTGGGGCGGTGGCGACACCGGCGGCGGCGGCGACACCGGCGGCGGCGGCGACTGGGGCGGTGGCGGTGGCGGCAACGACGACGGCGCGAGCTGGTAAGTCGCCTCCAGGCCGCTCGACATCGCGATCCGATCCGGGACACTCGACGGGCCGCGACCGGGGCAAATGCCCCGGTCGCGGCCTTCTTTCGTTTCGCTGGCGGCCGCTCCCTAGGCCGAGGAACTGTTTTGCTTTAGGATAGGCCGGTCGGATTCCGGATCGAAACGTTCCCAGTCGAGTCCTCGCGGGATGGCCGAGTCAAGCACGATCGCCAGGCGGCTCGAAAAGCTCCGGCGGAGGTTCAAGGGCGACGGGATCGACGCCCTGATGGTGGCCTCGGGGCCGAACGTCCGCTACCTGACGGGCTTCTCGGGCGAGGAATCGGTCCTGATCGTGGGCAAGGCCAGGGCCCTGCTGGTCTCCGACGGGCGGTTCACGACCCAGCTCGAGCAGGAGTGCCCGGACCTGGAGGTTCATATCAGGCCGGTCGGCCAGCCCCTGTTCGAGGGGGTGGGCGAGGTCCTGGGCCGGCTCGAATACGCCAGGGTCGGGTTCGAGCCGGCGGCCCTGACCGTGGCGAACTTCGAGACGATCAAGGGGCGGGCCAAGCTGGTCGAGTGGTCCGGCGTCGCCGGCCGGGTCGAGGCCCTGCGGGCGGTCAAGGATCGGTCCGAGGTCGAGGCGATCCGCCGGGCGGTCGACCAGGCGGAGCGCGGGTTCGCGATGCTCAGGGCGTCGATGGAGGAGGGCCAGACCGAGAAGGAACTGGCCGACGCGCTGGAAGGGTATCTCCGCCGCTGCGGCGCCGAGGCCGCCTCGTTCGCCCCGATCGTCGCGGTCGGCCCGAGGGCCGCCCTGCCCCACGCTCGCCCTTCGGCCGAGTCGCGGGTGGGCGACGCCGACTTCGTCCTGATCGACTGGGGCGCGTCGTCGGGTCCCTACAAAAGTGACTTGACGAGGGTCCTGGTCACCGGTAAGGTCACACCGAAGTTCGAAAAGGTGTACCGGGCCGTGCTTGCGGCCCAGGAGCGCGGGATCGCGGCCCTCCGGCCCGGGGCGAAAGCCGGTGACGTCGACGCCGAGGCCCGCTCCGCGATCGAGGCGGCGGGTTTCGGCCGTTTTTTCACCCACGGCCTGGGTCACGGGATCGGCCTGGAGGTCCACGAGAACCCGTTCTTCCGCCGCGACAACGCCGCCACGCTCAAGGCGGGCATGGTCGTCACGGTCGAGCCGGGGATCTACCTGCCCGACTGGGGCGGGGTCCGGATCGAGGACGACGTCCTGATCACGCCCGACGGCCCCGAGGTCCTGACCCGAGTCCCCAAGGCCCTCGACGCCGTGGCCCTCCGCTGATCCCCCCCCTTTGACCCACCTCGGACCCGGGGACCTAGCCCTTTCCAGGGGGCGCCGCCCGGGCCTCCCGTCCCCCGGACCGACGACCGATCGAATCGAAAGGCGAAGTAGGCATGCCGGAGCCGGAGAAGACCGAAGGGACCCCCGAACCCGAGACCCCGGACGTCCGGGCGATCCGCCAGCTCGTCCGGATGATGAAGCGGTACGACCTGACGGCGATCGACTTCGCCGAGGGCTCGACCCAGATCCGCCTCCGCCGCAGGGGGGCCGAGCTCGCCCCGCCGGTCGCCTACACGACCCACCATACCTACGGGCCCGCCTCGCCGCAGGGCCCGGCCGTCCCACCGCCTGCCCCGACCCAGGGCCTGACTACCCCCGCGCCCGTCCCGCCGGCACCGGTCGGCCTGGTGATCGAGAGCCCGATGGTCGGCACCTACTACGCGTCGAGCTCCCCCGATGCCCCCCCCTTCGTCAGCGTGGGCACGACCCTCCGGCCCGACTCGACCGTCTGCGTCATCGAGGCGATGAAGGTCTTCACCGACATCCCCGCGGGCCTGGCGGGCACCGTGACCGAGATCCTGGTCAAGAACGGGCAAACGGTCGAGTTCGGCCAGCCCCTCTTCCGCATCACCCCGGCCTGATCGACCGCCGGGCCGGCCCTCGGGCTTCGCCAAAGCCTCGGCCGGTCGTGGCCTCGTGCCGCCCCAACCGGACCCAGAGACCCGTCGATGTTCCAGCGAATCCTGGTGGCCAACCGCGGCGAGATCGCCTTGCGGATCATCCGAGCGTGCAAGGAGTTGGGGATCGAGGTCGTCGCCGTCTACTCGCAGGCGGACCGCGAGGCCCCCTACCTCGCGCTCGCCGACCGGGCGATCTGCATCGGCAAGTCGGTCAGCTCCGACAGCTACCTGAACATCCCCCGCCTGATCGCCGCGGCCGAGGTGGCCGACGTCCAGGCGATCCACCCCGGCTACGGCTTCCTCAGCGAGAACCCCCACTTCGCCGAGATCTGCCGGAGCTGCAACTTCGAGTTCATCGGCCCGCCCCACGAGGCGATCCGCCGGATGGGACTGAAGACCGAGGCCAAGGCCGTGGCCGCCGCCGCCAAGGTCCCCTGCGTGCCCGGCTCCGACGGCCCGGTCCGCGACGACGCCGAGGCGATCCGCCTGGCCAAGACCATCGGCTACCCCGTCCTGATCAAGGCCTCGGCCGGCGGCGGCGGCAAGGGGATGAGGGTCTGCCGCGACGAGTCCAACCTCGCCGCCTCGCTCCAGGCCGCCCGCAACGAGGCCGAGGCGTCGTTCAAGAACCCGAGCATCTACCTCGAGAAGTACATCGACCGCCCCAGGCACGTCGAGGTCCAGATCCTCGCCGACGCCCACGGCCACGTCGTCCACCTCTGGGACCGCGACTGCTCGCTCCAGCGCCGGCACCAGAAGCTCGTCGAGGAAGGGCCGGCCCCCTCGCTCCCGCTCAAGGTCCGCTCCCGGCTCGGCGACGCGGCGGTCCGCCTGGCCAAGGCGGTCGGCTACGTCAACGCCGGCACCTGCGAGTTCCTGGTCGACCCCGAGAACAACTTCTACTTCATCGAGGTCAACGCGCGGATCCAGGTCGAGCACCCCGTCACCGAGATCATCACCGGCGTCGACCTGGTCAAGCAGCAGATCCGGATCGCGGCGGGCGAGGTCCTCCCCTTCGGCCAGGACGACATCTCGACCCGCGGGCACGCCTTCGAGTGCCGGATCAACTCGGAGGACCCCGACCACGACTTCCGCCCCTCGCCCGGCCGGATCACGGCCTTGCGCGTCCCCGGAGGGCCCGGGGTCCGGTGGGACTCGCACGTCCAGCCCGGCTACACCGTCCCGCCCAATTATGACTCGCTCGTCGGCAAGCTGATCGCCCACGGGCCGACCCGCGACGACGCGATGGCCACCATGCGCCGGGCCCTCGACGAGTTGGTCATCGAGGGCATCCAGACCACCGCCCCCCTGCACCGGCGGATCTTCCGCAACCGCGACTTCCTCGAAGGCCGCGTCGACACCACCTGGGTCGAGCGGGTCCTGATGCCACCCCGCACGCCCACGGCTGGTTAAGCGAAGCGAGGAAAAACAGAAAACGTCTCGGGCTCCGGCGGCACCGAAGCCCGAGACGTTCTATGGTATCAGCGGCGGGGGTCCGCCTGACTTACTTGGCCGAGCGGCGGCGGTAGGCGGAGATCCCGCCGACGCCGGCCAGGCCCAGGCCCATCAGAGCCAGCGAGGCCGGCTCCGGCACGGTCACGCCGGTCGGGGTGACGATGAAGCTGATGCTGCCCGAGGTCGGGTCGCCCGCGTTGGAGGGGAGCGAGGGCAGCGAGTAGGCGATCGAGCCGACGGTGAAACCGCTGCCGACCAGGTTGGTGAAGCTGCCGCTGAAGGAGCTGAGGGCGCCGGTGACGCTGAAGGTGCCGGTCAGGGTGCCGGTCAGGGTGCCGACGGTGTCGCCCGTGCCGGTGATCACGAAATTCTCGGTCAGGGTGGTACTGCCTCTGCCGTTACGGTCAGCGGACGGCTCGCCGACGTTGATCACGTTGAACGACTGGGCGAAGTTGTCCAGGCCCGGCTGGCTCGCCGACGGGATCGCGAAGTTGAACGTGGTGCCGTTGAAGTTCATCGTCGTCGGGCTCAGGCCGCTCAGGGTGAGGGTGTAAGCGGCGTCGGCCTTACCGGCGAAGAGGGCCGAGGCGAAGGCGGCGGCGAGGAGAGTGCGCTTGATCATGGGATGCTGCTTCCTGGGTGTGAGCATGCTGAACCGTCGCGGAGGGCGTGAGCGGTCTGGGGGAGACAACGAAGGTTGAACTGCCCATCCTGAGCATACTTCGAGCCGGGACGCCGATGATGACGCCCCGACCGGCCTCAAGTCAATTCCGTCATCCACTTTAACACGACCGGCTCCGACTCACACGACCGAGGGAGGGGGCACCGCAACGGGCCCCCGGACCTCGTATTGTGGATGAATCGCAGACGATCGACATACTGGCATATCGGGATCGCCAAGGGCAAGTGATTCCGCTAGTAAAACCACGAGGCGGATCGGTCATGTTGAAAAAATAAACGACAAGTAACCGACGGTTCCGATTCGAGCAGGTTTTTGCCGAAACTTTGCTCCGATTGACCGATCTCCCCTGATTCAACGATCGCTCCCAACATCCGCGAGGAGACCGCTGGCCTGGAGTGAATCAAGGCCGAACACAAGGCCGAACACGAGGCCGCCCCGGGGTGATCGCGATCGAGGGCTTGCCCGACCCGAATCCTCTCCCGGACGTTACCCGGGCGTGACTGGCCGAATGATCCGGGGCGATGAAACGAAAAACCCCGGGCTTCGGCGGCGCCGAGGCCCGGGGCGTCTTAGATCAGGGTGGCGACGATCGGCTTACTTGGCCGAGCGGCGACGGTAGGCGGAGATCCCGCCGACGCCGACCAGGCCCAGGCCCATCAGAGCCAGCGAGGCCGGCTCCGGCACGGTCACGCCGGTCGGGGTGACGATGAAGCTGATGTTGCCCGAGGTCGCGCTGCCGGTGGTGGAGCCGACCGAGGGGAGCGAGTAGGCGACCGAGCCGACGGTGAAACCGCTGCCGACCAGGTTGGTGATGGTGCCGCTGTAGGAGCTGAGGGCGCCGTTGACGCTGAAGGTGCCGGTCAGGGTGCCGGACACGCTGCCGGGGGTGGAAGCGTCGCCGGTGACGGTGAAGTTCTCCGACAGGGTCACGCTGCCCGAGGCGCCCGGGGCGGCGGCCGGCTCGCCGACGTTGATCACGTTGAACGACTGGGCGAAGCTGTCCTGGCCGGCCTGGGGGCTGGCGGGGATGGCGAAGGTGAACGTGGTGCCGCCGGTGGTGAAGGTCGTCGGGTTCAGGCCGCTCAGGGTGAGCGTGTAGGCGGCGTCGGCCTGACCGGCGACGAGGACCGAGGCGAAGGCGGCGGCGAGGAACGTGCTGCGCTTGATCATCGGAGAATTCTTCCTGGGGTGGGCATGCCGAACCGTCGCGGAGGGCATGAGCGGACGAGTAGGGGGCGATAGGGCGGGAGCCCATCCTGGGCAGAAGTCCGGCCTGGGTGCGGGGTAAGATGCACCCCCGGCCGACCTCAATTCAATCCATCGAACCATTCGGAAGCCGAAAACCTCGACACTCACGACCCGGGATCGCACCTTTCCACGAGGCCTCTCTGCCCGGACCGCTGGTCAACCTTGGACGCTCGACATACTGGCACACCGGCCTGACCGCCCGCAAGGTGTCCCGAGCGAAAACCGCCAGTGGGCATGTTTAACGTGAAAAAAGTAAACGCTCCGGTTGCGAACGCAACGAACCGAGCAACCGGCTGCGCAGAGCGGATCGAACTTGCCCGGTCAGATCGACGTCCCTTGCCGGGGCAACGTCCCTGAGAGTAGAGTGGTACGGAGCGGTGTCGGACGCCGGGTCGATTGGGCCGATCGAGGGGTGGTCGCGATCATGAGCTTGCCCCCGTCCGTGGCCCCCCCCCTGGAAGTCTACCTGCTCGGCTTGGTCGACTTCGACGAGATCCAGCAGCTCCAACGTCGGCTGGTTTACGACCTCGGCGATCAGGCCGCCGGCGGCGGGGCCTTGATGCTCTGCGAACACCCGCCGACGATCAGCGTGGGCCGCTCCGGCAGCCGGGCCCACATCCTGGCCGACGACGACGAGTTGCGCGCCCGGGGCGTCGCGGTCCGCTGGGTCAACCGGGGGGGGGGATGCATCCTCCACCTGCCCGGCCAGCTCGCCGGCTACCTGGCGCTCCCGCTGGGCCGCTCGGGCCTGGACATCTCCGGCTACCTCGACGCCCTCCATAAGATGCTGGCGGACGTGCTCGGCGAGTTCGACCTGCCCGGCTCGACCCGCCCCGACGCCCCGGGGGTATTCCTGGGCAACGCCAGGGTGGCCTCCGTGGGCGTGGCGGTGAGCCGCTGGATCGCCTATCATGGGTTCACGCTCAACGTCTCGACGTTCCTCGAGCCCTTCGACCTGATCGCCGAGCCCGCCCGGGGGTCGGACCGGCTCGCCGCCCGCCAGACGTCGATGGAGTCGAGGCGGCAGCGACCCGCCCCGATGGCCAAGGTCCGCGAGGCGATCATCCGCCGGACCGAGGCGGCCTTCGGGCTCGAACGCCATCATCTCTATACGCACCACCCTTTGATCCGTCGGAAGGTCGGCACGCATGCTTACGCCCAGACCCTCGGTTGACGCCCGGGCCCTGCCGATCCTGACGGTCGACGAGGTCCAGGGCGACGCGGGAGTCGCCCTGGCGGAGGCCCCGCCCGACGCGGCGCCGGAGGCCGCCCGCCGCCGCCTGCCGAGCTGGCTGAAGCGGCCGATCCCGAGCACCCGGGGGACCTACTTCACCAAGGACCTGATCGGCGAGCTCGGCCTGGAGACGATCTGCGAGAGCGGCAAGTGCCCCAACCGCTCGGAGTGCTGGACCCGCCGGACCGCCACCTTCATGGTCCTGGGCGAGACCTGCACCCGCCCCTGCGGCTTCTGCGCCGTGAAGCGGGGCAAGCCCGAGGCCGTCGCCCTCGACGAGCCCGACCGCCTGGCCGAGGCCTGCGCCCGGCTCGGCCTCAAGCACGTCGTGATCACCAGCGTCACCCGCGACGACCTCCCCGACGGCGGGGCCGACCACTTCCGCCGCTGCATCCTCGCCGTCCGAGCCCGGACCGGCGCCACGATCGAGGTCCTCACCCCCGACTTCGACGGCGACACCCAAGCCATCGACATCGTCCTCGCCGCCGAGCCCGAGGTCTTCAACCACAACCTGGAGACCGTTGCCCGCCTCCAGCAGTACGTCCGCCGCAAAAGCCAGTACGCCGTCAGCCTCGCCGTCCTCGGACACGCCAAGAAGTCCTCGCCCCGGACCAAGACCAAGTCTGGCCTGATGCTCGGCCTCGGCGAGACCACCGGGGAGATCCTCGACACCCTGGCCGACCTCCGAGCCGTGGGCGTCGACTTCCTCACCCTCGGCCAGTACTTGCAACCCTCCGGCCGCCACCTCCCCGTCGCCCGCTACCTCCCCCCCGACGAGTTCGACGACCTCGGCCGGATGGCCCGAGCGATGGGCTTCCTCGAAGTCGCCAGCGCCCCCTTCGTCCGCTCCAGCTACCACGCCGACGAGATGGCCGAGAACCACGCGGGATGAGGCCCGGACCATGCTGACCCGGATCGAGGTCAAAGGCTTCAAGACCCTCGCCGACGTCGCCGTCGACCTCGGGGCCGTCAATGTTTTCATCGGCGCGAATGGAAGCGGCAAAAGTAATCTGTTAGAGGCGATTGCTTTCGCCGGGGCGACCGCTTACGCCGGACTTGACATCGAATTTCTCCAATATCGTGGGGTCCGGTTGGGCAAGCCTTCCTCTTATCTATCTTCATTCAAGGCGTCGATATCTGATCGTATTTCCATCAAAATTTCGGGTGGACGGGCGTCATATTCGGGACGATATGGACCGGATGCGACTTACCCGACCAGATGGGCGGTCTACGACGAATCGTTCGAGATCCACGGAAGAAATACGATCAGTCGAACCGGCAATGGATTCGAGTTTCACGCATACGATGGGACAAAATGGTCGTTTCCCTTACCCGATCATCCTTCCATTCCTCCCATCAGGGATGCAGTCTACGGTTTGAATGGCGGGGGAAGTAACGGTGGGCGAAACCCCGCCGAGGTATTAGCGGAGTCAGTCAATTCAAACATGTTTTTGATCGCTTTAGGGCAATACGCCGTTTTTTCGCCCGCTACCCCATATCTCCGTGGTGTCGGGGGAGATATCCGGCGCGAGCCGTTGGGCCTCGGAGGGTCGGGGTTGGGACAAGCGATCGAGCAGATGACGGCGGCTAATCCAGAAGCGTTCGGCCCTTTCGATCTCGACGAGGTTTTCGACCTTATCGAATGGGCCGACGACTTGAGGGCCGATCCGACAGATCGAGGGAGCAGCGTCCGCATCGGCGATCGGTTCATGAACGCTTCGCATGGGCCCGTTTCCGCGACCGAGGCCAGTGAAGGTGCGCTTTATGTCCTATTCTTACTGGCCTTGATCGGACATGATCTCGCCCCTCAAATCTTCGCGGTCGACAATTTCGACCAAGCCTTGCATCCTCGTCTCGCTCGTGCGCTGACCAAGACGATCTGCGATCAGATCGTCAAGGAGCGCTCGCGGCAGATGTTGGCCACGACCCACAACCCGCTCGTCCTGGATGGCCTGGATCTGCTGGACGACCGGATCCGGCTGTTCACGGTCGAACGAGATTCGCGCGGCGAGACCCAAATCAATAGGATCACTGTCACCGAAGAGTTGATGGCCCAGGCCGAAAATGGGATGAGCCTGTCCCGACTCTGGACGATGGGCCGACTGGGCGGTGTCCCCAAATACCTGTTTTGATGACGAGGCGAGCATGCTCCGGGTCGGGATCGTCGTGGAAGGCCCGTCGGATCTCATGGTCCTCGAAGAGATCATCCGGGCTTCTCGGCCGGACGCCGCATTCATTTCTTTGCAACCTGATGCATCACTGGCGCATCTTGGTCGAGGCTGGGTCGGCGTCAGGAATTGGTGCAGGGAGTTTGGGCCGAAGTTGGAGTCTTTCTTCGACGGTATCGCATCGCTCCCGTTGCACTTGATCGTCATCCATGTGGACTGCGACATCGCGGATTATCACGGCCTGGAACTCCCCTGCCCGCCGGCGTCCGACACGGCCGAAGCCTTATCTCGGCTCATTCATAAGGTCTGGCTCGATCGGGCGGCCAAGCCGGAATTCATCATTATCAGCACGCCGTCGATGTCGAGCGAAGCTTGGGTCGCGGTGACGTTGGACCCTCCGCACCCGAATCTTCACGACATCGAGTGTGACAAGGACGTGGCGGACGAATTCGTTCGACGGCGTCTGCTCAAACGCAAGGATGGCCAGGTCAAAAAGGGTGAGACGGCTTACCGACCCTTGGCCGAGGCGATGGGCCGGTCGCTGGACCGGGTTTTCACCCATTGTTCGCGGGCCTCGGCTTTTAAGGCAGATTTTGAGGTGGCCGCGTCGCGGGCGTTGCCGCAGAATGGGACTTGAGGTCGCACCCTGCCGAGGAGCCTGTCCGTGCCCGCAACGTTGTTCGAGAAGATCTGGGATCGCCACGTCGTCAAGGCATCGGACGAGGCGACGCTGCTTTATATCGACCGGCACTTGGTCCACGAGGTCACGAGCCCTCAGGCGTTCGACGGGCTCAGGCTGGCGGGCCGGGGGGTCCGGCGGCGGGACCTGACGGTCGCGACGGTGGACCACAACGTGCCGACGGAGAACCAGTTCGACATCCGCGAGCCGATGTCGCGGCGGCAGGTCGAGGCGCTCCGGGCGAACTGCCGGGAGTTCGGCGTCACTCTATACGACGTCCAGAGCGGGAGCCAGGGGATCGTCCACGTGATCGGGCCGGAGCTGGGGTTGACCCTGCCGGGGACGACGATCGTCTGCGGGGATAGTCATACCAGCACGCACGGGGCGTTCGGGGCGTTGGCCTTCGGGATCGGGACGTCGGAGGTGGAGCACGTCCTGGCGACGCAGACGCTCTGGCAGGGGAAGCGGCCGACGTCGTTCGGGATCGAGGTCCGGGGGACCTTGGCCCCGGGCCTGGAGCCGAAGGACATCATCCTGGCGATCATCCGCCAGATCGGCACCGGAGGGGCGACGGGCACGGTCATCGAGTATTTCGGCGAGGCGATCGAAGCCCTCTCGATGGAGGGCCGGATGACGGTCTGCAACATGTCGATCGAGGCCGGGGCCAGGGCCGGATTGATCGCTCCCGATGAGACGACGTTCCGCTACATCGCCTCGGGCGACCGCCGGTTCGCCCCCAAGGGGGGAGCCCTGGAGGCGGCGATCGCGGATTGGCGGACGTTGCGGACGGACGACCCCTCGGCCTTCGACCGCCATGTCGTCATCGAGGCCGGCACGATCGCCCCGCAGGTGACGTGGGGGACCAACCCGGGGATGACGGTGGACGTCACCGGCCGGGTGCCCGAGCCCGAGGACGTGCCGTTCGCCTCGGCGGAGGACGCCCGCCGGGCCCTGGATTACATGGGCCTGACGCCGGGCACGCCGATGACGGAGATCCCGGTCGACGTCGTCTTCATCGGATCGTGCACCAACGGCCGGATCGAGGACCTGCGGGCCGCCGCCGGGGTCTTGCGGGGGCGGAAGGTCGCGCCCAGCGTCCGGGCCCTGATCGTCCCGGGGAGCGAGCAGGTCCGCCACCAGGCCGAGGCCGAGGGGCTCGACCGGGTCTTCGCCGAGGCCGGGGCGGAGTGGCGGCAGGCCGGTTGCAGCATGTGCCTGGGGATGAACCCCGACAAGCTCACCCCTCAGCAGCGC
>JAABUQ010002803.1_pt1 | contig 33478 bp, 19 predicted proteins | sample 5560001 | NCBI WGS metagenome assembly JAABUQ01 (sample SAMN10711888, study PRJNA513371) | rock metagenome | isolation source: Antarctica rocks | place: Antarctica: Victoria Land, Finger Mt nord | collected 2015-12-18
GGTCGCGATCGGCCGGCCGATCGCCAACACCCAGCTTTACGTGCTGGACAGCCGCCTGCGGCCGGTGCCCGTCGGCGTGGCCGGCGAGCTGTACATCGGCGGCAAGGGGCTGGCGCGCGGCTACCTGAAGCGGGCGGGGATGACCGCCGAGCGGTTCCTGCCCGACCCCCTCGGCCAGACGCCCGGCGGGCGGATTTACCGCACCGGCGACCTCGCGCGCTGGCTGGCCGACGGCCGCCTGGAATGCCTCGGGCGCGTCGACCACCAGGTCAAGATCCGCGGCTACCGCATCGAGCTGGGCGAGATCGAGGCGGCGCTGGCCCGGAACCCGGCCGTTCGCGAGGCGGTGGTGATCGCCCGGGAGGATACGCCGGGCGAGAAGCGGCTCGTGGCCTACGTCGTCGGCCGCGACGGCCCGGTGGTCGCCGCCGACCTGCGCCGGGGCCTGGCGGAGATCCTGCCCGAGTACATGGTGCCCTCGGCGTTCGTCCCGATGGACGCCTTGCCCCTGACGCCCAACGGCAAGGTCGACCGCAAGGCCCTGCCCGAGCCCGACCTGGTGCGCGCCGCGGCGGTGGCGTACGTGGCGGCCAGGGGCCCGATCGAGGAGGCGCTGGCGGGAACCTGGGGCGAGATCCTGGAGCGTCCCCGCGTGGGGGTCCACGACAACTTCTTCGACCTGGGCGGAGATTCGCTGATGGCCCCGCGCATCCTGGCGCGGTCGCGCGACCTCTTCGGCGTCGACGTGCCGCTGGCCGACCTGTTCGACCAGCCGACCGTCGCGGGGCTCGCCCGCCGCGTCGAGGAGGCGTTGCGCGTCGGCGCGGGGCAGCAGTCGCCGCCGATCAAGCCGGTGCCCCGCGACGGCGACCTGCCCGCCTCGTTCGCGCAGCAGCGGCTCTGGTTCCTCGACCAATTGGAGCCGGGCAACGCGACCTACAACATCCCCATCGCCGTGCGGCTTGTCGGCGACCTCGACCCCGACGCGCTGGAGCGGGCCTTCAACGAGGTCGTCCGCCGCCACGAGGCGTTGCGCACGACGTTCACCGCCCGCGACGGGCGGCCCTTGCAGGTCATCGCGCCGGAGCTGCTCATCCCCCTGCCGATGGGCGACCTGCGCGAGTGGCCGGAGGCCGACCGCGAGCCCGAAGCCCTGCGCAGGCTGCACGCCGAGGCCGCCCGCCCGTTCGACCTCGCCCGCGGCCCCCTGATTCGCGCGAGCCTGCTGAAGCTGGGCGAGCGGGAGCACGTCGTCCTGCTGACGATGCACCACATCATCTCCGACGGCTGGTCCATCGGCGTCCTGATCCGCGAGGTGGGCACGCTCTACGAGGCGTTCTCGCGGGGCGGGCCCTCGCCGCTGCCCGCCTTGCCGCTGCAATACGCCGACTTCGCCGCCTGGCAGCGGGGATGGCTCAAAGGCGAGGTCTTGCAGGCCCAGCTCGACTACTGGGAGGGGCAGCTTTCCGGCGTCCCGCCCTTGGAACTGCCCACCGACCGCCCGCGCCCGCCGGTGCTCGGCTCGCGTGGCGGCGAGGCGGGATTGGACGTGCCCCAGGCGCTGGTCGACAGCCTGCGGGGCCTGGCCAGGCAAGAGGGGGCGACCCTCTTCATGGCCCTGCTGGCGGGGTTCCAGACGCTCTTATCTCGCTACTCGGGCCAGGAGGACCTCGCCATTGGCTCGCCGATCGCCGGGCGCACGCGGATGGAAACCGAGGACCTCGTCGGGTTCTTCGTCAACACGCTCGTCCTGCGCGGCGACCTGTCGGGCGACCCGAGCTTCCGCGCCCTCCTGGGGCGCGTCAGGCGCGGGGCTCTCGGGGCGTTCGCCCATCAGGACCTGCCGTTCGAGCAGCTTGTCAACGTGCTGCACCCGGAGCGCGACCCCGGCCGCACGCCGCTGTTTCAGGTGATGTTCGCGATGCAGAACGCCCCGCTGCCGGCCCTGGAATCGCCGGGCCTGGCCATGACGCCCATCGAGGCGCACGGCGGGACGGCGAAGTTCGAGATGACCCTCTCCGCGATGGAGAAGGACGACGGCCTCCGCCTGGCGATCGAGTACAACGCCGACCTCTTCGACAGCGCCACCGCCGATCGCATGCTCCGCCACCTCCGGCTCCTGCTGGAAGGGGCCGTGGCCGCGCCCGACCGCGCGGTCGCGTCCCTGCCGATGATGACCGACCAGGAGCGCGACCAGCTCCTGCACCAGGGGGCGGAGGACGACCCGGCGGCGGACAGCCTGGAAGGGCTCTCCGACGACGAGCTGGACGCGTTGCTGATGGACCTTTCCGCGAACGCGGGCGAGGGCGAGGGTGTGGGCGAGGGCGTGGGCGATGTCTAGAACAGCCGGGGCCGGGCGCTCCGCCGACCACTTGACCGAGAACAAGCGCGCCCTGCTCGCCCGCAAGCTCCAGGCGCAAGGGCAGGCACGCCCGTCGCGGCCCGGCGGCAAGCCGCTCCACCGCCGGTTCGAGGACCACGCCGCGCGCCGGCCCGACGCCCTGGCGGTCGCCTTCCAGGGACAATCGCTCACGTATGCGGAGCTGAACGCCCGCGCCAACCGCCTGGCGCGCCTGCTGCGCGCTCGGGGCGTCGGACCCGAGACGCTGGTGGGGCTGTGCGCCGAGCGGTCGATCGGCCTGGTCGTCGGCCTGCTGGCGATCCTCAAGGCGGGCGGGGCGTACGTCCCGCTCGACCCGGTCTACCCGAAGGATCGGCTCGCCCTGATGCTGGCCGACTCCGCCGTGCGAGTGCTGCTGACGGAGGAAGCCCTCCTGGACCGCCTGCCCGCGCACGCCGCCGAGGTCCTCACCCTCGACGCGGACCTTGAGAACGCGATGGAGGACGCGGGCAACCTCCCCGGCGGCGCGGTGCCGGAGAACCTCGCATACGTCATCTACACCTCGGGCTCGACCGGCAGGCCCAAGGGGGTGCCGGTCACGCACGCCAACGTCGGCCGGCTCCTCGACGCTACGCGCCCTTGGTTCCGCTTCGGCCCGGACGACGTATGGACGTTGTTTCACTCGTTCGCCTTCGACTTCTCGGTGTGGGAGATCTGGGGCGCGCTGGCCCGCGGCGGCCAGATCGTCGTGGTCCCCTACTGGGCGAGCCGCTCGCCCGAGGCGACCCTGGCCCTCCTGCGCGAGCGCGGGGTGACGGTCCTGAACCAGACCCCCTCGGCCTTCCGCCAGCTCATCCGCGCCGAGGAGGCCGCGGGCGACGCGGCCACGGGCGACCCCCTGGCGTTGCGCCTGGTGATCTTCGGCGGCGAGGCGCTGGAACTCCAGGGCCTGCGGCCGTGGTTCGACCGCCACGGCGACCGCTCGCCGCGACTGGTCAACATGTACGGGATCACCGAGACGACCGTCCACGTGACGTATCGCCCGGTGACGCGCGCGGACCTCGACGAATCGGCGGGCAGCAGCCCGATCGGCCGGCCGATCCCCGACCTGCGGCTGTATCTGCTGGACCGCCACATGCAGCCGGTGCCCGTCGGCGTGGCGGGCGAGATCTACGTCGGCGGCCAGGGGCTGGCGCGGGGCTACCTCGACCGGCCCGCCCTGACGGCCTCGCGGTTCCTGCCCGACCCCTTCGGCCCGACACCCGGCGGCCGGCTCTACAAGAGCGGCGACCTGGCGCGCCGGCGGCCCGACGGCGACTTCGAATACCTCGGCCGCGCCGACGATCAGGTGAAGGTCCGCGGCCACCGGGTCGAACTCGGCGAGATCGAGGCGGCGCTGGGCCGCCACCCCGCGGTGCGCGAGGCGGTGGTCGTGCCCCGCGAGGACACGCCCGGCGACCTGCGGCTGGTGGCCTACGTGGTGGCGAAGGCCGGTTCGAGCCTGCCCGCCCCGGAACTTCGCGCCCGGCTCAAGGAGGAGCTGCCGCAGTACATGGTGCCCTCGGCATTCGTGGTGCTGGACGCCCTGCCCTTGACGCCCCACGGCAAGGTCGACCGCAAGGCCCTGCCCGCGCCCGGCGCGAACTCCGACCGGCTCGCGGAAGGGGCGTTCGTCGCACCCAGGACGCCGGCCGAGGCGACGCTCGCGGCGATCTGGGCGAACGTGCTGGGCCTCGCGATCGACCGCGTCGGCGTACACGACGACTTCTTCGACCTCGGGGGCCACTCGCTGCTGGCGACGCAGGTCGCCTCGCGCTTGCGCGATGCCTTCGGGGTCGAGGTCCCCTTGCGTGGCCTGTTCGAGGCACGCACGGTCGCCGGTCTGGCGGGGCTCGTCGAGGCCGGGACCGGGGGCCAGATGCGAGTGGCGCCGCCGATCCGGCAGGCGTCAAGGGCCGGCAATCTGCCCCTGTCCTTCGCGCAGCAGGCCCTCTGGTTCCTCGATCAGCTGGAGCCCGGACGGCCGACGTTCAACGTCGCGGCGGCCCTGCGCGTGGCCGGCCCACTCGACGCCACGGCCCTGGGCCGGGCCTTCGATGAGATCCTCCGCCGCCACGAGGCCCTGCGCACCACTTTCGCCACCGTCGAGGGCCGCCCCGTCCAGGTCATCGCCGCCCCGGCCCACGTGCCGATCGACTTCGTGGATCTGACCGACCGGGTCGATCCCGTCCGCGAGGCGCAGCGCCTGGCGATCGAGGAGGCCCGGCGCCCCTTCGACCTGGCCCGCGGCCCCCTGGTCCGCGCGGGGCTCTTGCGGCTGGGCGCGGACGAGCACGCGGTCCTCTTGACGATGCACCACATCGTCACCGACGGCTGGTCGATGGGCGTCGCCGCCCAGGAACTGGCCACCCTGTATGGCGCCTTCCGCGAGGGCCAGGCGTCGCCCCTGCCCGACCCGGCGATCCAGTACGCCGATTACGCCGCCTGGCAGCGCGACTGGCTCCGCGGCGAGGTGCTCGACGACCTGCTCGGCTACTGGACGCGGCAGCTCGCGGGCGTGCCGACGCTGGAACTGCCCACCGACCGCCCCCGACCGGCCGTGCGCGGCTCGCGCGGGGCGACCCGGCCGTTCACGCTGCCGGCGGAACTGGCCGAAGGGCTGCATGCCCTGGCCAGGCGCGAGGGGGTCACGCCGTTCATGGTCCTGCTGGCCGCCTTCCAGGCCCTGCTCCTCCGCTACAGCGGCCAGGACGACTTCGCCGTCGGCACCCCGATCGCCAACCGCAACAAGGCCGAGACCGAGGGCCTCATCGGCTACTTCGTCAACATGCTCGCCTTGCGTACCGACCTCTCGGGCGACCCCAGCTTCCTCGAACTGCTGGGCCGCGTGCGGGACGTCGCGTTCGGGGCCTTCGAGCACCAGAATTTGCCGCTGGAGGCCGTCGTCGAGGCGCTGCCCCACCAGCGCGACCCCGCCCGGACGCCGCTCTTCCAGGTGATGTTCGTCCTCCAGAACAACCGCATGCCCGACGTTTCCCGCGCCGACCTGGCCCTCGCCCCCCTGGTCGTCACCGAGGGCACCGGCACCGCGAAGTTCGACCTGACCCTGGCCCTCGAAGAGTTCGATGGGGAATTCCTCGGCTCGTTCGAGTCCAGCACCGACCTCTTCGACATCGCCACGATCGACCGCATGATCGGCCACTTCCGTTCCCTGCTGGGCGCGGCCGTGGCGCATCCCGCGACCCGCCTCTCGGAACTGCCGCTCCTGGGCCTTGACGAGCGCAAGCAAGTCGTGTCGGACTGGAACCAGACCGCTTCGGCGTTCCCGATGTCCTGCATCCACCACCTCTTCGAGGCCCAGGCCGCGCAGACCCCCGACGCCGTCGCCCTGGCCTTCGCCGGGGGACGCTGGTCCTACCGCGAACTCAACGAGCGGGCCAACCGCCTGGCGCACGTCCTGAAGGCGCGCGGGGTCGGCCCCGAGACGCTGGTGGGGATCGCCGTCGAGCGGTCGCCCGAAATGGCGGCCGGGCTCCTGGGCATCCTCAAGGCGGGCGGGGCCTACGTCCCGCTCGACCCGGCCTATCCGGCGGAGCGGCTCGCGTTCCTGGCGAAGGACTCCGGGGTCGCGCTGCTCCTGACGCAAACGCACCTGCGCGACCGGCTGCCCGCTTGCGTTGAGGTGATCTGCCTCGACTCGCCTGGCGACCCGATCGGTCGGGAGCCCGCCACCAACCTCGACGGCGGCGCCCGGCCCGGGAATCCCGCTTATGTCCTCTACACCTCGGGCTCGACGGGGACGCCCAAGGGGGTGGTCGTTGAGCATCGGGGGCTGGTGAACCACGCCACGGCGGCGGCGCGGCTGTTCGGGCTCGACGGGCGGGACCGGGTCTTGCAGTTCTCGACCTTGAGCTTCGACATCGCCGTGGAGGAGCTATTCCCGGCCTGGATCACGGGCGCGGCCGTCGTGCTGCGGGGCGGGGACGAGACGCTCGACCCCTCGCGGTTCACGCGCTGGATCGAGCGGGAAGGGATCACGGTTCTCGACCTGCCGACGGCCTACTGGCACGCCTGGGTCGAGGGGATGGCCCTGCTGGGCGAAGCGCCGCCGGAGTCGTTGCGGCTGGTGGTCGTCGGCGGCGAGAAGGCGCAGCCCTCGGCGTTCGCGCGGTGGCGGGGGCTCGCCAGCAAGGGCGAGGGCGCCGGCGCCGGCGTCCGCTGGCTGAACACATACGGGCCGACCGAGGCGACCGTGATCGCCACCGCCCACGAGCCAGCCGGAGCCGCGGGCGACCTGCCCATCGGGCGGCCGATCGCGAATGCTCGCGTTTATCTCCTGGACGCCCACCTGCGGCCCGTCCCGATTGGCCTGCCGGGCGAGGTGTACATCGGCGGCGCGGGCGTGGCGCGGGGCTACCTCGGCCGCCCCGCCCTGACCGCCGAGCGGTTCCTGCCCGACCCCTTCGGCGACGAGCCCGGCGGGCGCCTCTTCCGCACCGGCGACCGGGCGCGGTGGCGGCCCGATGGGGTACTGGAGTTCCTCGGGCGGGTCGACCACCAGGCGAAGGTCCGCGGCTTCCGCGTCGAGCCGGGTGAGGTCGAGGCGGCCCTGCTCGCGCACCCCGAGGTGCGCGCGGCCGTCGTGCTGGCGCGACAGGACGAGGGGGGGGATGGGCGGCTCGACGCCTTCGTGGTGCCGCGAGCCGACGCGCCGATCCCCCCCGTCGAACTCCGGCGGTTCCTGGGCGCGCGACTGCCCCGCCATATGATCCCCTCAACCTTCACAGCGCTCGGCGCCCTGCCGATGACCCCCTCGGGCAAGGTCGATCGCCGGGCGCTGGTGGTCCCCGAACCGACCGAGGCCGGGCCGTCCACGCCCCCGCGCGACGCGGTCGAGGCGCAGCTCGCGGCGATCTGGGAAGACCTGCTGGACGTGCGGCCGGTGGGCGTCCACGACGACTTCTTCGACCTCGGCGGCCATTCGCTGCTGGCGGTCCGCCTGCTGGCGCGCGTCGAGGCGCAGTTCGGCCAGACGCTGCCGCTCTCGTCGCTGTTCCTGGGGGCGACGATCGAGGACTTGGCCGGTCGACTCCGCGGGCCGGCCGGTCGGGAAGGCGGATCGCCGCTGGTCGCGATCCAGCCGCAGGGGGCGGGGGCTCCGTTCTTCTGCGTCCATCCGGCCGGCGGGATCGTGTATTGCTTCCGCGACCTCGCCCGCCAGCTGGGCAAGGACCGGCCCTTCTACGCCTTCCAGGCGCACGGGCTCGACGGCGATCGCGAGCCGTTGACCCGCCTGGACGAGATGGCGGCCTGCTACGTTGAGGCGTTGCGGGCCGTCCAGGAGCAGGGGCCGTACCACCTGGGGGGCTGGTCGCTGGGGGGCCTCATTGCCTTCGAGATGGCCCAGCAGCTTCAGGACGCCGGGCAGGAGGTCGCGACGCTCGCCCTGTTCGACACCCAGGCGCCCGACCCGGGCCGCGGGCGCGACCCCGCCGTCGCGGAGGTTGCCCGGCAGCTCGCGGAGCTGGGCGCGGGGGTCGCGGTCCTCGGGGTTCCCGAACCGGGGTCCGCCCATGCCGAGGAAGACGCCCTCGTGCTGGCCGAGGTCGCGCTGGAGATGGCCGACGCCTTCGGCGGCGACGTTGGGCGGATGTTCGCCCATCTGCAAACCCTCTCGCCGGAGGGGCAGCGGGACGCGATCCTCGCCCACTTCGAGATTGACCAGGTCTACCGCGACGACGTGCGGAGCGGCCCGGAGCGGGTCGCTCGCCTGTGGAACGTCCTGCGGGCCGGCTACCTGGCCGGGGTGCGCTACGTGCCCAGGCCGTATCCCGGGCGGATCGCCGTGTTCGTCGCCGGGGACCGCCGCGGGACGGACCCGTCGATGGGCTGGGGGCGGCTGGCGGCCGTCGTGGCGACGCACGTCGTCCCCGGCAACCACGCGAGCATCCTGAAGGCCCCCGGCGTCCTCAAGCTAGCCGAGGCGCTGCGGGCCGAGATCGGCGGGCCGCGATGAACCTGCTTCGCTTCCTGCTGCGATCGTCGAAGCGGGTCGTCGCCCTGTCCGTCCTGGCGGGGGTGGCCGGCGGCATCGGTGGCGTCGCCTTGATCGCGCTGATCCAGGCGGAACTCGCCCGCGAGGACCCGTCGACGCGGCCGATGGCCTGGGCGTTCGCGGGGCTCTGCATCGCCTCGGCGCTGCTGCGGGTCGCCTCGCAGGCGTCGATGATCCGGCTGGCGCAGGGGTCGGTGTCGCGGCTGACCCTTCACCTCTGCGAGAAGATTTTAGCCCTGCCGCTGCGGCGGTTCGAGGAGGTCGACCCCGCCGGGCTCCTGGCCGTCCTGATCGAGGACGTGGTGATCGTCGCCAACGCGCTGGTCGGCATTCCGCTGGTCTGCATCAACGCCTCGATCGTGGTGGTCGGCCTGGGGTACGTCGGCTGGCTCTCGCCGCCGGCGCTGGTGTGCGCGTTGCTGTTTGTGGTTCCGGCCGTCCTGGGCTTCCGGGCGTTGGCGGACCACGGCGTGCGCCACCTGCGGCGGGCCCGCGTCCAGCAAGATCGCCTGGTGGGCGATTTCCGCTCCTTGATCGGCGGGTTCCGCGAGCTGAAGCTTCACCGAGGGCGCCGCGAGGCGTTTGTCGGGGAGTCGCTGCGGGGCGCGTCGCAGGGCGTCCGGGACCACTCGGTCGCCGGCCTGGGCCTGTTCGCGGCGGCGGGAAGCTGGGGACAGCTCGCCTTCTTCGGCTACATCGGGTTCCTGCTCTTCGCCCTGCCGATCGTTCACGACCCCGGCCGCCCGACGTTGGCCGGCGTGATGATGGTCGTCTTCTTCATCATGACCCCCCTGGAAGTCATCCTGACCTGGGCCCCGGCGCTGGGACGGGCGCGCGTCTCCTTGCTCAAGATCGAGGGCCTCCTGCCCACGCTCGAAGCCGCCGCCGCGGCGCGGCCAGGGACCGGAACCGGAACCGGGGTCGTGCCGGCCTTCCGCGAGTCGCTGGAACTGCGAGGGGTGGCGTACTCGTACCACGGCGGGGCCGACGGCGAGGGGTTCCATCTTGGCCCGACCGACCTGACCCTCCGCCCGGGGGAGCTGGTCTTCCTCGTCGGCGGCAACGGCAGCGGCAAGACGACCCTCGTCAAGCTGGTCGCCGGCCTCTACACCCCCGAGGCCGGCGCGATCCTCGTGGACGGCCGTCCGGTGGGCGACGGGGACCGCGAGGCGTACCGGCAGCTGGTCTCGGTCGTCTTCACCGACGGCCACCTCTTCCCGAGCCTTCTGGGGCTCGCGCCCGATGACCTCGACGGCCGCGCCCGCGCGCACCTGGAGCGGCTGGGGCTCGGCGGCAGGGTGCGGGTCGAGGACGGCGCCTTCTCGACCCTCGACCTGTCGATGGGCCAGCGCAAGCGGCTGGCCTTGCTGACGGCCCTGATGGAAGACCGGCCAATCTGCATCCTCGACGAGTGGGCCGCGAATCAGGACCACCACTTCAAGGCGGTCTTCTACCAGGAGCTGCTCCCCGAGCTGAAGGCCCGGGGCAAGGCCCTGCTGGTCATCACGCACGATCACGACTACTTCCACGTCGCCGACCGCATCATCCGGCTCGACCCGGGGCTCGTCCCCGAGGAACTGGCGGGGGCTTTCTCATGAAGAAGATGTTCCTTTTCCTGATCTTGCTCTGGGGCGGCGGCGCCCTGGGCTACTGGTACGTCAACGAGTCGCACGGCCCCAAGCTGGCCTTCCGCGCCGTCGAGGTGAGTCGGGGCGACCTGCTGGCCACGATCAACGCCACCGGAACGATCGAGCCGGAGATGCCGGTCGACGTCTGCGCGCAGATCGCCGGGGAGGTCCAGAGCTTCGGCGACGATCCCCGCGACCCCGGCAAGCCGATCGGCTTCGGCTCGCCGGTCGAGAAGGGGACCGTGCTGGCCCGCCTCGACGATTCGCTCTTCCAGGCCCGCGTCAACCAGGCCCACGCCGGCGTCACCCGCGCCGAGGCCGAGGTCGAGCAGGCGCGCGTCAAGGTCGACCAGACGCACCGCGAGCTCGAACGCATGCGCGACCTCCGTCGCAGGCCGGCGGGCACCGTCTCCGGCCATGACTTCGACGAGGCCGTCGCCGCCCACGAATCGGCCAAGGCCGGCCACGCCGTCGCCAGGGCGGCGGTCGCCGTGGCCAAGGCGGACCTTGACCTGGCGACCGTCAACCTCGGCTATACCATCATCTGCTCGCCGGTGAAGGGTGTCATCCTCGACCGCCGCGTCAACCTCGGGCAGACGGTGGTGGCCAGCCTCAACGCCTTCCTGATCGCCAAGGACCTGAAACAGCTCGAAATCTGGGCCACCGTCAACGAGACCGACGTCGGCGCCATCCACGAGGGCCAGTCGGTCCGCTTCACCGTCGGCGCCTTCCCGGCCGACTCGTTCCGGGGCCAGGTCGCGCAGATCCGGCTCAACGCCAGCATGAACTCCGGGGTCGTGTCGTACACCGTCGTGGTCGAGGTCGACAACACCTCCGGCAAGCTCCTGCCCTACCTGACGGCGCGGCTCCAGTTCGAGGTCGACGAGCGTCGGGACGTGTGGCTCGTCCCCAACGCCGCCCTCCGCTGGCGGCCGAAGCCCGCGATGGTCGTCCCGGAGGCGCGCGAGGCGTTCGCCCACCCGCCGGAACGCAAGCCCGACGGCGCGAAGCCGAAGGCTTCGGAGGCGACCAAGGGCACCCTCTGGATCAAGCAGGGGGACTTCGTCCGGTCGCTGGAAGTGAGCGTCGGGCTCTCCGACGGCGTGAAGACCGAGGTCTCCGGCGACGCCCTGGCCGCGGGCCTCGGGGTCGTCGTCGGCCAGTCGCAGGTGGAGGCGAACGAGGCCAGCGGCCACCCGTTCGTGCCCAACGTCCAGAGGGCGAAATCCGACAAGGACAGCGCCAAGAAGAGTCCGTAACCCGACCGACCGGGCCAAAGCAAAGGGGAGGCGGGCCGATGTCCTTGATGAGGCTCGAAGGCGTGCGGAAGACCTACTCGCGCGGCAAGGTCGGCGTCCCCGTGCTCAAGGGGGTGTCGCTCTCGGTGGCGCGCGGCGAGATGGTCGCGCTCATGGGCGCCTCGGGCTCGGGCAAGACGACCCTGATTAACCTGCTCGGCGCGCTGGACAACCCGACGGAGGGGCGATACCTGTTCGACGGCGAGGAGGTGGCGGCGCTCTCGGCACGCGGGCGGGCGGCCCTGCGGAACGAGAAGATCGGGTTCGTCTTCCAGAACTTCAACCTGCTGCCCCGCCTCTCGGCGATCGAGAACGTGATGATGCCGCTGGCCTACGCGCGCCGCGACGTTTCGGAGCGCGAGTGCCGGGCCCGCGCGCGCGCCCTGCTGGAGCGGGTCGGGCTGGGCGACCGCCTCGACCACGAACCGTCGCAGCTTTCCGGCGGCGAGCAGCAGCGCGTGGCCATCGCCAGGGCGCTGGTCAACCGCGCGCCGGTGCTGATCGCCGACGAGCCGACGGGCAACCTCGACTCCCACACCGGCGAGGAGATCCTGGCCCTGTTCCAGCAGCTCAACGCCGAGGACGGCTTGACGATCCTGCTGGTGACGCATGATCCCGACGTCGCCGCCCACGCCGGCCGCACCATCCGCGTCCGCGACGGCCTGGTCGAGGACGATCCCGGCGCGCCACGCGTGAACCCCCATGCCCCCCGTCCCGGCGAGGCCGCGATCGCGATGGCCCCGGCGCGGGCTCCGCTGCGGCTCGTCCCCAGGACGGCGGCGATGGCCTTGCGGTCGCTGCGACGCAACGCCCTGCGGTCCGCCCTGACGACCCTGGGAATCATCATCGGCGTGGCGTCCATCATCGCCATCGCGGAGATCGGCCAGGGCTCATCCACGGCGATCCGCGAGATCCTCAACCGCACGGGGGTGGAGAACCTGCTGATCCAGCCGGGCAACGCTTCCAACAACGGCGTCAGCCTCGGCAGCGGGAGCGTCAAGACCCTGACGCCCGAGGACGCCGAGGCGCTCCTGCACGAGTGCCCGGCCGTGGACAGCCTCGCCCCCATCGTGTACACCCGCAAGCAGGTCGTCCGGGGCAACAAGAACTGGGTGCCCACTTATATGTATGGCACCTCGCCAGCGTTCCTGCGCGTGCGCGACTGGGAGGACCTGGAGGACGGCGAGCCGTTCACCGACCAGGACATCCGCGACGTGGGCATGGTCTGCCTGCTCGGCCAGACGCCGGCCCGCGAGCTGTTTCGTGACGAGTCGCCGATCGGTCAAGAGGTGTACGTCAATGACGTTCCCCTGAAGGTGATCGGCGTGCTGGGCCGCAAGGGGGCGAATATCATCGGCGAGGACCAGGACGACATCCTGATCGCCCCCTGGACGACCATCAAGTACCGCGTCAGCTCCGCCGCGGGCCCCGCCGCCTCCCCGGCGCCGCCGACGCCGCCGGCCCCGGGGATGGCCGATGCGTTCGCCGGACTGTCACGCCGGTATCCGCGGGCGAATACCGGGCTCTACACCACCGCTTCCGCCAGCCAGCTCGTCGACACGCCCCGGCTGGAACGCTTCGCCAACGTCGACTCGATCCTCGTCCGTGCCCGCTCCGCCGACGAGATCCCCGTCGCGATGGGGCAGATGACCGAATTGCTCCATGAGCGACACCAGATCGCCCCCGACCGCGAGAACGATTTCGCGGTTCGCGACTTCACCGAGGTCATCAAGGCGGTGCAGTCGACGGTGGCCCTGGTCGCGGGGTTGTTGCTGTGCGTGGCCCTGATCTCCCTGATGGTCGGCGGGGTTGGCATCATGAACATCATGCTGGTCTCGGTGACGGAGCGCTATCGCGAGATCGGCCTGCGGATGGCCGTCGGCGCCGGCCCACGCGACATCCTGCGCCAGTTCCTGGTCGAGGCCGTCGTGCTGTGCGCCCTGGGAGGCGCGGTGGGCATTTTGGTGGGGCGCGGAGGTTCGATCCTGGTGCGCGTCCTGGCCGGCTGGCCCACCGAGTCGTCCTTGCCGGCGATCGTCGCCTCGGTATCGGTGTCCGTCACCGTGGGCGTCCTCTTCGGGTATTACCCCGCGTGGAAGGCGTCGCGCCTCAACCCGATCGAGGCCCTCCGCTACGAGTAAGCCAGTCAGTCCATGACCCCGCGAACCCCTGGCGGGGCGTGAGCGGGCGCTCAGTCGAGGGGTTCCGGGCCAACCTGGAGGAGGGTATACGGCCCGAGAGCCAGCACGTAGACGCGGCCGTCACGCGCCTGGCAGACCCCCATGACGACGTGGCGGGTCGTCGTGACCCCGTCGGGCGTCTGGACCACGCCGCCGTGGGAGGGGAGCGGCTTGCCGTCCTTGTCGGCGAACTCGGTGTAGTCCGGGTTGCGGATCGCCACCGGGCCGTGGTCCTTCGGGGAAGGGTCTCCCGGGCGGTAGCTGGCCAGGTGCAAGAGCCGGAAGCCCAGGGGGCTCGCCTCGGTGATCGCCGCCCAGACCCGACCCTTCGGGCCGACGCAGAGCGCGCGGCAGTCGGTGTCCTTCGCCCCTGGGACCAGCGGACCCAGGCGGCGACCCGGCAGGGTCTTCCCCTCGGCGGTCAGGTCGTAGGCGTACAGCTGGTTCGTGGCCATCGGCAGGCAGTAAAGCGTCTTGCCGTCCGGCGCCACGTCCCAGTTGAGCGGGTGGCCGTCGGGGTCGGCCAAATGCGTTCCCGGCGCGGGCGGCTGGCCGTCCACGGTCTGCTCCAGGAGTTCCAGCCGATCCGCCTCGGGGTCGAAGCGGGCGATCCCGCCGCCAAGCACCGGGTGGTAGACGCGGCCTCGGTGGTCGAGCACCAGAAAGCCGTAGGGGTGCCGGGTGTCCATCAGCTCCCGATATTGCCGCGTCTTGAGATCAAGGACCAGGAAGACCGCGTTCTCGCCCGGCCCCGGTCGGTGGTCGGAACAGGTGGAGATGTACGCCACCCCGCGCGACTCGTCGGGCGTGATGCTGTTGATGCCGTGGTGCGGGACCGGGATCGGAAAGACTTCGGTCTTCCCCGTCTCCGGATCGTAGGACATGGGATAGCCGCCGGGGTAGTCCTCGCGCGTCTCCCCCGCGGCGGGATAACCTTGCTTCGTGCCGAAGTAAATCTTGCCGCTGGCCCCGACGTTGTTACGCGTGTGGATCTTCGCCTGCGACGCGAAGCCCTTGGCGTCGGTGCCGATCGCCTTGTGGGCGTCCACGACGACCCGCATGCGCGGGCCCTTCGGCGCGAACTCCACCAGCCAGGAATTGACGCCGTTGGCGTGCGTGCCGATGTAGAGTCGATCGTTCCGACCCTCGATGATCGAGAAGTAGCCCTCCCCCTCCGGGGCCGTCTCCTTGGGGATGAGATGGGCCGTGGCCTGGAGCCACTTCGCGGGCGAGGCGGGCGGCGCCTCGGCCCCGGCGGCCGTTGCCGTCACGGCGGCCAGGGCGAGCCACGTCGGCAATCGGTCCAGTCGAAGCATCACAGCATCCTCCGTCGATCGTTCGCCAAGGGCCGGTCGAGCCCGCGCGCCACCGGGGGATTCGCGCGGCGGCGGGAGCATCCCGGTCCATTGGACAACGGCCAGCCGCCTCAATCCAGGGCCCAGGTCGGCACTCGGAAGCGTTGGCGAACGCGTGGACGAGCGCCGGGCCGGGCTCACCCCGGAGGGTAGAGCAAGGATCAGGCGGGGACTTCACGCCCGCAAAAGGGAGGATCGAGATCGAATTCGAAATTCCGCAAGGTCCATCCCGACCCCTCGACCGCGACGGCGGCGGCGAATCCCGGGCCGGGTTCCAGGTCTTGCAGCGCCCAGCGCGACGCTTCCTCCAGCCGACCCGCCACGCGCAGGAGGATCGGCCCGGCCGCCAGCGACACGTCGAATCGGTTCAGCGGCATCGACAGGCCGTCGCCGGTCGCCTTGATGTACGCTTCCTTCCGGGTCCATCCGCGAAAGAAGGCTCCAAGCTTCTCCGGCCCCGACAAGGCCGCGTACTCCGCGCCTTCCCGCGCCGAGAAGTACCGGGCGACGAGCCTGTCGGCGTCGGGGATCGGGCGGACCACCTCGACATCGACGCCGACCTCGCGCCCGCCGGTGACCGCCAGGAGCGCCAGGTCGCGCGAGTGGGCCAGGTTGAACCGGGGCGCCGATGAGACGATTTCCCCCGCGAGGGCGGGCTTGCCGCGGGGGCCATAGCGGAATTCCAGGCGCTCGGGGGGGAGGCCGAGGTATCGGCCCAGGATCGTTCGCAAGGCCCCTCGGCCCACGGCGTATCGGCGGCCATCGGCCTCGGCGTGGAAGCGGTCGGCCCGCGCCCGCTCGTCCGTCGAGAGCAGCCGGGCCGTTGGCAAGTCCGACGCCCCCGCCCCTTCCAGCGGGATGCGCCAGACATGGACCTCATCGGGCGGCACATCCGCCACTTCCGGGATGCACCGGAGCTTCAAGCCCACCTCCCCCGATTGACGGCCGCGGTCCCGGCGAGTCGCGGGTCGTCCTTCCCGAGGATCGGCCGTGTTCCCACGCGACGCGAATCAAAGGCTCCCCAGGCCGCGGGCGATCGAGCGTTCGAGCAGGCTGTCGGCCGCCAGACCCTGCCGAAGCATCCGTTCCGTGGCGCGCTCCTGCGTGCCGGGGGCCATCAGCCGCCGCCCCTGCGCGCGGATCGACTCGTGGAGCGCTCGGGTTAAATCCATCGACAGGGTGACGACCCGCGTGGCCCGGGTCTGCACGCTGACGGACTCGACCAGGAGGATGGACAGCAGAGTCCGTTCCGCCGGAGGGGGGCCCGTTGGCGACGACGCCCGGTCGCCGGTCGGCATGTGCTGGACCGAGTAGAGCACATGGGCCCAGGGGAACACGACGCCGAACCGGAAGCAGAGCAGGACGAGAGGCCCGTCGATGGCCAGCGCGAATTCGGCCTCCCCGCGCCGAATGGCCGACGTCTGGCGGTCGCTGACGTCCCGCCGCGAGAGGATCAACTCGTAATCCCCGTGCCGGCAGGTGAACCAGTTTCCCTCCGGCCAGCGGGCCGGGGCGTCGTCGTCGATCCCACCGGCAGGACGCGTTCGAAGGTCGTAGGGACCCGCCACTTGAGCGTTCATCGGAATCCTTTCGGTGCGGACTCTATGCGTGGCCGTGCGGGCGGGGCCGACCAGCCGGTCGGGTCGCAGGCAAGGGTGAATGGAAGCGTGGGGAGGACGGCCAGCGGTGGGCGAACCGCGACGCGGATTTCAAGCGGCGATCGTCGGCTCCGGGATCGGTCACCGGGCGGCGATCGAGCCGTCGGCGTGCTGTTCGGCGGGGGCCCACCAGTTGGGGTCGACCGCCTGCATATCGACTCCCAGGGGCATCACGCGCCGTCCATGGTCGGCAGCGTGCTGCTGGTGAACAGGTGGGTCCGGTCGTCCCGATCGTCGGTTCACCCCGATGTGTCACGCATGTTGGGCCCCTCTCCTCTGCAAGTCTCGTGGGCGGTCCGCCCGTTATGGGGGCAGATTATCGAGCCAGAACAGCGGAGTGATTCCGCCGGGCACCCGTTCCGAGGGTGTGGTCCGGCCGGAATGATTCAGCTTAGCGAAGCGTCCCGACCCTGCCAAGACATTCCCGGGCCAATCTTGCGAGATTGCGAGATTCCGCCGCCGCGAGTCGCAAACGCGATCGAGGCCGCCGCGTCACAGGGACGCGGCGGCCTCGGAAGGAATTTCGGGAAAGGCCTCGATCCGATCTCTCTGTCCGCGATATCGAGCGATCCGCGGGCCCGGAAGCCCTTGCGGTGGAGTGGGGCATCAGCACCCACGGCGAGTTCCGGTGCCGTTCCGTTCGATCAGAAGTACCTCGGGACGTTGATGTTGTAGAACTCCTGCTCCAGATACTCCGCGACCAGTGCGAAGTTCACAATCGCGACGTCGTTCTGGGGCGAGCGGGTCGTGGTGTCGTAGCCGGGCGTCGGGCCGCCGTTGAGGCTGACGATGAACGGCGTCAGCGCCGCGACCACCTGGCCCTGCGTCAGCGGCTGCGCGAACGAGGTGCCGCCCGGCAGGATCGGCGCGTTGGTCAGCGTGTTGAGGTAGCCGGAGTGGTACGACTCGACCTCGGCGATCGACGCGGCGGCCGAAAGCGTCCCGCGGTCGAAGATGAACGGCGCGGCCCCGAGGTAGGCGCCGGAACCAGTGTTCTCGAAGGCGACCGACATGGTGAGGAAGGTGCGGAAGTCCGGAGCCGTCAAGCCCTGGAAGGTCGGACGGGGACGCGCCGCAGCGCCCAGGGTGGCCCGGATGAAGTCGACGTGAGCGTTCTCGTCGGCCTGGATTTCGCGGAAGGCGCGGGCGTTGGAGCCGGGGAAGAGGTTGGGATACGACTGGGCGCCATTGCGACCGTTGCCGTTGCCATTCCCATTCCCATTGCCGGGACGGCCGTTGCCGTTGCCGTTGCCGGGACGGCCGTTGCCGTTGCCATTCCCGTTGCCGCCGCCTCTGCGCCTGGCGGCGTAGGCGGGGGTGGCGGCCAGCGTCGTGGCGACCAGCGCGGCCGTGCCGCCGACGGTCACCGAGCGGTGCAGGAACGAGCGGCGGCTGGGGCTGGCCTCGGGGGCTTCCTGGGGCGCGGCGGCCTGCTCGTCGTGGGGCGAAGTCATGGCGAGTCCTTCGGACTTGGTTTCTCTGAGGTACGGTGCCACGCGGCATCGTGCGGGTTTGCGGCAAGTCCCCGCGCCCCAGGGAGGGCACGAGGACCCGGCGCGGAGCCGGATGGCATCGGATGTCTTATGAAGGGGGGATCGAACTCTGTCCGATGGGGCGTGCGACCGCATGCAATGCAATGCGGCGTTTATCCCAACTGAGATCCGGCGACGTACATCCAATACGCCGACGCAGGGCTCCTGTCACGAATCGGACGATTTTTCGGGATGGGCTCGACTTCTCCCGTACAACTTATTAAGCGTCAAGGGCGGAGGGGTTGCGCTGGCGACAAGTCGCGAGGTTCGATTGAGCATTGGCCAATATCGCCTGATCTCCCAGGTCGGGGCCGGTCCCGACGGGGTGACGTTTCGCGCCTTCCGGGCGGGAGAGTCGGCCGAGGTCCGGGTGCTGGCCGTCGCGCGCGGCGACGCGCTGCGGTGGGCGGAGCTGACCCGGCGGCTGCGCCTGGCCGCCCTGCTGGACCACCCCGCGGCGCTGCGCGTTCAGGAACTGGGACTGGACGGCGATCCGCCCTTCGCCGCCCTGGAATGGTCGGGGGAATCGAGCCTGGAAGGCCGGTTTCCGGGCGCGGGCCCCCTGTCGGAACCGGCGGCGATCGCCCTGGGCCAGCACCTGGCCGGAGCGATCGCGTCGGCCCATCGCCTGGGGCTCGCTCACGGGACGCTGTCGCCCCGTTCGATCGTCACGGCGGATGGGGCGGCCTGGAAGATCGACTTCACCGGCATTCGCGCCCGCCCAGGCTTGGAATCCGATGCGCTGGCACACGCCCCGTTCCGCGCGCCGGAATGGGACTCAGGGCGGGCCCCGGGGTTCGCCGCCGACGTGTATTCCCTGGGCGAGATCCTTCGTCTGGCGATCGGGGGCTCGCCCCGCGACGGGCTCGGGCGGCTCCTGCGGGAGATGCTGGCGGAGGACCCGGCCGACCGGCCTTCCGCGTCGTTGGCGAGGGACCGTCTCTCCCAGATGGAATTCCCGTGCGAGGTCTTCGGCGCCCCCGACTCCGCGGCCGAGACGATCCTGCCGGACGACGCGGAGTGCTCGGATTTCGACCTGTCCGTCGCCCCCCCCGCGCCCGATGACCTGTCGCCACGCGAGGGACGCGGCCGGCTGCGGCTCCTGAATGAGCTGGCAGGGGCGAACGCGACGCTGGCCGCCGACGTGGGCGAACCGGCGCCTGAGCGCCTCGGGCGCTTCCGGATGCTCGAGCGGATCGGCCGCGGGGGGATGGGCTCGGTCTACCGCGCGGAGGACCTCAGCGATGGGTCGATCGTCGCCGTCAAGGTGCTGAACCCCGCCTGGGCCCGCCAGCCGGAGTCGCTCCAGCGGTTCCGCAAGGAGGCCAGGCTGCTGGCCGAGGTCAACAACCCTTACGTCACGAACCTGCTGGAATTCAACGAGGACGAGGGGGTCGCCTTCCTCGTCCTCGAATTCGTCAAGGGCGAGAGCCTCGCCCGCCTCCTCAAGGAGCGCGGGCCTCTGGAGGAGCCGGCGGCCACGGCGATCCTGTCGGACGTTGCCCGGGCCCTGGTCGAGGCGCATGAGCGAGGGATCGTCCACCGCGATGTCAAGCCGGAGAACATCCTGCTCGTCCATCCCTCGGGCGGGGCCGCCTTCGGCTCGGAGGAACGGGGCACACCAAATCCCTCCGCCTCACAACGGCCCACGCGCGTGCTGCCGGGGGTGAAGCTCTCGGACTTCGGGCTGGCCCGCCACGTGCTGGAGTCCGAGTCGATGAAGCTCACGCAGCCCGGGAAGGTGCTGGGGACGCCGTATTACATGTCGCCGGAGCAATGCTCCGGCGGCCCGACCGGCCCGGGCTCCGACGTGTACGCGATGGGGGCCACGCTCTTCCACCTGCTGGCGGGGCGCCCCCCCTTCCTGGCCGACGACGTGATCGGCCTGCTGGCGATGCACCGCTACGACACGCCCCCCTCGCTCCGGGAACTCAACCCGAGGCTTAGCGAGGGCATTTGCCTGCTCGTGGAGAAGGCCCTGGCCAAGGCTCCCGAGGGGCGCTACCCCGACGCCGGGGCTCTTCTGGCCGACCTGGAGCGTCTGGCTCGCGGCGAGCCGATCAGCGTGGCGGCGCATCCGACGCTTCCCGACGGCGACCCCGCGCGGGTGCTGGAATACGCCTTCCGCTGGGAACTGGCCGCGACCCCCCGCCAGCTCTGGCCGTTCGTGTCCGACACCGAGCGGCTGAACCGCGCGGTGGGACTGCCGCCCGTGCGGTTCGCGACCCGCGAGGTGCCGGGGGGGGGCGTGCGGCGGTTCGGCACCGTGCGGAAGCTGGGGCTGACGGCGACCTGGGAGGAGCACCCCTTCGAGTGGGTCGAGGCGAGGCGTCTGGGGGTCTTGCGGGAATACAGCCGCGGCCCGATCCGCTGGCTCGTCAGCGTCGTTTCGCTGGACCCTCGGCCTGACGGCGGCACGACCCTGAGGCACCACGTCCGGCTCCTGCCCCGCGGCCTCTGGGGCCGGGCCGTGGCGGCGGTCGAGGTTGGCTTCCGCGGCCGTAGGGGGCTGGACCGGGTGTATCGCCGGATCGACGCGATGCTGGCTGGCGGCCCGCCGGGCCGGAACCTGCCCGACGCCTTCGAGGAGACGCGGCCCCTTTCTGGAGAGCGGCGCAGGCGGCTCGATCGCCTCGTCGGCACGTTGGCCGACCGGGGGGTCGACCCGGCCGCCGCCGAGAGGCTCGGCGACCTGCTCGCCAACGCCCCGGCCCAGGAACTCGCGCGCCTGCGGCCCCTGGCCCTGGCGGCGCGCTGGGGCCTCGATCCCCAGGGGGTCGTGGACGCCTGCCTGCACGGGGCGCGGGAGGGCCTCCTGGTCCTGTCGTGGGACCTCATCTGCCCGGCCTGCCGCATCTCCTCGGAGGGCAAGGACTCGCTGCGGTCGCTCCGCGAGCACGGCCACTGCGAGGCCTGCCGGATCGACTACGCGTTGGACTTCGCCAGCTCGGTGGAGATGATCTTCCGCTCGCATCCGGAGATCCGCGAACCCGAGCTGGCGACGTATTGCGTCGGCGGTCCCGCCCATTCGCCCCACGTCGTCGCCCAGGCGCGCGTCGCCCCCGGCGAGCGGATCGAGCTGGGCCTGTCCCTGGCCGCGGGCACCTATCGGGTCCGCAGCCCGCAACTGCCCGGCGCGTTGGAATTCCGCGTCGAGCCGTCCGCGACGCAGGGGCGCTGGGAGGTCGATTTCGCCGGGCACGCCCAGAGCCTGCCCCGAAGGCTCAAGCCGGGGGCGCAGGCCCTGACGTTCGCCAACCCCCACGAGCGCGAGATCATCCTGCGCGTGGAGCGGACCGCGTCGCGCGACGATGCCCTGACCGCCGCGCGGGCCTCGTCGCTGGCGCCGTTCCGCGACCTCTTCCCGGGGGAGATCCTCACCCCCGGCCAGCTCATCAACATCACGAACGTGACGATCCTCGTGACCGAGCTGGACCGCTCGCGCGACCTGTACGAGTCCTTGGGCGATGCCAGGGCCTTCGGCGTGATCCACGAGCACCTGCGACTGCTGGACGACGCCATCCGCCGCGAGGGGGGCGCCCTCATCAAGACCCTGGGCGACGGCGTGCTCGCCGCCTTCGACGACCCGACGGCCGCGGTGCGGGTCGGGCTGGAACTTCCCCGCCTCCTGGCCGGGGGGACGACGACGCGTTGGTTGAAGCTGCGGACGGGCGTCCACCTCGGCCCGGCGATGGCGGCCACGCTCAACGACCACCTCGACTACTTCGGCACCACCGTCCTGCAGGCGGCGCACCTCCTGCGGATCGCCCGCGGCGGCGAGCTGATCCTGGGCCAGGAGGTCGCCGCCGAGCCCCGCGTGTCCGCGCTGCTGGTGGCTCGCGGCCTGGAGGGGGACCTTCTGCATGTCGACCTCCCGGGCCGACCTGACGGCCTGGTCCATCGCTTCGCGATCGGCGCTGGGGGGAAGGACTGACCGCCCGCGAGGCCCTCAAGGATCGGGGCGCACGCGACCGGGTCGCGTCCGGAGGCCGCGGCGTTCCAGGGCCGGCAGGCAGTACGACTGCAAGTTCAGGTCGATCAACTCCTGCTCGATCTGCTCGGACGAGTGTTCCTCGAGCGATCCGGCCACCTCGTCGATCAGGAGGTCGGCGAACCGCTCGCGCGCCAGCGAGAGCGTCTGGCGAACGCCTCCGGCCGTCACCGGGCGTCCCAACCGGGCGACGAGGATCGCGGCCATCTCGGCCGATCGCAGGTCGGGCTGGTCGGCGCGGAGCCGCAGGACGGCGTAGAAGGGCCGCCCGGATTCCCCCTGGACGCGCTCCAGCCCCTCCCAGGCGCGGGCCAGGAGTTCGGCGCGCCAGCTTTCCAGGAACTGGCGATCGAGGTCCTCGGCGATCGCGGGGGCGTCCGCCGAGCCGCCGCCGCCGTCGTCGGGCAGGGGCAGGGGGCGCACCCCCTGGCGACGGTGAAAATCGGCAACAAGGTGCCGCAGCACCATCTTCACGTAGTCGCGGAACCGTCCCCGCGCGGGGTCGGCGCGGCGGAAGTCGCCCCGGAGGAACCGGAGGGCGAATTCCTGGGCGAGGTCGTCCGCCGCGTCGTAATCGTGGAGAAAGCCGACCAGGTAGCGGTAGACCGAGCCGCCGTAGCGCTGCATGAGGAGCTGCTGGGCAGGCTTCACGGCCTCCGACGGCCCGGAATGCGCCCGCATCACCATCGACCAACTGGTCTGGATCTGGCTGAGCCGCTGGCTCAAGACATCCTCATTCAATGGGCGGCCTCCCCCCCATTAATTATTGTAAGGCATCGAGGGCGGGTCGGCCACCTCCACGGCCGCGCATCCTCCCTCGGGGGTCCGGCTGGCCTCCTACCGATCACCTCACCCTGGAAAACGCGGCGGGGGATATGCCGCGCGGCTGGCCGGCATTATCCTGGGACGCATGAATCCCAACGGCCCCGCCATCGCCGGGGCGCTGATGGCCAGGATCGAGGCAGGCCGGGCTCGGGTCGGAATCATCGGCCTGGGCTATGTCGGTCTGCCGCTGGCCCGCGCCTTCGTTGCCAGGGGGGTCGCGGTCCTGGGCTTCGACGTCGACGCGGAGAAGGTCGCCAAGCTCCGCGCCGGCCGGAGCTACATCGGGCACATCGGCGACGAGGTCGTCCGCCGGATGACGGGCGAAGGCTTCGAGGCGACGGACGACTTCACGCGCCTGGGCGAGCCCGACGCAATCGTGATCTGCGTGCCGACGCCGCTGACGGAGGCCCGCGAGCCCGACCTGTCGTTCGTCGTCGCCTCGACGCGCGCGATCGCCGCGCGGCTGCGGCCCGGCCAGCTCGTGATCCTGGAAAGCACCACCTATCCCGGCACGACCCGTGAGGTCTTGCGGCCGATCCTGGAGGCCGGCGGGCTGGTCGCCGGGGTCGACTTCTTCCTGGCGTTCAGCCCGGAGCGCGAGGACCCCGGCAACCCGGCTTTCTCGGCGCCGACGATCCCGAAGGTCGTCGGGGGGCTCGACCCGGCCAGCCTCGACCTGGCCGCGACGCTCTACGGTAAGGTGGTCGTGGAGGTGGTGCGGGTCAGCTCGCCGGAGGTGGCCGAGGCGTGCAAGATCCTGGAGAACACCTATCGCGCCGTCAACATCGCCCTGGTCAACGAGCTGAAGATGCTTTACGACCGCATGGGGATCGACGTGTGGGAGGTCATCGAGGCGGCGAAGACCAAGCCGTTCGGCTTCCAGGCGTTCTACCCCGGCCCCGGGCTGGGCGGCCACTGCATCCCGATCGACCCGTTCTATCTGTCGTGGGTCGCGCGGAAGCACGGCATGACCACCCGGTTCATCGAGCTGGCCGGGGAGATCAACACGTCGATGCCCCACTACGTCGTGGACCGGCTCGCCGCCGCGTTGAACGACCGCGGCAAGCCGATCCGGGGGAGCAAGGTCCTCGTGCTGGGCATGGCGTACAAGCGGGACGTGGACGACCCCCGCGAGTCTCCCGGCTTCGAGCTGCTGGAACTCCTGGCGAAGAAAGGCGGGATCGTGGCGTACAACGACCCGCACATCCCGGCCTTGCCGCCGATGCGGCGCTATCCGGACCTCCGCATGACCAGCCTGCCGTTGACGCCCGACACCCTGCGCTCGCAGGACTGCGTGCTGATCGCCACGGATCACTCCGTCTACGACTGGCCCTGGATCGTCGCGCACGCCCCGCTGGTCGTCGACACCCGCAACGCGACCCGCGGCGTCGCCTCCCACCGCGACAAGATCGTGCGGGCCTGACGCCAGGCTCAGCAAGCGAGCGAACCAGCCCGCAAGGACGCCCGCCCCCTCTCGCAGGGATGCGGGCGTCCTCGCGGGGCCAGGCCAGGGGGCCGCGGCTCCCGCCTCAGAAGAAGAGCTGCCAGCGGATGAGGAACAAGTCGCTCGTGAGCTGCGAGCGGCCGGGGGCGAAGTTCACCGGGCTGCCGAAGACGGCGTGTTCCCACGTGAAGTACACCTTGACGTACTGGTTCCAGCTCCAGTTGAAGCCGACATCGGTGGTGTAGAGGCTGTTGCTCCAGAGGTTCGGGTCGGCCAGGCCATTGTTGAAGACCGCGCGGCTGACGCCCAGGAAATTGTAGCGGCCGGTTAGCTCCCAGGCCCCGGGGCCAAACTTCCCCTTGCGGAGGTCGAAGGGGCGGATCGGCTTGACGACGTTGCGCTGCGAGGCGGTTTCGCCGGTCAGGAAGTAGCCGGCCTGGACGTAGTAGCTGTCGATCGGCAGGTGGGTGCGGGCGTTGAGGTTGTTGACCAGGGCATAGTCCTGGAAGCCGCTCTGCCACTCGCTGATGAGGGAAAGCTGCTTGTAGTAATAGGCCGCGTGCAGCGACCAGAGGGTGTGCTGGCCCGCCTGGCGGACGTTGTTGTTGAACGTCAGGAAGGGCACGCCGATGATCTGGTTGCCGGTGGTGGCGATGGCCGTTCGCAAGGTCTGGGGCACGGGCGCCCCGGGGGTGGAGAACTGGTCGCCGACGTCGACCGAGCCGCCAACGTTCAGGTTCTCCAGCACCGTGTCCTTGGCGTTGGCGAACGGCTTGACGTTCAGGTAGCCGAGGAAGGCCTTGCCGTCGCTGGTATCAAGGAAGCCGTTCTGGGTCTGGTTGAAGACGCCCACGGCGTAGTCGGTCGTCTTGTTGAAGACGCGGCCCCAGAGCATCGCCCCGACCTCGCGGTTGAGGGCGAAGTTGTTGAAGAACAGCGAGCGTTCGGGCTGGATGAGCCCCTGAATCGGCAGCGTGTAGAACTCATAGGTGAAGGGAGTCTTGAAGCGGCCGATGCGGGCCTGAACGCGGTCGTCGTAGTGGAAGTTCAGGAAGACGTCCAGGGGCTGGATCGAGTCGAAGGGCTGCTGGAACGAGACAAAGTACTCGATCGGCTTGGTGATGCGCCCACTGAACATGAACCATTGCCGAGGGATGCCGAAGGTGTCGTGGACGGGGGTCTGCCCGCCCTGCTGATAGCCCCGGAACTCAATCTGGGTGAGGTTGTGGAACTGGAGGACGTACTCCTCGTCGGCGGTCTTGAACTCGAAGCCCGGCCCGAACTTGGCCGTGACCGGGTCGTTGCGGTTGGGCGCCGGCATGTTGAACCGCGCCGAGGGGGCGGGGTTCGGGGGCGAGCTCTGGCCGGGTGCCAGCGGGCCGGAGCTCGCCTTCGGGGCCGTCCGGGCGGCAACGCCGGAATTGGCTCCACCGGCCGTCGGCCCCTTGGTGGAGCCGCCGCCCGCGCCCGCGGCCGCGGCGCCAGCGTCGCCGCCTCCCGGGGCCGGGGCCGTCTGCATCTTCTGGAACTGGCCCGAGAGCTTCTGGACCATCCCTTCGAGCTGGCGGATGCGGTTCTCCAGTTCGGCCTCGCGCGAGTTCGCGGGCGCCGCGAGCGTGCTGTCAGCCGCGCGAACCGGCGTGGGCGTCGGGGCGGGGGGGACCCCGACGCTCGGGACCGGCGGGACGGACTCGGGGGCGGGCTGGGCGAACACCGTCGCCCCGAACCCCAGCAACGTCGCCAGGGGGAACCCTAATGGGACCCAACCGACCCCCCGGACGGTACAAAGACGCCTCATGGCTTGATTCCTCCCAAACGATCCGTGGTCCATCGGCACGCCCTGGCAATCCGAGGCGCGACACAGCCATAGATCGAACTCGCGCGTGGGCCGGCTGAAATGATTCCGCCAGTTGCGACAAGTCTACGCATTCCCCGGATTGGCTCGGGCAATCGTCGTGGGCCGACCCTTCGGGCGCGAGGCCAGCGGCTCTCGTCCCAAGGCGATCCTATGAAATGACTTGCGGACGACTATTCCGGCGTCTGAGCCGGTGGGGAGGCGGCGGCGACGACCGTGGGAAGCGGCGGCTTGGGGGGGAGGCGGACGACGAACAAGGAGCCGCGGCCGGGGGCCGAGTCGCAGTGGATGGTCCCGCCGTGGGAGCGGACGATGCCCATGCTGATCGACAGGCCCAGGCCGGTCCCGCGGCCCACCGGCTTGGTGGTGAAGAAGGGGTCGAAGATCCGGGACAGGATGGCCGGCTCGATCCCGTGCCCGTCGTCGGCGACGGCAACCTCCACGCCGCCGTCGGCCGGCCGGGTGGCGACGGTGACGCGGCCCCCCGGCGAGCACGCGTCGATGGCGTTGGCGATCAGGTTAAGGACGACCTGGTTGATCTTGGCGGGGTAGCAAGCGATCTTGGGCAGGGGGGCAAGGTTGAGTTCCAGGGCCACCTCGCGCGACTTCGCCACGTTGCGGATGATGTTGGCCGTGGGATGGATTCCGTCGTTGAGGTCGGCCTCCTTGAGGTCCCCCTCGTCGAGGCGGACGAAGTCGCGCAGGTCCTTGACGATCTGCTGGATTCGCTTGAGCCCCTCGCGCGAGCGCGACATCAGGCCGTCGAGGTTACCCAGGACGTATGCCAGGTCGATCCGCTCGCCCAGCTCGCGGATGCGGTCCATCAGCTCGCGCTGGTGGATTTCCAAGGTCCCCTCGGCCTCCTGGTACATGCGGAGGACCCGGGACAGGTCGCCAACGTCGCGCTGGAGGAGCGCGACATTGTTGCTGACGAAGGCCAGGGGGTTGTTGATCTCGTGGGCAACGCCGGCGACCATCTGGCCGAGGGCCGAGAGCTTCTCGGCCTGGACGAGCTGGCTCTCGGCAAGCTGAAGTTCCTGATAGGCCGCCTGGAGGTCGCCGTGGGCCTGGCGGACCGACCCAGCGGTGCGCTCGAGGTCCGCGGCGGCCCGCTGGAGTTCCCCGTTGCGGTCTTCGAGCAGGGCCTTCGCCCGGCACAATTCGCGGGTGCGGTCGGCGACGCGGGCCTCCAGCTCGTCGTTGGCCAGGCGCAGGGCCTCCTCAGCCTGCTCGATGCGCTCGCCGACGCGGCCGGAGAGCCGCGCGCAGAGCAAGGCGCCGAGCAGCAGGGCGTTGACGGTCGCCAACGCCGTGAACATCGCCGCGGTCCGGCCGCCCGCCGCGGTGGCGACCCAGTGCGTGGCCCACGAGGTCGTCGCGACCGCCCCGACGACGAACGGGAGGAACTGCCGCAAGAGCCGGGCGCGGACCGTGCCGCCACTGAGCGGACCGAGCAGGACACTTCGGGAGCCGGCGGCGGCGATCAGGCCGAGGCCCACCGCGACGAAACCAAACGCCGTGTTCAGGGCCATCGGGATGGTCCGGCCGCCGTAGAGGAACGGCGCGTCGTAGAGGTAGCCGAGCACGGAAACCCCGCCCATGCTCGCCAGCGCCAGGCCCAACACCGACGCGGCGTGCGCGGCGGCGTGCCGCCTGGCGGCCAGGGCCGCGAGCCCCAGCGTCACGCCGGCCAGGACGAAGCCGATCGCCGTCAGCAGGGCCATCCGGCCGACCGGCGCCAGGCCGAGCGACTCCCCCGGCACACGCAAGACCCAGCGGTCGACGCCCAGGTCGATCCCCGTGGCGTATTCGATTAGCCTCAAGACCGCGACCGCCAGGGCCGGCGCCGCGACGAGCAGCGCCGCGCGGGCCCGGCGGGTTCCCGGCCCGCCCGCGCGGGGCAGGACCAGCAGCGCCGACCCCCACAGGATCATCCCGATCGCCGTATTCGGCGCCATCGGGATGTAGCCGGGCCGCACCTCGGCCAGCACCCGCGCGCCCGTCAGCCAGCCGACCAGCGCCAGGAAACCGACGACCGCGGCGGTCACCCCGCAGCCGAACTGCACGCGCGCCAGCCGCGACGACCGCGCGGGCGAACTCGGTCCCCTCGCGCCTTCCGACGGACTCGCGGGCCCCTCGGCGGCGTGCCGGGCGCGGACCGCCGGGTCGGGTTCGTTCTCCGGTTCCACGAGCTTGCCCCCTCGGCGATTCCCGGCCACTGGCCCGGCCTGATCTGGAACCCCTCCGGTCAGGAGATCGCGGATTCGCAGGCCCCTGCCGCTGCCGACCGAGACGCGAACGCGCGACCTCGCGGCCGTCGGCGCCCTCCCAGGTCCGGTCCCTGCGGGGAAGACCCGGAAGAAGCGCTCCGTGACCTCGCGAGGAACTGGGGGATGTCCGATGATTTGAAGAGCGCAGGGACGAAGTTACCACGTCCCCGCGAGCCCGAACAGCCGGGCGATCTCCGCGATCGAGGCGGTGCCGGTGGTGCCAAGCTGGTGGATCACCAGCGAGGACGCCGCCATCGCCAGCTCCATCGCCTCGCGGGGTTCCGCCCCCGCCGCCAGCGCCGCGGCGAGGTTCGCCGTGACGGAGTCGCCGGCCCCGACCACGTCGATCGGGCCCCGGACGGGAAGGGCCGGGACGTGTTCCGGCGGATGGCCCGGCAGGGCGCCGACGATCCCCCGCTCGGCCATCGTGACGAACACTGGCCGGGAATTCCGCTCCGCCAGTTCGGCCGCCCACGCCCGCACGAGGCCCGGCTCGGTCGATTCCCCCCCGGTCATCCGCGCGAGTTCCGCGGCGTTCATCTTGAAGGCCAGCGCGGGGAAGTCCCCCAGGCCCCGGCGGCTGTCGGCCAGCACGAGCGGGACGACTCCCTTCTGAAGGCTCGCGTGAGCCGCCTCCCTCACCGGGCGCGTGACGACCCCCGTCTCGGGAAGGTCCACCTGATCCATCAGGAGGATCATGTCCACCCTCGGCGCCAGGTCGGCGACGCGGCCCGCCAGCTCCCGCTGCAACTCGGGAGGCGTCTCCGTCCAGTTCTTCGAGTCGAGGCGGTTCAGCTCCCGAGGCTCCTTGCCGTCCTCAATGACGAGCGGCTTGCAGTAGACGGGCGTCCGCCGCGACGGGGCGTTGAGGAAATGATCCAGATTCACCCCCGGCAGGGACGCCAGGGCACGCCTCAGCTCGTAGCCTTCGCCGTCGTCGCCGCGGAAGCCGACAACGTGGACCTCGCCGACCCCCAGCGCGACGAGGTTGTTGACGATCGTGCCGGCCGCCCCCGGCTGGCCGCGGACCCCGACGACGTTGAACACCGGCAGGCCGGTCTCGATCGAGGTCTCCGCTTTTGCGGGGTCGATGAGCAGGTAGCGGTCGAGGAAGAAGTCGCCCACGACCCCGATGCGCAGGCTCGGATAGCGGCCCGTGATCGCGGAGAAGCGCCCGGCGTTCATGCGCAACCCAGGTGTCGATAAAGGTTGTGAACGAACGCCACGTTGTCGCACTGGAGATAGTTCAGCGTCCCGCCCATGCGGGAGTAGCTCTTGCAGAACCGCAGGTAATACGCGGGATTCGTCCTGGGAGGTTCCCCCCTGGTCCAGTCCCAGCCGCCGCCGTCTTGCAGGTCGACCACGTAGAACGAGTGGTCGCGCACGACCGCGCGGCCCTCCTGGAGCCGGAGGTTGTTGACGCAGCTCAGGGCCTTCTCGAAGACCTGCGGGCCCATGATCGCCGAGCCGACGGACAGGACCACGCCGCCGTCGAGGTCCTGCAACGAGCCGCCGAAGAGCCGGAAGTCCGTCCCGGCCGCCCGCCCGATCGCCGCGCCGCTGAAGACGGGATGATTGGAGATGATGTCGTAGCCGATGCCCGGGTGGACCGTCATGGGGATGCCGTGCCGGTACGCCTGCGCGAGGATCGAGGCGTGTTTCCAGCGGTGTTCGACGGTGTTCCGACCCGCGGGCCACCCCTGCTCGATCATGGTGCGCAGGAGGTCGGCCCGCGCGGCCGTGAGGGGATGCCGGGGATCGGCGGCGATCGCGTCGGCGAGTTCCCGGGGGTCCGGAAGCGTCGCGCCGTCGTCTTCGATCAGCCTGCCGAGCGCCTGGCCGTAGCCCAGCCCGTCGAGGGCGCCGGCCATCAGGGCGAGGTGGATCGTCGTGGCCGTCTCGTGCCACGCCCCGAAGGTGCCGGCGGCCACGTTCGGCTCGACGCTCTCCGTCGACGCCCCGAACCAGGCGTATTCCCAGTCGTGGATCGTGCCCGCGCCGTTGGTCGCGAGGTGGGTCAGCCAGCCCCCAGCCATCATGCGGCCGAGCAGCCCCGCGGCGCCGTTGCGGAGCAGGTGGGCGCCGTAGATCAGCACGACGGCCGCCCCGCGCCGGCGAGCGGCCCCGATGCGTTGCGCGCATTCCTCGATCGTCGCCGAGACCCGTTCCGGGCACGGCGCCGGGGCGGAATCCGGATCGATGAGGATCTCCTCGGCGCGGGTCAGGCTACGCCGCTCGGCGAGGGGCCGGACCTTCAGCTTGCTGAGGTCGAGTGGCGGCACGCGGTCGAATCCCTCAACGGCCGAGCATGTGATCGACGAAGGCGACGGCGTCGCGGAAGTCGGGGATGACGGCGTCGGCGCCGACGCCGAGGAGGCGCTCACGCTTCCAGGGGTCGACCCGGCCGGAGCCGTTATTCGCCTCGTCGCTGGCGACGGCCACGGCGAGGCCGCCGACCTCCACCGTGTTCTGGATCTCGACGTAGCCGTCGCCAAACGAGAGGAGCCGGCGGCCGTCGATGCCGTGTCCGTCGAGGATGCGGTCGATGACCATCTTCTTGGAGAAGCTTTTGTAGTCGTCCAGGGCGCCGTGGATGTTCGCGCCGAAGTATTTCGCAACGTCGAGCAGGTCGGCCTCGCGCTTGACGGCGGCCTCGTCGGTCCCGCTGGCCAGGTAGAGGTAGAGGCCGCGATCGCGGAGGTGTTCGAGCAAGGGGCGCGCGCCGTGGACGAGCAGGGCGTCGGCGGGGAGGTCGCCGCGAGCAAGGCCCTCGGTCCGCGCGCCGATGTGGGCGTCGAGCCGGCGGAGGTATTCGTGCTTGTACCAGAGGGGCTCGTGAGGCGCGCCCCCGCGCTCGCGGACGCGGTCGGCAAGCTGGATCATCTGATAGATCGTCTGCTTGCCGTTGAGCCGCATGATATCGTCGAGCACCATGCGTTCCACGTCCGCCGCGTCCTCGCCGGGCAGGCGTGGGACCGCCTCGACGAACATCGGCACCATGACCTCGGGCCAGCCCTGGCGGATCAGCGACAGCGTGCCGTCGAAGTCGAACAGGACGTGACTGATCTCGGGCCGGGGGGCCAGGGGGGCCGGAAGCTCGATGCTCGCCCAAGAGCCGACGGCCCGCGTCGGGGCGCTCATGGGCGCTCCCCCTCGACGGCGCCGGACGCTTCCATGAAGGCGTAGGCGAGCATGTGGCAGACGGTCATCTGGGCATCCTCGACGCGGCCGTAGTGCGTGTCCGGGATGACCAGGACGTGCTCGGCGATCTCGGCCAGGCCCCCGCGCTTCGCCCCGACAAGCGCCACGGTGACCAGCCCGTGCGCGCGGGCCCAGTGCATGGCGCGCACGAGGTTCGGGGAATCGCCGCTGACGCTCAGGCCGAGCGCCAGGTCGCCGCGCCGCGCGTAGTTCTGAAGCTGCCGGAGGAAGATGTCCTCGAAGGTGTAGTCGTTCCCCAGGGCGGTCATCCAGGCCGAATTATCGTTCAGCGACAGGATGCGGAACCGCTTGCCCAGCGCATCGGAGGCCCCCTTGCCCAGGTCGGTCGCGAAGTGGGAGGCGTTGGCGGCGCTGCCGCCGTTGCCGAAGACGAAGACCTGGGCGTCGGCCTCGTGGGCCTCGCGCAGGAGTGCGACGATGCCGGCGACCTCCGCCAGCGGCAAGGCGGCGGTGACCTTCTGCTGCCGGTCCCGATACTCATCCAACCATTGAGGAAGCTGCGTCATGGGTCGCCCCAGGATGTCGAGGGCCGAAACGCATTCGGTTCGGGCCGCCCAAACTAGCACGCCGGAGCCTCGCGGACAATCAGGTTGGCCGGCGCCGGCGCGTCATTCGGGGACCTCGGTGAGCCGGACGTTGTCGATGGAGGTGGTGGCGGGCGGCCAGAAGGGGAAGACGAGGACGCGGACGAACCGGACCTTGGGCGTGGCGGCCGTCGGGCGGAACGGCTTCTCGCGCCGGGAGTAGGTCTTCCAGCCGTCGGAGCCACCGGCGGCGAGCTGCCCCTTCCAGACGTAGTTGTGCAGGGTCGGCGTGTGGTTGCGTCCCTTGAACTCCGGCATGGGCAGCTTCTTGTTCCTGCGATATTCCAAAAAGGCGCCGGCCTCGGCCCCGAAGGCGGTCGAGCCCTTCTCCGGGTAGCCGACGAGCCAGGTCAGAATCCCGGGGCCCTTCACGTCGATCGTCAGCCAGTATGCCTTGCCGGGCTCGACCGGGATGAAGTCGCTCCAGTACCACACGCCGTCGAGGCCCGCGAGCGTGTCGTACTTGGGCTCGACCGTCGGCAGCTTCTGGGGCGCGTCCTTGGGCGAGGCCCCGTCGGCGATCTTCGTCCACCACTCGTAGGCCTGCGATTGCAGGACGTCGGAGTCGAACTTGACCACCTTGCCGTGCTTCGGGTCGTCGTCCGTGACGTAGAAGCTGGAGAGCCCGTCCACGGACTGCCACCCCTCGGGCGTCAGGTCGCCCGTCTCGAAATCCCCGTTCGGGATGAGGTTCGACTTCCCTGCGCCGGGATCAGGTTTGGGCGAGTCGGCGGCGATCAGGGCCAGCAGGGCGATGGCCGAGGCGATCCAGGCGCGTTTCATGTTGAACCCCTCGACGGTGTCTGACCGGGAGTCATTTCGATTTCGCCGCCTTCCATTCCTCACGGGCCTTCTTGACGAACTCATCGTCGAGGCCGGTCGCGATCAGTTTGGCGCGTTCTTTCCGGGCGTCGTCGGGGCGGCCGAGGCGGTCGAGCGAGCGGGCCAGGAGCGAGCGGGCTTCGGTCTCGAAGGCGGCGCCGACGGCCAGGCCGATGGCGCGGGCTAGGTAGCGGGCGGAGTCGCGGTCCTGGCCGCGGAGCGACAGGAGCTTGCCGCGCCAGAAGAACGTCGTCCCGGCGGGCTTCTCGGTGGGGAAGGTCTCCTCCCAGCGGTCCACCACGTCGATCGCGGCGCCAGGGTTCCCGGCGGCGAGGGCCTCGCGAATCGCGTCGGGGAAGGCCCCGATCCGCGCGGCCCGCACCGATGACGGGATGAACTTCCCGGCCAGCGTCTCGGC
>JAABUQ010002805.1_pt1 | contig 33467 bp, 41 predicted proteins | sample 5560001 | NCBI WGS metagenome assembly JAABUQ01 (sample SAMN10711888, study PRJNA513371) | rock metagenome | isolation source: Antarctica rocks | place: Antarctica: Victoria Land, Finger Mt nord | collected 2015-12-18
CGTGCGCAACCCGCCCGTCCCGCCCGAGCTACCGGCCGCCGCGTGGATCAACAAGCCCGAGAAGGAGGCCGCCGCTCACTAAATTCGAACATAAAGCGTCTCACCGGGCTTGACAGGCTCCGGGCTACCGATGCCGGGCATCTCGACGCACTCCGGTTCGCTCGCTCGTTGCCCGGGCCGGTCTTGTGGGGGACTGTCGGCATGTTTCCAAGCGCTTGGAGCAGGCGCTCGTCGTTTTCCGGGCAGCACGTCATCCGAGTCCGGCCAGGCACGACCCGGCCAGGCACGACCCGGGCAGGCGCGCGAGGATGCCGCACGGCGCGCAGGCGCGAGTCGCTCGCAGCGAGCTAACGCACATCACCCAGCTCACCCGGGAGATCAACGACCTGCTCGCTAAGGACGCCGACTACGACCGGCCCTCGGCGTGGGGTGGGGTGGGGTGGCAAAGCGGTAGTCCGTGATCTCCGCAGGGCTTCAGCGGTCTGCGGCGCGACTGCAAGTGACTCAGGTATGTGACCAGTGCGCGGAATTTCCCCTGGGGCAGATAGCGATAGGACGGCATGGGTGCCGTCGGGTTTGTCAATGCCCGGGCGATACCCCGGCGGGGAAGACGAAGCCCGATGGTGGTCAGCTCGGGCCCTGGACCGTCGTGACCGACGTTTCCGATGCGATGGCACGCGAGGCATCCCGACTGCGCGGTCACCATCCTTCCCAACTGAACGCGCCCGCGCTCGGCAGCGTTCCCCGGTGCCGACGCGAGCGACAGCCCAGCCGCCCGCGCCGATCGGTGCTGCCGCTGCGTGCCCCCTCCCGTGGCGAGCAGGACCGCTCCCAAAGACACGGCCACCAAGATCAGCGCTCCTAGACGGGCCCTTTGCACCAGGCTAAGAAACTGACGGGTCACTTCGCCCTGACCACTCTTGGCTCCGGGCGGGGCATGCGGCAGCTCGCGGAACCTGACCCGTGTTGGCTCGAGGACCCAGCGCAACACAATCGTCGATGTGTCCGAAGCTCCGCAACGTCAGGGCCACGATCAGACAAGCGCCCAAGGTTACGGGCTCTGCGTTGCTCGTGGTCCGGTTGGGCGCGCGTTCGCCGAGTCGTACCCTTCCTCGCGCCCTGATCACCGCCCTCCGTCCGCAGGAACAACTGCTACCCGTCGCTGTCAGCGCCACACCCGGTGACGCACGCGGCCGCCACCAGGCACGACACCAAGGCCCGAAACACGCCGATCCGTCGCGCATCGAGGGGCATGACCACAACCCTACGTTCGCCCGCGGGACTCTGCTCTACGCCGGTCATATCTTCTGGACCACCGGGTCATCGCCCTTCGCGCTCGCCGGCCTTCCCCGGACGAAGCTTCGAGCGAAGCGCGATGAGGACGCGGCGTGCCGCTCTGCCGAGCAGCACTGCGACAACTTCCACCGCAGCCACCAGCCCCATTCCCCTCCAGGCATCAGCGGCGTCATGGCCCTCGAACACTCGGGCTGAGACCACCAGCATGGTCAGCAGCACCATGGCGGTCAGGCGAATCACCCATGGTGTCTTACGGCAACCTGCCATAAGACACGCGCCGAGCCAGGCAACGGCAACCGTGATGCCGAATGCCGCCGAAACGCGCCCGCTCTTCTCGGTGCCAATCGGAACCAACAAGGCAACGTCAAAGGCAACAATGGCCAACGTGTAGACAGCCGCGGTCGCGTCCCAGCGGCCGACGAAGCTCGCTAGGACGTTGCGTCGCCTGGGGCGTTCCGCGGCCAATATGCGTATGCGCACGAGTATGCAGTTCCACGCGTGACCCGAGCTAGCCGTTACGCGAGATCTGGCCTGCACTCACCTCCATCCCCAGCCGCAACCGCACACGCCCTGATGCGCCCGATGCTTTGGTGGCACGACTCAGTTGAAAGACCGGCGCCAAGTGGCGGGAGGAGGAACCACCCGGGTGGACGATGCGCTAGCGGCAGGCCTGCAGCGTGAGCTCGGCCTGCAGGAGATCATCGCGCTGTCGCTTCGTCTCTACCGCGCGTATCCGGTGCTGTTTGCCGTCTTGGCCCTCGGAGTCGTGGCGCCGTACGCGCTGATCGAGCTTGCCGTCACCGGCTCCGGACCACTGGCCTCGAGCGGCGGTCACAGTGCAGCGCTTCGGACGCTGTTCGAGCTGCTATCGATAACCCTCACCGGACCGCTGATCTCGGCCCTACACGTGCACGCGGTGGTTGCGGTCGCCGAGGGCCAACCGCCGCGCCTGGCGCGCGTGGCATCGGTCGGGGCACGGGTGCTCCCCGTGGTTGCCGCCACCGAGATCATCGTCAACCTCGGCATCGGCGTGGGCCTTCTCGCGTTCATCGTGCCGGGTGTACTACTGCTGTTGCGCTGGTCGGTTGCTGCGCAGGCCGCCGCGGTCGAGCGCGAAGGGTGGCTGCCCGCTCTACGCAGCAGCGCGGACCTGACGTCCGGCCACTACGGCCACGTGCTCGCAGTCCTGCTGGTGGTCGCCCTGGTGGTCGCTGCCGTCACGCTGCCAGTGCGGGCGATACCACTCGGCAGCACCTCCGGAGTAGGTTCCGTCGCGCTGGGCATCGCCGTAAGCACGCTCGCTGCGTCCTTCGGGGCGCTCACCAGCGCTGTGCTGTTCTTTGACCTGCGCGCTCGCGCGAAGGCTCCGCGACCGCCCAGGGCCCCGGACTTCCAACGCCCGCGCGACCTGGTCCCTAGCGCCTGACTGGACCAGCCGTCCCGCGCCGGGCGCCAGGAGGTCCCGGCCCGAGCCCGGCTAGCTCCATCGAAACCTGCTGCACCCGCGACGTGCTCCGGGGTGATCCGGACGCCCTCCGCCGCTGTCCGCCTGTCAGGACCCGCTCCGCGCACGCGCAACAGGCTGACGCGCTTACTTCGGCGGCAGCGACCGCACGAAGGCAACGCTGCGCTTGACCCACCCGGCGAGCTCACGCTTGGTCTTCAACCCCTCAGGCGCGACGATGATCCAGCCGTCCATCGTGCGCCCCCCCATCTCCATCAGCGCCACGTGCGGACGCGCGAGCGACACGTCGGTGTCGGCCGGGTCGATACGGACCAGAAGCCCACCGTTGCGCGAAGCGCTGACGGACATGTTGCCGTGCAGGAGAAACGCGAGGCCGCCGAACATCTTCTTTTCGGTCATTGCGCCCTCGCCGGCGAGCAGTTCACGGATGCGGTTGGCGAGATCCTCGTCGTAGGCCATGTGCGTCGGGAGAGCGTACCCGCCCTCGTGAGTCGCGCGCACCCGCGCGCCGACCAGCCGAACCGAAAGACAGAGGATGTCGACGTGGACGCGGCGTTCCCGGAGGAGACGGCACCCGCGTGCTGTTGCCTCGCCCGGCCCTGGCCCAAGACCCCTAGGCGCCCTTGATCTTTAGATCTTGGCGCAGGCGCTGAGTCCCAGCGCTGACGCTTGGCGGTCGCTTCGCGCTCCATCCTGGGCGGCCGTCTTCAGGATCGCGAGGGCCTTCTTCGTCTGGTGCGCCTGGAGCGCGCTGGCTACCGCCCTGGCCTCTGCCACCTGCTTCTGGGTCGTCGCCAGGAACGTGCGGTACGCAGCGGCCTTCGCTGGCGGTGCTTTGACCTTGCGCAGGTTGGCGACGAGCGAGGAGACGATCGACGCCACCTTCCGTAGCTCGGACACCACGTTCTTCTTCTTGGCCGGTGGGAGGGCCATCACCCGTGCTGCAGCCGCGGCACACTGACGGTTGGCGTTGCGCACGAATGTCGACCCACTCGAGCTCTTCGATGACGCTGCCGCCACGCCCAGGACCCCTCCAGCTGCGGCCGGGGCGCAAAGCGCTGCCAGGACCGTGGTGAATGCGAAAAGACGACGCATCAAGCTCTCCCGAGATCGAGTGATCGACTGACGTCCACGCCTGCCTGGACCTGGTTCCCAAGCCGAACCCAGCCGCCTGCCGCCGGATGCTAAAGGATCGCCTCGAGGCTCACGCCGGCAACGGCGCGACGAAGCTGCGAGCGTGACATGATCCCGGCGGGGCGGTGTGAATGGGATCGCCGGAGGGGGAGAGGCTGAACATGAAGCGTCGGGCGAAATACCCTGTCGTGTGGGCCGGCGCGCGGCGTGTCGGCGCCGTGGGCGCGGCGGCGCTCGTCGCGCTCGCGCTGATGGCGGTACCCGCAGGCGCCGCTTCCTCATCGCTGCCGACGGTGAGCTCCGGGGCCCGCCCCGGCCCCGACATCCTCTACGCGCCGCCGCCGAAGGCGCCGCAGCTCGAGAACGTTGCTCCGTGGCAGGCGCCCCCGATTCTCGTTTCGGGGGCCCAGGCCTATCGTGAGGGCGAGTTCCTCTACCAGGACTTCCTCTACGACGACCACGGCGCGGCCGGCGCACAGGATCCAAACGATCCGTTCAGCGGGCTCGAGCAACTTTTCTCCCCCAAGCACGGCACGCTGACCTACCCGACCGACCCGGTCTGTGCCAACAACGCGGCCGACCTCGTCGAGCTGCGCGTCAAGCCCCTGGCGAGTGAGACCGCCTTTCGGGTGACGCTCAACACGCTCAAGGCGCCGGACCGCGTCGCGTTCACCATCGCGCTCGGGGACTCGGCGACTTCGAAGGCTTGGCCCTACGGCGCCGGTGTGTCCTCACCGGCAAAGCTCTTCCTGACCGTTCACGGCGCCACCGCGGTGCTCAGCGATGCAACCACCGGCGCCGCCGTCGCGCCCGCCCCCACCGCAGCGGTGGACGTGGCCCGCCGCCAGATCGACGTCCGCGTACCCTCCGCGGGATGCCGGTCGGAAGCGTGACCGTACGGATCATCATGCGCCTCTCCAACGGCCGGACCGTTACGGACACCCGCCACTACCACCCATGCACCCCCCGAAGGCACGGGGGGTTACCCCGTCGACGGGCGCACAGGAGCGCCCGCACGGCGCATCGCCGCTAGCTTGACCGGTGCGCAGGGCGCACTGTCAGGCCGTCGGTCGGACATCTGGCTTCTCTGTCGCGGCCATGGGCGCTCAGTCTGTGGCCCAACACCGTCGTACCACCACAAACCACGCGCCGTCGAGCACGATCTCCCCGTTGATCTCCGTAGCGAGCCGCTCGCCGCTCAGGTAGCGCTTGTAGACCCGGTGGTGCGAGCCATCGCTGAGCACACGCTCCTGCCACTGCTCGCTCGCCAAGCCGGGCCGCGGCGCAGAGTCGATCACCAGCAGCTCGCCTGCCACCCGCTGGGCCTCCGCCAGGAAACGCTCTCGCTCATCGGAACCAAGGTGACCGTAGAAGTGGCCCGTCAACACTCGGTCAAACGCGCCATCGGCGAAGGGCAGCGCCAGCGCGTCACCCACAATGGCCACACCCTGTGGAAGTCGCGCCTGCGCCACCGTGACCATCGCGCGGCTCTGGTCTAACCCCACCACGACACCCCGAAGGTGTCGGGTCAGGAAGCCGCTGCCGCACGCCACGTCGAGTGTCCGGGCTACAGGCAATGCGCCAATGAGACCCACCAGCCGATCGACTTCCGAGGCCCACCCGGGACGATCACGCTCGGCAAACCGTCCAGCTGCGTTTGGACCACGCGCTGGTGGCTCTGCGAGGAGTGAAGCGTTGTGCGTAGGTGGCCTCATCGCGGCGCCGCAGCTGACCATCGATCCAGCCGTGGCAGAGCGCTTCGTCGAGCGCCTGGTCATAGGTGAGGTTGGTCGGCTCAGTGGTGCCCTTCTTGGCCAGGACCAGCCATACGCCGGTCAGATCGTCGTGATGAGCCGCGAGCCACATGTGCCACGCGCCGGCATCACCGACGGTGAGCTCTGGCAGTTCAGCGCTCACCCGGGCGTCAACCTCAGCGCGTGTCGCAGTCGACGTTGGGCATCCAGTGCAGTGTGGCCGATTGACATGCGACGACTGCCTGCCAGGCATCGTCGTGTGCGAGCGTTAGGCTGTTGTCGTCAATCGGATAGGCCCGAGGCTCACCAGAGACTCGTGGCTTAGCCATTCATCTGGAGGCCCGTCGTGGCCGGCAGAGCGTCAGGCAATCGTTTCAGGCGTTCCTCCAACGGGGCGGTCCAGGGACCGCGAGAGAGTGCTGGCGCCGCGACGCAGGCGCCTGAGGACGATCAGACGTACGCTGATCGCGACCAGACCCTCGGGGGCGATGACCAGGCCGCGGCCGACAGCGACCGAGCCGCCGCGGCTCGTGATGCCGCTGCGCACGCTCGCGATATGGCGGCGTTGGCGCGCGACCGGGCCGCCGCCCTGCACGATCGCCAGCCCGCGGCGCGTGACGCCCCCTCGCCTGGTGACGGGCGCGCGGCGTTTCTGCTGCGCGCGACGGAGAGCCTCCGGCGTGTCGCGACCGACCGCGTGGTCGCGGAATGTCGATCCCGGGCTGCGGCAGATCGGCAGCTGGCCGCTCGTGATCGTGAGCAGGCCGCCCGTGACCGCGAGCAGGCCGCCGGTGATCGATTGCAGGCGCAGGCCGACCGCGAGGCCCTGCTCTATCAGCTGTCCATCGCCGAAACGGATGCGCTGACCGGGACGCGCACGCGTGCCTCGGGCCTCGCCGACCTTGACCGCGAAATCGACCGCGCTCGCAGGACGACGGGCGTGCTCGCCGCGGTCTACGTTGATGTCGTGGGGCTAAAGGCGGTCAACGACATGCACGGACATGCCGCGGGGGATGCGCTACTGCAGCGCGCGGTGCGCGCAATCCGCACCGATGTGCGCTCCTATGACTGCATCGTTCGCCTCGGCGGCGACGAGTTCCTATGCGTCATGTCCGGCGCCACCATCCAGGAGGCCCGGCGGCGGTTCGACGCCGTCCAGGCCGCGCTCGCGGCCGACCCCGATCCGTGCGCGATCAGGGTCGGCTTCGCTGCGCTCGCTTCAGAAGACGATGCCGCGGCGCTCATCGAGCGCGCCGACCCCAAGCTGCCGAGCACTCGTCGACGCTAGCGCGACAGGTCGCCGAGCCGGTGCCACCAGAGCCCGGCGCCCGTTCTCAGGGCGTCGCGCCGACGTTCACGCCTTCGTCGTCGCCCCTGCCTCGGCGACCTCGTGCTTGCCCTCGGCGAACTCTTCGACGATCTTGGCGCAGAAGGCCGGCAGGTCGTCGGGGCCGCGAGAGGTGACGAGGCCCTCATCGACCACCACCTCTTCGTCGACCACGTGGCCGCCCGCGTTGCGGATGTCGGTGCGGATGCTGGGATAGGAGGTGAGCGTCCGCCCGCGGACGAGGTCTGCCTCCACCAGCGTCCAGGGCCCGTGGCAGATGGCCCCGACGGGCTTGCCGGCACGGAAGAACTCCTGCACGAAGCGGATGACGTCTTCGTCCTGGCGCAGGTTGTCGGGATTGACGACACCGCCCGGGAGGATCAGGCCGTCATAGTCGTCGACTGAGGCGCTGGCGATCTCCTTGTCGACTGAGATCTTGTCGCCCGGCTCGATGTCGTGGTTCATCGCCTGGATCTCACCGCTCTGCAGCGACAGCAGCTCGGTGGTCGCGCCGGCTTCCTCGACGGCGCTCTTGGGCTTCTCGTACTCGACCTGCTCGACGCCGTCAGCGGCGATGATCGCGATCTTCTTGCCCTTCAGGTCATTGGCCATGGGAGGTCCTTTCGATCTGTGTGGTTGCCATCAGGCGGCCGGCTTGAGGATGATCTTCGTGGGCGACTACGCGCTCGGGAAGCGCGAGGTCGTGGACCAGTAGGTCACAGCCGGCGGCGAGCTTCACCAACGGCTCGTATTCGCTCTGAACGTCGCCGCTGAACACGATTGACTTGCCGCCATGCTCGATGCGGGAGGCGACGGACGGCATCATCCCGTGGGGGACGGCGACCGACTGCACCCGTAGGCCATCCTTGTCCAGCACATCGGCGACCTCGGGACGCTGGTGTCGCTGGCCGCCGCACGCACGCGCAGGTCAAAGCGCTCAAAGGAGCGCCTATGCCGGCGCGCCCGAGCCGCTCGGAGGCGCCACCACCGGCGTCAACCAGCACCCGGGGCTCCCCGTTCAGGCTGACCACGTAGCCCGCTGAGGCGCGACGGGAATTGATGAACGCGCCCCCGCATCCCAAGACCAGGATTTCAAGCACCCCGGTGCCGCTAGCCTCGGTCGCTCTCCCTCGCGCGGGCCACCGCGTCGGCGGGCGCGCCGGTGAAGGGCTCGCCGTGACCGAACAGCAGCGTGCCTGCGTCCAGGCCAGCGAGCGCATCGACCGACTGGCGCACGCCGCTCGGATCTCCATTGAGCGGGTCGGGCATGAAGCGCGGTCCGCGCTCGCGGGTGAGCACGTCAAGTGAAGCCAGCGCGTCCCCGGTGAACGCCACTCCTCGCTCGGGGAGATGGAGCGAGACGTGACCCTCGGTGTGGCCCGGTGTGGGGACGACCCGGGGCCGACCCGGGACGTCGAGCTCCTGGCCGGCATCGAAGGGCGTCACGTCAGAGACCCAGGTCGGCGTCATGAACCCGCGCAGGGTGGCGTGCATGACGAACCCGAACGCAGAAGGGCGCCAGAGCGTGGGGGCGAGGCCGGGCACGAGGGTGAACGGCGATGACCCCTTGGCCTTGCCGTGCGCGCGAGCCACCTCGGGCCGGTGCACGTGCACGGGAGCGCCCGTGGCCTTGCGCGCGTGCTCGGCCGCCCCCAAGTGGTCAGGGTGGGCGTGGGTCAGGACGATCGCGGTCACGCTGGAGACGGGTTGACCGAGCGCCTCGATGGCCGCCTGCACGTTGCCCCAAGAGCGCGGCCAGCCGGCATCGACAAGCGTGAACTCGCCGTCCTCCTCCACCAGGTACCAGTTGACCAGGCCGTCGGCGTAGCGGTGCACGCCCGGCGCGACCTGCTGGGTGTTCCCTTGTGCCATGCCCGCAGCAGTACCCCGTCAGCCATCGGTCAATCGCTCGTGAACCGGCCCTTCCCCGGGAGCTGGCACGCGCACCGAGGGATTCTGACGATCCAGCGCGGCCGATACCGGGCGACGGTCCGCTGGTTAGGAAGACCCAGTGTCGACCGCACTGTCGATAGCCGGCGCGCGCGCACCCCGAACGGCTCGGTTCAGAAGCGCGCTCCTCGCCGTCGGCCCGGTCCCGTTCGTCGTCGTCCTCACCGCGGCGGGCCTGGTGCTTCGCTTCTCGACGCTGGGGATGCAGAGCTACTGGTTCGACGAGGGACTTACCGTCTTGCTGTCCAAGGCGTCGTTCGGCGCAATGCTGTCCGGCGACACCACCGAAGCGCTACCGTCGCTGTACTTCGTGCTCGCGTGGGCCTGGACGCACCTGTTCGGGGTCTCGGAGATCGGGCTTCGCTCCCTGTCGGCGCTAGCCGGCACGCTGACCATCCCAGTTGCCTACGCCGCTGCTAAGGAGATGGTGGGAGAGCGGATCGGGCTCGGGGTCGCGGTGCTGACCGCCGTCAGCCCCGCGTTCGTGTGGTACTCACAGGAAGCCCGGCCCTACGCGCTGCTCACGCTGCTCTCGGCTCTGTCTTTGCTCTTCTTCGCCGGCGCGCGACGACGGCCCGCCACGCGCAACTTCGTCGGCTGGGCCGTCGCGTCCGCGCTGGCCCTGGCCACGCACTACTTCGCACTGATCGTCGTCGTTCCCGAGGCCCTCTGGCTGCTGTATGACGCGCGCAACCGTCGTGCGGCGCTGATCGCGTCGACGGCCCTCGCCGCTGTTGCGGCGGGGCTCGCCCCCCTCGCGCTCTACCAGCGCGTACACGGTGGTCCGGCCTGGATCGCCGGCACACCTTTTCGTGGCCGGTTGGGGGCGATCCCCTACCTCTTCGTGACCGGTCGCGACAACGGACAGCACTCCCAACCGATTGTGATCGTCAGCGTCCTGGCCTTTGGCCTGGCGGTCGCCTTGGTCCTGCGGGGACCGCGGACTCGTCGGCGCAGCGGGGCGCTGGTGGCGCTCGGCGTGGGTATGAGTGCGATCGCCATCCCCGTGGCGGGCAAGCTCGTCGGTAGCGACTACGTGCTCGCACGCAACATGCTCGCGGCCTGGCTCCCGTTCACCGTCTTCGTCGTCGCCGCTTTGGCCACTCGTCCGCGGTGGCAGTTCGTCGGCGGCCTGGTGGTTGCGTCATTGGCCGCTCTGGCCATCAACGTCGTCGTCGCGGTCTCACCCGGGCTTCAGCGCGATGATTGGCGCGGCGTCGCCGCGGCGCTCGGGCCCGCAAGGCCGGGACGGTTGATCATCGTGGCGCCCAAGTGGCAATACGTGACGCTCGCCGACTATCGGCCCCGGATGCGCTTCATGCCCCCCACGGCAACGGCCAGCGAGCTCGACACGGTCACGTTCAACGGATACGTGCCCTTTCGAGCGCCGATTCGCGTGATCACCCCGGGCTTTCCCTTTCGACGGACGCAGACCACCACGATCCAGCGCTTCACGATCGTCAGATACGTCGCGGCGCAACCGACCGCCCAGCTGCGCAGTGCGCTGACCGGCCTCACCTACGACGGCGGCACACCGTTCACCGAGCTTGCTCCGGGCGGACGGCCCCGCTAGCGGCCGCCCAGTCATTCTCCCATCGGCACCGCACCCGCCCTGCGTCCTCAGAAGTGCCCGCGAATTGCCCCCGCGCTGACCACGCGCGTGTCCTGTGGCGCGGGGCGCAGGATGAGCACCTCGGCCTCGGCGCGCTCGAGCACCCACAGGATGTCCTCGCCCGTGAGTCCGACCCGCGAATCGTCGCTGGCCGAGATGATCACGCGGTCGAAATGCTCGCTGTCCAGCATGCGGCGCAGCGCGTCGCGGTAGCTGCGGCCGCGCACGATGCGCGAGTCCACCGCGATGCCCTGTGCGAGCGCTCGCTGCTCGATCGCGTCGAGCAGGGGCATGCCCACGGTGCACTGCCGCGGCAGCGGGCTCTCCATGGAGAGGCTCATGGGCACGGTGGCGATGAAGGTGGGCATGAGGGTCGCCCCTTCGACCCGCGCCAGGCGCAGGGCGGCGTCAAAGGCGCGACGCGAGACAGAGCGCCCGGTGAACGGCAACAGGATCTGGCGCGTGGGGCTGGTGCCCCGCGCGACCGCGGCCGGTCGGCGGCGACGGAGGCGCAGCCCGTAGCCCGCGGCGGCGCCGACCGCGACGGCAGCGAGTCCCACGAGGACCGTGATCATGGCGGCGGCGTGCTCCGCCGGCGAGAGCGGTCGGCCACGATGCGCACGTCGACCCCGGGCAGGCGGCGCATCAGGCGCTGGGGCAGCGGGGTGCGCAGCCGCGCCAGCGCTCCGGGCTCGCGGGCCTGCCCCATGAGGATGTAGGTCGTCCCGCGCCGGTCGGCGAAGTCGCCCACGGCGGCGGCGACATCATCGGAATCCTCGATGAACCAGCGCGCCCCGAGAATCGAGGCGAGCTCGGTCAGGGCGCGCAGCGCCTTCTCCTGCTCGGCGCTCGGCGTGTGCCCGGGCGGGCGGACCCACAGCAGGTCCAGGTCGGCACCGAGGCGCTGCGCCGAGCGCCAGGCGCGGCGCACCAGGCGCTGGGTGCCCGGGTAGGGCTCCACCAGGGCGAGCAGCCGCTCGCCCACGGCCTGGGGCGCGTCGTCGGCCAGGTTGTCCTCACGCGTGCCGCGGTGGGGCGCGCTCACGACGCGCTTGGCGCCGACCTCCTCGGCCACCTGGCGCAGCGCGACCTCGCGCAAAGCGGACAGGTTCTCGATGCGAAAGAAGCCGTTGAGCGCGGCGGCGACACGCTCGGCCGGATAGATCTTGTTGGCGCGCAGGCGGTCGAGCAGGGCTTCGGGAGTGACGTCGACGAGCACCAGCTCGTCGGCCGCGGCGAGCACCCGGTCGGGGATCGTCTCGCGCACGCGCACGTCGCTGAGCTCGGCGATGCGGTCGTTGAGCGACTCCAGATGCTGGACGTTGACGGTGCTCATGACGTCGATGCCGGCGACCAGGACATCCTCGATGTCCTCGTAGCGCTTGACGTGCTCGACCCCGGGGACGTTGGTGTGCGCCAGCTCGTCGATCAGGCATAGCTCGGGAGCACGCACGAGGATGGCGGGCAGGTCCATCTCCTGCAGCTGCTGATCGCGGTAGCTGACCCGCCGGCGGGGAAGCACCTCCAGACCGTCGGCGAGCCCCGCGGTGGCGGCGCGGCCGTGGGTCTCCAGCAGCCCGACCGCCACGTCGCGTCCCGCCTCCAGCTCCGCGTGGCCCTCCTGGAGCATGCGGTAGGTCTTGCCTACGCCCGCGACCATACCCAGGAAGATCTTGCAGTGACCACGGCCGCTGACCATCGCTCTCAGCCGTCAGTCCCTGCGCCGCGGGGTCATCCCCCGAGCACGTTGTGCACGAGCAGATCGATGAGCTTGATCCCGATGAACGGCGAGATGATGCCGCCCAGGCCGTAGATCAGCAGGTTGCGCCGCAGCAGGGCGCTCGCGCCGATGGGCCGGTAGCTCACGCCCCTGAGCGAGAGCGGGATCAGCGCCGGGATGAGCAGCGCGTTGAAGATCACGGCCGAGACAATCGCCGAACGCGGATCGCCGAGTCCCATGACGTTGAGCACGTGCAGCGGTCCGGTGGCGGCCCCCTTGGCGGCGTAGGTGGCGATGAAGATGGCGGGCAGGATGGCGAAGTACTTGGCCACGTCGTTGGCGATCGAGAAGGTGGTCAGCGCCCCGCGCGTGATGAGCAGCTGCTTGCCCACCTCGACGATCTCGATGAGCTTGGTCGGGTTGGAGTCCAGGTCGACCATGTTCCCGGCCTCGCGCGCGGCCTGGGTACCCGTGTTCATGGCCACGCCGACGTCGGCCTGGGCGAGCGCGGGGGCGTCGTTGGTGCCGTCCCCGGTCATGGCCACGAGTCGACCTGAGGTCTGCTGCTCCTTGATCAGGGAGAGCTTGGCCTCGGGCGTGGCCTCGGCCAGGAAGTCGTCGACCCCGGACTCCTCGGCGATCTTCGCCGCGGTCAGGCGGTTGTCGCCGGTGACCATCACCGTGCGGATCCCCATGGCGCGCAGCTGGTCAAAGCGCTCGCGCATGCCCTCCTTGATCGTGTCCTTGAGGTAGACGACGCCCAGGATCTGGCTGTCGCGCGCGACGGCCAGCGGGGTGCCGCCCTCGCGTCCGATGCGGTCGAGCTGGGCCTGGAGCTCAGGCGGCGCCTGGCCTCCCTCGGCGCGAGCGAAGGCGATGATCGCGTCGCCCGCGCCCTTGCGCAGCTGCGTGCCGTTCCAGTCGACGCCACTCATGCGCGTCTGCGCGGTGAAGGGGACGAAGCGGGCGTCGCGCTGGTTGAGGTCGTGCTCGCGGATCCCGTACTGCTTGGCCAGGACGACGATCGAGCGCCCCTCGGGCGTCTCGTCGGCCAGCGAGGAGAGCTGCGCCGCCTCGGCCAGCACCGCCTCGCTGACCCCCGGCATGGGGATGAACTCCGACGCGTGGCGGTTGCCGAGGGTGATAGTGCCCGTCTTGTCGAGCAGCAGCACGTCGACGTCCCCCGAGGCCTCGACCGCGCGCCCGGACAGGGCCAGCACGTTGCGCCGCACGAGCCGGTCCATGCCGGCGATCCCGATTGCCGAGAGCAGGGCCCCGATGGTGGTGGGGATGAGCGCGACGAGCAGCGCGATCAGCGTCGTCTCGGAGATGCTCGTCTGGGCGAACAGGCCGAACGGCCTCAGCGTCGCGACCACGATCATGAAGATGAGCGTCAGCCCGCTGAGCAGGATGTTCAGCGCTATCTCGTTGGGGGTCTTGCGCCGCGCCGCGCCCTCGACGAGGGCGATCATGCGCTCGATGAAGGATTGCCCGGGCTCCTGGGTGATCTCCACCACCAGGCGGTCGGAGGTGACCCGGGTGCCCCCGGTCACCGCGCTGCGATCGCCGCCGGATTCGCGGATCACAGGGGCAGATTCTCCTGTGATGGCCGACTCGTCCACGGTGGCGATGCCCTCGGTCACGGTGCCGTCACCGGGGATCACCTCTCCCGCCTCGACGACCACCACGTCGCCGCGCACGAGCTCCGACGCGGGCTTCGTGGAACCGCTCCGCAGCGTGGCCGTGGTCTCCTCGCGCATGGCGCGCAGGGTGTCGGCCTGGGCCCGGCCGCGACCCTCGGCGAAGGCCTCGGCCATGTTGGCAAAGACCACGGTCAGCCACAGCCAGATCGCCACCACCGCGGTGAACCAGGCCGGCTCGGTTCCTCCTCCCAGCGGCTTGCCGCCGAAGACCTGGATGATCCAGGCGATGGTGGTGATCACCGCGCCGATCTCGACCACGAACATGACCGGGTTGCGCACCTGCACGCGGGGGTCGAGCTTGACGAAGCTGTCGACGACGGCGCGCCTGACGATGTCGCGTCCGAACAGCGAGACCGACTTGCGCTCTGAGGAGGTGGACGCGGACATCAGTGACCTCCGCTGGCCCGGTTGAGGGCGAGGTTGAGCTCCAGGGCGTTGACTCCGGACTCTCCGAAGATGCCCAGCGTGCGCCCACGGGTGTACTTGGCGATCAGGCTTCTGACCTGCGCGAGGGGCAGGTGGCGCAGAGCCGCGATGCGCGGGGCCTGGATGTCCGCGTTGGCCACCGAGATCTCGGGATCCACCCCCGAGGCCGAGTTGTCGACCGCGTCGACCGGGATTCGCGCTGCGGAGAGGGCGGGCACGTAGGGCTTCTCCAGCCCGACGTAGGTCTGGATGTTGGCCATGATCGCCTGCTCGGTGGCCACGCTGTTGGGACCGAGGTTCGAGAAGGCGGTGCTCGCCGCGTTATAGGGCGGGACGGTGGCCGAGGGGCGGCTCTGGAAGTCCGTCGGGTCCGGATTGGTCACCGGGTTGTTGGCCTTGTCGACCTGCGGCTTGCCGTTCTTGATCACCTGGTCTGCGAACTGCTGGCCGATGAGCTCTGAGCCCACGAGCTTGCCGTCGACCGTGATCTGCGAGCCGTTGGCCCGGTGGGCGAACACGACCTGGCTGATCCCGGTGACGACGAGCGGATAGACGAGCCCCAGCAGGACGGTCAGGACGACGATGGCGATTGCTGAGGTGAGGATGTCGCGGCGCACGCAGCGCTCCTAGTAGAGGTGTCCGGTCAGGGCCTGGACCAGGGGACCGAGCAACAGGGCCGGGAAGAAGGTCAGTGCGCCGACGAGGATGATCACGCCGATGAGCAGGATCACGAAGGTGGGGTTGTCGGTGCGCATCGTGCCCAGGCCGGCGGGCGAGACGCGCTTGCCGGCCAGGGTGCCCGCGACCGCGAGGGCGAAGAGGATCGGGGCGTAGCGGGCGAAGAGCATGGTCAGGCCACCGAGCACGTTGGCGAAGTGGTATCCGTGGGCTCCGAGGTTGCCGGCGTTGGGCTGGACGTAGCCGGTGTAGCCGGCGAAGGCCGAGCCGTTGTTGTTGGCCTGTGAGAGGTAGGCGTAGAACGTCTCCGAGAAGCCCTGGGGACCGGTCGCCGGTGTGGAGATCGAGGCGCGACCCCCGTGCGACGCCGTGGCCAGGGCGCTTGAGAACAGCGCGCTCAGCGGGGTGATGAGCAGCCCGAGGGTGACGAGCTTGATCTCCCGCGCCTCGATCTTCTTGCCGAGCAGCTCGGGCGTGCGTCCCACCATCAGCCCGCCGATGAACACCGCCAGCAGGACGTAGAGCAGGATCGAGTAGAGCCCCGTCCCCACCCCGCCGAAGATGACCTCGCTGGCGGAGAGGTTGGCGAAGGGAACCGCGCCCCCCAGACCGGTGAAGGACTCGAGCGCGGAGTTCACCGCACCGCAGGAGGTGACGGTGGTGACCACGTCAAAGAGCGCCGACCCGGCGATGCCAAAGCGCTGCTCCTTGCTCTCCAGGTTGCCCCCGGTGGAGCCGCTGATCACATGGGTGTGCAGCCCGGCGGCGTGCTGGGCGGCGGAGCCGTTGGCCTCGGCCACGTAGGCCACCACAACCGCGACGGCGAAGAGGGTGAACATGGTCGCGAAGATCGCCATGCCCTGACGGCGAGCTCCGACCATGCGTCCGTAGGTGATCACCAGACCGGCGGGGATCAGGAGCACCAGCAGCATCTCGAAGAAGTTGGTGAACCCGTTGGGGTTCTCAAAGGGCATGGCCGAGTTGACGTTGAAGAAGCCGCCCCCGTTGGTCCCCAGCATCTTGATCGCCTCCTGCGAGGCGACCGGCCCCTGGGCGATGCTCTGGCTCAGCCCGGTGGGGCCGGTCACGCTCAGGTAGTGGGCGAGGTTCTGCAACACGCCCTGGGAGGCGAGCACGAGCGCCGCCACGAAGGCGATCGGCGCGAGCACGTAGAAGATCGTGCGGATCAGGTCCTGCCAGAAGTTGCCCACGCTCTTGCCGCTGCGCCCGGCGATCCCGCGGATCAGGGCCACCGCCACGACGATGCCCACGGCGGCGGAGAGAAAGTTCTGGACGGTCAGGCCGGCCATCTGGCTGAAGTACGTGAGGGTGCGCTCACCCCCGTAGTACTGCCAGTTGGTGTTGGTGAGAAAGGACGAGGCGGTGTTGAAGGTCAAATCCCACGTGCCGGAGTGAAAGGTGGTTCCCGCGTAGTCGTTCCACGGATGGATGGTCTGGGTGCGCAGGATCAGGTAGAGCACCAGCCAACCGGTCAGGGAAAAGATGACCAGGCTGCGGGCGTAGGACTTCCACTGCTGCCCCCGGCGGGTGTCGACACGCAGCAGCGAGTACAGCCACCGGTCGGGCCGGCCCAGGAGGCGGCTGAGCAGCACGGTTTCGCCGGTGTACACCCGGGCCATGTAGTTGCCCAGCGGCACCGCGAGCGCCACCAGCACCACGACAAAGAGGACGATCTGCGCCCAGCCGCCGACGGTCATCGTCTCTTAGAAGCGCTCCCCGCGCACGAGCGCGTAGAGGAGATAGGCGATGACCAGCACGGAGACGAGGAGGCCGATGAAGTCGGCCCCGCTCATGCCGCCGACGAACGCCCCGAGGGGCAGCGGCCCGGTCATACGCGGTCGACGCCCTCGATCAGGAAAAGGAGGGCGACGAACATGACCAGCGCGATCGCGACGGAGAGCAGGTCGTAGAGCATGCCTCGCACGCTAAGTCGCGGTCCGTCAAGCTCCCGTCAAGAACGACGACCCGCGCATGCAGATTTCGTGAAGGTCGGCACGCGAGCCGGTGACTGACGGCCGGATCTTCACCCTCTACCGCTGGTGCTAGGCGCTGAACCGGTACCCGATGCCCGAGTCGGTGCGAATGAAGGCCGGCCGCCCCGCGGTGGTCTGGAGCTTGCGGCGCAGGTTGGCGATGTGCGTGCGCAAGAGCGGCGTGGCGTCTGAGTACGCCGGCCCCCATACCTCCACCAGCAACTGGCGGTGGGTCATCAGCAGTCCGCGGTTACAGACCAGCACGCGCAGCAGCGCGAACTCGATCGGCGTGAGACGCACCTCCGCGTCGTCGAGCCAGACCGCGTGCGCGGCGAGATCGACGACCAGCCCGTCGGCCTCCACGCGCGGTTCGGGGGTGGAGCGTCCGGCGCGCCGCAGCGCCGCGCGCACGCGAGCCACCAGCTCGACCGGACCGAAGGGCTTGGTCACGTAGTCGTCGGCCCCGCCGTGCAGCGCCTCGATCTTCGTCGCCTCCTCGGCCACCGCCGAGAGCACGAGGATCGGCATGTCACTCCATTCGCGCAGGCGCCGGCACACCTCGATTCCGGGCGTGTCGGGGAGCATCAGATCCAGGACCGCGGCGTGCGGACCGGCGAGCGCCGCCTGGTTGAGCGCCTCCTCACCGGTGGCGGTGGCCAGGACGTCATATCCGGCATTGCGCAGGATGAGCGTGAGCGCACGGCGGATCTGCGGGTCGTCGTCGCAGACGAGGATGCGTTCACCGGCCATCAGCCGGACACCCTTTCTTGACTTATGTCCGCCGTCGGCACGACCGCGCTGACCGCAGGCAGGGGAAACACGACCACGAAGGTCGCTCCCTGGCCGGGCAGGGACTCCACCGCGATGTGGCCTCCGTTGACCTCGACGAACCCCTTGGCGATGGCCAGGCCCAGGCCGGAGCCGTGATGGGATCTCGGCGCGGGCGCCGAGCGGTAGAAGGGCAGGAAGACGCGCTCGTGCTCACTGGGGGCGATGCCGGGGCCTCGATCGACGATGCGCACCCGGATTCGCTCGCCCACCATCCGGGCACGGACCGACACGGGCTGGCCGCCGGAGTAGCGGACGGCGTTCTCCAGCACGTTCACGAACGCTCGCTCGAGCTGGCCGGCGTCGCCGCGCAGCAGCGGCAGGCCTTCCTGGAGCGAGGCGACGAAGCTGCCCGCGGTGGCCTGAACCTGCTCGATCGCCTCGTGCAGAACCTCCTCGAGCGAGTACCAGCCGAGCCGTGGCTCGAGCTGCCCGGCCTCGAGCAGCGACAGATCGAGCAGCTTCTCGATCAGCCGCCAGAGCCGCGTGCCGGACTCGAGGACCACCTCGCGCACCTCGGCGATGCTCTCGCGGCTGGCGGAGGACCGGTCCAGCGCCCCGGCGGCGGTCAGGATGGCGGTCACCGGCGTGCGCAGGTCGTGTGAGACCGACCGCAGCAGCGCGGTCTTCATCTCGTCGCTGCGACGCAGCGCCGCCGTCTCGACGACCTCGCGCTGCAGCTCGGCTCGATCGCGTGCCGCCCCCAGGATCGAGCCCAGGGCCGGGACGATGCGCTCGGCGACGCGCGCCTGCTCGGCGGGGGCGAGCGTCGCTCCCAGCAGGAGGGTCCCGACCTGCCCCCCTTCGCTCTCCAGCGCGTACGCGGTGCGCCGCTCATCGGCGGGCACCGCGCGCAGCTCGATTGCCGCGGAGGAGACGCCCACGGCCGCCGCCAGGCGCTGCGCCGCCATCGGCAGGGCATCCTCCAAGCGGGTGGCGCCCAACAGCAGACGGGCCAACAGCGCGGCGAGATCAGCCTCGCGGCGACGCTGATCGGCCTCCTCGGCCCGACCGCGGGCCACCTCGGCGGTGAGGCCGGTGGCCCCGGCGACGACGAGCAACGCGACGAGCGCCACCCAGTCGCGCCTGTCGGCCAGGGTCAGCGTGCCGACCGGCGGAAGATGAAAGAAATTGAAGGCGGCGGCGCTGGCCACCGCCGTGGCCACGCCCAGGGCCAGCCCCCAGAACACCGACACGACGACGACCCCCGCGAGGTACACGACCCCGAGCGAGATCACCGGGGCGATGTGCTCGAGGGGGTAGATCACCCCTGTGGCCAGCGCTACGGACGCAACCGCGACGGCCAGGCCGACCAGCCTCGAGGGCCGCTCGGCTCCCAGGAACGTCGCTGAACGACCACGCCACCACATCGTTGCGGTCCATGATGGCTGCTCGGGTAGCGCGACCTCCGCGCGGTTGTGGCACATGCCCCAACTCAGGCTGGTAGCTTCCGAGCCGGAGAGGATGGCAGCGGTGGAGGCAGGAGGAGCTTGGTGCGTTACTTGCGTTGAAGAAGGCGCCCCGTTGGTCCCGAGCATCCTGATCGCCTCCTGGGAGGCGACCGGTCCCGACAGTCTGCGACACACCAGCGTCGTCGCCGACTGTCGGAGTTGCGCAGGGTAGTTGAGACCGGCGTCGGTCAGGAGCTGCAGGCGCATCGCGGGTTCGAGCAGCATGTGCGATCCCCGCTCGCGAGGGCCACGAACACCTCCGCGAATGCCAGCTCGCGACCGTCGAGGCTGAGCGTCACGGCGACGCCGGCGTGCTGCGCCAGCTGCGGCAGCTCCTCGGTCGTCAGCCGCATGCTGTCGAGTCCGGTCAGCGAGACCGCCGGCGCGTCGGCGGGTCGTCCGGCGCAGTCGAGCAGGCCGTAGCGTTCCAGGCCCGTCCCAGTGAGGATGGTGTCGGCGAGGATCGTGCGCTCAGCGTCGAGATCGCGGAATCCGGGGCCGCCCCCGTTTGACGCAAGTCGCGCGCGCTGCGCGGTCGCGCCGACCTGATAGGCCCACTGCCATCCGAGCTCGACGGCATGCTCCGCGCCGTAGCTTGCGCGCAGCACGAGCACCGGCGCGGAGATCTCCGGCGGGGTGAACGACCCGTCCGAACGGTCACCGCCTTCGGCGAAGAACGCGGCGGTGCTGTACAGCGCGCCCTGGCCCAGACCGAGCCGGTCAAAGTCTCGTCATGCGGGTCCCACTCGATCGAGGCAACCCGATTGCGGCGCGCGTAGCCGCGCCCGCGCTCGAAGGACCGCGATCCCACGGCCGCCTCGACACGGGACAGGTCGACGCCACTCACATCGCGGTTCGCGGCGAGCACGAGCCCAAAGTAACCGGCGCGCCGGACCCGACACGCCCACGGGAAACGCATCACCTGCCACGCGTCGGGGGTCGCACATGATGCGTAGTCGCATGTTTTGATGCAGAACGCATGCTAGAGTAGTGGCGTGCCTAAGACCGTGCAGATCCGCGACCTCGATGACGATGTCTACGCGGGCCTGGCCCGACGGGCCGCCGAGGCCCGGGTCAGCGTGCCGGAACTGTTACGCGTCGAGGCTGCCCGCCTCGCTGCAAGGCCCAGCCTGGAGGACTGGCTCAAGCGCACGCAGCGGCGCTCCTCGCCGCTCGGGCGGCTCGAGGTCGTGGCGGCGCTCGAGGAGCGGCGCGGCCCGTGGCCCGATGCTGGTCGTTGACGCCTCGTGCCTCTGCGAGCTGTTGATCGGCGGCCCGGGGGCGGGGGCGATTCGCGACCGGCTGGTCGCCGACGGCGATCACGCGGCCCCGCACATCGTCGACGTCGAGGTCTTCGGCGTCGTCCGAGGCGAGCACCTGCGTGGGCACCTCGATCGCACCGAGGCCACCCAGGCGGTCGAGGACCTCGAGGCCTGGCCCGGCGAGCGCTTCGGTCACCGACTTCTGCTAGCCCGAGCGTGGCAGCTGCGAGAGACCGTACGCGGCTGGGACGCGATGTACGTGGCGCTCGCCGAGGCGCTGAGCGCGATCCTCGTGACCACCGACCGGCGGCTCTCCGCCGCCACCGGTCCCACCTGCCCAATCGAAGTGCTCGACCACCGCTGACCGGAGGCGGGGTTGAGCGGCGGCATCGTTACCGGTCCACTCCACAGAACGGCGAAACTCGTCGGCGGGCTTGGACCACTCAAGCATCTGCTGGCCGCTGCGGATCACCACGAGCGCCAGTGGCTTCTCGAGGCCCACCCTCTCTTGCACCGTGCGGACGAGCTCTTGCCATGCACACCGAGCCAAGTTCGCGCCGAGGCCAGCGGATACGTCGTATTGAGCTCGGCTCGCAGCACTTCGATTGCTGGCCGCATGTGGATCATGGGCACCCCGGCATCCCGGTACTCGGCGAGCAACCGGGTCTCGACGAACTCCCCCCACGTCACCGTGTCCTCGTCAGTGCTGTCCTCGCGCACCACCGGCGGGTAGGCACGTCCGCTGCGACGGTACCCGTCAATCCAACGACGTGCCGTTCCCGACGGCAGCCCCAAGATTCCATCCACCTGTGCCATCGCGTAGACCGGCCGTTCCAGCAGGTCGGTTACCACGTTCACCACAGGAGCAATGATCGCAGCCTCGTAGGTGGGCGCGATCATTATCGACTCAGGCGGTCGCCGCGCCCGGGGGGTGCCCTCGGGCAAACCCCTCCGTCTACACTCGCCGGCGTCATCCACGACCGGATCGCGAAGATCCGGTCGTCGCGACCTCGACCTCCATGTGCCACTCTCACCGCACCAGGCGCATCGACCGAGGCCGCGGGGCATGACGAGCGGCGACCCAGGCCCCGCGCTGTTCGGGCGCCTGCTCCCCGAGCCCGCCGCGGTCACGGCCGCCGAGGCGGTGCGCAGCGTGAACCCGACGGCCGACGCCCGCGGCGCTCGCCCCCACGTCGCCCTGAACATGGTCTGCACAGCCGACGGGCGCGCCACGATCGCGGGCCGGACCAGCCGCATCTCAAACCGCGCCGACCGTGAGCTCTTTCACCAGCTGCGCACGCGCTTCGACGCGGTGATGATCGGTGCCGGCACGGCGCGCATCGAGCACTACGAGCGCATCGTCCGCGACCCGGACCTGCGAGCCCAGCGCGAGCGCAATGGGCTCAGCGCCGATCCGCTGGCGATCATCGTCAGTGGTCGGCTCGACCTTCCCCTCGACGCCGTTCCGCTGCTGGGCGACCCGGAGTCCACGGTGGCGATCCTCACGGCATCCGAGCGCAAGATCGACGGCGCGGCCGCGCCCCTGCACTACCTGCGCGCGAACGGCCAGGCACTCGACCTGGCGCGGATGCTCGCCGAGCTGCGCGCAGGACTGGGGGTGCGCACCATCCTCTGCGAGGGCGGCCCGACCCTCAACGCCGCGCTGCTCGCCGAGGGGCTGGTCGACGAGCTCTTCCTGTCGCTGTCCCCCAAGCTCGTCGGTGGCTTGGCGCCGCTCACCATCGTCGAGGGTGCGGCGCTGCCCGAGCCCGTCGACATGGAGCTCACCTGGCTGCTCGAGTCCGGCAGGCACCTGTTCCTGCGCTACGCCGTGCGCGGCACGCTGGGGGACGACCTTGCTTGAGCACGGTCCGCTTGCGGTAAGCGCTCGAGCGATGGATGAGCTCGATGCGGCCCGGGAGTGCGTGTTGGCCGTCGGGGTCCGTCGAACGACGTTCTCAGACGTCGCGCGACGGGCGGGCATCAGCCGCATGACCCTCTACCGGCGCCACCCCGACCTGCAGAGCGTGCTGGCGGCCCTGATGGCCCGCGACCTCGGAGCGATCGTGGCCGACGCCCAGGTGCAGGTCGAGCAGCTGCCCAGCGCGCGTGAGCGGCTGGTGGCCGCGTTCGTGAACACCGTGACCGCGATGACGGCAAGCCCGCTGGTCCTGCGCATCCTGGAGGTCGACCCGGAGCTGCTGCTGCCCTACGTGATCGAACGGATCGGTGAGACCCAGCGTCTGGCCCTGGTGGTGCTCGAGCGCTACATCGGCGAGGGCCAGCGCGACGGGTCGATTCGAGCGGGCGCGCCGACGGCCATCGCGGCGTGCCTGGAGCTCACCGGTCGCGGCTTCATCTTCTCGGCGCGGGCGAGCGAGCGAGCGTGTGACCCGGCGAGCGCGGTCGCTGAGCTTCAGGCGATGCTGACCGCTTACCTGACGCCCGTACCGCGGTAACCAACCCGGCCCTCGCGTCAGAGCGTCGCGATCGCGACGTCGCCGGCGATCGCGCGCTGCGCCGCGGGTCGCCCAGCTTCGCCCCAGGCGTCGACGAGCGAGAGGCGCGTGCGACGCTCCAGGAGGTCCTCGACACTCAGAGCGCCCTCGGCGTACACGCCCCACGCCAGCTCCACCCCCAGCACCGGCACCCCGGGTGCCACCGGGCGCAGCAGGCCGGCGTCACGGTCAGCCATCGCGGCCACCGCGCCGGCCTCGGCGCCGTAGCGCCGCACCAGGCGACTGGGAAGGCCACGCGGGACGGCCCCCACAGCACCGACCAGGGGAAGGGAGGTCGTGCAACACGGACGGTCGCTCAGGCGGTCGACGACGTCCTGGGCCATGCGCCGGTACGTCGTGAGCTTGCCGCCCAGGACGGTGAGCAGGCCGCTGTCGCCCCATATGACGGCGTGGCGGCGCGACAGGTCGGCCGTCGCTCCCTGCGCGCCGGCGAGCAGCGGGCGAATCCCGGCGAAGCTGCCCACGACGTCCGCGCGCGACAGCGGCTGCTCGAGCCCGCGCGACAGCGTGTCCAGCAAGAAGGCGATCTCGGCCTCCTCGGCCCGAGGGACCTCGGGCAGCGGCCCGTCGAGGGGGTCGTCGGTCAGCCCGACGTAGATCAGGCCGTCCGGGTGGGGCAGGGCAAACACGTAACGGTTGCGCTGCCCGGGTACCGGCACGGTCATCGCCGCCGTCGGGTTGCCCAGTGTCCAGGCCTCGATGACGACGTGCACGCCCTTGCTCGGTCGCAGCCGGGTCTCGGGGGCCAGCCCATCCGCCCAGGCCCCGGTGGCGTTGACCACCGCCTGCGCGCGCACCCGCAGGCTCTGCCCGGTGAGCTCGTCGCGGGCGGCCCGCAGGGCCGTTGCCCGGGTGATCACCCGGGCACCGTGGGACGCGGCCGTCCGCGCCAGAGCCACGACGAGGCGGGCGTCGTCCTCGAGCTGCCCGTCCCAATTCAGCAGCCCGCCGCGCAACCCATCGCGCAGCACGCCCGGGAGCAGGCGCGTGGTTTCGGGAACGCCGAGGCGACGCGGACGCGGCAGGGCGCCCCGTGGGGTGCCGGCGGCCAGGCGAAAGCCGTCTCCGATGCGCTGCCCGAGGTCGACCATGACGCCGTCGCGCGCTCGCAGGTCATGGCCGAGCGGGACCACCATGGGCAGCGGACGGACCAGGTGCGGTGCGGTGCGGCGCAGGAGCACGTCGCGCTCGCGGGCGCTCTCGAGCACCAGCTGCCAGTCGTGGGTGGCGAGGTAGCGCAGGCCGCCGTGCACCAGCTTGCTCGACCACCGGGAGGTGCCGTGCGCGAGGTCGTACTTCTCGACGAGCGCCACCGAAAGGCCACGCGAGGCGGCGTCCAGGGCCACGCCGCACCCGGTGACCCCGCCCCCGACGACGAGCAGGTCGACCGCCTCGCTGGTCAGCGCGACGAGGTCCTGCGCCCGTCGCTGCGCGCTGAGCAGTCCGGCGGTCTCTCCTCCTGAGTGACGCTGTGACAATACCTGACACACTGTAACCTATGGCGAGTACGATGACGCACGCGGGGTGGGGCGACCCGGCGCGCCGTACCGGACTTCCCGAGCACGCCCGCCGCTGGCTCGAGCGGCAGCTCAGCGCCGGCACACCAGGGTCACCCGTGCCCCTGGCGGCGGTAAAGGTAGGTCCATCGGCGCTGTCGGCCTCCTCACGGGCGGCTCTGGTGGAGCTGCTCGGCGTCGCGCACGTGCGCGACGATCACGACAGCCGGGTGCACCACGCCGCCGGCAAGAGCTACCTCGATCTCCTGCGCATGCGCGCGGGCGCCGCCGAGGCCCCGGACGCGGTGCTGCTGCCCGGCTCGGGCGCGGAGGTCGGCGCCGTCCTGCGCCTGTGTGCCGAGGAGGGCGTGGCGGTGGTGCCCTTCGGGGGCGGGACCTCGGTGGTCGGGGGCGTCGCCGCGCTGCGCGGCAACGCCGGGGCGGTGGTCAGCCTGGACCTGCAGCGGTGCAACCGAATCGTCTCGGTCGACGAGCAGGCGCTCACGGCCGTGCTCGAGCCTGGCCTGCGCGGTCCGGTCGCCGAGGCGCTGCTCAACGAGCGCGGCCTGACCCTGGGCCACTTCCCCCAGTCCTACGAGCATGCGAGCATCGGGGGCTATGCGGCCACCCGCTCGGCCGGTCAGGCGAGCACCGGCTACGGGCGCTTTGACGAGCTGGTCGTCAGCGCCGTGGTGCAGACGCCGGCCGGCGAGCTGCGCCTCGGGCGCGGGGCGCCCAGCGCGGCCGGACCGAGCCTGCTCGCGCTCATGCTCGGCTGCGAGGGCGCCTTCGGCGTGTTCTCTGAGCTCGAGGTGCGGGTGCGCCGGCGCCCCGCGGTGCAGCGCTTTGAGGGCTTCTTCTTTCGCACCTGGGCCGACGGGTGCGCCGCCCTGCGCGCGCTCGAGCAGTCTGGCTCGGCGCCTGACGTGGCCCGCCTGTCAGACCCCGATGAGACGCGCGTGCAGCTTGCCCTGGCCGGCAGCGGCGGAGTGAAGGGGCGCGTCGGGCGAGCCGCGCTGGCCCTGCGCGGCTACCGCCCCGGCTGCCTGGCCATCCTGGGCTGGGACGGGACGTCGACCTCGGTGCGCATGCGGCGCGCGGCGGCGGTCAGGGTGTTGCGCCGCCACGGGTCACTCGGCGTGGGCACGTCGGTGGGCGATCGCTGGGCGCACGGCCGCTTCGATGCCCCCTACCTACGCGACGACCTGCTGGACGCCGGCGTGCTGGTGGAGACGCTGGAGACCTCGGCGCGCTGGTCGGCGCTGGCGGACACCCGGGAGGCGGTGCGCGCCGCGGTGCACGCCAGCCTGCCCGGCGCGATCGTGATGTGCCACGTGTCGCACCTGTATGCGCACGCCGCGTCGCTCTACTTCACGGTGCTGGCCGACCGCCGCGACGGCGACCCGGTTGGGCAGTGGCAGCGTGCCAAGGACGCCGCCAGTGGTGCCCTGGTCGCGGCCGGCGCCACGATCACCCACCATCATGGCGTGGGCACCGAGCACCGGCCCTACATGGCCGACGAGATTGGCGAGCTGGGCATCGAGGTCCTCAGAGCGGTCAAGGGGGTGCTCGACCCCAGCGGGATCCTGAATCCCGGCAAGCTCGTTCCCTGATCGTCCCACGCTCGCCGCTCACCGACGCGTCAGCGACGCGCCAACCGATCCCTGCGCGCCTGCTGGCCCACGTACCCCTACGTCGACGATCAGCACATACCCGGCGATGTTCGTGCGCCGTGTCAGGCCAACGAGAAGTTCGATGTCAAGCGGATCCCCGGTAACGATTGTGACAGCAGGGCAATAGACCACATCCGGTCTACACTTGGTCCATGAACGCTTCGACCCTGCTTCGGGAGACGCGTCTCGCCCACGGTCTGGACCAAACGGCACTAGCGCGTCGTGCGGGAACCACCCAGACCTACATCAGTCGCATCGAGCGCGGCGCAGTGTCGCCGTCGCTGAACACGCTGGAGCGACTGCTGCACGCCATGGGCAGGCGCCTGACGCTGAGCACCGAGCCGCTCGCACCGGGGAACGTCTCGCCGGAGACGCTGCGGGGTGACTTCCGCAGCTTGACCGCAGCGCAGCGCGTGGCGCAGGCGAGTGAGCTCAGCACGTTCTTGACCGAAGTCGCTGCCACCGCCTCTCGGCGCGGACCACCTCATGGCTTGCGCTGAGGCAGCCAGGAACAGCATTTCTCCCACCCCGCACCTTCGGACCCTTCGCCCCGCACAGCTGCTCGGGACGCTCAGTCGCCACGCCGTTGAGTTCGTGGTTATCGGAGGGTTCGCGCTAGCGCCCCACGGCTACGTGCGGGCGACCAAGGACATCGACATCATGCCGGAGCCCGGTCTGGAGAACCTCAGCCGCTTGGCTGGCGCGCTGCGTGAGCTCGACGCCCAGGTAGACCTAGGCGACATCGGAGCGCAAGAGCTGGGCCAAACCCCAGATGGCGAAGGACTCAGTGCCGGCGGCAACTGGGTCCTCCAGACAGAATTCGGGCGCCTCGACGTGATGCAGGACGTCCCGGGCCTACGCGACTTCAGGCAGCTTCGCGTCGGTGCTATAGAGGTCGGTGGCGTGCTGTACGCAGGCTATGACGAGCTCATCAGCATGAAGGCCGCCAGTGGCCGCGAGGAAGATCTGCGCGACATCGGGGCTCTGGAAGTCGCTCGCGGGAACGACTGACGATCACGTCCCGTTCTCGCCCTCAAGACGCAGGAGCACGCTCTTGCGCTCGAGGCCGCCGCGGTAGCCGCCCAGCCCACCGTCGGAGCGCAGCACCCGATGGCAGGGGACGATGACGGGAATGGGGTTGGTGGCCAGCGCGCTGCCGGCGGCGCGCACGGCGTTCGGACTGCCGGCCGCGGTGGCGACCGAGCGGTAGGTGCCGGTGTGCGCGTAGGGGATCAGGGCGGTGACCGCGAGCACGTCGCGACGAAACCCCCCGGTCAGCGACCAGTCCAGGGCCAGGGAGAACGCGGTGCGCTGTCCGTCGAAGTACTCCTCGAGCTGGCGGCGGGCCTGGTCCAAGCGGGCGGGCGCCTCCAGCAGCCGGGGTGACACGCGGGCGGCCAGCTCCTTTAGCACCTGATCGCGGCCCTCGCTGTCGAAGGCCAGTCGCACGACCCCGCTGGGCGTGGCGGCGACGACCAGCGTGCCGATGGGGCTGTCCACCTCTGCGTAGGCGATGTCGAGCAGCCCCTCCTGCACGGCGCGCTCGGCGAGCCCGGCGCGCAGCCGATTCCAGCGATCGGCGGGCGGCGGCGCAATCGCGTCGCCAAGGCGCTGCTGAAGCTCGTTGGCGTGAGCGGTGATGGTCATGATCCTCCCTGGAGTCGAGCGTGTGCCCCAGAAGACAGCCGAGCGGACCGCGACGTGAGGTCGGCTTCCGCGTCGGCGGGCTTGGTGACCGATTGGTCGTGGCGGATGCGCAGCGCCTTGAGTGCCTCAAAGACGTTGCGCCGCGCGGCCTCGGCGCTGGTCGCCATCGCGGCGCCGATGTCGGCGTAGGGCAGGTCCAGGACGAAGCGCAGTCCGAGCGCTTGGCGCTGCTTGTCGGGCAGCGCCCGCGCGTACGCCCACAGCTCGTCGTCGCGTAGCTCTGGCTCGGCTTGCGCCCCCGGGTCGGGCTCGGCCACGGAGACCGGGGCGCGAGCGGTGGCCCGGAACAGGTCCACCGCCTTGCGCGCGGCGATGCGCAGCAGCCAGGAGCGCACGGCCGCCGGATCGCGCAGTGACGCGTAGGCCGACAGGGCGGCGAGCATCGTCTCCTGGAAGACGTCATCGGCGCGCTCGCGGCCGACCTGGGAGGCGGCGAAGCGCCAGATGTCGATGCCGTGCTCAGCGACGATGTGCTCAAAGGGTGGCAGTCGGCTCACAGGCGCGGGTGTCATGGGTCCTCCCAGTTTCGCTTCCGCGCCATCGTCGGGTGGTCACCGCGAGCCCACCAGACGCCACCCCCAGCCCTTTTGTGAGGTGCTCCGCTCGCGAAGAGGCACAGAAGCGGCTCCTTCCCATTAGACTTAGCTAGATGACTAAGTCTGTCGGCGTCCACGAGGCCAAGACCCACTTGTCAAAGTTGCTCGAGCGGGTGAGCAGTGGCGAGGAAGTGGTGATCACGCGCCGAGGCAAAGAGGTGGCGCGTCTGGTTGCTCCCAGGTCAGACGGCCGCCGTCGGCTGGGGATCGACCGCGGCCGTTACGTGGTGCCCGCCGGTTTCGATGACCCCCTTCCCGACGAGTCGCTGCGCAGTTTCGAGGAGTGAGGCTGCTTCTCGACACTCACGTGTTTCTGTGGTTACAGACAGAGCCCGAGCGGTTGGGCGCGCACCTGCCGGTTATCGAGAGTCCAAGTACCGAACTGCTCCTCTCCGCGGCCAGCGCCTGGGAGATCGCCATCAAGAGCGGCCTGGGTCGACTTATCCTTCCCGAGCCGCCCGACCACTACGTACCCACGCGCATGCGGGCCATCGGCGCACAGGCGGTCAGGATCGAGCAGTCCCACGCGCTTACGACGGCCTCGCTGCCGCCACTTCACCGCGATCCGTTTGACCGCATGCTCGTCGCGCAGGCCCAAGCTCTGGACGCGACCCTGATCACCGCCGACTCTCTGCTGGCCGAGTACCCCATTACCACGCTGCTCATCGGCGCCCCGCGCTGACCTCCTGGAGACGCCACCCCGGCCCAGGCCAACGGCCACCCCGGTCCTCAGTACGCGAACACCTCGACCCGGTAGCCGTCGGGATCGAGGACCTGGACGCGCACGAAGCTCCCGTCCTCCTGCCATTCGCTCTCGGACACGCCGGCGATCCGTAGGCGCGCGCGAGCCGCACGCACCTCCTCGCCGCTGGACGCCTGAAATCCAAAGTGGACTCGCCCGAGGTCGGTGGGTGGGCGTCCGCGCTGCAGGGCCAACAGGGCGCCGTCGGCACCGCTCAGGATGAGCAGGTGCTCGTCGTCGTGGACCCGGTCGCTGAGACCGAAGTGATCGCCGTAGAAGGCGGCCGAGCGCGCGCGGTCGCTCACCGTCAGGGCGACGTGGTTCAGGCGCACGCGCTCAGGCTCCAGAGCTCGCACCGGCGTAGGTGCCAAAGCTCCAGTGGACGCCCTCCGGGTCGCGAGCGGTGAAGCCCCGTGAGCCGTAGTCCTCGTCGCGCAGGCCGCGCACGATGTTCGCCCCGGCGTCCTGCGCACGGTGGCACAGGGCGTCGGGTTCGTCGGTGACGATGTAGATCGATCCCGTGCCCGGCGGCAGCTCGGCGATGCTCGAGTCCGGGCGCGCGCTTCCCAGCATCACGCCGCCGCCGCCCGGCCAGCGCAGCTCGGCGTGCTCAACGATGCTCTGATCCTCACTGTGGTAGACCGCCACCTCCTCGAAGCCGAAGGCCTCGGTGAGAAAGCGGATGGCCGCCGGCGCGTCGCGGTAGCGCAGCGTGGGCCAGATCGTGGTGGTGCTCTGTTTGCTGTTCATGGCGTGGAGTATGCCGCCGCCTCGAGGTCGGCGTCTTGGACGAATGGGAGCTCTTCGTCGGCCAGCCAGCGCGAGGGGGGACAGCCGGCGAGCTGGTTCCAGTCGCGGGCCATGTGCGCCTGGTCGTAGTAGCCACACGTAGCGGCCGCCCCAGACAGGGTCATCGCTGGGCGGCGGCGCAGCAGCCGCTGGGATCGGTCGAAGCGCACGACGCGGGCCAGGTCCTTCGCCGTCACCCCGTACTCCCGCACGAAGCGCTCGTGCAGCTGCCGTCGGCTCCACCCGACCGCCCCCGCCACCGAGGCGACCCGCGCGGCACCGCCGCTGGCCTCGATCAGATCCCAGGCGCGCTCCAGCGCATCGGTCGCGGGTGCGAGGCGGTCCACTTGCCGCGACAGGGCCTCGTCGAGGATCTCAAAGCAGCGGTCCCAGCCACTGGCCGAGTGCGTGCGCTCCAGTAGCTCCCCGGCCTCAGAGCCGATCAGGTCTTCGAGTCCCACCACCGTCCGCGCCAGCTCGGCGGCGGGAACCCCGAACAATGAGCGCGCCCCGCGCGGGGTGACATCGAGCTGCACTCCGTAGAGCTCGTCGTCGTAGCTGATCACGGCGGGCGTAGTGTGCAGTCCCCCCACCAGCGCAGCGAACTCAGCCGGTGGGGTGCAGGGGTCAGGGATTCCCGCCACGCGAGTCGGGGCGCCCAGGCTGAGCACCACGGTGAGCTCGGCGGAGGGAAGGCCCCGGTGAGAGCCGGGCTGCAGGCCGCGGTAGTGGTAGCCGACGTAGCGGCGAACCAGTGGCGCGAGCCAGCGCGCGGGTAGCGCCATAGCGTGCTCTGACTCGGTGACGCCGGAGGTCATGAGGTGGCAGGAGGCTACTCTGCCCTCATATGAGCGACAGCGGGCCGATACGGGCCTCCGATGCCGACCGCGAGCGGGTGGCGGCGGATATCCGCGATCACTTCGCCGCCGGGCGTCTCACCGAGGAGGAGCTCGGCGAACGGCTGGACGGCGTCTACCAAGCACGTGCGCTGTCAGAGCTCGACGCGCTGAGGGTCGACCTGCCGCGGTTGCCTGCGCCACCAGCGCACACCCGGGCGCAGATGAGCCAACGGCGCGCGATGCTCCAACGTCAGCTGGTGCAGCAGGTGGGCGGCGCGCTGAGCCCGTTCGTTGTGTGCGTGATCATCTGGCTGGCGTCCGGTGCCCATGACGAGTTCTGGCCGGTGTGGGTGCTGATCTTCCCGACCATGCTGCTGCTGCGCAACGGCTGGGCGCTGTTCGGGCCCGCACCGGACCTGGACCGGGTCGAGGCCGACCTCGACCGTCATCGCCGCCACGTCGCGCACCGGGCGGGTCGCCATGCTCGTCGCCGCGGCCGCCGCGAGCTCAGACCGTGAGCGAGCCGAGGCCGCGCCGAGGTGAAGAACGACTTCGTGGTACCCGCACCCCGGTCTGACCGGGGGGCTGGCGTCCTGAGGTGACGCCCCCCTCTCACCAGCCCAACGTTCCCGGCCTGGGGATCGTCGCTGCGTACGGCGTCCGCTTCTGGGCGCTCGTGGTAGCCGTGGGGGTAGGAGCCGGGTTGGGCGGTGCGGCGCTCATGGAGCTGTTGCGCGTGGTGCAGCACCTGGCGTGGTCCTATCACTCGGGAAGCTTCCTGGACGCGGTGGACCACGTCTCGCCGGCGCGCCGCGTGCTGGTGCTCCTGGGCGGCGGCCTGGTGGCCGGCCTGGGGGGACTGGGGCTCACACGGCGCCCGGGGGGCGAGGTCACCGAGGCAATCTGGCTGCGAGCGGCACGCCTTCCCTTCTGGGCCAGCATCCAGCGCGCGGTGCTGTCGATCGTGACCGTCGGCCTGGGCTCCTCGCTGGGACGCGAGGCGGCGCCTCAGCAGACCGGCGCCGCTGTGGCCAGCGCGCTCAGCGGATGGGCACGCCTGCCCGAGTCTGAGCGCCGGCTGCTGGTGGCCTGCGGCGCGGGCGCGGGGATGGCCGCGGTGTACAACGTGCCCCTCGGCGGGGCCCTGTTCGCCCTGGAGGTTCTGCTGGGCACGCTGTCCCTGCCGCTGGTCCTGCCCGCGCTGGTGACCACGCTGACCGCCACCGCGGTGGCCTGGATCGCGCTGCCCGCCCACGCGACGTACAGCATCCCCAGCTACGGAATCTCCGGTAGCCAGGTCGTATGGGCGCTGGTCATCGGCCCGATCGCGGGCCTGGCAGCGATCGCCTACGTGCGCCTCATCGTGCGGGCGCACGCCATGCGCCCCCCCAAGGGGTGGCCGCGGGTCGCGGTGCCCGTGATCGTGTTCAGCGCCCTGGGGGCGGTGGCGATCGCCTATCCGCAGCTGCTTGGCAACGGCAAGCCGATGGTGCAGCTGGCCGTGATCGGACGCCTGAGCGTGGTGCTGCTGGCGGTCCTGCTCGTGCTCAAGCCCCTGGCCACCGCGGCCTGCCTGGGTAGCGGCGCACCGGGGGGCCTGTTCACCCCGACGTTGGCCTACGGCGTGCTCCTGGGCGGACTGCTGGGCGAGGGCTGGTCGCAGCTGTGGCCCGGCGCGCCGCTGGGCAGCTACGCGATCATCGGCGGCGCCGCCGTGCTGGGCGCCTCGATGCAGGGGCCTCTGGCCGCCATTGTCCTCATCCTCGAGCTGACCCACCACGCCGACGGTCTCATGGTCCCCATGCTGCTGGCCGTCGCCGAGGCGACGATCCTGACCCGACTGTTGGGGGCGCCGTCGATCTACGCCGCGCGGCTGCCGGCGTCACCCTCCGGCGGGGGCCAGGCAGTGGCCCGCGAGGTAGCGGCGCCCCTGGCCTCGTGATTCGTCGGCGCCGTCCGGGATCCGCCCTGAGGCGCGTCGCGCGGCTCTCAAGGCGCTCTCAGGCTTGAGGTGTCCGCTCGAGGTAGGTGACACGATCGTCGAATTGGTCGTGATCGAGGGTCTGGATTGCGGCGATGAGCCGGTTGCGCCCTGCGGGTCGGCGGGAAAAGCGGGAGGAGAGGGCGATCACCATGCCGGGATGGTGGCCGCCGGCGGTGAGGTGCTCGGCCGCGATCCGCGCGAAGTCGGCCACGTTCTCGGTAAGCAGCACGTAGCCGGCAAAGACTGCGGCCCCGAACATCTCAGGGTCCGAGCTGCCGGCGAGGCCAGGCTCGCGGACTGTGCCTGCTTTGATTCCGGCGGCTCGCAGAGATCGGCCAGGAGGCCGAGTACATCTCGTCGAGCAACAGCTTCACCGCGCGGAGGCGGTCACGGTCCTCGCTGCGGTGTAGGTCGATCCTGGCCTGGATCTCGTCTGGGTAGGAGGTGCGATAGCGCAGCGCCGCGTCGATCTGCGGTCGGGTTAGGACTCCGTCAGCGGCGAGTTCGACCGCGGAGTCGGGG
>JAABUQ010002807.1_pt1 | contig 33453 bp, 26 predicted proteins | sample 5560001 | NCBI WGS metagenome assembly JAABUQ01 (sample SAMN10711888, study PRJNA513371) | rock metagenome | isolation source: Antarctica rocks | place: Antarctica: Victoria Land, Finger Mt nord | collected 2015-12-18
GTATCCCTACACACTGGGCGTCAGCGCCTACGTGACCATCGGCACGATCATCACCGGGCCCGACGGGAACCTGTGGTTTGCCAACGGGGACGCGGGCTCGATCGGTCGCGTCACACCGCAGGGTCAGGTCACGCTGATCCGGGTCGTGGCGCCCAGCGCACCCGACGCGAGCAAGATCGCGGTGCAAGCGGTGGCGGCGGGAGCGGACGGCAACGTGTGGTTCTCAGCTGCCGACAGAGGAGAGGGCGACATTTCGGCTGATGAGACCTACGGCTACGTGACACCCTCAGGGCAGGTCTTCTCGTGGGTGACGCGCGGCCTCACGCGTGTCGGGGGGGTTGGTAATAACAACGACGTTTACGGGATCGCGCCGGGCCCGGACGGAAACCTGTGGTTTGCCGCCGGGACTGGTGCGGTGGCCAAGGTGACGCCCTACCCGCCTCGGCCGGTGACCGCCGGAACGCTGAGCGTGCGGTCGGGGTCGCGCTCGCTGCGCGGCGGGCGCGTGCGCGTCAACCTAGGCTGTGTGGGGGCGGCGGGTTTGTTCTGCCAGGGCAAGGTCTCTCTGGTCGATCACGGCCGGCGCACCCTGACGCGTGGCTCGCCTTACTTTGCCATCGCCGCGCTGCCCGCGCCGGCCAACCGGCAGCTGCACCTGCCGGTGGCGCTCAGTCGCAGTGCGCGGCGGCGGCTCTCGCGGGGCTCTGTCACCGCGCGCGTGATCATCAAGAGCCGCACTGGCGCGGTGATCGCCTCCCAGACGGTCACGCTCGCGCGCAGGCACTGACATGAACTCCCCTTGCCGCCCAGGCGCGTTCAGCGTCGATTAGGCGCCGCGCGGCACCACGGCAAAGGCGATCACGGCGTAGTGCAGCGCCGCCGCGGCGACGACCAGGGCGTGGAACACCTCGTGGTAGCCGAACGTGCCCGGCCAGGGATCTGGGCGTCGGCGGGCGTAGACGACGGCCCCCAGCGTGTAGAGCAGACCGCCCGCGGCCAGTCCGCCGACCCCGAGCCAGCCGATGGCGCCCGGCAGCTGTCCGGCGGTGAACAGCGCCACCCATCCCAGGGCGACGTACACGGAGGCCGTCAGCGCCTTGGGAGCGTCGGCCCACACCAGCTCGCGGATGGCGCCCACCACGGCACCGCCCCACACGACGCACAGCACGGTCGTGGACATGGCCCCAGAGAGGGCCAGCAGGGCCACGGGCGTGTACGTGCCCGCGATCAGTACGAAGATCATCGAATGGTCAAGACTGCGCATCCAGCGCTTGGCGCGCGGGCGCCAGGTCACGCGGTGATACAGCGCGCTGGTGCCCAGCAGCGCCGATACCGCCCCGGCGTAGATGGCCGCGGCCATGGTCGCCTCACCGCCGGGGGCCGCGGCGATCAGACCGGCGCCGCAGGCCAGAGAGACGAAGAAGGCCCACTGGTGCCACACGCCGCGCAGGCGGGGGCGTGACCGATCCGGCGCGCTCACCGAAGCGCTCACCCGGCGGTATGGACGCCCGCGCCGGCGACATCCGGCGCGCCCGTGCCGACGCCGGCAAGCTTGGCGCGCTCGCGCTCGGGCGTCACGCGCACCACGTCCCAGGCCAGTCCGACGCGGGCCATGGCCAGGATCAGCCAGCCGCTGGGATCCAGCTCATACCAGCGCAGGCCGTGAAAGGCGGACTGCGGAAAGGCGTGGTGGTTGTGATGCCAGGCCTCGCCCAGGGAGGGCAGGGCCAGCCAGAAGACGTTGGTCGAGCGGTCCTCGGTGGCAAAGCGCCGTGTCCCGAAGAAATGGCAGATCGAATTGATCGACCAGGTCACGTGATGAACCAGGAAGATGCGCACGAGCCCGGCCCACAGGAGCGCGCTGAGGCCGGCGGCCAGGCTCCCCGAGCTCAGGGCCAGCCCGAGCAGGAAGGGCAGCCCGAGGCTGGCCAGGGCGATGACCGGGAAGCGGCGGTTGATCGCGCGCATGCCCGGATCCTCCACCAGGTCGCGGGCAAAGCGCCGCGAGGACGCCTGTCCGTGCGTATCGAACAGCCAGCCCACGTGCGCGTGCCACAGACCGAGCAGCATCCCGCGCAGACCGGCTCCCCGGCCGGCATGGGGGCTGTGCGGATCGCCCTCCTCGTCGGTGAACGTGTGGTGCTTGCGATGGTCGGCGACCCAGTCGATCACGGGTCCCTGCAGGGAGAGTGAGCCCATCACGGCCAGCGCATAGCGCACGCTGCGATGGGTCGCAAAGGCGCGATGGGTGAGCAGACGGTGAAAGCCGACGGTCACCCCGCCCGCTGAGGCCGCGTACATGACGGCGAAGATGGCCAGGTCGCGGGGACCCAGGAAGGTGTTCCACAGCAGCACCGCGCCCGTCAGGAAGGCGAGAAAGGGGATGAGCACGGCGGCGACGTTGACGTTGCGCTCCAGTCGGGTCATGGTTTGATGATTACCCAGCATCCACGCGCTGTCTGCTGACGACAGCCACGTCGGAGGATCGATTTCTTGTGGATTCTTTACAAAGAGGCGGCGACAGGTCTGTCCTGCCCACGGAGGGCGCGCCGTTCGGGGGGCGGCCCTGGGAGCGGCTCGATCCGCAGCTGGCCGCGGTGCTCGAGCCCGAGCTTCCCACCCTGGCCGACGAGATCATCGCCGAGATCGCGCGCGCCATACCCGACTACCGCCGGCCCATGGAGGGCTCCTTCGGCCGGGGCCTGCGCGTGGGCGTGCAGCAGGCGCTGGGCCAGTTCATCGGCCGGGTGGGCGGGCAGAGGACGTCGGCGCGCGACATCTACGCAGAGCTGGGGCGCGGTGAGCTGCGCGCGGGGCGCCGCCTGGACGCGCTGCAGGCCGCCTACCGGGTCGGCGCGCGGATCGCCTGGCGGCGGGTGTCGGCCGTGGCCCGCGCCGCGGGCGCGGACGCGGAGGCGGTGTCGCTGCTGGCCGAGTCGATCTTCGCCTACATCGATGAGATATCCGCGCAGTCGGTGGAGGGTTACGCCCAGGCCCAGGCCGCCGCCGCCGGCGAGCGCCAGCAGCGCCGCCAGCGCCTCGTCGGTCTGCTTATCGGGGGCGAGCCCCCGACCGCGGAGGTCCTGGCCGCGGCGGCGGCCGACGCGGGTTGGCCCCTTCCCCGGGCGGTCGCAGTCCTGGTCGTGCGCGCACCGGACGCCCAGCGGCTCGTGGGCCGGCTCGGGCCCGAGGTGATCGGTGGGCGCGCCGGGGAGCTGGCCGTCGCGCTGGTGCCCGACGCCGAGGCCCCAGGTCGTCGCGAGCAGCTGGCCGCGGCGCTGGGGTCAGCGCCCGCGGCCATCGGGCCCCTGCTGCCCCTGGCCGAGGGCCACGTCGGCTACGCCCGGGCGCGTGACGCCTTGGCGCTGGCCGAGCGCGGCCTGCTGCCGGCTGCGGGGGTGATCCTCGTCCAGGAGAACCTGGCCGCGCTCGTGCTGCACGGCGACCCTTGGCTTCTACACGCGCTGGCCCACCGGCGCCTGGCCCCGCTGGAGGCCCTGGCGCCCGGCGCACGCGAGCGCATGCGGGCGACCCTGCGGGCGTGGCTCGCCCACCAGGGCAGCGTGGGCACCGTGGCCCGCCAGCTTCACTTGCACCCACAGACCGTGCGCTACCGCCTGGCGCGCCTGCGCGAGCTGTTCGGGAACGCCCTGGATGACCCCGAGGGCCGCTTTGAGCTCGAGCTGGCGTTGCGCGACGCCCCCCGGTCTGAGCGCCCCTACACCAGCGGGGAGCCGGACTTCGAGCCGAAGGGCGAGGCCGGCACCGCCGAGGAGCAGTCGGGGAAGCCGTAGCGCTTGGCCGCCACGTGGGCGGACGCGGTGGCGCGGGTCAGGTGGGCGGACGCGCGCTTGAGCGCTCCCGCGTTCAGGTGCGAGACGGCGTCGCCGAGCTGGCCCAGGGCGCGGACGATGCGCGCGGCGTCGGCGAGATAGGTGCGCCCGTAGTGACCTCCGGGCTCCGGTGGTGGTCCCAGGCGCCGCGTGCCGGCCAGACCCTGCCCGAAGACCCCCGACAGGCCCTTGAAGAACACGGTCAGCTCCGCGACGGCGTGCACGTCGCCGGCGTGCACGCGGGCCACCAGACCCTTCAGGCGGTCGGCGCTCGCCTGGCTCACGGCGCCCACCGCGCGACAGTCACCCTTGAAGTGGGCGAGGTAGCGGCGCTTGGCGGGACTCATCGGGGGGCTCGCAGTGCCCGGGGTGTGCCCGGGGGCGGCGGGCGCGCCCGGGTGGGCGGGCGCGGGGGGCGCGTGGCCCGGCGCCGCCGCGTCCGAGCCGGGTTTCACCGCGGCCCGGTGGGCGTCCTTGCCGCATCCGGCGAGCGGACCGGCGGCCACGGCCAGCACGCACAGAACGACCAGCAGCCGAGCCAGGGGCGAGAGCGGACGTCGCGCTGGGGCCATGGTCTTCAGTGTAGGCCGTGGGAGACCTTTAAATATCTGTCATACTCCCACTGAGATTTACTTACCCGGGATGCGATAGGAGCTGCGCCTGGGGACCAGGCCGCCACGCGGACCGGCTTCATTTCAAGACAAGGAGCTTTCACAGCATGGGTAAGACCATCGGAATCGACCTCGGCACGACCAACTCATGCATGGCCGTGCTCGAGGGTGGCGAGCCCACGGTGATCGAGAACGCCGAGGGAGGACGCACCACCCCGTCGGTGGTCGCGTTCACCAAGTCCGGCGAGCGTCTCGTCGGCACCGTGGCCAAGCGCCAGGCGGTGACCAACCCGCAGAACACCGTTTTCTCCATCAAGCGCTTCATGGGCCGCAAGGAGGCCGAGGTGCGCGAGGAGGAGTCCATCGTCCCCTACCAGGTGGTCGCCGGACCCAACGGCGACGCCCGCGTGCAGGCGGCCGGGGAGCAGCACTCTCCGCCGGAGATCAGCGCCATGATCCTGCAGAAGCTGCGCTCCGACGCCGAGGCCTACCTGGGCGAGACCGTCGACGCCGCCGTGGTCACCGTTCCCGCCTACTTCAACGACGACCAGCGCCAGGCCACCAAGGACGCCGGGCGCATCGCCGGCCTGGACGTCAAGCGCATCATCAACGAGCCCACGGCCGCCTCGCTGGCCTACGGCCTGGACAAGGAGTCCGACCAGACCATCCTCGTCTTCGACCTGGGCGGCGGCACCTTCGACGTGTCGGTGCTCGAGATCGGCGAGGGTGTCTTCGAGGTCAAGTCCACCGCGGGTGACAACCACCTCGGCGGCGACAACTTCGACAAGGCGATCGTCGACTGGCTGGTCAGCGAGTTCCGCCGTGACCAGGGCATCGAGCTGCAGAAGGACCCCATGGCCCTGCAGCGCCTCTACGAGGCGGCCGAGAAGGCCAAGATCGAGCTGTCGACCACGCAGGAGACGCAGATCAACCTGCCGTTCATCACGGCCGACTCCGCCGGTCCCAAGCATCTGGACATGCGTCTCACGCGCGCCAAGCTGGCGGAGCTGACCTCCGACCTGGTGGATCGCGTCGTCGCTCCGGTGCGCCAGGCCATGGACGACGCCAAGGACAAGGGCGTCAAGGAGATCGACCATGTGGTTCTCGTGGGCGGCATGACCCGCATGCCCGCCGTCCAGGAGAAGGTCAAGGGCCTGACCGGCAAGGAGTCCCACCGGGGTGTCAACCCCGACGAGGTGGTGGCCATCGGCGCCGCGATCCAGGCCGGCGTGCTGGCCGGCGACGTCAAGGATGTGCTGCTGCTCGACGTCACGCCGCTCACCCTGGGCATCGAGACCAAGGGCGGCGTCATGACGCGCCTGATCGAGCGCAACACCACCATCCCGACCCGCAAGTCGGAGGTGTTCTCCACCGCGGAGGACAACCAGCCCTCGGTCGAGATCCACGTGCTCCAGGGCGAGCGCGAGATGGCCAACTACAACAAGTCGCTGGGCAAGTTCCAGCTGACCGGCATCCCGCCCGCGCCGCGCGGCATCCCCCAGGTCGAGGTCGGCTTCGACATCGACGCCAACGGCATCCTCAACGTGTCGGCCAAGGACCTGGGTACCAGCAAGGAGCAGAAGATCGAGATCCGCGCCGGCTCGGGGCTCTCCGACGACGAGATCAAGCGCATGGTCTCAGACGCCGAGTCCCACGCCGACGAGGACCGTCAGGCCCGCGAGCTGGCCGAGGCGCGCAACAACGGCGAGAACGCGGCCTATCAGTCCGAGCGCCAGCTCAAGGAGCTCGGCGACCAGGTCGACGAGCCCTCGCGCGAGCGCATCGAGGCCGCGATCAAGGAGGTCCGCGAGTCGCTGACCTCCGAGGACCCGCAGTCGATCACCGCCAAGACCGAGGCACTGCAGACCGCGTTTCACTCGGTCTCCGAGGCCATGTACGAGCGTGCCCAGCAGCAGCAGGCGAGCAGTTCGGGCAACGGCGCCGCCGGCGACGGCGCGCACACGGCGGACGGCCACGAGGACGTGGTCGACGCCGAGGTGGTCGAGGAGCGTAAGAAGTGAGCTCGCACAGGCAGCAGACACCCGACGGTTCGTTCGTCGGGGCCGATCAGTCAAGGGAGTCCGCAGCCCCCGTCGCGGCCCAGAAAAAGGCCGCGCCGGAGTCTGCTCCCTCCCCTGAGTCCGTCCCGTCGGACGTGGGGGCCGTGGCGCCTGCCGGAGGCGAGCTCCAGGACGAGCGCGTCGAGGACGAGGGCGCCGTGGCTGTCGTTGACGCTGAGGCTGTGCAGACGGCGGATGAGGACGCGGAGGCGGTCGACGCCGGCGCCGAGCCGGACGAGCTGACCGCTACGGCGGCCGAGCGCGATCGGTACCTGGCGTTGGCCCAGCGCACACAGGCCGACTTCGAGAACTACCGCAAGCGGTCGGCCCGCGAGACGCGGGCGGCCGAGGCGCGTGGCGTGGCGCGTACGACCAAGGAGCTGCTGCCCGCGCTGGACAACCTCGAGCGGGCGCTCGGGGCCGCCGCGCAGGACGACCCGTTGCTCAAGGGGGTGCGCCTGGTTCACGGCGAGCTCGCCGCGGCGCTGGCCCGGCTCGGGGTGGAGTCCTATTCACCCCTGGGTGAGCGCTTCGACCCGGCCGAGCACGAGGCGATGGCTCAGCAGCCCGTGCCTGACGCCGAGAGCGGGACCGTCGTGGAGGTCTACCAGGCGGGCTACCGCCTGGACGGCAACGTGATCCGACCGGCCCGTGTGGTCGTCGCCGCGTAGACGCGCTCATGGCCTCGCGTACCGACTACTACGCCACCCTGGGTCTCGACAGGAAGGCCACGCCCGAGGAGATCAAGAAGGCCTACCGCAAGCTGGCCCGTCAGTATCACCCCGACCGCAACCCGGGCGACAAGCAGGCCGAGGCGCGCTTCAAGGACATCTCCCAGGCCCACGACGTATTGGGTGACCCGGAGAAACGCAAGCAGTACGACCAGGGCCCCTCGCCGTTCGGCCGGGCCACCGGTCAGGGAGGTGGCGGGTTCGGGGGCGTGGACTTCGATACCGCGGGCATGGGCGACATCCTGTCCAACCTGTTCGGGGGCGCGTCCGGCGGGCGCGGGCGCTCTCAGCAACCGCGCCCCGAGCGCGGCCACGATCTCGAGGCGCAGGTGTCGATCAGCTTCGACCAGGCGATCGCCGGCGCCCAGGTGCCGCTGGCCGTGCCCACGTCGGCCACGTGCCACACCTGCAACGGCACCGGGGCCAAGCCGGGGACCAGGCCCGTGGTCTGCCCGCGCTGTCAGGGCCGAGGCATCGAGACGCAGGGACAGGGGATGTTCTCCATCTCCCAGCCCTGCGGGCGCTGCGGTGGCTCGGGTACCGTCATCGAGGACCCCTGCCCGACCTGTCAGGGCGCGGGCTCGGTACGCCAGATCAAGCGCTACCGGGTCAACATCCCCGCCGGGGTCAAGGATGCAAGCCGCGTGCGCCTGGCCGGCAAGGGCGAGCCCGGCCGTCGCGGCGGCCCCCCCGGGGACCTGTACGTCATCTGCCACGTGGAGACCTCGGCGGTCTTCGCGCGCAAGGGCGACAACGTCGAGGTCGAGGTGCCGCTGACCATTCCCGAGGCGCTGCGTGGAGGCGATATCGAGGTGCCCACCCTCAACGGGCGCAAGCGCCTGCGGGTGCGCCCCGGCACCCGCCACGGCACCGTGCAGCGTCTGCGCGGGGAGGGACCGGTGCGGCTGGGAAGTGGACCCCCGCCCGCCCACGGCGACATCCACTACCGCTTCGTGATCGACGTCCCCGACAAGCTCAACCGCAAGCAGAAGGCGGCCGTTGACGCGCTGTCTGAAGTTCTGGACTCAGATCCTCGCGCCGCCCTGTTCAACGGCTCCTCGCACGCCTCGCGGGCGACGTCCTCGTCCACGGAGGCTGAGTGATGGCCACGTCGCCCCGGGGCCGCGGGGACGGCGTCGCCGGGCGTCCGTCCGGGCCGCCGCTGCGGCGTGTGTCGACCACACGCGTGGTGGTCTCGAGCGATCGCGGTGTGTTCATGATCTCGGTGGCCGCCGAGCTGGCAGACATGCACCCGCAGACGCTGCGCATGTACGAGGCCCGCGGGCTGATCGAGCCCAAGCGCTCGGCCAAGGGGACGCGCCTGTACTCCCACGCCGACGTACAACGCCTGCGGCGCATCCAGGAGATGACCGCCGAGCTAGGTCTCAACCTGGCCGGGGTCGAGCGGGTGCTCGAGCTCGAGGGGCAGCTGGAGCGCGCCCGCCGACGCGTTCGCTCGCTGGAGCGCGAGGCCGAACGGGCCGCCGGGGTCCTCGCCGAGCAGCTCGAGCGCGTGCGGCGATCCTTTCGCGCCGAGCTCGTGCCCTACCGGTCGCCCAACACCGACCTGGTGCGCGCCGCCGACGTGCGCCCCTCCTTCCACAGATAGCCAAAGGACAGATAGTCAAGGAACCAAGCCATGCAACCTGATCGATTCACCATCAAGTCCCAGGAGGCGATCGCGGCGGCCGTGCGCCTGGCCGGCGACCGTCACAACCCCCAGGTCTCGCCCCTGCACCTGCTGTCCGTCCTGCTCGAACTCCAGGGCAGCGGCCCCACCCCCGGCGAGGGTGCCGGCGTGGTCCTGCCCGTGCTGGGCAAGCTCGGTGCCGCTCCCGCGGCGATACGCGGCGAGGTCAACGGCGCCCTGGATGTCCTGCCCACCCTGGGTGCGGGCGGCGGCGCCGACCAGCCTGGCCTCGGTTCGGAGCTCGTCTCGGCGCTGCGCGCGGCCGAGCGCGCGGCCGGCGAGCTGGGCGACCAGTACGTGTCCACCGAGCACCTGCTGCTTGCTCTGGCCGCTGACGCCGGTCCCGCCGGCGATGCGCTGCGGCGCGCCGGCGCCACCCGTGAGCGGCTGCTCGCGGCTCTGGAGGAGGTGCGCGGGCCCCACCGCGTCACCGACCAGAATCCCGAGGACAAGTACCAGGCGCTGGAGCGCTACGGGCGCGACCTGACCCAGGCGGCCGAGCAGGGGAAACTGGACCCGGTCATCGGACGCGACGACGAGATACGCCGGGTCATCCAGGTGCTCTCGCGACGCACCAAGAACAACCCGGTGCTCATCGGCGAGCCCGGCGTGGGCAAGACCGCCATCGTCGAGGGCCTGGCCCAGCGCATCGTCTCCCACGACGTCCCCGAGTCGCTGCGCGACCGGCGCGTGATCTCACTGGACATGGGCTCGCTCATCGCCGGGGCCAAGTATCGGGGTGAGTTCGAGGACCGCCTCAAGGCGGTGCTCAAGGAGGTCCAGGAGGCTCGCGGCACCGTCATCCTGTTCCTCGACGAGCTGCACACGATCGTGGGCGCGGGCGCTGCGGAGGGCGCCGTGGACGCGGCCAACCTGCTCAAGCCCATGCTGGCCCGCGGGGAGCTGCGCGCGGTGGGGGCGACCACGCTCGACGAGTACCGCAAGCACATAGAGAAGGACGCGGCCCTGGAGCGCCGCTTTCAGCCGGTGCTGGTGGGCGAGCCCTCGGTGCCCGACACCATCGCCATCCTGCGTGGGCTCAAGGAGCGCTATGAGGTTCACCACCAGGTGCGCATCCAGGACAACGCCCTGATCGCCGCTGCCACCCTGTCCCAGCGCTACATCGCCGACCGCTTCCTCCCCGACAAGGCGATCGACCTGATCGACGAGGCGGCCTCGGGCCTGCGCGTGGAGAAGGATTCGGTGCCCACCGAGATCGACGAGGTCGAGCGCCGCGTCATGCAGCTCGAGATCGAGCGCGCCTCACTGGAGCAGGAGAGCGACGCGCCCTCGGGCGAGCGTCGCGAGGTGATCGAGCGCGAGCTCGGCGACCTGCGCGAGCGCGCCGCGGCCATGCGCGCGGTGTGGCAGAGCGAGAAGGAGGCCATGGACCGCGTCGGCGAGGTCAAGAGGGGGCTGGAGGAGGCACGCGTGGAGGCCGAGCGGGCCGAGCGCGACGCCGACCTGCAGCGGGCCGCCGAGCTGCGCTACGGCGAGATCCCCGAGCTCGAGCGACAGCTCTCCGAGCTCGAGGCCCAGGAGCTTCAGGCCCCCGAGGGCGAGGGTCCGGTCTACCTCAAGAACGAGGTCGACGCCGATGACATCGCCGGCGTGGTCGCACGCTGGACGCACATCCCGGTCTCGCGCCTGCTCGAGGGCGAGGTCGAGAAGCTCATCCACATGGAGGATCGCCTGCACGAGCGCGTGATCGGCCAGGACGAGGCGGTGGAGGCGGTGGCCACGGCGCTGCGCCGCTCGCGGGCCGGGCTGCAGGATCCCGATCGGCCGATCGGCACGTTCCTGTTCCTGGGCCCCACCGGAGTGGGCAAGACCGAGTTGGCCCGGGCCCTGGCCGAGTTCATGTTCGACAGCTCCGACGCCATGGTGCGCATCGATATGTCGGAGTACATGGAAAAGCACTCCGTCTCGCGCCTGGTGGGCGCTCCTCCGGGCTACGTCGGATATGAGGAGGGCGGCCAGCTGACCGAGGCGGTCCGCCGCCGGCCCTACAGCGTCGTGCTCCTGGACGAGATCGAAAAGGCCCACAGCGACGTGTTCAACGTGCTGCTGCAGGTGATGGACGACGGCCGGCTCACCGACGGGCAGGGGCGCACGGTGGACTTCAAGAACAGCGTGCTCATCATGACCTCGAACATCAGGGTCTCCCCGGTTTCAGTCGACGGCCCGTCGGGCGGCGACGCGAGCGGGGGCGCCGACCTGCGCGGCGAGCTGCAGGAGCACTTCAAGCCCGAGTTCATCAACCGCCTGGACGACATCGTGCGCTTCGCGGCGCTTGACCGTGAGCAGATCGGCGCAATCGTGGATCTGCAGGTGGAGCGGGTGGTCGAGCGCGTGGGCCAGCGCGGCGTGCAGGTCACGCTGTCCGCGCGGGCGCGTGAGCTGCTGGGTGACATGGGCTATGACCCGACCTATGGGGCACGCCCACTCAAGCGGGTGATCCAGAAGCAGCTGGTTGACCGCCTGGCCCTCGCGCTCCTGGAGGGGAGGTTCCGCGAGGGCGATACGGTGCGGGTGGACGCGATCGACGGTCAGATCGTGCTGCGCGGCGACCGCGAGGGCGAGGACGCGCCCCACGAGCTGGCCGGCCAGGCCGCCTGAGCGCCGTGCGAGGCGGACGGGGCGGCTGTCCGGTAGCGCCCCGCCGAGCAGATGGGGTAAAACCTCATCTGCTCCTGCGCACGCCCAGCCGGGAGCGCCCGAGCGCCCGCACCACGACCCCGACGGAGGCCTCATGCCGACCTACATCATGCACTGCACGCTCACGCCCGAGGGCGTCCAGACGGTCAAGAACAACCCGCAGCGCATCCGCGAGGTCAACAAGGAGGTCGAGCAGCTCGGCGCCTCGGTGCGGGCTCAGTGGGCCACCCTGGGGCAGGTCGACTTCGTCAGCATCGTGGAGGCGCCCGACGAGAACACCATGGCGCGCGTCTCGCTGGAGCTGGGGTCACGGGGGACCGGTCGCTACGAGACACTCCCGGCCATCCCCGTAGACGACTTCATCGCATCGCTCTAGCGGCCTGCGTTCGTCCGTTCGCGGACGGCACACGGTGAGGGTCATGGTTGTGGGCGGCGGCGGGCGCGAGCACGCGCTGGTGCGCGCCGTGGCCCGCTCGCCTCAACGACCGGAGCTGCTGTGTGCGCCGGGCAACCCGGGCATCGGAGCCGACGCGCGCCTGTTCGACGTGGCTGCCGAGGACATCGACGGCCTGCTGGCGGTCGTGGAGCGCGAGGCGGTCGACCTCACCGTGGTCGGGCCCGAGGCGCCCCTGGTCGGCGGGCTCGTCGACCGGCTGGCCGCGGCAGGCCACCGAGCCTTCGGCCCGGGCCGGGCGGCAGCATGTCTGGAGGGCTCCAAGGCCTACGCCAAGCGCGCGATGGCCGAGGCCGGCGTGCCCACCGGCGCCTGGCGTGAGGTGGCCGACCTGGACCGCGCCCGCGCGGCCGTGACCGAGTTGGGCGGTGCCGTTGGGGTGGTGATCAAGGCCGACGGCCTGGCCGCGGGTAAGGGCGTCACGGTGGCCGCCGACCAGGCCGAGGCCGACCGGGCTCTGGCTGACATCTTCGACCGTGAGCGCTTCGGCGCCGGGAGCCGCGCGCTGGTGGAGGAGCGCCTGGTCGGAGCCGAGCTCTCCCTGCTGGCCTTGTGTGATGGCGTGCGGGCCCTGCCCATGGCCCCGGCTCAGGACTACAAGCGCATCTTCGACGGCGACGAGGGCCCCAATACCGGCGGCATGGGCGCCTATTCGCCGGTGCCCGGCACCGATGCGACATGGACGGCGCAGCTCAGCGCCCTCGTGCACCAGCCGATCGTGGACCTGATGCGCGCGCGGGGAACGCCCTTTCACGGGGTGCTGTACGCCGGTCTCATGCTCACCCAGGACGGACCGCGCGTGCTCGAGTACAACGTGCGCTTCGGCGATCCGGAGACCCAGGCGGTGCTCCCGCGCCTGCGCTCTGACCTGCTCGCCGTTCTCCTGGCCGCGACCGAGCCGGGTGGGCTGCAGGGGGTGAGCCTGAAGTGGGCGCCTGACTGGGCGGTGACCGTGGTCCTGGCCAGCGCCGGCTACCCCGGCGCGGTGACGTCCGGGGAACCGATCAGCGGTTTGGAAGCGGTTCCCGAGGCCGCGGAGGTCAACCACGCTGGCACGGCGGTCGTGGACGGACGACTGGTGAGCGCCGGGGGACGCGTGCTGGCGGTCACCGGGGTGGGCGCGGACGCGGCCGGCGCCCGCAACGCTGCGTATGCTGCCGCACAGATGATCGACTTCTCGGGCCGACAGATGCGCAGCGACATCGCCCTACGCGCGGTGGGGGGGGACCGGTCTGGGGCGGAGGTCCCACCCGCGCCCGGGGTCGAGCCGGTACCCGTGGTTGAGCCCGTGCCCGTGGTTGAGCCCGTGCCCGACGGCGAGCCGGTGGTGGTGCCGCCGGGCGAGCCGGGGCCGGCGCTGCAGGACATGTCCGAGGCTCAGGTGCGGGCCGAGGTGCGCGAGGAGTTCGCCGAGCTGGAGGTCGACACGCCCCGAGTGGGGGTGGTCATGGGGTCAAAGAGCGACATGGAGGTCATGGACAAGGCCTGCCAGGAGCTGCGCACCCGCGACATCCTGCACGAGGTGCGCGTGATGTCCGCCCACCGTGAGCCCGACGTGGTGGCCGAGTACGCGCGCAACGCAAAGATGCGCGGGCTGCGCGTGATCATCGCCGGCGCGGGCATATCGGCCGCGCTCCCCGGGGCCGTGGCCGCGCACACCGATCTGCCGGTCATCGGCGTGCCTCTCTCCGGTCGCCTGACCGCGGCCGGCGGCCTGGACGCGATCCTGTCGATCGTGCAGATGCCCCCCGGCGTCCCGGTGGCCTGCGTCGGATTGGACAACCCCCGCAACGCGGCCATCCTGGCCGCTCAGATCCTCGGCCCCTAGGGTCGTTCCACGTCGCAGGCCGACCAGCCGGGCGCCGCTGGGCGAGCCTACGCGGCGTCTGTGCCCGCCACACGAGGGCAGCTGGGACGGTCTTGCCGGGGCGATCTACGGCCAGATCTCGTCCTGTGGCGGATAATCGCTGACCCGTGATCGATCGTTACACCCGCCCCGAGCTTGGTCGCCTGTGGACCGATCACGCCCGCATGGAGGCCTGGCGGCGCGTCGAGGTGGCGGCCTGTGAGGAGCTCGGCGGGTTCCTGGGCGAGCAAGGTCCCACCCCGGCGGACCTGCAGGCCATCCGAGCAGCCGCCTTCACCGTGGAGGCCGTGCATGAGCGCGAGCGGGAGACCGACCATGACGTCGCCGCCTTCGTGGACGTGCTGGGCGCCTCGGCCGGGCCGGCGGGCCGCTGGGTCCACTTCGGTCTCACCTCCTCGGACGTGCTGGACACCGCACTGGCACTTCAGCTGCGCGCGGCCGGTGAGGTGATCGTGCCCGCCGCGCGCGAGTTGGTGGACGCGCTGGTTGCCCGTGCGCGCGAGCATCGCGACACCCTTTGCGTGGGACGTACGCACGGCGTGCACGCCGAGCCCACCACGTTCGGAGTCAAGCTGGCAGGACTGGCCATGGAGGCCCACCGCGACGCCGAGCGCCTTGACCGCGCCTTCGAACAGGTCGCCGTGGGGGCCGTCTCGGGAGCTGTCGGCACCTACTCGGCCACCGATCCGCGCTTTGAGGCGGCGGTGCTCGAGCGACTCGGGCTGGCCCGCGAGCCCGTGTCCACGCAGGTGATCCCGCGCGATCGCCACGCCGAGCTGCTGAGCGCCATCGCGCTGGCGGGGGCCGGCCTGGAGCGCCTGGCCACCGAGGTCCGCCATCTGCAGCGAACCGAGGTGCTGGAGGCGAGCGAGCCGTTTCGCGCCGGGCGCCAGAAGGGCAGCTCGGCGATGCCCCACAAGCGCAACCCGATCCTCTCTGAGCGCATCAGCGGATTGGCGCGGATCCTGCGTGCCAACGCGCAGGCGGCCTTGGAGAACGTCGCGCTCTGGCACGAACGAGACATCTCCCACTCGGGAGTCGAACGGGTCATCCTGCCCGACTCCACCATCCTCATCCACTACATGCTCGGGCTGGCCACACGGGTGATCGGAGGCCTTGTCGTCGACGCCGAGCGCATGCGCACCAACCTGGAGATGACCCACGGTGCGATGTTCTCTCAGGCTGTTCTGCTGGCCCTGGTCGAGCGGGGCTCAGAGCGCGATGAGGCCTACCGGGTCGCGCAGGAGAACGCCCAGCGCGCGTGGGACGAGGGAACGCCGCTGCGCGACCTGCTCGAGCGCGATCCGCGAGCCGCCGGGCTGGACCTTGACCGCGTGTTCGACTACGCACGCTTCACGCGTCACGCGGCCGAGATAGTAGGCCGTCTGGACGCGATCGCGTAGAAGCTCGCCAAGGGCGTTGGAGAGAGACCGGGCGCGTCCGGGGACCTAACGACACGCGAGGCCTCTCGGTTGCGCGGGGACGTCCGGGGAGGGCCGCGCGGCGGCCAACGCAGGGCGTAGACATTTCAGGTCCTTGGGGTCTACAGGCTGTAGACAAAAGTTCGGGGTCGAACGACATCCGACCGGTCGTCCGCTCATCCGTCTACGCGCAGTAGACGTTTCCGCGCGCACGTGTCTACGCCCTGCGTTGGCCCGCGCCCGGAGCGAGGTTCCCCGGCCGGAGCGAGGTTCCCCCCGGCCGGAGCGAGGTTCCCCCCGGCCGGAGCGAGGTTCCCCGGCCGGAGCGAGGTTCCCCCCGGCCGGAGCGAGGTTCCCCCCGGCCGGAGCGAGGTTCCCCCCGGCCGGAGCGAGGTTCCCCCCGGCCCGAGCGAGGTTCCCCCGCCGGGCGGCCCCCAGCCAGGCGCTGTCTCGCCGGGTCGACCCCCCGCCGGTCGACCACAGGCAGGTCTTTTTTCGCAGTGTGCGACGCTGGCCCCCGAGTGCTCACTCGCCAGGCGTCGAACCGGCTTCATTCGCTCCGTCGGTACCGCTAGAGTCGGAGCCCATGGCCGATCAGTTGGACCTGCCTCTGCTGGCCTCCGGCAAGGTGCGCGACATGTACGAGCTGGACGCTCAGCGTCTGCTCATGGTGGCCTCTGACCGCATCTCCACCTACGACGTGGTCCATCCCACGCCGATCCCGGACAAGGGGGCTGTGCTCAGCGGCCTGTCGGTGTTCTGGTTCGGCCTGACCGCGGAGGTGGTGGACAACCACCTCATATCGGCCACCGAGGGAGTTCCGGCGGGCGTACGCGGGCGTGCGCTCGCGGTGCGCAGGCTGCGGATGCTGCCGGTCGAATGCGTGGTGCGCGGCTATCTGACGGGCTCGGGCTGGAAGGAGTACCAGGACCGCGGCGCGGTCTGTGGCATCGAGCTGCCCGCCGGGCTCGTCGAGTCCGATCGCCTACCGCAGCCCATCTTCACTCCCGCCACCAAGGCGCAGGTCGGCGACCACGACGAGAACATCGACTTCGAGGGCGCGGTCCGCGCCGTGGGGGACCGTGCGCTGGCCGAGCGCCTGCGCGACGTCTCGGTGGCGGTGTACGAGCGGGCCGCCGACCATGCCCGCGAGCGGGGCATCATCCTGGCCGACACCAAGTTCGAGTTCGGACTCGACGAGCAGGGCGAGATCGTGCTCGCCGACGAGGTGCTCACCCCCGACTCCTCGCGCTTCTGGCCCGCGGACTCCTACGAGCCAGGCCGCTCTCAGCCGAGCTTCGACAAGCAGTACGTGCGCGACTGGGCGGCCGGCAGCGGCTGGGACAAGTCGGCCCCCGCCCCGGCGCTGCCCGACGAGGTGGTCGCGCGCACCCGCGAGCTCTACGCGGAGGCCTACGAGCGCATCGTGGGCGAGGGGCTGTCGGCGTGGCTGCAGCGCTGCGGCGCGACGAAAGACGGCGCCCCGAGCCGAGAAGTCGGAGCGCAGGCGTGAGGGCACGCGTGCTCGTGCGCCCGCGCGCGGGGATCCTCGATCCCCAGGGTCAGGTGGTGGAGCGGGCGCTGCCGGCGCTCGGCTTTCACGGCGCGCGCAACGTGCACGTGGGCCGGCTGATCGAGCTTGACGTGGACGACCCGGCGGTCCTACCCGCGATGTGCGACGGGCTGCTGACCAACCCGCTGATAGAGGACTACGAGGTCTTGGCCGAGGACGGCAGCGCGGTGGCCGACGGGGGGCGCCCCGAGGCGCCGGACGCCCCGCCTCTCGCCGAGCAGCGGTGAAGCTCGGCGTCGTTCGCTTCCCCGGCTCCTGCGACGAGGTCGACGCGCAGATGGCGGCCTCGCGGGTGGGCGAGACGGTGCTGCTGTGGCATGGCGACCGCGACCTGCGGGGCGTAGACGTCGTGATCGTTCCCGGCGGCTTCTCCTACGGGGACTACCTGCGCGTGGGAGCGATCGCGCGCCTTTCGCCGGTGATGGCCGCGGTGAGCGAGTTCGCCCGGGCGGGGGGCCCGGTGCTCGGGATCTGCAACGGGTTTCAGGTCCTGTGCGAGGCGGGTCTGCTGCCCGGCGCACTGCTCCCCAACGTCAGCCTGCGCTTCGTCTGTCGCCAGGTCGAGGTGGTGGTGGACAGCGTGGGCACTCCCTTCACCCGCGGCTGTGAGGTCGGCCAGCGGCTGTCGATCCCCATCAAGCACACGACGGGGCGCTACTACGCGCCGCAACCAGTACTCGAGGGCATGCAGGCACACGGGCAGATCGTCCTGCGTTACGTGGCGGGCGTCAACCCCAACGGCTCGTTGGGCGACATCGCTGGCGTGAGCAACGAGCAGGGCAACGTGCTCGGCCTGATGCCCCACCCCGAGCACGCGGTGGACGAACTCACCGGCTCCGCGGATGGCCTGCGCCTGTTCGCCTCGTTGGCTCAGACGGATCACGCCGCGTCCCGAAGCTCGCCGGGGCCGGCCGCCGCGCCCGGCCCGCAGGTGCACGCGTGAGCGTACGGTGACGATGAGCGCGACGCCCACCGCCCCCGAACTGCAGCGCGCGCTGGAGCTGGGCCTGACCGCGGCTGAATACGAGCTGATCGTCTCTAAGCTGGCGCGCGCGCCCACGCAGGTCGAGCTGGCCTGCTTCTCGCTGCTGTGGTCAGAGCACTGTGCCTACAAGCACTCGCGCCGGCTGCTGCGCACGCTGCCCACCGACGGTCCGGCGCTGGTCATGGGGCCGGGTGAGAACGCCGGCGCGGTCGACGTGGGCGACGGGCTGGTGTGCGCCTTCAAGGTGGAGTCCCACAACCACCCCTCCGCGGTGGAGCCCTTCCAGGGGGCAGCCACGGGCGTCGGGGGAATCCTGCGCGACGTCTTCGCCGTGGGCGCGCGGCCGATCGCGGTGCTCGACTCGCTGCGCTTCGGCGAGCCGGCGTCGCCCCGATCGCGCTACCTGCTCGATCGCGCCGTCGGGGGCATCGGCCACTACGGCAACTCGATCGGGGTGCCCACGGTGGGCGGCGAGGTCTACTTCGAAGGGCCCTACGAGCAGAACTGCCTGGTCAACGCGATGTGTGTGGGCTTGGCCCCGCGTGAGCGCCTGATTCGCTCCGCCGCGGCGGGCGTGGGCAACCCCGTGATCCTCTTCGGAGCGTCGACCGGACGCGACGGCATCGGCGGGGCCTCGGTGCTGGCCTCCGCCGAGCTCGACACCGATGACGCCAGCAAGCGTCCGAGCGTGCAGATCGGCGATCCCTTCGAGGAGAAGAAGCTGCTCGAGTGCTCGCTGGAGCTGCTCGACCGCGGGCTGCTCGTCGCCCTGCAGGACCTGGGGGCGGCGGGACTGACCTCCTCGGCGGCGGAGATGGCCAGCAAGGGTGCGGTGGGCCTGGACATTCACGTCGACCGCGTGCCCCTGCGCGAGCCGGGACTGGAGCCCTTCGAGGTGATGGTCTCCGAATCCCAGGAGCGCATGCTGTGCGTGGCCGTTCCCGAGCGCGTGGACGAGGTGCTGGCCGTGTGCGAACGCTGGGAGACGCGCGCGACGGTGATCGGTGAGGTGACCGCCGGGGCCGCCATGCGCGTGCTCGACGGCGACGTGGTGGTCGCTGACATGCCCGTGGCGGCGCTGGTCGATGACTGCCCCCTGTATGACCTTGATCCGCGCGAGCCCGCGCACCAGATCTACCCCGCGCCGGTGCGCACGCTGCACAGCGGCGATCCGCGCGACATCCTCCTCAGCCTGCTGGCCAGTCCCAACGTGGCCTCGCGGCTACCGCTGTACGAGCAGTACGACGCGCTGGTGGGCTCGCGCAGCGTGCGCCGCCCCGGGCAGGCCGATGCCGCCGTCCTGCTGCTGCACCCCGAGACGCGAGGGCGGCCGCCCGGCGGGTCGCCCGTGGAGGGGCCCGTGGCGGCCCTGGCCGTGTCCATCGACGCCAACGGACGCCGGGTGGCGTGCGACCCCTACCGGGGCGCGCAGGAGGCGGTGCTCGAGTGCGCGGCCAACCTGGCCTGCGTGGGGGCCGAGCCGCTGGGCCTGACCAACTGCCTGAACTTCGCCAACCCCGAGAAGCCGCACATCGCGTGGCAGCTCAGTGAGGCCGTGCGCGGCTTGGGCGACGCCTGTCGCGCGCTCGGTGTGCCCGTGGTCGGGGGCAACGTGTCTCTCTACAACGAGGGGGCCGAGGGTCCGATCTACCCCACCCCCGTGGTCGGCATGGTCGGGCTGGTCCCCGACGCGCGGGTCACCGCCGCCACCGGATTCGTCGCCGCGGGTCACGCGGTGGCGCTGGTCGGACCCTTTCGCCCCGATCTGGGCGCCTGCGAGCTGGCCAAGCTGCAGGGGCGCGAGCTGCCGCGTCGCCTGGCCGACTTTGACCTCGACGCGATCAACGCCGCTCGGGGCGCGGTGCGCGACGCCGTGCGCGCGGGCGCTCTGGCCAGCGCGCACGATGTCGCCGAGGGCGGTCTGGCGGTGGCTCTGGCCGAGTGCTGTCTGGCGGGCGGCTTGGGCGTCGCCGCGAGCGTGGAGGAGCACGCGCTCGACGTGCCCGCCAGCGACGCACAGCTCAATGCGCTCTTCGGCGAGGGCCCCGGCGGCTGGGTCGTCTCCGGCCCCGCGGCCGCCCTGCACGCCCTGGGTGAGCACGTCGCGCTGCGCCCCCTGGGCGAGGTCGGCGGAGCGCGTCTGCAGATCACGATCGCCGGCGAGCGGCTGTCCTGGGACATCGCGCAGATGACGGTCGCGCACGAGACGTTGGGCTCTCTTTTCTAGAAAATGGATGCCGAGGTCTGTGCAGACCATCGGACATCCGCGGGCCTGGGCCGCGGAGGCTCGCGGCGCGCGAAGGCGGGGGCACCCGCTGCTAGTGTGCGCCACGTTGCGGAGCGCCCTGTCCGGACGGCTCCGCGGCGTGTCTCAGAGCCCATGAGCCCTGACTTCTTCGACGCAGACCAGCGCGAGGGACCGCGCGACGAGTGCGGTGTCTTTGGCGTATTCGCGCCGGGGCACGACGTCTCGCGTCTGGCCTACTTCGCGCTCTACGCGCTTCAGCATCGCGGCCAGGAGTCGGCGGGGATCGCGGCCGCCGATCACGGCGGGCACATAATGACCCGCCGCGAGCTGGGACTGGTCAATCAGGTGTTCAGCGAGAACGACCTGCGCACTCTGTCGGGCGATCTGGCCATCGGGCACGTGCGCTACTCGACCACGGGCTCCAACGCGTGGGAGAACTCCCAACCCGTGCAGCGTTCGGTGGGTACCCACGGCTCGCGCCGCGAGGTGGCCCTGGGCCACAACGGGAACCTCATCAACGCGGTGGCCCTGCACGATGAGCTCTCCGAGCGCGGAGTCACCTTCAGCTCGACCTCGGACTCGGAGATCATCGCCGCGCTGATCGCCACGCATCCGGCCGAGCGCATCGAGGACGCCGTCGCGGCCGTGCTGCCCCGCCTGCAGGGCGCCTTCTCGATCGTGGTCATGACCCACGATCGCGTCGTGGCCTTCCGCGATCCGCACGGGCTGCGGCCGCTGGCCCTGGGCGCGATGGCCCCGCCGGGCGACGGCGATGGGGAGGTCCGCTACTGCGTGGCCTCGGAGTCCTGTGCCTTTGACATCATCGGCGCCAAGCTGCTGCGCGACGTCGAGCCGGGGGAGATGGTCTCTCTCGGGCCCGATGGCCTGGAGAGCCGCCAGGTGGTCAGCGGCAAGCGACGTGCGCTGTGCGTCTTCGAGCACATCTACTTCGCGCGTCCGGACTCGCGCATGGGCGGTCAGGTCCTGCAGGTCGTGCGCGGGCGCATGGGGGAGATCCTGGCCCGCGAGGCCCCGGTGGAGGCCGACCTGGTCATCCCCGTGCCCGACTCGGGCAATCCCGCCGCGCGGGGCTACGCACGGGCCAGCGGATTGCCCCAGGACGACGGCTTCGTCAAGAACCGCTACGTCGCGCGCACGTTCATCCAGCCCGGTCAGGAGCTGCGCAAGCACGGCCTGCGGATGAAGTTCAACCCCCTGCCCGACGTGGTCGCCGGTAAGCGCCTGGTGGTCGTCGACGACTCGATCGTGCGCGGCAACACCACGCGTCAGATCGTGCAGATGCTGCGTGACGCGGGCGCCCGTGAGATCCACATGCGCATCTCCTCACCGCCGATCATGCATCCCTGTCACTACGGCATCGACATGTCCACCAGCGAGGAGATGATCGCCTACGGGCGCACCGTGGCCGAGGTTGCGCAGGAGCTCGGCTGTGACTCGCTGTCCTATCTGTCCCTGGACGGCGTCTATGAGGCCATCCACCGATCGCGCGATGGTCACTGCGACGCCTGCTTCAGCGGCGAGTACCCGGTCACCGGGACCGACGAGGCTCAGGGCAAGTACGCCCTCGAGCTTCCGCTGGTCAGCGCCTGACCCACCGCGCCAGCAGGCGACCTCCGGCGGATCGCCAGCGGGTCAGGAGTCGAGCGGGGCGCTGCTGCGCGCCCGGGTGGCGTCGCTGTAAACGTTGTTGTAGGGCCGGTGGGTGATGAAACCGCCCCGACGGCGGGACTCAAGCCCCGAGCCCAGCGCGAACACGGCGCCGGCGATGATGAGCACGGTTACGAACATGGAAAGCCTTCCTTTCGTGCGAGGGCCTTTCCCTCGTACTCAGGGATATCCGGTGAGCTCTGAGATCTCTGTGAGGGCCCGCACAGTGGTGGGTTCGGGCGGGCGCGGGGCCGTCGCGAGGAGGCCGCTGCGGGGCGCGCCGCTAACGTCCGCGCCCGATGGCCGAAACCCCCGCCCGTGAGCTCCACCCCCTGCCCCTCGCCGTCCTCGTGTCGGGCGCGGGAACGAACCTGCAGGCCCTGCTGGACAGCGTGCACGGCGCCGAGGCCGAGATCGTGGCGGTGGCCTCGAGCAGTGCGCAGGCGCCGGCGCTCGAGCGCGCACGCGGGCGCGGCATCGAGACCGCGGTGTTCGCGCGCAGCGACCACGCTGACCGCGACCAGAGGGATAGGGCGCTGGGCGCCTGGCTGCTTGAGCGTGGCACGCGGCTGGTCGTGCTGGCGGGCTACATGGAGCTGCTCAGCGAGGAGTTCCTGGCCCGCTTTGAGCAGGGCGTCATCAATGTGCACCCCTCGTTGCTGCCGGCGTTCCCCGGCCTCGGGGCGATCGAACAGGCGCTGAGCTACGGGGTGAAGGTATTCGGGGTAACCGTGCACTACGTCGACGGGGGCATCGACTCGGGTCCGGTGATCCTGCAGGGCGCGGTCGAGCTCCCCGATGCGCGGGATGCGCCGCATGTGCTGCGCGCGCTGCGCCCGCTCGAGCACACGCTGCTGCCCGAGGCGGTGCGCCTCATCGCCGCCGGGAAGCTCAGGCGCGACCCCGAGAACCCGAGGCGAGTCTCCAGCGGCGGGTAGGCTCCGGCCATGTCCGCGACAGGCAACCGAGCTTCGGGGCCGACGGGGCGGATGCTGGCCGCCGAGCCCGGCTCGGTGCGCGTGAGCCGCGCGCTGCTGTCGGTTTCTGACAAGCGGGGCGTCGCTGATTTCGCGCGTGGGCTGCGGGAGCTGGGTGTCGAGCTCGTCTCCACCGGTGGCACCGCGCGCGCGCTGGGCGACGCCAGGGTGGCCGTGCGCCTGATCGAGGACTTCACCGGCTTTCCCGAGATCATGGACGGGCGCGTCAAGACGCTTCACCCGCGGCTGTACGCCGGGCTGCTGGCCGTGCGCGATAACCCCGAGCATGTGCGCGCGGCGCAGGAGCAGCAGATCGAGCCGGTCGACCTCGTGTGCGTGAACCTGTACCCCTTCGAGCGCACCGTGGCGCGCGGCGACGCCGACGACGCCGAGGTGGTGGAGAACATCGACATCGGCGGTCCGACCATGATCCGGGCCGCCGCCAAGAACCATCCGTTTGCCGCCGTGGTCGTCGATCCCGCCGACTACGAGGCGGTGCTCGCCGAATTGCGGGCGCACGAAGCCACGCTCGGGGCCGACACTCGCCGGCGCCTGGCCGCCCGTGCCTTCTCCTACACCGCCCGCTATGACGCGACGATCTCGGGCTGGTTTGCCCGGCGTGCGGAGGAGAACCTGCCCGACGAGCAGGTCCGTGCCTACGAGAAGGTCAGCGACCTGCGCTACGGCGAGAACCCCCACCAGCGCGCGTCCTACTACGCGCAGGTCGGTGCCCCCACGCACCTGCTGGGCGGTGTGCGACAGCGCCACGGCAAGGAGCTCTCGTTCAACAACCTGCTCGATCTCAGCTCCGCGCGCGAGCTCGTCGAGGACTTCGGCGAGCCGGCCTGCGTCATCGTCAAGCACAACAACCCGTGCGGATGTGCCCTGGGCTCCGGTGTGCAGCAGGCCTACGAGCGCGCCCTGGCCGCCGACCCGATGAGCGCGTTCGGCGGCGTGGTCGCGCTCAATCGGCGCGTCGACCTCGAGCTGGCGCAGGCGCTGAGCGAGCAGTTCGTGGAGGTGCTGCTGGCACCCGGGTTCGATAAAGATGCCCTGGCATTGCTGGCGGTCAAGCCCGCGGTGCGCCTGCTCGAGCTTGCGTCCTGGCCGCCGCCCAGCCACGAGCCCGAGGTCAAGCCCGTGCTCGGGGGCATCCTCGTCCAGGATCGCGATCACGTCCGCGAGACCCGCGCCGACATGCGGGTACTCACGCGCCGCGACCCCAGCGAGCGCGAGTGGAGCGACTTGCTGTTTGCCTGGCGCGTGTGTCGCCACGTGCGCTCAAACGCCATCGTCCTCGCGCACGACCAGGCGACGGTGGGCATCGGGGCCGGGCAGATGAGCCGCGTGGACTCGGTGCGCATCGCGGTCGAGAAGGCTCAGGGCGCCCAGCCCGAGCGGCTCCCGGGCGCGGCCCTGGCCTCCGACGCCTACTTTCCCTTCGCCGACGGACCGCAGCTGGCCATCGAGGCCGGGGTCAGCGCGATCATCCAACCGGGCGGCTCGGTGCGCGACGCCGAGGTCATCGCCGCGGTCGACGCCGCCGGCGTGACCATGGTCGCCACCGGTCGGCGCCACTTCCGCCACTGAGCGAGCGGCGCGGTCAGACGATGGGCCGCCTGGGACTCGAACCCAGAACCACGGGGTTAAAAGCCCCTTGCTCTACCGATTGAGCTAACGGCCCGCGGCCGCAGCCAACCTATCGCCTCGGCGCCCACCTAGAGCGCGACCAGCGCGCTGCCCGGACCGCAGGCCAGGCGCAGGCGACCGCCCGTCGGGCTCTGGGTGGTGCCGGCACTGTCGCGGGAGCGCTCGAGCAGCTCAGTCATCGCGGCGGCATCCAGGGGGCGTGCGAAGTGAAAGCCCTGACCCCACGTGCAGCCCATCTCGTGCAGACGCGTGAGCTGCTCGGGCGTCTCGATGCCCTCGGCGATCACGCGTAGGGCAAGGCTCTGCCCGAGGTCGACGATGGCCTGGGCGAGGGCCGACTCGCCCGACTCCGCGATCCCGTCCACGAAGGACTTGGCGATCTTCAGGATGTCGATCGGGAAGCGACGCAGGTACTGCAGCGAGGAGTACCCGGTGCCGAAGTCATCAACGGCCAGCTGCACGCCCAGGCGCTTGAGGCCATCCAGGGTGCGGGCGATGAGCTCGACGTCGTTCATCAGCAGCGTCTCGGTGATCTCGATGATCAGGCAGGCGGGATCCAGCCCTGAACGCTCCAGCGCCTCGGCCACCTCGTACACGGCACCAGGCTGGTAGAGCTGGGTTACCGACAGGTTCACGCTGACGGCCAGGGGCGAGGACCGTCCGAAGCTCTCCTGCCAGATCACCGCCTGGCGACACGCCTCGTTGAGCACCCAGCGGCCGATGGGAGCGATCAGCCCGCTCTCCTCGGCGGTGGGGATGAAGGCGTCGGGAGAGAGCAGACCGCGTTCGGGGTGCTTCCAGCGGATCAGCGCCTCGGCGCCCACCAGCGCACCGTCCGCGATGGCCACGATGGGCTGGTAGCACAGGGTGAACTCGTGGCGCTCCAGAGCGAGCTGGAGCTCGCTCTCCAGGCGCACGCGCTCGACGATCACCGCGTGCATGGAGGGGGTGAAGACGGCGTAGCGGTTCTTGCCGCGGCTCTTGGCCCTGTACATGGCCAGGTCGGCGTTGCGCATGAGGTCGTCCTCGGCGCCGTGGCGCAGCGCGATGCCTATGCTCGCGCTCAGCGAGACCCGCCGGCCGTGGAGCACCAGCGGCTCGCTCAGGGCGCCCATGATGCGACTGGCCACCAGCGCGGCGTCGGACTCGCTGCCCAGGCCGTCGAGCAGCACGGCAAACTCGTCGCCGCCGAAGCGGGCGGCCGTGTCGGCCGGGCGCAGGCATCCCGCCAGGCGCTGGGCCACCTCGACGAGGACCTGGTCGCCGGCCTGGTGGCCGAGGTCATCGTTGACCCGCTTGAAGCCGTCGAGGTCCATGAAGAGCACCGCCACCGGGGAACGCGCGCGCTCCGCGCGGCGTGTGGTCTGGGCCAGGCGGTCAAGGAAGAGCCCACGGTTGGGCAGTCCGGTCAGCGTGTCGTGGAAGGCGCGGTGGACGGCCTCGTCTAGCCTGCGGGCGGCGGCCAGCGCGACGCTCGCGTGCTCGGCGTACATGGCCAGCAGCTGTTGTTCGTTCTCGCTGTAGCGGCGCCCGGGCCGGCGGGTGGCGGTGACCATGCAGCCCACCACCAGCTCGCCGTCGTACAGCGGGGCACCCATGGCCGCCTGTACGCCGCGAGCAGAGAAGAACGGGAGGGCGCGGGGATGGTGGGAGTAGTCGTGCATGACCACCAGGCGTCCCTCAGCCACCGCTCGGCCCGAGGCCCCGTCGCCGACCGCCACCCGCTCCTGTTCCAGCGCCTCGTCGGCGCTCAGGCCGCGGTGGGCCACCAGCATGAGGCCGCCCTGGTGGTCGGGGTCGAGCAGGTGCAGCTCGGTGGACTCGTCGCCCAGCAGCCTGCCGACCCCAGTCACCAGTGCGTCCAGCACCGCTTCGAGTCCTTCGCTGCTGACGATCGTGCTCTGCACCCGCGCCAGGCGCTCCAGGAGCGCCTGGCGGTCGCGCAGCGCGTCGATCACCCGCGCGCTCTGGGCCGCGGACATCGGCGACGAGCGGGCGTGGCTCCGCCGGTCTGCGGTCACGCCGAGTGAGCCGAGCACCAGGGCCAGGACGCGCGCCATACCGCCCAGCAGCTCGCTCTCGGCCCCGGAGAAGCTCGTGCCCGTCGGTCGGACCGCCACCAGGGTGGTGGCGGGGCCGCCATGGGCGCGCGCGACCAGCGCGCTCAGCCTGGCGCTGCCGTCGAAGTGCAGGGTGTCGCGCAGGCCAAGCGCGACCTCCGCCAGCTGTGCCGGCGGAGCATCGTCGACGATGCCCACCGTCGCGTGGACCTCACCGTCGACGAGCACCGCGGCGCCCACCGCCTCCATGGCCTGAACCGCGGCCCGTGCGGCGGCGGCGGTGGCCACCGCTGGATCAGCGCAGTTGGTCAGCGCGGCGAGAAAGCCGCTGAGATGCTGCGTGCCCCAGCTGTCGTCGAGCGTGGTGGACACAGTGCCCGGAGCCACCCTCACCGGCTCGGCGACGGCCAGGAGGAGGAGGACGCTGAGCAGCCGAGCCTCCCCCGGGGTGCGGGCGAGACCATCCCGGTGTCGGTCGAGGAGATCACTGGTGGCGGGGAAAGCGCGAACGGACGATTACGTGCCTATCGGCGGGGGTCACCCAGTTCTTTAGAGCGGTGCTCGCACTAGACTCCCAGCGCCTCGCCCCCATGGTGTAGCGGTTAGCACGCGGGCCTTTCACGCCCGTAGCGGGGGTTCGATTCCCCCTGGGGGTACTACGTCACCGCAGTAGCGCTGAGGCCGAGGTCTCCGATGGCCTGCTCGCGCAGGCGGAACTTCTGCACCTTGCCGGTGACGGTCATCGGGAACTCATCCACGAACCTCACGTAGCGCGGAACTTTGAAGTGGGCGATGCGCCCGCGGCAGAAATCGCGCACTTCGTCTTCGCTGAGCGTGGCGTCCGGCTTGACGATCACACACGCGAGGAGCTCCTCGCCGAAGCGCTCGTCGGGGACCCCGACCACCTGGACGTCGGCGATCGCCGGGTGGGCGTACAGGAACTCCTCCACCTCGCGGGGATAGACGTTCTCGCCGCCGCGAATGACCATGTCCTTGCTGCGCCCCACGATCTGGGCGTAGCCGTACTCGTCGATGGTGGCGAGGTCGCCGGTGTGCATCCAGCCGTCGGCGTCGATCGCCTCTCGGGTTCGCTGTGAATCCTGCCAGTAGCCCCGCATGACCGAGTAGCCACGCGTGCACAGCTCGCCCGGCTCTCCGCAGGGTTGGGTGGCGCCCTGCGCGTCGATCACCTTTATCTCGACGTGGGGGTGGACACGACCCACCGTGGACACGCGCCGCTCCAGCTCGTCGTCGGCTGCGGTCTGGGTGGACACGGGCGAGGTCTCGGTCATCCCGTAGCAGATGGTCACCTCCTCCATGTGCATGCGCTCGATGACCTGACGCATGACCTCCCGGGGACACGGCGCCCCGGCCATGATGCCGGTGCGCAGCGAGCTCAGGTCATAGTCGCCAAACCCGGGGTGAGCGAGCTCGGCGATGAACATCGTCGGCACCCCGTAGAGGCTCGTGCAGCGCTCCTCGGCCACGGTTTCGAGCACCGCTGCCGGCTCGAACGCGGCCTCGGGAACGACCATGCAGGCCCCGTGGGTGACGCATCCCAGGTTGCCCATGACCATCCCGAAGCAGTGGTAGAAGGGGACCGGAATACAGACCCGATCCTGCTCGGTGTAACGGCACCCGCGACCGACGAAGAAGCCGTTGTTGAGGATGTTGCGGTGGGAAAGGGTCGCCCCCTTGGGCGCTCCGGTGGTGCCGCTGGTGTACTGGATGTTGATCGGGTCCGTGGCCGCCAGGGAGCTTGAGATCTCGCTGACCTGGGCCGGGTCGATGTCCCCGGCGGCGCCCAGGAGCTCATCCCAGCCATCTGAGTTCAGGAAGATGGCTCGCTCGAGCTCAGGAAGAGCGGGCGCAACCTCCCGCACCATCGCGGCGTAGTCCGAGCCCCGGAAGTCAGACGCGGCGACCAGCAGCCGACAGCCGGACTGGCGCAGCGCATACTGCAACTCGGTCGTCCGGTAGGCGGGATTGACGTTGACCAGGATGACCCCCAGGCGCGCGGTCGCAAACTGGACAAGGACCCACTCCGCGCAGTTCGGTGCCCACATCCCGACGCGATCACCCGGCCGGACGCCGCGGGCCAGCAGGCCGCGAGCGACCTCCTCCACCGCCCTGTCCAGCTCGGCGTAGGTGTAGCGCAGGCTCTGGTGGCGGGACACGAGCGCCTCGCGGTCGGGGTGGGCCGCGACGGCGCGCGCGAAGCTCGCCCCGATCGTCTCCTCGAGCAGCGACGGCTGCTCAGATCCAGTTGCGTGGGACTCCTTCAGCGCGGACACGGCGACTCCCCTCGGGTCGATGTGGTCAGCAGGCGCCGGTGCCCTGATTGGGGTAGCAGAAGCGCAGCTGTGAGTGCTGGACGTCGACGTGGCCGGCTCGGTGCATGCGGCCTCCAAGCACGATCGCGACGGTGACGACCATCGCGATGAGGACGACCACGAATACTGCCGCGACCGCTGCGTCGCGCAGCTTCACGGGGTCGCGGAGGTGGGCGCCACCGAGCGCCCGGATTCCGCCTGGCGATGCTCCGGCGCGGACCGTCGCGCGCACCACACGGCAAACACGAGTACGGCCAGGGCCGCGCCGAGCCAGTGCACGCCGACGAGCACCGCGAGCACGCTCGGGACGCCGGCCAGCGCCGCGCCCCCCAACGCGCGGCGCTGGGTGAGTCTCAGCGTCGCCGCGGTGAACGCCGCACACGCGATCCAGGCGCCCGGGCCGACCAACCACCCCCAGTCGACAAAGAAACGGTGGCCCAGTGCCGCCGCCAGGACGATCGAGAGCACCGCGACGCTCGCCGACTGGACGGCGGCGGCCTTCCATAGCAGCGACCTGTTCAGGCGGTTCATGGCGCCATTCTCCCACGCCGGCGACCAGATCCGCTCTCGTCGCGTGTCCACGCGGTGGCGACCACGCCGGCCGCTCCTTCGTGGCGTCGTCGTGTCGGCTTTACCGAAGCACTCTGCTCGCCGATGGGTGACGGTGGCCTTCCTGTCTGTGCGCATGACCGGGCGAGCACGCCTGTACCTGGCGGCGGCGTTGCTGGCGACCTGCGCGGTGATCGCCACGGCGATGCTGAGCGTGTCCTCGGCCGCGCAGCCGCGCGCCGAGCGCACGAGCGCTCCTCGCACGAGCGGACTTCGCACGACCGGCTCGTTCGGTCCGGCGGTCGGACATCCGGTGTCGGTGAGCATCACCGCCCCTGCGCACCCGGGGGCGTCCGCGTCGGTGAAGCACTCAGTCCGGCCGCCCAGACGCTCAGCGGGCTCGAGCGCGATGGTCGCTCGTGTGGTCCCGGGGAAGGTCGGCACGCGCCCCGACGCGTTACCCGCCGCCTCCACGAGCAGCGGCGTGGCCCGGGGAGCCCCGTCGGACGCGCAGATCCGCGCGGAGCTACACCAGCAGCAGAAGGCCGGATCGGTCAGCGCACCGACCAGCGCGGTGACCACCTTTGCCGGGACCGGCGGCGGCAGCTGGGCCTTCCCGATCCAACCCGTCTCGGTCGCCCTGCCGCCCCAGACCTGGTCGCTGGATCAGGGTGTCGACATCGCCACCGCCGGCGCCGCCTGCGGGAGCAGCGCGGTCGAGGTGGCCATCACCGACGGAACCATCGTGCAGGAGGGCATCTCGGGCTTCGGCCCCTCGGCGCCCGTGCTGCGCATCGACGCTGGTCGCTATCAGGGTTGGTACGTGTACTACGGGCACGCCGCCCCCGCGCTGGTGCCCGTCGGCGCTCAAGTGAGAGCCGGGCAACCGATTGCCGAGGTCGGCTGTGGCATCGTCGGTCTGTCGTCGGGACCCCACATCGAGATCGGCCTCACCCCCAAGGGTGGGCCGCCCTGCTGTGCTGCTTCCGGACAGACCTCCGGGATCGCGGCCTCGCTCATGACGGAGCTCTACGCCCGGTCTCGCCCCTGAGCTTGCACGCGTAGGCCTCTCGGGCGACCTCGGTCGTCGCGGGTAGACTCGCCGCGCCGGGCGGTTAGCTCAGCTGGTCAGAGCGCCTGCCTTACAAGCAGGAGGTCCCCGGTTCGAGCCCGGGACCGCCCATCGGGGGAAAGCGCTGGTATCGGGCGGGATTGCGCTCGACGGGAGAGGCGCCGGCAGGGCGTTGACCTCGCTCTGCGCCGGATTTCTGCCCATTTCTGCCCACTGGGCGCCCTGAATGAGCTCATCGACGCGCCTGACCGACTGCTGCTCGCGGCGCTTCATGACCTGCGCATAGACCCGGAGGGTCAGCTCGGGATGAGCGTGACCGACCTGCTGCATGACCACGCGAGGGTTCTCGCCGCTTTCCAGCAGCAGCGAGATGTAGGTGCGCCGCAGGCCGTGCAGGGTGACGCTCGTGTCGATGGGCGGTTGGCCCAGTCGCACCAGTCGCTCGTTGGCGGTCTCGACGGCTGGACGCAGGATTCGCTCGCGGATGTTGTTGCGGTCGGTCGGGCGCCCCGTGGCTGTCGCGAAGACGTGGTCGTCGGGTTCGGTGAAGCGCGATGCGGCGCGGTGAGTGGCCAGGTCATCGCGCAGGAGGCCGCCGATGTTGACCTCGCGCACTCCGGCTGGGGTTTTGGCGTCGCGTACGCGGATGCGTGCCGCTGCTAGATCGACGTCTTGCCAGCGCAGTTCGATGAGCTCGCCGACGCGTAGACCGGCCAGGGCGAGAGTCGCGAGGATCGCGCGGCGTCCGACGTGGCGGCCGCTGGGTCGGGCGGATGCGTCGAGTTCACCGGCGGCCTGAAGCAGGACGCCGATTTGGTCGGCCTCGAGGAAGGTGCGCTTGGGAACCACGTTCTTGACGCGGCGGCGCCGGCCGCGAGCGGGATTGCCGCGCAGCAGATCGGGGTGGTACTCGATGGCGACGTCGAGGATCTGGGCCAGCCGGGTGAGCGTCTTGTTGATCGAGGTTGGGTTGAGCGCTCCCTCGCGCAGCTTGGCGGTGCGGTAGCGGTCAACCTCGGAGATCGTGATCTGGCTGAGGCGGTGGCGGTGAAGGAACGGGAGCAGGTGGTCGGTCAGCGACCAGCGGTAGTCCTCGATCGTTCGTGGTCTTAGTTCGTGGCGCCGGGAGGCCAGCCAACCCGAGGCAAACTCGTGAAAGGTCGGGTCCTGCGGCGGGAGCGGAGCAACGGTGGTCGGTGGCTGCCAGATGCCGCGGCGCACGTCGGCAAGGACGTTCTGGAGCTCCGCGGATGCCTTCTTGCGCGTCCATCCCTCGGCGGTCGAGCCCAGGGTGAGGTGCTGCCGGTGGCCGTAAGCGCGGAACCGCAGCGCGTAGGTCTTGCCCTGGCGCAACTGGTACTCGAGGACTTGTCCTGTGGCGGCGCGTGCCATGGGTCAGTTAGCGCCGCGTCGCCGGAAGGCGTAGAAGACGGCGTTTTCTCGTGCACGCACGGATGGCCGTGTGGTCAACGTCGCGCATAGACCGGAGGCGCTCCGCGGCGTGGGAGTTCTTGCTGGGAGCTTGGGACGGTCGTCTGATCATCATCGCTCTGTCGTGGCCTGGTGTTTGGGCAGGAGGTCTCCCGACCTCCTGACTGACCTGTCTATGGGCCGGGCGGGTTCTGTCAAGCTCGAGCCGTCAGGCTCGGCCGCAGGCCGCCCCGCAGGGGCGAGCTTGACGGGTTCCGCCCGGGCCGTAACCCCCGGCGCGGTCGGGGGAGCTGGCGTGAGGTCGGGCAGCGAGGCAGAAGCCCCGGAGGCCGAAGCGGCCTGCTTCCATTCGACCGTGAGGCTCATACGCTGTCCCGACGTACGTGCCATCCGTCGGGGCGCCGTTCAAAGCGAGTATCCCTGCCGCGGTGCAGATGCTGGGAGATATTGGTAAGGGCCACCCCGAGTGCCCCCGCGATCTCCCCGGCCCGCGAGCCTGGATGCTCGGTCAGGTACTCAGCGACCTGGTTCTGGCTGACTCGCTGCACTAGATCCGGGCCGTTTGACGTTCGCTCCCCAGTCAGCGCTTGACGTGCCGCCACCAGGCGCCGGCGCTCAGCCAGCAGCTCGCTCATCGACTGGAGGTCTCGATCAAGCTCAGACAACCGCTGATCGATCTGGGAAACGACACCCAACGATTGCGGGCCCCGGCTCCCTCGACCACCACCCTTCCCAGGCGCTGCCATTACGGAACCTTAGGACAGCAAATGTTATATGTCAAGGTACCAGGCGATGGCACCGCCTGACGCGAGGCGCCGCGCGGCCCTGCTCACGCGGCGGCCCTGGCTCCGCGAGAATCTTCGGTGAGCAGTCGTCTGTCGAGCAGTGGCCTGCCAGACGCGCAAGCGGCTGACGATTCGTCCGCCACCAACGGGGAACCCGGCCCGAGTCAGAGGTTTCCTGCCGCGCTTCACGAGCGATGGAGCGATTTGCTTGATGTTCGGGTTCTCCTCTCTTTCGTAGCCTCTGATCAGCTCGGTGAGGATGGGCAAGGCATCGTCGATGCGGCTGGGGTCGTTGAGGCAGACCGTGCTGTCGCTGACCGAGCAGCGACTGGAGACCGTTCAGCCCCAGGGCCTGCTGAGAAGATCATCCACAAATGTGTTGGCGATGGCGCTACGCCAGGAACCGTTGGTGCGTTGCGCTTCTACGTGCCAGGTTCCGGGTTCGCTCTGCACGGCAAGCCAAAATCGTTGACCGCGGAGATCGAGCACCCGTTTCGCGGGCTCGCGCATGTTGAGGCGATCCGCCTCGGCGTCCGCTTCGGCCTCGGTGACCCACTCGCGCGGGTCACGTTCGTCCACCGTCGTGGTTGATCGGCGTCCGCGTCGAAGTCGCCTGAGCGTCCCTCGCGGCGCGAATTTGACGTGGCGACTCACGCCACCATGATGACCGGGGAGTGTCCGAGGATCTGTGTAGGCATGAGCGAAAGAGAGCGTCATGTCTATACGAACGCAGGAGCACATCGAGCTGGGGCAGGAGCGGGGGTTCGCTGGCGGGGAGCGCAGCGAGCCCGGAGGGC
>JAABUQ010002809.1_pt1 | contig 33446 bp, 26 predicted proteins | sample 5560001 | NCBI WGS metagenome assembly JAABUQ01 (sample SAMN10711888, study PRJNA513371) | rock metagenome | isolation source: Antarctica rocks | place: Antarctica: Victoria Land, Finger Mt nord | collected 2015-12-18
AGATCACGCTGGGAACGCCGGTCGCGATGGAAAAAGGTCTGCGCTTCGCCATCCGCGAAGGTGGCCGAACCGTCGGCGCCGGAACCATCTCGGAAATTATTAAGTAAGTTGCACCTGCAGCCATGCCCTTCTGGAGCGTGGCTGCAGATCATTACGGGTCTTCAGCGTTCCCGGGAAATCAAGTAGGATAAGTAGATGCGCGAAATCATTACGTTGCAGTGCCCTGTGTGCAAGAACAGAAACTACTCCACGACCAAAAACAAGAAGACCACCACCGGCCGCCTGGAGTTTTCAAAATTCTGCAACACCTGTCGGAAGCATACCGACCATAAGGAAACCAAGTAGTCGACTCGGATGGGGAACAGGCGCGTAAAGGTCCGGCACCCGGAGCCCCACTCCCTGTATCCTGATTCTGTACACAGGGGCGTAAGCTCAACGGTTAAACTGTCGGTCTCCAAAACCGAACTTCTCGGTTCGAATCCGAGCGCCCCTGCCATCAACCACCTTCGCTTCGGATCTATTCAGCTTCGGCTGTTTCTGAAGCTCGACCGAACCAGGGTACCCGTACCAGAGGCAGCATCATGGCCAAGTCCGTCATCGTCGCCGATCCAACCGCTACTGGAATGCAGAGCCTCAAAGCGCAACCAGAGCGGCTCAGCAGCTTTTTGAAGGACGTCCGAAACGAGATGCGGAAGGTGATTGCGCCCACGCGCGACGAGGTCCGATCGACGACTCTGATCGTTCTGATGACGGTATTTATCTTCGCCGCATACTTTTGGGCTGTCGATGCGATCGCGAATCAGCTAATCGAACGTGGCATCAGCGTCCTCACCAGGCATTAGATCGGCGTCCGGGCGACTTTCGGACACCGAAGACTACGATCTACCGAGAAGGCATAGGCATGGCAGTAGAAGAGACGAACCCGGACGAGCTGATCGCCGCAGAGCAGCCCGCTACCCAGGAGACCGACCCTGCAACGAGCGCGGCGGACAGTTCCGATGTGGGTAGCGAGCAGCTTGCCCCCCCCATTAATCAGAATTTCAAGTGGTACATCATCCATGCCTACTCTGGCTTCGAGCGCAAGGTTCGAGAGTCGCTTGAAAGCCGTATTCGTGCCTTCGGCCTCGAAAATCGGATTGGTCGCATTATGATCCCCACTGAGCCTGTCACGGAGCTGCGGAACGGCAAGAAGTACACCATCGATCGCGTCTTCCTTCCCGGGTATGTCCTCGTCGAGATGGAACTGGATAACGACCTATGGCATGTCATCAAAAATACACCTCGGGTGACGGGATTTCTCGGAACGGGCGACAATCCTGTTGCGCTCTCAGAACAAGAGGTCAGCTCCATTCTCTTTCGGTCGGACGCTACCAAGGACAAGCCGACGCTCAAGATCAAGTTCCTTAAGGGCGAGCAGGTCCGTATCAACGAAGGGCCATTTGCGAACTTCAGCGGAACGGTGGACGATATCAACGAAGACAAACAAACTCTCAAAGTGATGGTCTCCATCTTCGGTCGCCCGACTCCCGTGGAGATTGAGTTCTCTCAGGTCGATAAGATCGAGGAGTAAGATGACCCGTCATTAAGGGTCTGCAGGTTCAAGTTCATCAAGCATGCAGCAGCTCTTTTGCTTCGCTGCTCAGGATAAGAGGAAAGCACCATGGCACCGAAGAAAATTACTGGATACGTCAAGCTGCAGATCATGGCCGGGAAAGCGACACCGGCGCCTCCCGTGGGCCCCGCTCTCGGTCAGGCGCAGGTCAACATCATGGAGTTCTGCAAGCAGTTTAATGAGCGGACCAAGGGACCGGATATCGTGGGTCTTACCATCCCCGTCGTCATCACTGTCTTTGGTGACCGCACTTTTACCTTCATCACAAAGACGCCACCGGCACCTGTCCTTCTGCTGAAGGCGGCTGGTATCCCGAAAGGTTCCGGCACTCCAAACAAAGAGAAACTAGGGAAAGTCACCGAAAAGCAAATCCTGGAAATTGCGACCCAGAAGATGCCCGACATGAATGCAGCCTCAGTTGAAGCTGCTGCCAAGACGATCCGTGGAACCGCACGATCCATGGGTATCGACGTTGTTGCTTAATTTCATCGGCTCTATCAACAAGCCCGACTTCGGTCGGGCTTTAGTCTTGCTTCTACCCGAATAGAAGCTGTTGATCCGAAGACGCAGGAGCAGAGCTCATGGGCGGCTTTCCTCCAGCATCTCGCGTGAGCAACGCGTCGGTCGATCGCTCCGGGATGCCATACCTGGCACAAACTCTGCTCATAAGCTCTGCCATTGCCAATCGGTAAGACGTGGACGCGAACTCTGCATGGGCGAAACGGTTTGCGTACTCAGCCTCCAGCGCAGGGAAGTGCTCACGAACGAAGCTCAGGTAGGTAGGCCGGGAGCACGACTTCAGAAACAGTGGCTCTCCCGCAAGGAAGCTTGCATCCGCTTGCTTTGCCCTCCGTGCAACGCGATCGACAGATGCCTCCATGTCCGTGATCCCGGGCAGCAGAGGAGAGCATAGAACGCCCGTACGGATCCCTGCCTCACGGAGGCCGCGCACCGCTTCAAAGCGCAGGTCAGGCCGAGGTGCCCGCGGTTCAAGCTTCCTTGCCAGTTCAGCATCCGTCGTTGTGATCGTGCAGTGAACCACCAGTGTGTTGCGCTCGGCGATCTTGGCAAGAAGATCTCTGTCCCGAAGAATCAGCTGTGACTTGGTGACTATCCCGAGGCGGTATCCTTCCTTTCGCGCAAACACCTCGAGAAGGCTTCGGGTGACCTCTTCTCGGCGTTCCAGCGGCTGGTACGGGTCCGTTGCCGTTCCGAGCGCAATCTCATCGCGGCGATCGATATAACGGAGCTCCTGCTCCAGTAGCCAGGCAGCATTCTTCTTAAGAAAAATCCTTCGTTCAAACGCGTCATAGCTTTGAAGCGCTGTCGATTCGCCCTCAGGCGAGTTCGGCGTAACCATGAACTCGTGGGTATACCGTGCATAGCAGTAACGGCAGCCAAACTCACACCCGCGGTACGGATTGATGCTGTACGCCAAGGAGAGCCGTCGCTTCGAAATAGATCGATTCAAGATGCTCTTCGGCGACAAGGCGCGATACTCCACCAGATGTCCGCTTCCTGCTGTCTCCGCAGCTTCGGTCATCTTCACCAGCCCGCGACTTGGGCGATCTCCGTCGAGGATAGGAAACAGATCGATCTCTTCCGCGTCCTTTCGCCGTCCTGTATTCGCCATATGTTCGCTCCTGAACGAGGCTATCGGACGGCAGACGGCCGGTCAAGCACTAATGATTGGGCCAATGCAGAGGCGTGATCGCGCGTCCTGCGGTGGTTCGGTGTTCCTGTGGACGTGGAGACGGCCCTCTGATTGACACTGCCGCTCACCTGCGACATACTTAGCGAGTGCTTGTGCATCCGCCGAGCAACGTTCGGACCACGCTTATGCGACCAATTGCATGCTGGGTGGCAGACAAGGAAATCATGGCGCAAAAGATCTCAAAGAATTTAGAAAAGGCTCGTGCTCTTGTGGAGCCGCGTCCGTACATGCTGGTTGATGCCGTACCCCTTCTGCAAAAGGCAAAGTACGCGAAATTCGACGAAACGGTTGACCTCACAATGCGCTTGGGCGTCGACCCCAAGCATGCTGATCAGATGGTCCGCGGCACAGTTGTCCTTCCTCACGGTCTGGGCAAAAGCAAGACCGTAGCCGTGATCGCCTCGGGCGACAAGATCCGCGATGCCGAGGCCGCGGGCGCTGAGTTTTTCGGCGGCGAAGAGCTGGTAGAGAAGATTCAGAAAGAGGGTTGGACTGATTTCGATGCTCTCATTGCTACCCCCGATATGATGAAGTCAGTGGGTCGGCTCGGAAAAGTATTGGGTCCGCGCGGTTTGATGCCGAACCCGAAGACCGGGACAGTAACAACCGACGTTGCTGGCGCGATCCGTGAGATCAAGGCAGGTAAGGTTGAGTTCCGGACCGACAAGACGGCCCTTGTGCATGTTCCGCTTGGAAAGCTGTCGTTCGACCCGCAGAAGATTGTAGAAAACGCGATGACCGTTATCAGCTCGGTTGTTAAGGCGAAGCCCGCTGCGGCTAAAGGCAAGTACATCAAGGGCATCACGCTGAGCTCGACAATGGGACCTGGCATCCAACTAGATGCTGCGGCCGCAGAGCTCGCCGGTAAAGCCTAGCCCTCGTTGGATCTACGATAACCCGTTCGCGGAAGGCCTTACCGTCCGCATAGAGAAATTCGCCCACGATACCCGGGCGTCACAGGTCCTAATCATGCCACTCACCAGATCGAAAAAGACGGAGACCGTCACCTGGCTCGCCTCCGAGCTAGAGAACTCCACCTCCGCCATCGTTGGAACCTTCTCCGGGCTGACCGCGGCCAAGGACTTTGAGCTGCGCAAGGCAGTTCGCGGAGCCGGCGGTTCGTACCATGTGGTCAAGAACAAATTGGCAGCACGCGCTGGCGAGGGAACAAAGGTCAGCGCCGCCTTGCAGGGTCTAAAGGGTGTCTCTTCCGTCGCCTACACCTCCGGCGATCCAGTTGCCCTCGCAAAGGCTCTGTCGACGTGGGTCAAGGATAATGCGGAGTTTACTTTCAAGCTTGGCATTGTCGACGGTCGCGTGATTAGCGTCCAGGAGATTGGTGCGCTGGCAAGCCTTCCCAGTAAGGAACAGCTTTTCTCGAAGCTTCTGTTCCTTATCAATTCGCCCGCGCAGCGCCTTGCGACCGTTATCAACGCAACGGGCCGTGATCTTGCAGTGGTGATCAATCAGGCAATCGAAAAAGGAAAGTTTGCCGATGCGGCGGGATCTGCGGAGGCAGCTTCGCCGACGTCGTCTAGCGACCTCCCTGCAGCAGCCCACGTGGAAGAGGCTCCCGGAGCAAGCAACGTAGCCCAGCCCGAGAACGGGACCGCCTCGCAGGCGGGAGAAGCCGCTCCGACGGCTCCAGTCGAGGGCTAACGAGTTTAGCCCCACTCTCTTCGGGGGCGCTATGTCTGGGCGCGACGGAAACCGGAAGATGGGCGGGGACACGGAGTGCTTGATCAGGCTCCAGTACCAGAAACATCGATTTCAGAGTTACCTTGGAGAATGAAATGGCAGACATTCAGCAGTTGGAAGATCAGATCGTAAGCCTCAGCTTGCTCGAGGCTTCGGAGTTGGTGAAGAAGCTTGAAGAGCGTCTTGGTGTTTCGGCGGCGGCAGCAGTTGCCGCCGCGCCTGCAGGCGGCGGCGCTGCTGTAGCGGCGCCGGTCGAAGAGAAGACCGAGTTCACGGTTATCCTGAAGGACGCCGGCGCCAATAAAATAAACACGATCAAGGCCGTTCGTGAAGTCACGGCGCTTGGTTTGAAAGAAGCGAAGGACCTCGTGGATGGAGCTCCCAAGCCTCTCAAGGAAAATATCTCGAAGGAAGATGCGGCCGCCATCGCCAAGAAGTTTGATGGCGTGGCGACCGTCGAGATCAAGTAAAGGCCCTCAACTTGCAAAGACGGGCGGGACAGGTTATCCTGTGATAAGTAAGGTGACTTGTCCCGTCAGACTTGTCTGCACTGGGACACACAAAGACGACACAAGCAAGACCCCGGTTCATCCTGTACTCAAGGTTAGGGAGCCGGCCGCCATCATCTCCTGCGGCAGAGGTGTTGGTGTAACCAGATTGGATCGAGCGGCGACACCGATGGGGCAAGGCGAGCCCTATCCCGGCGACGAGCATCATCTACTACCAAGTCTTACCGAATACGTTGACTGTTGCGCTCTGGGGAACTTTCCCTGTGAGCGCTTCGCCGTCTTAACTTGCACTGCCCCGCTCTTTCGCCAGGAGCCCTGAGATCGTCTCGCAGAATGCTTCGCGGGCACCCAGACAAATCAGATCGAAGGCATCGTTACTGGTTCGTTCAGTAAAGTGTGTTCGCGCATGTGGTATCGACCGGCTTTCGAGGGCCGGAAGGATTCTGGAGGGTTAGGCCTCCGTGCGCACGTGACGTCGAGGGCCTGCACCGGGTCCTCTCCTCACGCAATATGGCAGTGGGATGCGCACAGCCGGTTGCGAGAGGCCTCGAAGGTCTAGATCTAGGAGAGAGCATGTCCACAGAAATGCGCGCGATCCGCAGCCGTCTTGATTTTTCAAAGATACCCACCAGCATTCAGATCCCTAACCTCATCGAAGTGCAGCGGCGCAGCTATGAGCGCTTTCTGCAGATGGATAAGCTTCCCCAGGAGCGTGAAGACAATGGCTTGCAGTCCGTCTTTACCTCCGTCTTCCCCATCTCGGACTTCCGCAATGTCTCCGAGCTTGAGTTCGTTGACTTCTCGATAGGCAACTGGGAGTGCAAGTGCGGCTACCTTAAGGGCCTGAACCATCTACGAACCGCCTGTGCCAATTGCGGTCACATGGTTATCACCGACCCATTTCACCCAGGGGATGTGCTTTGCTCGTTTTGCGGAACCTACAATAGGAACACGCCCGACTTCTGCACCAAGTGCGGCGATCCCGTCGGTCTGCAGCTGAAATACGACCAGGCAGAGTGCGAAGAGCGTGGCATGACGTACTCGGCGCCGCTCAAGGTAACAATCCGGCTCAAAATCTACGACAAGGATCCCGAGACCGGCGTCAAAAGCCTGCGTGACATGAAGGAGCAGGAGGTCTTCTTCGGTGATATTCCGCTGATGTCGGCCAACGGCACGTTCATCGTCAACGGCACAGAGCGCGTCATCGTGTCGCAACTGCACCGCTCGCCCGGCGTCTTCTTTGAGACGGCGAACAACCGCACCTACTTCCTTGGCAAGATCATTCCGTACCGCGGCAGCTGGGTCGAATTCGAGTACGACCAGAAGAACACCCTCTACGTTCGTATCGATCGCAAACGCAAGTTCCTCGGCACCATCTTCCTCCGCGCCCTTGGTCTCCGCACCGATGAGGAGATCCTGAAGACCTTCTACACCGTCGACACGATCCATGTCGCCGATCAGAAGCTGCAATGGGCAGTTGCGCCGGAGAATACGCCGACGAACCTGCTTGGAACTCGATCCTCCGCTGCCATCACCGTTAAGGGCGAGGAGATTGCCCCGGCTACCCGCAAGATCTCGCCCAACACCCTTCGCCACCTGCGGTCGGGTAAGGTCGAGCGCGTTGAGGTTGAAACCAGCGAGTTCGATGGGGCTATGACGGCCGCCGATGTGGTCGATCTTTCAACCGGCGAGCTTCTGTACGAGGCCAACCAGGAGCTCTCGGCCGATAAGCTGCACAAAATCCTCCAGTCGGGTGTTACTAGCTTCGAGATCTTCTTCCCCGAGCGTGACGATGTCGGCAACATCATTGCCAACACGCTTCGCCGCGACTCCGTGCGCAAGCCCGAAGAGGCGTTGATCGAGATCTACCGCAAGCTGCGTCCCGGCGACCCGCCAACGCTTGATACTGCGACCGCGCTCTTTGAAGGCATGTTCTTCGATCCTCGCAAGTACGACTTCTCGCGAGTCGGCCGTCTGAAGTTCAACATCAAGTTGTACGAGAACCAGGACCCTAGCGGCCTCGATAAGCGAACGCTTACGCCGGAGGATTTCTACGGCACGATCCGTTACCTGCTGAAGCTGCGCAAGAATATCGGTTCGGTCGACGATATCGATCACCTTGGCAATCGCCGCGTCCGCGCGGTTGGCGAGCTCATGGAGAACCAGTTCCGCATCGGCCTGGTTCGTATGGAGCGCGCCATCAAGGAGAAGATGTCGGTCTATCAGGAGATGTCGACGGCGATGCCGCACGACCTTATTAATGCGAAGCCGGTCATGGCCGCGATTCGCGAGTTCTTCGGATCGTCCCAGCTCTCGCAGTTCATGGATCAGACCAACCCGCTGTCGGAGATCACGCACAAGCGTCGTCTCTCCGCGCTCGGGCCGGGTGGTCTGTCTCGCGAGCGAGCCGGCTTTGAAGTTCGCGACGTCCATCCGACGCACTACGGCCGCATCTGCCCGATTGAGACGCCGGAAGGCCCGAACATCGGCTTGATCAGCTCACTCTCCTGCTTTGCGCGCATTAATGAATACGGCTTCATCGAGTCGCCGTACCGCCGTGTCAAGGACGGTCGTGTGCTCGACTACGTTGCCGTCTCGAACGCCGGCGAATCCGGTCTGCGGCAGGGTGACTATCTCGAAATCGAGGAGTCCCGCGCCAAGAACGCCGAGCTGAAGAAGGGCAGCAAGCGCATGATGGAGCTTGAGCCGTTTTCCTTCTATCTCTCTGCGTGGGAGGAAGACCGGCACACCATCGCGCAGGCCAACATCGAGCTTGATGCTGACCTCAACATCGTTGAAGACCTGGTCAACGCTCGTCGTCAGGGTAACTTCGTTCTCGTCAATAAGGCCGAAGTGGACTACGTCGACGTTAGCCCCAAGCAGCTGGTCTCGGTTGCTGCGTCGCTCGTGCCGTTCCTGGAGCATGATGACGCCAACCGGGCGCTGATGGGCGCGAACATGCAACGGCAGTCCGTGCCGCTGCTGGTCGCGGAGGCTCCGTTTGTCGGGACCGGGATGGAGGGCGTTACTGCCCGCGACTCCGGCGCCGTCATCCTCGCCAAGCGCAATGGCCTCATCGATTCGGTCGACTCCGAGCGCATCATCGTGCGTGTCGAAGGTGAGCATCACCCGACGCAGCTGTCGCGTGAGGTCGGCTCCGACATCTATCAGCTTACGAAGTTCAAGCGCTCCAACCAGAACACCTGCATCAACCAGAAGCCGATTGTTCGCAAGGGCGACCGTGTGGCTAAGGGGCAGGTGATCGCGGATGGTCCGTGCACGGAACAGGGTGAGCTCGGCCTCGGCCGCAACGTTCTGGTCGCCTTCATGCCCTGGCGCGGCTACAACTTCGAGGACGCGATCCTGATCTCGGAAAAGCTGGTCCGCGAGGATTACTACACCTCGATCCACATCGAGGAGTTCGAGATTGAAGCGCGCGACACCAAGCTCGGGCCGGAAGAGATCACGCGCGATATCCCGAATGTCTCCGAGCACGCGCTGCGTGACCTGGACGAGTCGGGCATCATCCGCATCGGCGCCAAGATCGGGCACAACGATATCCTCGTTGGCAAGGTTACGCCGAAGGGCGAAACCCAGCTCACGCCGGAAGAGAAGCTGCTCCGCGCTATCTTCGGCGAAAAGGCCGGCGATGTGCGCGATGCCTCGCTCACGTGCCCTCCGGGTATCGAAGGCACCGTGGTCGACGTCCGCATCTTCTCCCGCAAAGGACAGGAGAAGGATGAGCGCGCCAAACAGATCGAGCAGGAGCAGGTTGAGAAACTCGAGCGCAACCTCGCCGATGAGATTCGTATTCTCACCGACGAGCGGCTCAAACGGCTCGAGGGCATTCTTGGTGCCAAGGAAGTGCAGGCAGATCTGCACGACGAACGCACGAACAAGAAGCTGCTGTCCAAGGGCGATATTCTCGACCGCGACACCATCGAGCTCATCAGCACTCGTAATCTCAAGCGGATACGTTATGCCGATAAAGACCCGCGGGTGAATGAGCAGATCGATGAGATCGAAGAGATGACCTCGCGGCAGATCGATGTGCTGCGCAAGATCACCAACGAGAAGATCTCGAAGATGCAGAAGGGTGACGAGCTTAGCCCCGGCGTCATCAAGATGGTCAAGGTCTATATCGCCATGAAGCGCAAGCTCTCAGTGGGCGATAAGATGGCCGGTCGTCACGGCAACAAGGGCGTCATCGCTCGGATCCTTCCGGAAGAAGACATGCCGTATCTTCCCGATGGCACTCCGGTCGAAATCGTTCTCAACCCGCTCGGTGTTCCATCGCGTATGAACGTCGGTCAGATCCTCGAGACACATCTCGGTTGGGCAGCGCATGAACTCGGCAAACAGATCGCCGAGATAGCCGCCACCCACACCGATGCCAACGAGGTTCGGGAGCTGTTCAAGGCTCGCTTTGTCAATACCGCCGCGCTCAATCAGCTGCTTGAGCTCGACGATGAACAGACGATGCGTGTTGCCGCCGGCATGAAGCGTGGCATCTGGTTTGGCACCGCCGTCTTTGACGGTGCGCGTGAGACGGAGATCAAGGCGCTGCTTGCAGCCGCCGGTCTTCCCAGCTCGGGCAAAAGCCAGCTGCACGACGGCATGACAGGCGACGAGTTCGAGCAGCCGGCCACTGTCGGCTACATCTACATGCTCAAGCTGTCGCATCTCGTCGACGACAAGATCCACGCTCGCTCGATCGGACCGTACTCGCTCATCACCCAGCAGCCGCTTGGTGGTAAGGCGCAGTTCGGCGGACAGCGCTTCGGCGAGATGGAGGTCTGGGCGCTCGAAGCCTATGGCGCTGCCTACATCTTGCAGGAGCTGCTGACTGCGAAGTCCGACGACGTCTTTGGCCGCACTAAGATCTACGAGGCCATCGTCAAGGGCGAGGCGGCGATCGAACCCGGCGTGCCGGAATCGTTCAACGTCCTCATCCGCGAGCTGCAGTCGCTCTGCCTGGACGTCGAACTCATCAAGCAGGCCGACCAGAACAAGCCGCTGCCGGCCATCGCCGCAGCCGATTAAGCAGGGAAGCGGAGGCGCTCTCGTCACCGAGCGCGTCTCCGCCGCAACACCACAATCGAAATCAAGCAAAAGCACCAGATCTACCGGCATCACGATGCGCCCAAAGTCATCGTGGAACAGATTGACCAACAGCAGCCGCCGCTGCACCCGGAGATACAGAGACTATGTTTCGCTCCAGCCCCTTTGAACTAACCGGCCCCATCGCCGACTTCGACGCCATCAAGATCCAGCTCGCCAGCCCCGAGAAGATCCGCTCGTGGTCGCACGGTGAGGTCACCAAACCCGAAACCATCAACTACCGTACCTTCAAGCCCGAACGCGATGGTCTGTTTTGCGCCAGGATCTTTGGCCCGATCACCGACTGGGAGTGCCTCTGCGGCAAGTACAAGCGCATGAAGCATCGCGGCGTTATCTGCGACAAGTGCGGCGTCGAAGTGACGCTCAGCAAAGTTCGTCGCGAGCGCCTCGGCCACATCGAACTCGCCAGCCCCTGCTCGCATGTCTGGTTCTTCAAAGGCCTGCCGTCGCGCATCGGTCATCTGCTCGATATCTCACTGCGTGAGCTTGAGGCCGTTCTCTACTTCGAGTCCTACGTCGTTGTCGATCCAGGCGACGCGCCGGTCAAAGAGCGTGAAGTTATCAAGGACGAGACCCGCTTCCGCGAGCTCGATCAGCAGTACCGCCCGTCTGGCTTTAAGGCCATGATGGGTGCAGAGGCGATCAAGGAACTGCTTCGCCGCGTTGAGATTCAGGAGCTCTCGATCGAACTGCGCGAGCGCATGAAGACCGAGACCTCGCTCCAGAAGAAGCTCAAATACTCGAAGCGCCTCAAGATCGTCGAGGCCTTCCGCAAGTCCGATAACAAGCCGGAATGGATGATCCTCGACGTGATCCCCGTGATCCCGCCCGAGCTTCGCCCGCTGGTTCCGCTTGACGGCGGTCGCTTCGCCACGTCCGATCTCAACGACCTCTATCGTCGCGTAATCAACCGCAACAACCGCCTCAAGAAGCTCATGGACCTCCATGCGCCTGAGGTCATCGTCCGCAATGAAAAGCGCATGCTGCAGGAAGCCGTCGATGCTCTCTTCGACAACGGCCGCCGTGGCCGCGTTCTCCGTGGCGCCAACAACCGACCCCTCAAGTCGCTCTCTGACACCCTCAAGGGCAAGCAGGGCCGCTTCCGGCAGAACCTGCTCGGCAAGCGCGTCGACTACTCCGGTCGGTCAGTGATCGTCGTCGGTCCCGAACTGAAGCTGCACCAGTGCGGCCTGCCGAAGAAGATGGCGCTTGAGCTCTTCAAACCGTTCATCTATCACCGCCTGGAGCAGACCGGGCACTGCACCACCATCAAGCAGGCCAAGGAACTTGTCGAGATGCAGGAGCCCATCGTCTGGGACATCCTCGAAGAGGTCATCAAGGATCACCCCGTCCTGCTCAACCGCGCCCCGACCCTCCATCGCCTCGGCATCCAGGCGTTTGAGCCGGTGCTCGTCGAAGGCAAGGCGATCAAGATCCATCCGCTCGTCTGCACTGCCTTCAACGCGGACTTCGACGGCGATCAGATGGCCGTGCACATCCCGCTCAGCCCGGAGGCCCAGATTGAAGCCTCCGTTCTGATGCTGGCATCGCACAACATTCTTTCGCCAGCCTCCGGTCAGCCGATCACCGTTCCAACGCAGGATCTCGTGCTCGGTCTCTATTACCTGACCAAAGCCAAAGTCGGCGCCAAGGGAGAAGGCCGCGTCTTCGCCAACATCGAAGAGGTCTTCATGGCGCTTGAAGCCAAGCAGGTCGAGACCCTTAGCCCGATCCGTCTGCGCTACACCGGCCCTGTCCTCGACATGACCACGGCGTACGACGATCAGGACCTCACCCACACTGAGCCCGTCGAGTTCAACCGGCAGTTCATCTCGACCACCGTCGGTCGCGCCATCCTGAACGACTCTCTCCCCGAAGGCATGCCGTTCGTCAACGGTCTGCTCAAAAAGAAGGGCATCGGCCAGCTGGTCAACTACTGTTATCTCAACCTCGGCCTCGAGGTCACGGTCAAGACCCTCGATCGGATCAAGGATCTCGGCTTCACCTACGCCACCAAGTCAGGCCTCTCGGTCGGCCTCGATGACATGGTGATTCCGGCGTCCAAGTACACCGTCGTCGCCGAAGCCGAGAAGCAGGTGATCAACGTCCAGCAGCAGTATCTCGACGGTGCCATCACCAACGGCGAACGCAACAACAAGGTCATCCAGATGTGGTCCGGCGTCACCGAGCGCGTCGCCGATGAGATGTTCAACAACATGAAGCGTGCGGACAAGGAAGGAGCCATGAACCCGATTTACATCATGGCTGACTCCGGTGCGCGCGGCTCCAAACAGCAGATCCGCCAGCTCTCCGGCATGCGCGGTCTGATGGCGAAACCGAGTGGCGAAATCATCGAGTCGCCCATCAAGGCGAACTTCCGTGAAGGCCTCACCGTGCTCGAGTACTTCATCTCGACCCACGGCGCTCGCAAGGGTCTGGCCGATACCGCACTCAAGACCGCTGATTCTGGCTACCTGACTCGTCGTCTCGTCGACGTCGCGCAGGACGTCATCATCTCGCAGAATGATTGCGGCACCAACGAAGGCATCTACGTCATGCCGATCATCGAAGCCGGTGAGACCATCGAGCCGCTGCGCGACCGTATCATCGGCCGCGTCTCGCTCGAGAAGCTCAAGGACTTCGAAGGCAAGACCATCGTCGAGATCAACCAGGAAATCGACGAGGATCGCGCCTCGGCCGTCCAGGCCGCCGGCATCGAGAAGGTGAAGATTCGTTCCGTCCTCACCTGCGAGTCCAAGCGTGGCTGCTGCATCCTCTGCTACGGCCGAAACCTCGGCTCCGGCAAGATGGTTGAGATGGGCGAAGCCGTCGGCGTCATCGCGGCGCAGTCCATCGGCGAGCCCGGCACCCAGCTCACCATGCGTACCTTCCACGTTGGCGGCACCGCCTCCCGCGTGCAGGATGCGTCGCATCTGGAAGCCAAGAACGCCGGCGCGGTTCGCTTCATCAACCTCGTCACCGTTCGCTCGAAGGAAGGTGGTCTGGTTGCCTTCAACCGCAACGGCTCCATCGCCATCATCGATGAGAAGGGCCGTGAAAAGGAGCGTTACGCCATCGTCTATGGCGCAAAACTCCGCGTGGAAGACGGCACACAGGTCAAACTCGGCGACACCCTCGGCGAGTGGGATCCATACACCTTCTCCATCCTCACCGAGGTCGCCGGCACCGTGCAGTTCAAAGACCTGCAGGAAGGCGTCACCCTCAACGAAGAGGTGGACGAGGTCACCGGCCTCTCCCGTCTCGTCGTCGCGGACTCGTCCGACGAAAAGCGACAGCCGACCATCCTCATCAAGTCCCCCACCGGCAACAAGCGGTACCTCATGCCGTCACGCGCCCATCTCATGATCGGCGATGGCGATGAGGTTCACCCCGGCGACATCCTTGCCAAGATCCCGCGCGAAACGACGCGCACCAAGGACATCACCGGCGGTCTGCCGCGCGTCGTCGAGCTCTTCGAAGCACGCAAGCCCCGCGATCCGGCGATCATCAGCAAAATCGATGGCGTCGTTCGCTTCGGCGATGTAGCCAAGGGACAACGCAAGGTCTACGTCACCGCGGATAACGGTCAGGAAGAGGAGTACACCGTTCCCCGCGGCGTCTACATCAACGTCCAGGAAGGCGAGCGGCTACGCGCCGGCGATGCTCTCATCGACGGTCCACGCAACCCGCACGACATCCTGGAAGTCCTCGGTGAGCGCGCTCTCCAGCAATACCTCGTGAACGAAATTCAAGAGGTCTACCGCTTGCAGGGCGTCGCTATCTCGGATAAACACATCGAAACGATCGTTCGGCAGATGCTCCGCTGGGTCAAGGTCGAAGAGGTTGGCGATACCTCCTTCCTCATCGATCAGCAGACCGATCGCTTCCGCTTCAACGCTGAGAACGAGCGCGTCCTGATGACGGGCGGCAAGCCCGCCATCGGCCGCAGCCTTCTGCTCGGCATCACCAAAGCCTCGCTCTCGACCGACAGCTTCATCTCGGCCGCCAGCTTCCAGGAGACCACCCGCGTGCTCACCGAAGCCAGCATCAACGGCTCCATCGACACGCTCCGCGGCCTCAAGGAAAACGTCATCGTCGGTCGCCTCATTCCCGCCGGTACAGGCATGGAGTACTACCGCACCGTCGAACTCTCCGAAGAGCTCGAAGAGGCGGCAGCCGCCGTGCAGCAGGAGGTCCAGGAAGCCCACGCCGCCGAAGAGCGCGAGCTCGAGCAGATGCGCATGGAAGGCGAACAGGAAGAACTCGCCGCCAGCGAATAGGCATTGCATGCAGCCAATGCGCTAACTGCGCAAACTAACACCAACCCGGAAGGGCCCTGCTTCAGCCGGGCCACAAATGCCATAACAAAAGACGACGGGGGCGGACTCGAAAGAGTCCGCCCTGCGCTTTAGGTCAGAATGATACATTGCCGTCTGTCTTCGGCCTAATTACACTCACCTCGTGCTATTTCTTCACGTAATTGTTTCTTTGGCGGCCTTTGTTTGCCTATGCGCAATGGTAGTTCCGTTTCCTCCGTTTTCTTCCCGAGGTAAGGCGCTCTTATCGTTTTTAGGTCTTTGTCTGCTCAATGGGATGATGGCTTTAGGATCGGCACCCTCGTCTTCATACAAAATGGCCCCATCCAATGATCACGGTTCCACTAGCTCGAATCCGAGCAAAGTGGCCTCGCAGACGGAAGTAGGGGCGAGTGGTTGGAGCTATGACACAAGCGCTGATGAGATGACCGGCGCGTCAAACCGGTATGCATGCACCAAATCGACAAATGAGTTACAGTTCTCGTTTCCGTATAGCGGGGGAGCAACTGGAAGGTTGTGCTTTCGGAGAAAGGGTAAGTCCTTGAATGCGTTTGTCCAAATGTCCTCGGGTCAGTTCAACTGCGGAATCGAGAGCTGCGGATTGAAACTTAAATTCGACAATGGCCCTATTCAGTCGTTCTCCGGAGATGAAAGCTCGACCCACCGAGACGGGTTTTCTGTTTATTGAGCCAGAGCAAAAGCTACTGTCGGCTACGCTCAAAGCGAAGCAACTGAAGTTGCAGGCTGAGTTCTTCCAAGAGGGTCGAAAGGTACTAAACTTCGATGTCGCGGGTCTCGACGCAAAGAGGCTCTGAAATCAGATCCCCGGGTGCCCCATCCTCTCGCAGCTTCATCGCGAAAGGGTGGGTATCGTTGGCGGTAGCAAACGACCGCCCTCCCTCAAACCACCCACAAACCCCACCAAAGCACCATACCCACCACCCACACCAAGACCTATCCACGTAAAATGTCCACCGGCCTGATCCGTCACCACATCACCGGAGACCTCCACGTCGTCACCTTCTCCTGCTTCCGTCACCGCCCCGTCCTCGGAACTCCACACGCTCGAGACACCGTCCTCCACCTCCTCGAACAGTTCCGATCCAGTTACAAATTCGACGTCATCGGCTACATCGTCATGCCCGACCACGTCCATCTCCTTCTCTCCGAGCCAGAAACAAAACCCCTATCCACCGCCATCCAGGTCCTCAAACAGACCTTTTCCAGAACCCGGCAGGAAGCGGAAGTCTGGGAGACGCGGTACTACGATTTCAACGTCTACACAGAGACCCGGCGCATCGAAAAGCTCCGCTATATTCATCGCAACCCGGTCACCCGTAGTCTCGTCGCCAAACCCGATCAATGGTCGTGGAACAGCTTCCGCCACTACGCCGAACACCACCCAACCCCCGTCAAAATCGCCAGCTCCATCCAGGGCACACCCTCGTAGGACACCACCACCGCCGTGGGTGCCCCATCCTTTCGCAGCTTCATCGCGAAAGGGTGGGGTATCGCGCGCACCAACGCGCAACGCCCCGTAGCCCATCGAGCGCCTTAAGTGCCGCCTCGTCGTCTGGAGAGCCGAGCCTGCTTTGCCGCTTCCTTCTCCATCATTCACGTAACTTCCCTGTCGAACTTCCATTCACAGCCACTATCGTTCCGAGCCTTCACTCCATGCGCGATCCGCTGCACTCAGACCCACCTCGTCACGGAAACAATCTACGTGCGCCTGGTTTTTTGTCTTGAGCGGGAACGCACCTTTGGCGTAATCACCCACATCCAAAGACTATTCTCGAAACATGGAAGCAAGCCGCATACATAACGCGCAGCAATCCGCATCGGATCTGTTTCGAGGTCGACACCTATCCTCAATGCTTCGAAGACTTTGCTACACAAGTACGGGGGAAAGGGTCAGCAAGTAATCGCACAAACGACCGGGCAAAATCTCTGTGACAGGATCGAGCGGTTACATTTGCCCTTTGACCGTGCTAGTTCATGCATCCTAGCTGTCTATGCCCATTCCCACCGCCCCTGAAGACCGCAACCTGCCCAAAGGTCCCAACTTCCTCGCCATCGTGATTGGCTTCGCCGTGGCCATCTTGGTCATCCTTTTAGGAACATGGATCTTCCTCGCCCATCGCAGAAACGTTCTTCCGATCAATACCAAAGGCACGCCCTCGCAGACCTACCTGCAGACACCATCATCATCCCGCACTCGTGCCGCCTGAGTGCTCAGCTCGCTAGCGTTTCTCCGCGCACGCCAGAAGATCGCGCAGATGAAAAGGCGTTGTATACATCTGGAATGCACTCGTCCTACTGCCATTCCTCCTCCGGTCGATCCAGTACAACTCCAACCCATTCCATCTGGTCGCGCAGGTAAACTGCCTCGCTAACGCCATGATCGGCAGGGCTCTCTCACGCTCCAGCATTACACCGCTCCTGACCACCGCAGCAGCCTTCACCGATCGTTTATGGGCGTTTGCGACATCAACGTTGTTGAGGCGCATCCAAATTAGCATGAAAGTTCTCGTGATCGACATCGGCGGAACGCACATCAAGGTAGCCTCATCCGACCATCCGGTCCCCCTCAAGATCGTCTCCGGCCCCACCCTCACGGCGGAACAGATGTCTGCCCAGGTCCTCGAACTCACCATCGACTGGCACTACGACGCCATCACGATCGGCTTTCCCGGACCTGTGGTCCACGACCGACCGAGCGCCGAGCCCCACAACCTCGGACATGGATGGGTGAACTTCGATTTCCAGGGAGCTTTTCCGAAACCCGTCCGCTTCCTTAATGACGCCGCCATGCAGGCGCTGGGCGGGTACACCGGCGGTAAGATGCTCTTTCTCGGTACCGGAACCGGTTTAGGGTCGGCGCTCATAGACGATGGTCACATCGTGCCGCTCGAGCTCGCTCACCTTCCTTACAAGAAGAACCGAACCTACGAGGAGTACATCGGCCTTGCCGGTCTCGAGCGCCGCGGAAAGAAGCGATGGCGACGTTCCGTTCATGATGTTGTCAATCGCCTGCGCGCGGCCTTCATCGCCGACACGGTTCTCCTCGGGGGTGGCAATGCCAAGCTCTTGGATACGCTTCCCGAGGCAACGGTACTCGGCGCCAATTCGAATGCCATCACCGGTGGGATCGCGCTTTGGCATCAGGAGCGTCGCCAGGAATCTGTTTTCCCATCGGTTGAGCAGCCCCATAGAAATCAACCAGGCCCCGGTCAGAGCTCGAGCAGAGACAAGAAAGGCAGGAAGTCGCGAAGAAGTAAGTCATCTGCTCGGGAACGATGAGAGAGTGAGTTCCACGCATCCAATGCAGCAGATTCAGCCCGGGCCATAGCGCTGAAGCCTTTCGGAGGACCACCCTATGTTCCATCTCATCGCAGTTGCTGTTATTGGTCTGATCGTCGGTGCGTTGGCGAAACTGATCATGCCGGGCAAAGATCCCGGCGGCATATTCATCACCATGCTGCTTGGCATCGCCGGCGCTTTTCTTGGCACCTTTCTCGGTCGAGCCATCGGCCACTACGGGCCAGATCAATCCGCCGGCTTCATCATGTCACTGATTGGCGCCTTAATTCTGCTCGCGATCTACCACTTCATCCGGCGTCGATCCGTTGTCTAGAGGAATCTGGATGGTACGGTAGCACCATGTAGCCGCCCGCGACGCGCATCAGGCCGTGCGGAGTGCGGCAACCGCTCCGCACGCCCGCACAGCCGCTGCAAACTCCGGCCCAGGAACCGGTCTCGAAATAAAGTATCCCTGCGCTTCGTCACATCGCTTCCGCACCAGGAACCGGAATTGCTCCTCCGTCTCCACCCCCTCGGCGACGACCCGGATGTTCAGCCCGTGCGACATGGCAATGATCGATCGGACCACTGCGGCCGCGTTTGGATCAATGGCTGCCTGCCGAACAAACTGCTGATCGATCTTCAACCTGTCCACCTGGTAGTCGAGCAGGTATTTAAAGTTGCAAAAACCCGTTCCGAAATCGTCAATCGCAATGCGTACACCGAGCTCCCGCAGATGTTGCAGCTTTCCGAGCGTCGCCGCCGAGTTCACCATCAAGGTGTTCTCGGTAATCTCCACCTCAAGCCGTTGCGCCGGCAGACCACTCTCCAAAAGAGCGCGCTCCACCGTGTCGGTCAGATCCTTCTGCTGAAATTGCCGCGGTGATAGGTTCACCGAGAGCGTCAGATCCAGGCCGAGTTCGTCGCACAGCTGCTTGCCTTCCATGCACGCCTGCCGAACCGCCCATTCGCCGAGCGGCAGAATCAACCCGGTCTCCTCCGCCAGGCCAATAAAATGCGCCGGCATCAGCAAACCAAGCTCGGGATGCTGCCAGCGCAGCAATGCCTCCATCCCAATCACAGCGCCTGTGCTCAGCGAGACGTGCGGCTGGTAGTGCAACACCAGCTCGTTGCGTTCAATCGCGTGCCGCAGCGCGCGCTCCATTGCGAGTCGGTCTTCACTGTTCTTCAGCATCTCCGACCGGAACAGCTGAAATTGATTCCGGCCACTCTCCTTGGCGGAGTACATCGCCGCATCCGCCCATTTCAGCAGGTGCTGTACATCGGTACCAATATCCGGAAACACACACACGCCGATGCTCGCCGTTACCTGCAGCTGATGCTGATCGATTTCCATCTCCGGCGCCAGCCGTTTTATCACGTTGTGAGCGCAATGCTCCACATCCTCCAGGTTGGTAAGGTCCTCCAGCATCAAGACAAACTCGTCGCCGCCCAAGCGGGCGACTGTATCTGTGCTCCGAACCGCCTGCCGCAGCCGTGTTGCCGTCTCCAGCAGCACCTGGTCCCCCGCCCAGTGTCCCAGCGAATCATTAATCCGTTTGAAATGGTCCAGATCGAGCACAAACAGCGCGACCTTTGTCCCGTATCGCCGAGCGCGCTCCACTGCCTGCCGTATTCGGTCCTGCAACACGGCACGTCCAACCAGGCCCGTCAGCTGGTCATGCGTCGCCAGATGCGTCACATACTCCATCATGGCGCGATGCTCTGTCACATCGAACGCGATACCGACAAATCCAGTGACATCGCCGGTCTCTCGGCGCAACGCGCGTACCGCCAAATGAATTGGCACCCGGCTTCCACCCGCCCGCAGCAACGTCCACTCCTGCTCGTCCAGACCGCCCTGCATCGCCTTCGCCGTCAACACATCAAAGCCCTCGAGTGACGGATCCGTCCGCAGCTTCTGCTCGCGTGCTCGCAGCGCCAGCTCCTTTCGGTCATGCAGCAGCGTCAGCGGTGCCTTTCCTACCAGGTCTGTTCGGCTGTATCCGCACAGCTCCTCAGCGGCCCGGTTCATCGCCGTAATCATTCCATCCGCGTCCGTCGCAAAGATGCTGAACGGCGCGCTTTCGAAGATCGACTCGGTAAACTCGCCAAGCTCCTTGTAGCGCTGCTCTGAGGCTTTCATCTCGCTGATATCGCCGAGCGTCATGGCGATGCCGGTACCAAGCCGCACCACCTGGTATCGCAGCCACGACGCGCGAACTCGAGGGTCGCGCACCTGCGCCTCGCCTAGCAGCGGCTCCCCTGTGTCAACCACGCGGCAGAGAAGATCAAAGAAACCGGTAGCCCGGATCTGCGGCATAACCTCCAGCAGCGTTCGCCCTGTCAGCCCTCCCGCGAAATCATCCAGCAGAGCAGCAGCATGTCGATTCGAAAAGGTGATACACAGATCGGTGATCGCGCCGCCCTCATCGCGTTCTGCGTCCAGCAGCAAAAAAGCATCCAGGCTCGCCTCCGCCGAAGCGAGAATCTGCAAGCGTTCCTGCGCTGGATGATCGACCCCATGCTTTCGCCGCTGGCTGCCCTGCCACGGAAACAGCAGCAGGGAACTGGTCGCGGCCAGGCCCGCCATCCCGCCACCACGCAGCAGGCCATGCCCCCAAACGTGGAAGACGACAGCACTCATCACGCACGCAAAGAGTGCGCCTTGCCCAACATGCATCAGCCATGGCAGATCCGCAAAGCGGCGAGTCACGCAGCACCTCAGTTCAACATACCGGGAAGAGAATGATCTCACCCCGGCACCATTACACCGGGTACATTCTCCCTCATAAACTCACGCTAGCACCAGAAGCATGTGAAAGGAAGAACCTTCCCCTGCTTCGGCACTGGCAAGCCATAGACAGGATTGGCCGTCATCTGCCATCTCGCCATCCCCTGATTGGGGGATCAGAGATGATCCGGCCGATCTTCCATCCATCCGTGCGTCTGCATCCAGTTCTCGACTAACACTGTCAACTCACTCAACTCCGGCACATGCTGTAGTCCCAGTCCCAGCCCTACCCCATGCGCCCCACGCTCGAAGATGTGCAACTCGGCCGGAATATTTAGCCGCTTCAGAGCGTCGTAGTACGCGGTCGCCGTCCGTGAGTTTACGGTCTCATCCGCAGAGGTCGAAAAGATAAAACTCGGAGAGGTTCCCATGGTCACATGCCGGTCGATCGAGATCATCTCCATTGTCTGCTCTGACGGATGGTCGCCGACCAGTGCCTCCAGGTTTGTCGGCCGCGGGATCGACGGATCGACGCTCAATCGCGCGTAAGACAAAATCGCAAAGTCCGGTCGGTCGCTCACCCGCTCCACGGGATCCTGCGACTTCGGATTGCCATTGTCATGCACCGTCGCCAACCATCCCGCCAGGTGCCCACCCGCCGAGAAGCCCCACACGCCCACTTTGTTCGGCGCAACGCCCAGCTCCGCCGCATGGCTTCGCACATACCGTACAGCCCGCGCCCCATCCAGCATCGGTGTTGGGAAGTGATACTTCGGCCCTAGCCGGTACTGCAGAACAAAGGCATCCACGCCCCTTTGGCTCAGCCACCGCGCCACCGTCGCGCCCTCTTTCTCCATCATCAGCGTCCGGTACGCTCCGCCCGGCAACACGATCACACCCGTCCGCGGACTTTGCATCGCAGCCCGCTCCGTCGCCGCTACTTTTGCTGGAAACACAAACAACCGGGGCTCGTCGATGTCCGCCTTCCCCAGTGCCCCTGGCGCTCCTTCCGGCCACAGAATCGCCACCCGCTCATGGCCGGGCGGCAGCTTCGGCTGGTGAGGTGTCAACGCCAGGGGATCGGAGGTCTGCGCCCACGCACCAACCGACAGCAGAGCCACCATGGCAATCCAAACAGGGCGAAGAGTCATCGTCGTCAGCATACGACAGTGCTCCCAGAGCCAGTATGTCGCCTCGCCCATCCGCAAGACATCAGTCCCTCCGCATCATGCAAACTCGGGAGCACGGCCAGAGATTTGTCACCTTTCTTCCATTACAGCATCCTTAACTCCGTCACACTTGAACCCGCCTGCCCTACGCCGTTGAAAGGAAGCGCATACCGTATGAAATCCACGTCCATTGACTCCACGCTCCCTCGCGTTACCTCCCTTCGCGTCACACTCCCTCGTTTCACACCCCGCCGATCCACCCTCCTCGGCGCCGTCGCCGCCCTCTCCTTTGCCATCCCCGCCCTCAGCCTCGTCGCGCAGAGTGCCCCACCTCCGGTTCCCGCCGTGGCAAAGCATATATACCCGGAGATCTCCAAGGGGCAGACCGACGTTGACGCCGCCCTTAGGCAAGCAGCAAAAGAGCACAAGCGTGTGCTCCTTATCTTTGGTGGCGACTGGTGCGGCGATTGCCAGGTCCTGGACATCAACCTGCACGATCCCGCAAACGCCTATCTGCTCGCAAAGAAGTTTGTCGTCGTCCACGTTAATGTCGGTCACATGGACGAAAACGTCGATCTCGCCGCGAAGTTTGGCGTTCCGCTCAACAAGGGTGTTCCCGCCGTGTCCGTTGCCGACCCCGGAGGCAAGGTCGTCCACGCGCAAGCTACGGGCGAGTTTTCGAGGATGCGCCACATGGATCCCCGCTCCGTCAATGAGTTCCTCAACCAGTGGAAAGCCTGATCCGCTCTTGTAGTCCCGGATCCGCTCTTCTGATCGCAGATCTGCCGCCGCCGCCCACACCGGGCGGCGTCGCTGTCCTGCATTCCTCCCTGATCCCCGCGATCGCGATACCCTGTCAGCCATGCATCCCCTGCTGCGCCATCCCGCTCTCTTCAAACGAGCGCTGGCGCACGCGCTCGAGGACGACGCCCTCAATATCGCGCAGTCCGCCGCCTACTCCGCCATTGTCGCTCTCTTTCCTGCGCTGATCGTCTTCGCCGCCCTCGTTCCCCTGCTGCCAGATACCGCCCCTATCCGCTACGAACTCGCCGATGTCGTGCAGCGCATTCTCCCCGCGGACGTCACGCCATTGCTCGAAAGCTACTTCTCCTCTTCGAAAGAAGGTGTTACCTCCACACGCGCCCTTATCCTTAGCATCCTCGTCTCCATCTCCGGCGCCTCCGGCGTTATCGCCACCTTTATGGAAGGCCTTCGCCGCGCCTATCGCCTGCCTCCCGATTGCTGGAGCTTCTGGAGCCGCCGCGCCCGTGCCCTCCTTCTCGTTCCACTCTCCCTTATCCCCCTCGCCGCCTCCAGCCTGCTTGTGCTCTTCGGCCATTTCCTCGCCACCTGGCTTGCCGGCCACGGCACACCTCAGCAGAGTGGCCCCATCTACGTCTTCGTCATCACCGTCCGCTGGCTGGTCGCTCTCGCTGGCTCCGTCGGTCTCATCGCCCTCCTTTACAAGCTTGGAACGCCGCTCCGTCTCTCCTGGCGATCCACCCTGCCCGGCGCTCTTCTCGCGACTGCCCTTTGGTTCGCCTCTACCCTCGTCTTCGGCTGGTACGTCACCCGCTTCGCCAACTACTCCCGCGTCTACGGCTCGCTCGGTGCCGGCATCGCCCTTCTCTTCTGGCTCTATATCACCTCGCTAAGCGTGCTTTGTGGCGGGGAGTTCAACGGCCAGCTCCGATCAGCCCGCATCGCCGCCGCCGATCCCTTGCCGCTCCCGCCCTCGGCACCACTCGCCTGATTCCATCTACCCGGCCAAACTGCCGGTGCTTTGCGTAGAATGACCTTCGGCGCTTCGCTCACACACGAACGCAACCTCGCGCACCTCGCACCAAAGATCGGCTCCCACGCTCATGACGCCATTGACTGCACCTCCTGAAGACGCCTCGGTGAAACCCGCCGCCACAACCTCTCAGCCCGTGCTTCCCTCCCGTGACCGCGTCCGCCGCGCCAAGATCGTCGCCACCCTCGGCCCCGCGTCGAGCTCGCCCGAGATCTTCCGCCAGCTCGTCCGCGCCGGCCTCGACGTCGCCCGTCTCAACTTCTCGCACGGCTCGCACGAGCAGAAAGCCGATCTCATCCGTATGGTTCGCTCCGTCTCGGCGGAGTTCGGCAAGCCCATCTGCATCCTCGCCGATCTCCAGGGCCCTAAGATCCGTACCGGCCGCCTCAAGGACGGCATCTCCGTCCAGCTCGTCGCCGGCCGTCATATCACCATTACCCCGCACGACATCGAGGGCACCGCCGACCGCGTCGGCACTGTCTTCACCACACTTGCCGAAAACCTCGAACCCGGCTCTCGCCTGCTTCTTTCAGACGGCCTCATCGAACTCCGCGTCGTCAAGGTTCAGGGTGAAGACGTCGTCTGCGAGATCATCAACGGCGGTCTGCTCGGCGAAAAGAAGGGCATCAATCTTCCGGGCATCGCCGTAAACGTTCCCTCACTCACCGAAAAAGACGAGATCGACCTCGAGTTCGCCGTCGCCCAGGGCTGCGACACCATTGCCGTCTCGTTTGTCCGCACCGCTGACGACGTCCGCCACGTCAAGACGCGTCTCGCCGCCCTCAACTCCGATGCCTGGATCATCGCCAAGCTCGAAAAACCTCAGGCCATCGAACATCTCGACTCCATCCTCGAGGTTGCCGATGGCATCATGGTCGCGCGTGGCGATCTCGGCGTAGAAGTCCCACCCGAAAAAGTTCCCGCTATCCAGAAGCACATCATCCGCCGCGCCGCCGATTTCCGCAAACCCGTCATCACCGCCACCCAGATGCTCGAGTCCATGGTCGAAAACCCCCGGCCTACCCGCGCCGAAGCCTCGGATGTCGCCAACGCCATCTACGACGGCTCTGACTCCGTCATGCTCTCCGCCGAGTCCGCCTCGGGCCGTTACCCCGTCGCCTCCGTCGCCATGATGGCCACCATCGTCTCCGAAACCGAGTCGCAGATCCGCATGGACCCGCCGCCCCGCGCCCAGCGCGCCCGTGGTACCCGGCTCTCGGTTGCCGAAACCATCTGCGAGTGTATGGCCCACTCCACCCAGGATCTCGACCTCGCCGCCATCGCCATCTTCACCGAATCCGGCGCCACCGCCCGTCTGCTCTCGAAGTACCGCCCCGAGCCGCCAATCTACGCGCTCAGTCCCTACCAGGCCGTCGTCAATCGTGCCATGCTGCTCTGGGGTACCTACCCCGTCCTTTGCGCGCGCCAGCACGATACCGATAAGCTCGTCAGCATGGCCGAAGACATCCTCGAACGCGAAGCCGGCGTCGCAAAACGGCAGGTCGTCGGCATCGTCGCCGGCACCAGCACCCGATCCGGCGCCACCAACTTCATGCGTCTCCACATGGTCGGCGACCTCGACGGAACTCCATCCGGCAGTTAGAGCAAAGTCCGCTGGTCAGGCAGCGACCTTCCTTCAGCTTTGTTGGCATCCCGGGGGGGTCTGCTGCTGTTCTTTCATTCTGCTCTTCCTGCTCACCAACGCGTCGTTCGCCGTGAGCCCAATCGCCCATCTTTGCGTTTCTTTGCCTCCCCCGCGCTTGCCCTCACCCGCGTGCAATCATCCAAGCCCCCGCAATCATCACCCCGCACCCAATCATGCGCACCGGCGACGCCGACTTCTGCGCAAATCCCACCAGCCCAAACTGATCCAGCACCACCGATGTCACCAGCGACGCCGTCAGCGTCAACCCGGTGAACACGCCCGATCCCATCTTCTGCGCCAGCATCAGTCCCGCCATGGTCGACGCAATGCTGATCAGGCCTCCTAGCCAGGCCCACGTCTTCACTGACGCGATTGCCTGCGCTCCCGGAACCGGCTGCCGAAGAAACATCTGCACCAGCAGCATGCCCAGCAGCCCCGTCGCATACACCCACACCCCCGCCCACAGCGGCTGCGAAAGCTGCTTGTTCAACTGTGCGTTGGTTCCAGACTGAAATGGGTTCACTGCGCCCGCCGCCAGCGCAATCAACACAAACAAGATCGTCATTGGACCCTCTCCCCAACTTTGGATGCGAGCCTGGATGCGGTTCGCGACCTGCTCCATCCAGGGCTACCGTCGCCCACTACAATCGATTCATGGGCCGCATCCACATCCTCTCCGACCAGGTCGCGAACCAGATCGCCGCCGGCGAGGTCGTCGAGCGTCCTGCCTCCGTCGTCAAGGAACTGCTTGAGAACTCCATTGACGCCGGCGCCACTCGCATCCGTATCGAGGTCGAAGCCGGCGGCCGCAAACTCATCCGCATCGCCGACAACGGCCATGGCATGGTCCGCGACGATGCTCTGCTCGCCTTCGAACGTCACGCCACCTCCAAGCTCCGCACCTCAGACGATCTGCTCTCGATCGCCACCCTCGGCTTCCGCGGCGAGGCCCTTCCCTCCATCGCCTCCGTCGCCCGCCTCACGCTAGAAACCCGCGCCGCCGCCGAAGACGGCAGCCCGGCAGAAGATGCCGGCACCCTGGTCGAGATTGCCGGCGGCAACATCCTCCGCGCCGATCCCGCCGGCGTTCCGGTCGGTACCACCATCACCATTCGCGACCTCTTCTTCAATACCCCTGCCCGCCGCAAGTTCCTCAAATCCGAACAGACCGAGCTCGCCCACATCGCCGCCCTCGTCACCCATTACGCCCTCGCCCACCCCACGCGCCACTTCGAGCTCCACACCAGCACCCAGGCCCTGCTCATCGCACCCGCGGTCTCGAGCTCCGCCGACCGCCTCTTCCAGATCTTCGGCCGCGAAACCTCCGTCCTCATGCTCCCGCTCGCCGCCGAGATGGACTTCCGCCGCGCCGGCCTGCCCGAGCCCCCACCCTGGAAGCGCGACGAGGACTACGAAGCTCCCGACCCCGGCTTCCTTCGCATCTCCGGCTTCGTCTCCAAACCCGAGCTCCAGAAACTCAACCGCAACTCCATCTACGTCTTCGTCAATCGCCGTCTCATCCGCGACCGCCTCGTCCTCCACGCCCTCACCGAGGCCTATCGCAACATCCTTCCTCCCACCAGCTTTCCCGTTGTCCTTCTCTTCCTCGAAATGCCGCCCGAAGAGGTTGACGTCAATGTCCATCCCGCCAAGACCGAGGTCCGCTTTCGCCAGCCTGCCTTTGTCCACGACTTCCTCCGCAACACCATCCGCGCCGCTCTCATACAAGCCCGTCCCGCTGCGAGCTTCGCCTCCGCCCTCTCCGGCGGTCCGCACGATCTCAACTCGTCTCTCATGATCGACGTCAGCCCACTTCCGGGCGAGCCCAGCCCCAATCGCGCCGCCAGCCGTCCCCTCGGCCCAGCCTCCGAAACCCTCCATCGCGGAGACCCCGGCCTCTACGCCCCCGGAGCCGCCCCTCTCTCCGGCATCCCCGACCCTTTTCATCAGCCCGGCCGTGCCCCCGCCGCCTTCAACACCCGCGAGTCCGACCCCGATCCACTCGCCATCGACACCGCTTCCTTCTCGCTATCCGCGCCCTCCCTCCCACCCACCGCCGGCCGCCTCAGCTTCGACGACGCCCCCATCCCCGTCGGCTACCCCGACCCACACGCGCCTCTCTCCTACACCACGAGTCCCATCCCCGGCAGCCCACATTTAGCCGACACTCTCAACGCCCTCTCCACCCTCAAACCCCTCGGACAGCTGCGCGATTCCTTCATCCTTGCCACGAACGACGAAGGCCTCTGGATCATCGATCAGCACGTCGCCCACGAGCGCATCCTCTTCGAGAAGGTTCTCCGCGAACGCCGTACCGAAGGCACCCAGCGTCAGCGTCTGCTCATGCCGCTCCTGATTGATCTCCTCCCCGAGCAGATGATCCGCTTCGCCGATCTTGCCGACGAACTCGAGCGCAACGGCTTCGAGGCAGAGCCCTTCGGCGCCCGCACCCTCGCCATCAAAGCCGCCCCAACTGGCCTCGAGGGCAGGGAACTCGAACTCACCCTCGGAGACATCCTCTCCTCTCCCACACCCGACGACCAGGTCGAGAACGCCGGCACCCGCGCCCGTCGCATCGCCGCCTCCATCGCCTGCCACGCCGCCATCAAAATCAACACGCCTCTTGAATCCTCAAAACTCACCTGGCTGCTCGAAGCCCTTGCCCAAACCGAACATCCCACCAGCTGCCCCCATGGCCGGCCCATCGCCCTCCGCTACTCCCACCGCGACATCGCCCGCGCCTTCCAACGTACCTGAGACCACGGCAGCAACTCCTCGTTCCACACCGCGTTTAGTTTGAGAGCAGATTCTTAATGCTTAAGAGTTACGGACACATGCCGGCATGAACGCGAAATGGAGAGACCCCGCATTCACTTCGGTGCATACATGCTCACGAACCAGCTCTAGGTAGGCCAGGGCTTCGGCTTGCCATCCGGAGCCCGGAACCGAAAGGAGCTTTAGCCCCAGGGGTGTGCCTTCTCTCCGCGGCACCCGATCTTTGGCGACGCGTCTTCATACTGGCGGCTCCTGTATGGTTAATAGAGCGTTCAGGAGACGCCGTTATCAGGCGGCGCTTCGTTAGCTCCAGCGTGCGACGTGCACCACGCAGCATCCAGGTCAGAATCGCCCCAATCAGAAGCACAGCCGAACCGGCGCTTCCACGGCAATCCGCGGCAACGCACCATTCAGATCGACTTTCGCCCCCAGTGGGCATCGTGAAAGGCACCACACCTTGAGCACCCAGCAGATTCCCTCAGTCGCGCAGATCGCCGCCGCTCGCTCCGCCCTTTGGCACCAGAACACCCCCGAGCCAGCCAGCAGCCCCGAGCCAGCCAGCAGCCCTGCAGGTTCTGAGACCGGCGCTGACCCTGGTTCCTCGACGGAGTCATCGATCGAAAGCGCCACGGCAGCCGAGGCAGCACAGCCCGGCGAAGATCTCCTCGTGGAACAGGAGACTCCGTCCACCGACGCAATCACAGACCCGGAACATCCCGGAATCGACATCTCCGATCCTGAGGAGGACGAGTCCGGGACCGCTCCAGGTCAGACCTCCCCTCCCCGTCCCGCGGTCTCCGTCGCCATCATGACTCAGGCCGGCGCCCGCGATTTCCTGAACCATGCCGGCCTCCTTCTCTTCGCCGCCCGCCCACAGTTTTCGGGTGTTCCCGCCCCCACCTTTGTCGAAGCGACCCTCGGCGTTCCCAACGCCAACCCCTCGCTCGCCGCCTCCGCGACCGCCCGCACCCTGCTCGCGCGCCTCGTCGCCGATGGCTCCGCCGTCCCGCTCAACCTGCTCGGCCTCCCCTCCACCACCGGAGAAGCGCCCGACTTCATCGCCTCCGCGGCCGCCTTCCCATATATCTTCACCCTCCGCGGCGACAAGGCGTGGAAGCAGCCTCCCGCCACCTCTGGCACCATCAAGGTCTCGCCCCTTGCCGCCAACACCTACACTCTGCTCATTGAGAACGGCCCCAAAAGCGCCTATGCGCTCACCGGAGATCTCGGTAAAGAGGTCACCGAAGCTGCCGTCCTCCGCGCGCTCTCCGAGCTCTGGCAGCAACTGCGCGTCCTTCCCGTCCCGCAGCCCGGCGGCAAACCCACCATCTGGGAGCCGATTACTACTCGCTTCACCAAGGCCATCAAGACCGGTGCCAACGCCGGCCAGCCCACTGCGCTTTCCACCCTCATCTCCATGTACCTCGGCCAAGCCGTTCTCGCGACCGAAGATGAGATCGAGACCTTCCTCTCGCCGCTCGCCCCACGCTCTCGGCTCCGCGATGTCCTCCACGCCTTGTCGGGTGCCCGACAGCTCGAAACCATCACCATCGAAGGCAAGCACCACCTCCACATCGCCGGCGATCTGCCCATCTTTGCCTCCTCAAAACCCGCCGCGGAAACTGACAACGTCCCCGTCCTCTCCGAAGATGGCTCCCGCATCAAGAAGTTCGTTCCCAAGCCCCGCAAGCTTGGCACCGGCTCGGCCGATCGCCCCAAGCCCTTCCGCTCCCCGTCCGACCGCAGCCGGCCAAACTCCCGTCCAGACAGCCGCCCCGATCGCCGACCCTCCGGAGATCGCTTCGCCGCCGGCGCGACCCGCCCTGCCTTCAACAAGCCATGGGACGAGGAGAAGCAGGCCCGCGCCGATCGCGCCGCCGCACCCTCCTCCTCCGAAACTCCCGAGTTCCAGGACATCGACCTCGACGCCGGCACCCCCGCTCCCGCTCCCGCCCCGCCTCGCCGCGCCCCAGCCGCGGGCCGCCCCGCTTTTGGAAGCAAGCCAGCCTTCGGTCGCAAACCAGCCTTTGGCAAGCGCCCCAGCTTCGGCGATCGTCCCCGTCCCGCCAGTGATCGCCCGGCCTTCAACCGTGACCGCCCGTCCAGTGATCGCCCAGCCTTCAACCGCGAGCGCCCGTCCAGTGATCGCCCAGCCTTCAACCGCGAGCGACCCAGCTTCGATCGTGCTCCCCGCGAGGGTGGCAGCGACCGCTTCCAGCCCCGCGACGCCCGCCGCGACTTCAACCCCCATGCTGCCAGTGGCGACTCCCGACCTCCGCGCAAACCCTTCGGCAAGCCCAGCTTCGGTGGCAAGCCGTCCTTTGGCGGCAAGCCCAGCTTCCCACGCAAGCCTTTCGATCCCGAGCGCTCCGCCGGCGATCGGGAACGCCGTCCCTTCCGCCGCGACGACGCCGCTGCCGATAGCCGCCCACCGCGCCGCACCTTCGATTCCGGTTCCCGCGGTGGTGCCCCCGACAGCCGGCCGCCCTTTGCCGGTAAGCCGCGTGATCGTGACGCCGCCGGCAGCAGCCGGCCGCCGTTCCGCAAATTCGACGCTCCCCGATCCCCACGACCACCGCGCGAGGGTGACGACAGCCGCGCCCCGCGCCGCAGCTTCGACGGCGATCGCCCGTCTCCCGGCCGAGGTGGCTTCGGCGCCAAGCCCTTCCCGCGTCGCGAAAGTTCTGGCTCTGCACCTCGCCGTGAAGGTTTCACACCTCGCGAGGGCCGCAGCTTTCCGCCTCGCCGCGAAGGCAGCTTTCCACCTCGCGAAGGCGGTAGCTTTCCACCTCGCCGCGAGGGTGGCTTCGCCGGCAAACGCGATGGCGGTGGTTTCGCTGCCAAGAAGCCCTTCAGCCCCGGTGCCGGCAAACCCTTCAAGAAGCCGCTCTCCCGGTCCGCTCCGGACGCCCCCGGCGCCAACACCTTCGACAAGTTCAAAGGCAATGCCAAGCCCTGGGGGAAGCGCCCGCCCGCGCGCAAGTACAAGCCTAGGGAAGATGAGGCATAATGCCGTCCGTGCTTCCTTCCTCTAACCTCCCGGCGCCTCGCACCCAGCCCGTCATCGCCATCGATGGTCCAGCCGGTGCCGGCAAATCAACCCTCGCCGCGCACCTCGCTCGTCGTTTCGGTCTGCTCAATCTCGAGACTGGTGCCATGTACCGCGCTCTCGCCCTCAAAGCCATCGAAAACGATCTCGACTTCGACGACGAAGCCCCGCTCCTCGCCCTCACCTCTCACACCACCCTCCATCTCGAGCCCACCCGTGAGGGCAATCGCGTCCTTCTCGATCGCTCTGATGTGACCCGCCGCGTTCGCGAGCCCGATGTCACCGCCGGTGCCTCCCGCATCTCTGTCCACCCCCGCATCCGTGCCTGGATGGTCGCGCAGCAACGCGTCCTCGGCGCCGCCGGCGGCGTCGTTATGGAAGGCCGTGATATCGGCACCGCCGTCTTCCCCGATGCCGAAGTCAAGATCTTCCTTGATGCCGATCCCGGCGTCCGCGGCAATCGGCGATTTCAACAGCTTCCCCCCGGTCTCCCGGCCGCCCCATCCTCCGAAGCCATCCTCCAGGAGCTCAAGGAACGCGACGCCCGCGACCGATCTCGTGCCGATTCCCCACTCAAACCCGCACCCGATGCCGTCCTGATTAACTCCACCCACCTCTCTCTCGAACAGGTTCTCGCGCAGGCAGAAGCCATCGTTCAGGCGCATCTGCCCTCCTCCGTCCCGCTCGCCTGATACCCGTGGCCGAAGTTGCACATAGACCTGTGCATCTGTTAGCAAATCAGGAACTTTTCCACCGAAATAATTTCCTGTGTGTGCTAACCTCGGCACATCGTAAGAAACAGATTGGTTTCTGCAAGCGTGGCGTGTTGGAAGCCCGATTTGTATCAAGCGGCAAATTCAAAGGTTTAAGGAATCTCTCAACATGGAACAGGGAACGGTGAAGTGGTTCAACGATGCGAAGGGCTTTGGCTTCATCAGCCGCCAGAACGGTGAGGACGTGTTCGTTCACTACTCGGCCATCAACTCCAATGGTTTCAAAAGCCTTCAGGAAGGCCAGGCCGTCCAGTTCAACGTAGTCAAGGGACCCAAGGGCTGGCAGGCATCTGACGTTCAGCCTCTCTAGTTCGCTGCGCTGATACCGAAGTTCAACCCCATACTGAACCCAGGATTCGTAAAGGGGAGTGGCTCAAGCCGCTCCCCTTTGCCATTTAGCGTCCGCTTTTATGCCTAAGTCTGGCCTGCAACTCGTCTCCAGGTTCGACTCCGTCGACTCCGCTCTGCTCGCAGAGTTGCAAGCCGACGCTCGCCTTCCCTTTGCCGAACTCGGCCGCCGCGTCTCCCTTTCCACCCCGGCCGTCATCGAGCGTGTTCGCAAACTCGAAGACATCGGCGCCATCCGCGGCTACCACGCTCAGATCGACCCCGCCGCCGTCGGCCTTCCTCTCCGCGCCTTCATCAAAGTCACCATCGCCGGCGACAAGCTCGAGCGCTTCGCCGCCGTCGCTCGCCGCGTTCCCGAAGTCCGCGAGTGCCATCGCGTCACCGGCGCCGAAAGCTTTATCGTCCAGATCGCCGTCCGCGACGTCGCCCACCTCGAGCAGGTCATCGATTCGCTCGCCCCCTACGTCGCCACGCAAACCTCCATCGTCCTTGCCTCCATCATCGATTGGAATCCGGTCATTCCCTCCGCTCCCTGAAACCGCGCCCACCGAAGCAGCGTTCGTTGCCGTCAAGCTATCCTCTTGTCCGCATAGTGGGAAGATCTGGCAGTTTCTCTGGGGCTGTAGACACCGTCAGGAAAGCTCCTCGCAACACACCGCAATCCTTCACGTCTTCCTTTCAGCAAGTGACGCCCGCCTCCTCAGAAAGAGTGGCAAGAGACGTATTTGGCAGAGCAATCTAAGGCCGGAAGCACCGTAAGCAGCACATCCACCATTCCCGTTCCTCTGCCAAACTCTTACCATAGGTTGTGCTCGTCGCCGCCCCCATCCTCGATCCCGCCATCGCCACCCGCCTCGAAGCCCTGACCCACGTCGTCGGCAACACACC
>JAABUQ010002810.1_pt1 | contig 33440 bp, 36 predicted proteins | sample 5560001 | NCBI WGS metagenome assembly JAABUQ01 (sample SAMN10711888, study PRJNA513371) | rock metagenome | isolation source: Antarctica rocks | place: Antarctica: Victoria Land, Finger Mt nord | collected 2015-12-18
TGAATGTGCACATATAGTGGCGGAGTTAATGAAACTCAATCGCAATAAGCGGAAGTATTATCAAAAGGGGCAGAGAGCTATGGAGCTTATCCTGTCTGGATTATAGCTTCTTTGTCGCCCCGACAGGCAAATCTGCTTCCTAGTAACTGTGCTAAATATTCAAATACATAGCTAGTGATTGAAGCGTGTGGTGGTCCCTGTGGACTCATTTCAATTATCTGTCCTTCAATAAGTTCGACTCGCTCGTCCATACTGAGAATGCCAGATTCTATCATCTGGTGATATTCATCAACCGTCCAATGTCGTGTTTTTTGCAGCATATTTTTAACTAGGTTTCTATGCGGCTCAGGCGATCGCTGCTACCGTTGCTATTTGTCATCACACGTTGCTTCTAAAAACTTCCACCACGGCACCTGCGTCCTTCTATACGGCATCACGACTTTCGTAATCCCATCTGTGGTGAGAAAGTAGTCGTAAATTGTGCCAGCGGTCTTAGCGGCTTCTATAGTACTCAACTGCTCAATCGATGGTGGCTCAATTTCAGCAGGTATGGCAGTCTGCTCTTTCTTTGTTTCCATTCAACTAATTATCCCAGGAGTGGGGATCCTGCTTTCTGGGCTTCCTGCATAGCATTGATATATGTTTCCATTCAACTAATTACCCCAGCGAGTGGGGACTGACTTACTGATAGCCTTAACTGGCTTGCTAGGACGTTTCCATTCAACTAATTACCCCAGCGAGTGGGGACCCTTTCTATTGAAGCCCTTGTTTGGCCTGATGTCCAGAGGGAGTTGGCGAGGTTCACTGATTTTGTAGCTACATTCCATTAAACATGCCTACTCAAAATGGCTGAAAGCATTGTCTCATAATGCATCGAGGCTCCCGATGAACCAATAAGTATTTCAGCCATTTTGCACAAGCCTCGCAAATCACTAAATAATTACTAATCTTGGTAGCTCTTCACGGATGGTCCTACACCCCAAATTTCCATCCTGGCTCAACGTGTGTCGCGATAGTGGATAAAACCGCACACTATCTTCCTCTAGTTTGACCTAGTTTCACGCAATATTGTTTTAGAGAAGTTCGGTTCCGCGATTTCTGGCCAGTTCTCAAAATTGCGCCTGACCCAATCCATACCAACTTCGTTATTTAGCTTAATTTTCTGGGGTGTATTCGGATAAATTTTATGCAAAATATCAGTATCTTGCTCGACCACAACTTTGGCAAAGTTGAGAATTTTCTGCCCTAGAGCCTTAAATACAGGATTTTTAGGTATCCCGTACATCAGCACATAAGTTCGTGTCTGAGTTCTGGACTCCGGCACAAACAAGTGGATTTGGGCAACTTTGCCCAACCCGGTTTCCCCGTGAAATATCACTAAGGACGGGAAGTAGTTTTCTAGGTGAGCTTTAAGGACTTTTGGTAGTAGTAATAAATCTGGGTTCCTGAGTTTTTCACCTAAGCTAGTTGGTGCTGTTGGCATACTGTAAAACGCATGAGACTGATGACCGCGATCGCTAAAACTCTCAAAATGCACTTCCTCAATCCTAAATAAGGGTCGATGGGTTCCATTTTGGTGATTGTAGTCATGCATGTTTAACAGCATAGTGAGCAAGTCGGTTTCCACGCTTGTGTCAGCCGTATGACCAATAAACTCATATTGTGATGCAATGTCGTTTAGGACATTAGGAATTGGCACTTTTGGCTCATACCCACCATAAGACCAAATAAAATTACCTTGAATAATCAGTTCTAGCGGCTCTAACTGTGGAAGAGTTTTCTTCTTAGAGCCCGGTAAAATAGTGCAACCTTCACTATCAAACTCAAGTGCATGGAAAGGGCAGACGACTAAACTAGTTTTATCTTCACGCTCATGACACCACCCTTCAGACAACATAGCTCCCATATGCGGACAGGCATTGGATAAAGCATTCACTTTACCAGTTCGATCTTGCCAAAAGACATAGTCTCTGCCGTAAAGGGATACTTTTTTTGGCTTGTTGACTTCCAACATAGACTTGTGTGCCAATAGCCAAGGTGCACCAGCAAGCATATACATAAGTATTTCAATCCTTATTTACTTTAACCATGCCTATACCTCTGTCAAGGGTGCTAGCAATTCCTCCAACCAACGTTGATCGCCTTCTGGCAGTATAGGTTTTGGGGGAGGTTCGAGATAATCAATACATAGGTCATATACCGCTTCATCATAAATTTCGCATAGCGCCGATGAAAGATTTAGCGGGACATCAGGAGCAGGTATTTTGAGCGGCACGGGAATAATAGGCAATGAGTCTTGCAGGCGATTCATGCCGTTTATGGGAGTGTTCTATTCCCATTCAATAGTGCCAGGGGGTTTTGAAGTAATATCATAAACCACTCGATTTACGCCCCGCACTTCGTTGACAATACGGTTAGAGATAGTTTCCAATAAGTCGTAAGGAACGCGAGCCCAATCAGCAGTCATGCCATCTTCGCTCTTAACCAAACGTAAGACGATTGGATAAGCATAGGTGCGCTGATCTCCCATGACACCCACACTACGGACGGGTAGCAATACGGCAAAGGCTTGCCAGAAATCATGATATATACCACGTCGATTAATTTCTTGGCGAACAATGTAATCGGCATCACGCAAAATCTCTAATCGCTCTGCCGTGACTTCGCCAAGGATGCGAATCGCCAATCCGGGACCAGGGAAGGGCTGCCGTTGGACAATTTCTTCTGGTAAGCCGATTGAGCGACCGACTTTGCGGACTTCATCTTTGAAGAGTTTACGCAAGGGTTCTACCAGTTTGAACCGTAAGTCTTTCGGCAAGCCACCAACATTGTGATGGCTCTTAATTTTCACTGCCACCCGTTCGCCAGATTTGGGGTCAACGTTGGTGTCAGCTGATTCGATCACGTCTGGATAGAGAGTTCCCTGAGCTAGGTAATCAAAAGGACCGAGGTGTTTGGATGCTTCTTCAAACACGCGGATAAACTCGTGTCCAATGCGGCGGCGCTTTTCTTCCGGGTCAGTGATGCCATTGACCAGAGTCAGGAAGCGATCGCGGGCATTCACATACTCTACCGGAATGTGGAACTGTTCTTGGAACAACTTCACCAACCTTTCCGGCTCTAATTTTCGCATGAAGCCCTGATCGATAAACACACAAGTCAAGTTTAAGCCGATTGCCCTATGGAGTAAGAAGGCAAGCGTGGAAGAATCTACCCCGCCGGAAAGCGCCAATAGTACTCGCTTGTCGCCCACTCTGGCCCGAATTTCCCGGATCGATTCTTCGACAAAAGCATCTGTTGTCCAAGTAGGTTCACAGCTGCAGATGTGGTAAACGAAGTTGCGAATCAGGGCAAGACCGCCCATGGAATGCACTACCTCTGGATGAAACTGGACACCGTAAAGTTTTTTCTCGTGATCAGCGATCACGGCACAGGGGGTGTTTTCCGTATGTGCCAGCACTTCAAACCCACTTGGCAACGTCGTACACGAGTCACCGTGGCTCATCCACATTGTCGTGCCATCTTCCACGTTAGTCAGTAAGTCAGTGGGGTCATCAATCACTAATGATGCTTTCCCATACTCCCCACGCTCAGCCCTTACCACTTCCCCACCTAGCTGTTTTACCATCAGCTGCATGCCATAGCACACACCTAGAATAGGAATGCCCAACTGCCAAATCTGGGGATCGCAGTGTGGAGCACCATTGTCGTACACGGAACTGGGGCCACCGGAGAGGATGATTCCCTTGGGATTAAGCCGCTGTAACTGGGAAGCTGTGGTGCGATAGGAAAGGACTTCGGAATAAACCTGCGTCTCACGAATCCGACGCGCGATCAGTTCAGAGTACTGAGAGCCGAAGTCAAGAATCACGATTATTTGGCGATTCAACTGCCCCAAAGATTCGATTTGAGGCGATGTTTCTGTCTGTAGAGTCACCTATTTATTCCTATATTCAAGTAGATGTGCTGGTAGATCGTTCTTTGGGTAGGACTTGAAAGAAAATAGCTATATTAAGATGTATACCTAAAAACTTAATTTATTGCTAAAAAATCTACTTTATTTCTATTAAGTTAACACAGGTTGCCAGTAAGGCAAAAGCTGTTTCGCTTTTGATGATTAAGGAGCAATGCCCCTAGGTCATGCGCTTTGGCACATCACGGTTAAATAGAATTGAACCAACTATAACGCGGCGATCGGTGTGCTTGAAGACGTAGTCTACTTAAGGGTTGAGAACTGCCTCCGGCAAGATCGGCTCTAACCTTTGATGAAGCTTCAGCATTAAGGCAATGAAAGTCCACCTGCTCTCCCGCACGCAAGTCTCCTCCATAGTCTGCCTTCTAGCCTCTCTTTAGTTATTTAGAGAAAATCTATACTGATTTTTTGTTTCAATAGATTGAGAAACATATCTTTCTGTTGATTCTTGCCCGGTCTCTCATTCCCAGCTTATCCTGCAAAAGTAAAGTTTTGAGCAGACTTGTTTAGCCTTCTGACTCCCGGCTCATAGCTGTTATACGGTAAGACGACTACTCCTCAACTTCCCCTTTGCCCAACTTAACGGTGGATCTTGCTCCAGTGGAAAGACTATCTCCTCCAGATTTAGAAACCATAGAACTCCTCCCGGCATCAGCAGCGGTACTGCCGACCGAAACTCCAGCCAAAATTTCCAAGCAAGCACTTCGGAGAAGCCTAAAAGCATCCACCCTGGATGGAGTCTTGGCCGTCATCTTTAACAGCGTTACTGGCGGCGTATTGCTCACTAAGTTTTTGCTTGAGGTGGGTGCCGGTCCTTTAGAAATTGGCTTGCTGTCGTCGATTCCCATGCTGTTGAATTTGCTGCAGCCACTGGGAGCCTATATTGCCGAGCGAACCACCAGTCGCCATAATTATTGTTTGCAAACCTTCGGTCCCTCACGCTTAATATGGCTGATTCTAGCGCTGGGTATTGCGTGGGTCAGCTGGTCTAATGCCAACCCACACCTGCTCGTAGGTTTGACACTGGGAATTGTGTTCGCAACCAATATCCTGGCAGTTTTAGGTAGTCCGTCCTGGGTCAGCTGGATGGCGGTACTGGTTCCTCACCGCTTGCGAGGGCGGTATTTTGGCCTTCGCAATAGTGCCGGCAGCTTGACTAATCTGCTTATTGTGCCGCTACTCGGATTTGCCGTGTCTGCTTGGCCGAGTGGGACAACTCAGGGTTATGGTGTGGTCTTATTTGCGGGGGTGTTGGCTGGGCTAGTGAGTCTGGGATTTCAGTTTTTCATGGTGGATGTGAACCCGCAAATTCCGCTTGCGACTATCCCCTCCAAGTTAAGGAAGACAGAAGGAACAGGGGAAACTCTAGTTCCCCCTGTCTTGTCAGAGGTCAGAGTATTTAAGGACACCAATTTCCTGAAGTTTCTGCTCTACTTTGGTTTTTGGACTTTTGCAGTCAACCTCAGTGCGCCATTTTTTAATCTCTACCTGTTGGACAATTTGGGTTTAGATTTGGGCTGGGTCACACTTTACACGAGTCTGACATCTGGGGCAAACTTAGTCATGCTGGTATTGTGGGGTAAGCTGGCTGACCGGGTGGGGAATCGTCCGCTGCTTTTATTAGTGGGCGTTCTAGTAGCAGTGACACCCTTGTTTTGGCTAGGTACTGGGACTGAGTCAGTTTCCCTATGGGTTTGGCTACCGCTTTTACACTTGCTCAGTGGTGGGACATGGGCGGCGGTTGACTTGTGTAATAGCAATATTCAGATGGAACTAGCACCGGGTGAGCATCCTTCTACCTACTTTGCGATCGCCGCAGCTGTTGCTGGGGTCAGCGGTGGTTTGGGAACAACGGCTGGTGGCTTTTTGGCTCAGCTAGAGCACCTTGGTGGCTTGCCTGGACTTTTTGCTATATCAGCTGGCGTGCGATTAATCGCTCTATTGCCCCTGGTATTTGTTCGAGAGCAACGCAGCCAGCCAGTGGTTCAAGTGCTCCGAAAGCTTCTGTCCTTCAAGTCTCGACCAGCGATAGAAGCACTAGGCATTGCAGATCAGGCACAATAATAGCGTATAGGACTCTACTCAAATTTAGTTGGGGTAGACGGCAGAAACTAAATGAATCAAGTAGATTACCTCCGGATCAGTTTAATCGACCGATGCAATTTTCGATGCCAATACTGTATGCCTGAAGGTGCAGAGCTAGACTATATCTTGCGGCAACAGCTATTGACCCATGAGGAACTGCTTACCCTAGTTCAAGAGGTTTTTATCCCTGTTGGATTTACCCGGTTTCGTTTAACCGGGGGTGAACCGCTGTTACGTCCAGGTGTGGTGGAATTAGTGCGATCAATTGCATCCCTTCCCCAGACTCAAGACCTTTCCATGACCACAAATGGGTTTTTGCTGGCCGGAATGGCGCAAGATCTCTACGAAGCTGGTTTACGACGTATTAACATTAGTCTGGATTCTCTCAACCCAGAAATCTTTGACCAGATTATCGGCAGTCGGGGTCGTTCTCAGTGGCAGCAAGTCTGGGAAGGTATTCAGGTTGCCCACCGGGTAGGATTTGACCCTCTGAAGCTGAATGTGGTTGTGATCCCAGGTGTCAATGACCATGAAGTGCTGAATTTAGCCGCTCTCACCATTGATCGGCAGTGGCACGTCCGGTTTATTGAGTTCATGCCAATTGGTAACGGGCAGCTATTTGCCGACCAGGGTTGGGTCGCATCAACCGAGTTGCGGCAGCGTATTCGCGAACGCTGGGGCTTGACGGCAGCCCAAGTTCGTGGCAATGGTCCAGCTGAAGTGTTCCAGATTCCTGGAGCCAAAGGTACTCTGGGCTTTATTAGTCAGATGTCGGAATGTTTTTGCGATCGCTGTAACCGAATGCGCCTCTCAGCCGATGGCTGTTTACGACCTTGTCTTTTGAATGAAATCGGTCAACTTGACCTAAAAACCGCTCTCCGGGCTGGTGCTGACCCAGCCCAATTACAAAAGCAGGTAGGTCAGCTACTAGGAATCAAACCAGAAATTAACTTCAAGCAACGGGAATCTGGGACAATCGGTGCCTATAGCCGCACTATGTCACAGATTGGCGGCTAATCGTTAGGCTTGTCGTGAGTAGTACTCAACCACCAGTAGTTCGTTGATTTGCAGCGCTACCCATTCGCGCTCAACCACGCTATTAACCTTACCGACCATCTTGTTTTTGTCAAACTCCAAGTGGGTGGGCAGGTTTGCCAATCCTGGATATTGCAGATTAGCTTCTACTAGCTTGCGTGATTGCTCTCGGTTTCTAACAGCGACAGTTTCGCCAGGTCGGCATTGATAGCTGGCAATGTTGACCACGCGCCCGTTAACCGTTACATGACCATGATTCACCAGTTGGCGGGCTGATGGGATGGTGGGAGCCATTCCCATGCGGAAGACAGTGTTATCGAGGCGCATTTCCAGCAGTTGCAGCAGCACTTGTCCGGTGGAGCCAGTAACTCGTCTGGCTCTACGCACATAGCGCAGTAGTTGCTTTTCAGTCAGACCATAGTTGAAGCGGAGTTTTTGCTTTTCTTCTAGACGAATAGCATACTCTGAGCGCTTCTTACGAGCCTGACCATGTTGACCAGGGGGATAGGCTCTTCTGGCGCTCTTACGAGTTAATCCTGGTAAGTCACCCAAACGCCGTACAATTCTTAGACGTGGTCCTCTATATCGGGACATGTAGCTTCCTCTTTCTAATCCTTCTTAAACTTCACCCAAATATACCAGTATAAGTCTAGAAGGTTCGGACTTTCAACAAATCCTCAAAAAGGAGTTTCATTGGCACTCTCTTGGCTCTACACCAGACAGGTAGCATATGCTTGAATAAGCTGGTATTAAAACTGTAATGTTAAGGTGGAGGAGTGGAGATATGGCTACGGCACAAGAAAAGGGCGGTCGCAATTCTGGTTTGATTTGCTTTGCAACTACCCCACTAGCTGTTGTTGGCTGGTTGGTAATTAACATTCCCAGTGCATACGCGTCCTACGATCTCAACTACTACCCCTACTCCTACCTAGGTCCAAGTGATTTTCGCGACTGCGCTGCCGGACTGCTGAAAGTTAAGCTCTCTGCCGATGAGGCTGCAGCGGCTTGTTCACAGGCGATTCGCCCCAGGGATTTATCTAGTTGCGTCGTTGATATCAAACGGCAAACAGACATCGCAGCGCTGGATGCTCTTAACACCTGTAGACAAGCGCGACGGCCTAATGAGGTATCTTCTTGTGTAATTGGTATCAGCAAAAACAGCCGAAGGAAAGCTGATCCAGCTGATCTAAACTACTGTGGTAGCACTTTGTTACCGATGCGATTTGCTGACTGTGTAGTGGGCTTGCGTCATGCAACCAAAGAATTGGAGCCCCTCCAGGCAATGAATTCTTGTAGCAATGCGACTGACCAACTCTTCGATTTGTCTCCCAATTTCGTGCCTCAGAATGGGACACAACCGATTCCGTATACAATACCGGGTGGGCTTCAGAATCAGACGCCGCCGAATCAATCGATTCCAACACCCACCAACTCTGGCAATCCGGGTAGCCAATAAGAGGCAGATACAATAGAAGGATTGTTACTGTTCGCTCTCAATGTGCCGTTTACTTGGCTACCTCGGCCCAACGATTTCTCTAGACCACTTGTTGTATAAACCAGAACGCTCGCTAATTGTTCAGAGTTATCAACCCCAGGAGATGACTTCTGGGGTTGTTAACGCAGATGGTTTTGGTGTTGGCTGGTACCACCCTGAACGGGATACCAACCCCTTCACTTACAAAAACACAATCCCGATCTGGAATGACATCAACCTCCCTAGCCTTGGTCGCTATGTTGAGTCAGGATGTGTTCTAGCTAGTATCCGCAGCGCCACCAGTGGTCAGGGTGTGGATATCAGCAACTGTCAGCCCTTTGAGTACCAGCGCCTCTTGGGGATTCACAATGGGCGAATTCAACAGTTCCGACAGACACTATGTCGCCCCTTGTGTGAGCGCCTTGGTGAGGTTGCTTATCAATCGATCAAGGGCAGTACCGATTCGGAACACTTCTTTGCCCTGCTGATCAACGAATTGCAAGCTAACCCAGATAACACGCTAGCTCAGGCTTTGCAGAATGCATTGCTAATCTTAAATGAGCTGGCCAAGTCCTATCAAGTTGATGCCTCTGTGAATATGATTGTGAGTGATGGGCATAGCCTTGTCGCCTCTCGCTTTGCTATTGGCACAGTGGCTCCCTCTCTATACTGGCTCCGGGATGATCCAGCTTTTCCAGAGGCGGTAATTATTGCTTCCGAACCTTTGTTTGAGGGCGATTGGCACCGTTTCCCTGAACAGAGCATTCTTAGTGTAGGTACAGACCTTGACATCAAGATCCATCAAATTTGACGTAATTAATCGCATTCATACAAACACCCTTGCTTACCGGCGGCAACAGCTGAAGCAGTGGCTACACCAGTGTCGCATCGGAACTCTTACTCTGTTTGAGAGTGTGGATGATACCACGTTCTGCCGCCAAGCCCATTTGGAATTCAGTCCGGCTGGGTGGCACTTAGGTCACATTGCTTATATCGAATCTCTGTGGCTGCTGGAGCGTGGCGCCGGGATGATGCCCTTATGGCCAGAATACCGCCGGTTGTTTGCTGCTGATGGTTTGCCTAAGACACAGCGCGTAAATTTACCGTCGTTGGCAGAAGTCCGTTCTTATCTGGACGCAGTTAGAGAAAAAGTTTTAGACTACCTCGACAGAGCCAATCTAGACCAGCAAGAACGCCTCTGGCGCTGGATAATTCAGCATGAAAGCCAACACAGTGAAACTATCGCTTTCATCCTGCAACTACAATGCTGGTCAACCCAATCCTTTGTAGGGGCGCAAGGCTTTACGTGCCGAAGCGAGGTGCATGACCTGCCTGTACATGACATGATTAAAATCCCAAGTGGCTACTTTGAACAGGGAAATGACTCAATTGACGCCCTGGATAACGAGTGCCCAGTCCATAGAGTTTACCTGGAGGATTACTGGATTGACCGCTACCCTGTCACTTGTGAGCAATATCGGGCGTTCATAGAGGCGGGAGGCTACCATAATCCCACCTTGTGGTCAGCCGCCGGGTGGGAATGGCTTCAAAGTCAAATGGTTACACAACCGCTCTACTGGACAAATAACCCCGCTTGGGACAATCACCCTGTTTACGGCGTCAATTGGTATGAAGCAGAAGCTTATGCCAAATTTGTTGGTAAGCGACTACCCACAGAAGCAGAATGGGAAAAAGCAGCAAAAGGGGATACAGCCATAAGTCACCGACGCATCTATCCTTGGGGGGAGAAAGAACCAGATACCCAACTATGCAATCACGCTTATTTAGGAGTAGACAGCTATCCGCCCCTACAGACAACGCCGGTAGATGCCTACCCTGCTGGGCAGAGTGTTTATGGTTGCTCTGATATGCTCGGCAATGTCTGGGAATGGACGGCTTCTATATTCAACAGCTATGGGGGTTTTGTGAGTTACCCTTATGCCGGTTATTCCAAGGTTTATTTTGATGGGAAACACCGGGTCTTAAAAGGGGGGAGTTGGGCAACTCGTCCTTGGGCTTTGCGCTGTAGCTTCCGCAATTGGTATCATCCCGAGGTGCGTCAGATTCTGGCAGGGTTCCGCTGTGCTGCTAGCACGGAGCCGTCCTAAAACATCTCGCCTGGGCGTGATTTTGTGCGTGATGACTTTGTGGTCTACTGGCTGACGGTTCTAGCAAACCATTAATGGTTTGTGAGCGCGTAGTGCTTTTAGATACGCGGTCAAAATTTGTATCGCCAATTAAACGGAGGTTGAATGTCAATATCTAAAGCTGGAATCGGCAAGTCTACTCAGTCCACAATCGAGAAACGTTTACGGATAGAGCATCTAATCGACCAGACTGCACTATCACAAAACCAGCTGGCAAACGGAGGCGATGTGGTTAAGGGGTTGACTCAAACCCCCAAATCTCTCCCTGCTCGTTACTTCTATAATGACCATGGCTCTCAACTGTTTGAGCAAATCTGCGAGTTGCCGGAGTATTATCCGACGCGGACAGAGACGGCAATTTTGCAAGAGTGCGCTGGTGCGATCGCACTGACAACTGGCCCTTGTGAACTAGTGGAACTGGGTAGCGGCAGCTCAACCAAAACCCGCATTCTGCTAGATGCCTACAACCAGTCGGGCTATCCCCTGCGCTATCTGCCGATTGATGTTAGTGCAGGCATTTTGGAAAGCAGTGCTAAGCAGCTGTTGGCGAATTATCCCTCGCTCCAGGTTCACGCTCTAGCTAGTACCTATGAACTGGCATTGAAACAGCTGTTTCCTGCCCAACTGCCCAGTCGGATGATTTGTTTTATCGGTAGTACGCTGGGCAATCTTACTCCTCAGGAATGTGATGAGTTCTTCTCCCAAATTACAGATGCCTTACACATAGGGGACTATTTCTTGCTAGGAATAGACCTACAAAAGTCGAAGCATCTATTGGAAGCAGCCTACAACGACAGCCAGGGAGTTACAGCCGCCTTCAATCTCAATATACTGGAGCATCTGAACTGGCGCTTTAAGGGTAATTTTGACCCAAACCAATTTGAACACTGGGCGTTTTACAATGAAACTCAGCATCAGATTGAAATGCACTTGCGGAGTTTGCGGTTGCAGAACGTCCAGTTAGGTGCCATTAACTTAACGGTTGAGCTTGAAAATGGCGAGACAATCCTAACGGAGATTTCTCGCAAGTTCGACCTCAAGGTCATGCAGTTGGAACTCCAGTCAAGAGGTTTGGTGCCGCTCCAAGTGTGGACTGACCCAAAACAGTGGTTTGGTTTGTTGCTGTGCCAGTTGCAACCTTTAGAGTAGTCAGTAAGGCGGAGTAAACCTCCGCTAAAGCTGCCTGCTGTGCAGTCCTATTAAGTCGGTAGTTCAGTCATAGGTGCTGCCAAATTTCATGAGTGCCGCAGTTTCCAAAAGCAACTGGAAACCAAATTGGTGCAGATGTGGGCCACAATCGGTACCAACAAGTTGCCAGTGAGGAGAGCACTATACCCCAGCAGTAGCCCCACAGCAGTTGCCCAAACTACATAAGGCCATTGTTCGGAGCCACTGAGGTGTAAAATGCCAAAGCAAAGGCTTGATACCACAATAGCGGCAAGATCTAGCCCAAAGGCTGGTAGCATTACACCCCGAAACAACAATTCCTCACTCAGTCCACGGAGCAGTCCCAACCAGATTAGGTCTGGCCACAGCAAGGGCTTCAGTATAAGTTCTAAGTATAAATCTGCACTTCTACGGTAAGCAGGCCAAAGGCGATAGACTAGGGAACTAGCAGCAGTTATGGTTAGCCCAAGGCCAAGACCTAAGGGCAAAGCCACTGCATTCCAGCTCAATGGTAATAGGGATTTGCTAAATTGCAACCAAACCTTGGTGACTAGGAGTAACACGACTGCGGTTAATCCCATCACTACAAGGATTTGGGTGCGTGTCAAGGGTTGAATTTCTGGAGCGCGCTTTTGCTGTTCAGCCACGGGGAGTAAAGAGGGGGAGAGGAGCCAGCGCCGTGCGGGGGTTTCCCCCGTTGAGGCGACTGGCGTGGGGAGAGGGGGAAATGCTAATTTCACCCCCTCTCTTACTTTAAAGAAGACAATTCATGGACGAAATACCAAGGCTTAGGGCAGCTGGATTAATACCTGTTTTATGGGCAACCAACACGCCTAGAGCCTCTAAATATGAGTTTACCTGTGTAGCTTTAATCCCTAGCTGTTCTGGAGGAACTTGCATCTGTGTCTGATTCTCCCGCACGGTGATAATCTGCACTCCTGTATGGCTTAAACTCAGGAGGGCACTGCTGCCACAGGCGGTTGCTGGTACGACTACGGCATCCACTTGCTCTGCCCACAGGTCTCCCGGTTGAGAACGGTTAACCAGTTGGGTAATAAACTGGGGTGCGCGGCTCAGACCAACTAGAACACTGGGTAAGAAGGTATAGCCTAATTCCTCAGCAGCTGAACGGGGAGATAAATCCGGTTCAAGGGGAAGGGGCAAGAGGGCAGGAGAGTGAGCGCAAGGGATTTGAAAGGTTCGTACTATCAAGTGGCTAATTACAGCTTCTACACCGGCAAGGGTATCGACTCCCTGCCCGTGGCGGTAGCTTTGCAGTGCCTCGCTATCAGCGTCCTCGGGAAAACGAGCAACAACTGCGATCGCCTCTGCCCCAGCTTTGTCAATCAACAGCTCAGCTGCACGTAACAAACTATCTGGATTTCCAATCGTACCCCAGCTGGCAGCTGTATCTGATAGCCGTAATTCTACCTGTAGTGGTGCATCAGTTAAAACATAATCAGTCAAATTTAATCCTAGGGTAGCCCTTGTTGCATCAGCCGCCTGGAGTTGCCGCAGCCGCAAGTCGGGCTCAATCCCCTGGTCAAGGATTAAACCTACCCGATTTTGATGCACTGGTCGTAACCCCCATCTGCTAGCAGCAAACTGGTCGAGACCGTAACCTTCAACATAAAAAGCATTCGGCAAGGGCCAGTATAGCTGGGCACCATTAAGAACGTTGGGGTGAGTGATGAGGCGGTCGGCGACTTGCGCGATCGCTCTTGCTACTGGCAACGCATCTCCTGCATAACCCCCAATCGATGCCCCAACCCCAGTAGGTACAATTAAGATTACTGTATAAGGACGCTGGTTCACGCTGAGGCAGGGGCGTCACATTCCGATGTAACAACAGCTTCAACATGGGCTTTCTGCTGCTCAACATCTACAGTTGTCACAGCCCAGCGTAGTGGTTCTCCCTGTTTTTTTAGTTCTGCCTCAATCGCCTGGTGCAGTTGGGCTGGTGTTTCCTGAAGTTCGATTTCTGCGGTGATAAAGTGCGTTGTCATGATAGTTAGTCGGATACAAGTTGGATGAATTAACGCTGCTGGAACTGGCCAAACTGCAGATGGTACACTTCGTCTTCCTTCTCTGTCGCAATCTTCAAATCAGAACGTGGATAGGAGACGCAGAGCAGGGCATACCCTTGTTTCTGGAGTTCTAGATTAATGCCCATGCCATCGCTTTGATCCACAGATCCTTCTAGAATCTGGGCGGCACAGGTGGTACAAACACCAGCATTACAGGAACTCGGCAAGTCTATTCCTGCGGCGTAAGCCGATTGCAGGACGGTTTGCCCGGCTGGTACTTTGATTGTGTGAGTGTTGCCTTGGTGCTGGACTTGAACAGTGTAATCAGACATATATAAAAACTGTTTTTGCGCTTAGCATTGATATGTTGTCAGCCATTGTTAGTTACCAAACAGTAATTGTATCCTGTTAGCTCTGGTTTTCCAGTGGCAAGGCTCAGCCAGTATCACTGCTGACCGTAATTACTGGCAATCAATCAGGCAGAGTCGCTGTCGCTTACTCAATTGCCCCCAGTGCTTTTAGTGTCACACATTGAGAACTCGTTCACTTGTCATGAATCGGTGCAGCGCGATCTCTCAAAAAACCTCCGTGACGCTGTACTATTACTGCTTGAATTTCAGTGATGATGGCAAGGGCAATTTCTTCGGCGTTATCTGCCCCAATGTCGAGTCCCACCGGACTATACAAATGCTGCTGTGGGGTAGGGGCAAGTCCTTCTTGCTGTAGTTCTTGCAATAGTCGAGAGGTTCTTTTCTTGGGACCAAGTACCCCCAGATATTTTAGGGGAGAAGGCAGTAGTACCCTCAGTAATTCTAGATCGTCTAAATAATTGTGGGTCATCACAACAGCAACAGTACGCTCGCTAATCGCAATTTCTAGCACCTCTTGGGGAGAATTAAGCATGACTCGATCTGCTGATTGAAAACGCTTGCGGCTTGCTTCGCGCTGACGAATATCAACGATGGTAACGTGCCATCCTAGCTGTTTGGCAAAGCTAACGACGGGAATAACGTCGTATCCAGCTCCGCAGATTATCAGCGATAGGGGTGGCGGAATAATTTCAATAAAAACTTTGATCGTAGATCCTAAGTGATATTGTTGTGCTGCCAAGGTTTTGTGTTGCAGTGCGACTTGGGTATCGCTCAATACCTGTGCTGCTAGTTTCTCATCGCTAATAGAGTTGACGATCGTATCGGAACTCAGCAGCAGATGCTCGCCCAGCTTAGCTTTGTCTCCCTCGACACCAAACACAGTTGCGATCGCTCCCCAACGTTGAGCCTCTAGGCATTTATGAATAAAAGTGATAGAGTTCGGCTCGTCTACTAATAAAGGCTCGATCAGAACATAAGCAACGCCCTGACAGCCCAGTCCCAATCCCCAAATTACATCTTCCTCTGAGGTAGTATCGTACTTGACAAGGCGCGACTTGCCTGTATCCATCACCTCCTGGGCTTTCTCAACCACATCACTTTCCAGACAGCCACCGCTAATTGCTCCCGCGATTACTCCATTTGCACTTATCAACATTCGCGCCCCAGGACGGCGATAAGTTGACCCTTCCACCTTCACTAGCGTTGCTAAGGCTGCTTTATTAGTAGTGCGTTTTATCTGCTTTAGCGCCGCGATAATTTCCTGTATTTCTTTCATTGATTCAATTAGGAATGAGGCATGGAGTATTGCCAAGAAATCTTCTCTTTGTCCCTCAGTCTTCCCGTCTCCCCATTCCCCAACTTACTTACATCACCTTATCCGGCGTGATGGGAAGATTGCGGATACGCTTGCCGGTAGCGTGATAAACAGCGTTTGCTACGGCTGCTGCCACACCGGTAATTCCGATTTCCCCAATGCCTTTCGTGCCGATGGGATTGACGTGGGGGTCTTCCTCATCAATTATATGAATGTCAATCTTGGGAATATCGGCATTAACGGGAACGTGATACTCGGCTAGATTCGGGTTAACCACGCGACCAAGATCAGGATCGGTAAGAGTTTCTTCCATCAAAGCCATGCCGATACCCATAATGATGCCGCCCATGAATTGCGATCGCGCTGTTTTGTGGTTGAGAATTCGTCCTGTGGCGAAGGCTGCGGTATAGCGGCTGACGCGCACTTCCCCAAAATCTGGGTCTATGCGTACTTCGACAAACTGGGCACCAAAGCCGTGTTTAGAGTATTTTTCCTCCTGGTTAAACTGTGCTTCGTAGTCTGCTTCTACTTGCTCTAAGTTGTGCCGCGATAAGATATCAGCATACGTTTCGCCTTTTGCCGGGTCGCTTTTAACAAACAAGCGTCCGTCAGCAAAAGCAACCTCCTCTGATACTTGGTAGAGTGGGGAATTGCGATCACTACGCGCCATCTCTAGCACTTTCGCTCTTACGTCCGTTGCCGCCCCGTGTACTGCCGTACCAACGCTGCCTACGGTAGCAGAACCTCCACTAACGGAGGCGCGGGGAAGTTCAGTATCTCCTAGTTCAAAACGCACGCGCTCGACGGGGAAACCGAGAGTATCAGCGGCAAGTTGCGCCATTACCGTTGCTGTTCCCGTTCCCATTTCGTGGGTACCGCTTTGCACTAGGGCAGTTCCATCTGCCAGAATCATGGCTTTGGCAGAGGCAGGGAAGTGGTAGGCGGGGTAGGTAGCCGTTGCCATCCCCATGCCGATCAGATAGCGACCATCTCGCATTGATCGCGGTTCTGGATTGCGCTGCGACCAGCCGAATTTCTCGGCTCCGAGTTGGTAACATTCCTTCAGGGACTTACTCGACCAAGGCAGATTTTTATCAGGGTCGATGTCGGCGTGATTGCGTAAGCGTAACTTGATCGGATCTAGCTTTAAGGCGTAGGCGAGTTCGTCAAATGCCGATTCTAAGGCATAGGTTCCCGGCGTTTCCCCAGGGGCGCGCATAAAGGTGGGCGTACCTTTATTGAGGCGAACGAGGCGCTGCGAAGCCTGTAGGTTGGGGCAAGCGTAGAGCATGTGGGTGGCTATAGTGAACGGCTCCACAAACTCATCAAACATAGAGGTGTGGGAGATGCCATCGTGGATAATTGCCGTAAGCTTTCCGTCGCTCGTCGCCCCTAACTTAACATTCTGTTCGGTTTCTGCCCGATGCCCGATCACATCAAACATTTGCTGGCGGGTAAGGACTAGCTTTACTGGACGACCAACTTCGCGGGCGGCGATCGCGCTTAAAACAACGTGGGGCCAAACTGTTCCTCTACAGCCGAATGCCCCACCAATGAAGTGGCACACCACGCGCACGTTTTCTTCAGGAATGCTCAAACTTTTAGACAGGGCTGTCCTTAAACCAAAGGTGTACTGCGTAGCATCGTAAACAGTCAGTTTTTCCCCTTCCCACACGGCAGTAATGGCGGGGGGTTCCATCGGGTTGTGGTTCTCAGTCGGCGTGGTATAAGTTTCTTCTACCCGTACCTCGGCTTCAGCTAGTCCTGCTTCTGGATTGGCTCGAACAAATTTCGGCGGCTTGCCAAACACCGCTTCCGGCTCAAACGTCTCTCCCCGTTCCCGATTAAGATCGACAATGGGCTTTTCTTCTTCGTAAGTAACGCTAACCAACGAAGCAGCGTAAGTTGCCAGTTCCAAAGTGTCGGCAATGACTACGCCAATATGTTGCCCGCTGTGATGTATAACAGGCTCTTGCAGAGGTTGGCGCTTTTCTGCGGCTTGCCCGCCCTGAGAAAAGGGTTCGACAGGCTGAAGCTTGGGGACGTTTTCGTGGGTGATGATTCCCAAAACTCCTGGTAGTCCCTCTGCTGCTTTGGTATCAATACTTTGAATTCGCCCCCGCGCTACTGTGCTGCTTAGGCAAACGGCATAAGCAAGATTTTCAAGGGGGAATTCGGCGGCATAACGCGCCCTACCTGTTATCTTAAGTTTACCGTCTACGCGATTGAGGGGTTTTCCAACAGCTTGAGTCATCTTATTCTCCTACAGTTGAGAGTGTGCGGACAATTGCCCGCTTAGCTAGTTCAGCTTTAAAAGCGTTGTGTTGGCGCGGCTGCGCTTTTTGCAGTGCGGCTTCTGCTGCTTGCTCAAATACTTCTTGATTTGGGGAAGAACCGACAAGAATTTCTTCTGCTTCTGTAGCGCGCCAGGGTTTATGAGCCACGCCCCCAATTGCCAAACGTGCTGCTTTAATTGTGCCGCCTTGTATTTCTAAAGCTGCCGCTACCGATACCAGAGCAAAAGCATAGGAAGCGCGATCGCGAATTTTTAGGTAATAAGACCTAGCGGCAAACGGAGAAGGCGGCAAATCGACCGCTGTGATTAATTCATCTTCTCCTAAATTAGTATCTAGCTGTGGCGTATCTCCCGGCAAACGGTGAAACTCGCTCATCGGAATTTGGCGATCGCCATTTGCTCCGGTTACTCTCACCACGGCATCCAGTGCTGCCAGCGCTACGCACATATCCGAAGGATGAGTTGCAATGCACTCTTCGCTAGTCCCCAGAATAGCGTGAATGCGGTTGAAACCTTTTAGCGCCGCGCAGCCGCTACCAGGTTCGCGTTTATTACAAGGAGTCGCTGGATCGTAGAAATAATAGCAGCGCGTTCTCTGCATCAAGTTACCGCCAACTGTTGCCATATTTCGTAACTGCTGGGTGGCTCCCGAAAGAAAAGCTTGCGATAGCAACGGATAGCGCTGGCGGATTAACGGGTGGTTAGCAGCGTAAGTGTTGCGAGCCATAGCACCGATACGAACCCCACCACCGGGTAATTCTTCAATGTTGGTCAACGGTATTGGGTTAATATCTACTAATTGCTCTGGCTGTTCGACCCCTGACTTCATCAGGTCGAGTAAATTCGTTCCGCCACCGATGAATTTAGCATGGCGATCGCTGCTCAATGCTGCCACTGCTGCCCTTGAAGAGTCGGCGCGAGTGTAGCTAAAGGGTTTCATGATTTCTCCTCTTACAACTATCGATTTCAGTCAGCTACGATTTAGCTTCGTACACCTCGCGGACGGCGGTGACAATGTTAGGATAAGCACCGCAACGGCAGATGTTGCCGCTCATGCGTTCGCGGATTTCCGCATCGCTCAGTTCAATGGGTATCGCGGTATCTGTAACATTTTCGGTAACAGCACTGGCTTGTCCTGCTGCTACCTCGTTAAGCAGCGCCACAGCCGAACAAATTTGTCCCGGCGTACAGTAGCCGCACTGGAAACCGTCGTAATCGAGAAAGGCAGCCTGCATGGGGTGGAGTTCCTCGCCTTCAGCAAGTCCCTCGATGGTGGTAATTTCTGCGCCTTCGTGCATAACTGCTAACGTCAGGCAGGAATTAATGCGATCGCCATTGACCAAAACGGTACAGGCTCCGCACTGTCCGTGATCACAGCCTTTTTTCGAGCCTGTTAGGTTTAGGCGTTCCCGCAGGGCATCCAGTAAGGTAGTCCAGGGTTCAATTTCTAATGTGTGTTCTGTGCCGTTAACCAGCAGCTTTACCTCAAGGGTTTCCGTTGCTATACGCGGTTTAATATCTAACTGCTGCTTTACTTCACTGATAGTCATATTACTTACCCCTGTTGCTGGCAACATAATTAAGTCTAAATCTCTGGGCGCACACCTTAATCATAAAGATACGCAGAGCAGTTGTCATAGTTTGGAGAATGGCAACAGGGAGATGACTACTCTACCGGAGCATAGGAATTTTGAGAAACTTTTCCATAGCGTAATTCACAAAAGTTTCTCCCCGACATTTCATTTGTTGTTCCCTAACGAGCGAGAACCCCATGCCCAAGAAAAATGGTTTGGCGGTAATACTTGCTTCGGTATATAAGCGATTAATTCCTAGCTCATTAGCCTTGGCCTCAATCGCAGAATAAATCTTTCTACCGACACCCCTACGCTGATAATTTTTATGGCAGTAGAAGCAGTTTATGTGCCCACTAAACTCTAACTCGCCGAAACCCGCGATCGTACCTTCATCATCAGCAACGTAAGTGAATAGCTCAAAACAAATATCTGCCCAGTTCTTAAAATGAATATTGTCTGGTGCCCATGCCTTGACCTGGTTGAGTGAGTAGTCACAAACGTTAATTTCACGCACAGTTTCGTGAAACAACAACGCTATTTGCTCAGCGTCTTGCTCATGAAATAAACGTATTTTCATCGAACACTCCACTGGCTAACTATCTGCAACTTACGTATTAGCAATTCTCTAATTAAACTACCTTTCTAGTAGTACAAGATCAGGAACTTGGAATAAGGATTGATAGACAAGCACAGCCCCACCGATAGCAGCAGCATCTTCGCCAAATGTAGATAGCTCGAAACGAGCTTTAGGGTTGCTGAAAAAACCTTGATTTCCGTTGCCTGGTACATAATTACGTAGTATGGCATCTAACTGATCTTTCACATAAGGCATCAATACAGTGAGTGGTCCACCCAGCACAACTCGTTCTGGGTTGAAGATATTGACCAGAGCAATCAGTCCCCACCCCAGAAATTGACTCCACTCCTGAACAACCTTTTGAGCAAGCGGCACAGCCTGCGTGAAGTCGGATTGAGGCATAGCCCAACACCAGGACGCCCAGCGCCCGGTTTGGTGCCAAGTCCTTCACCTTCAATCACAAGTCCTTGAGCAATCAGTTCGGCTGCAATCAGCGTGACGGTTGAGCGCGTTAGCCCTGTACATCTAGCAAGTTCGGCTCTGCTGATGGGCGCAGTTTATTCAACAAACAAATTAACATGGTTTTGAACACTTTTCAACTCCTACTGACGATGACCTTGGTGATGTTCAGCGCTATCAGCGGAGCTATGATCTTAGCTATGAACGTCCAAGTTCTTGCGGTTGAGCAGCGTTACAGCCAACCATTCATGTCATCATTTCACCAAACAGGGCTTCCCCCCGCCCTATTTGGTGAATCCTAACCACAAATCGGGCAAAATTAAGTCCAGGAGAAATAATCATGAGTCACACTAAAAATGTTGCTATTCTCATTTTCAATGATGTCGAAGTTCTAGATTTTGCCGGACCATTTGAAGTGTTTTCGATTACAGGAAAACGGGATGGCTTAGAGCCATTTAACGTTTATACAGTGGCAGAAACAGCTGAGCCCGTGCTTGCCCGAAATCAATTCAGCGTCAATCCTCGCTATACCTTTGAAAATTGTCCTAAACCTGGTATTTTGCTAGTGCCCGGTGGCGGTGGATATACGCTTGATGGCAAGCCTTACGGTACACGGAGAGAAATGCACAACGCAGTTCTGCTGGATTGGGTGAAACAGTGTGCTCAACAAACAGAACTGTTGCTCTCGGTTTGTACGGGAGCCTTGATCTTTGCCCAGACTGGACTACTGGACGGTTTGTCTGCCACAACTCATCATGGAGCCATTGAAAACCTGAGAGAATTGGCTCCTCAAACGAAAATTTGTCCAAGTGATCGCATTGTGGATAACGGTCATCTTGTCCTTTCTGGCGGCATTTCGGCTGGGATTGATATGTCTCTCTATGTAGTGGCGAAATTGCTAGGACAGGCTCAAGCATTGGAGACGGCGAACTACATGGAGTATGACTGGCGACATGAGAGCCTGTCTGTACGCTCAGTGCTTAGTGACGCACGCTGAGCACGCGAGGGGTCATCAGGCAACTGACGGAATCCTTCTCATCTATCAGCCTTGAGAAGCTTTCAGAACTTGTTTTTCTAGGTCATAAATTACCGAGATTAAACCGACTGTGGGATCTTTCAATAGTGATGCCTTCACTTGATCAAGATATTCCTCTATGTTTTGCCGCAGTATTGGTAACTGTGTTGCCCTTGTATGGTAATGATCCCAAGCGTCCCAAGCAATAATTCCTATGCCCAGGACCGGTCCCAACACTGACTTGCCAACTAGTTTCACCCCGGATTTAGCAGCCACCTTAGAAGCAGTTTTAGAAGCTACGTTAGAAGCTATTTTTGCACCTGCCTTAGCTTCTAGAGCTTGCATTCCTCCAAACTTGGCTAATTTTGTAAATGCTTTTCCTGCTATGAATAAACCACCAGTGCCAGCAGTTACAGTAATTCCCTTCTCAGGTAGGGAAACTTCTCGATTGCCTTCAGATCGATTCGTAATTAAAGCAAGATTCTCAAGGTATCTCTCCCATTGGCCTTGAGGAATTTTGTAACGACTAGGTATAGTGTCAATTTTCCTGCTGAGTTCTTGAGTATAGAGGTTTACAGAGTCTTCGATTACCTCATTAAACGTAGCCTGTGCAACTTCTGGTATAACAACTCTCCTCTCGAATTCTCTCTGAATTTCTTTAATCAGAGATATTTCTGGTGTAGAGACGTTTGAATTAAACCAATGATAAGCCCCCTGCCATATATATTGCAGTCCAATAATTTGCTGGTTAAAGTAATTAAAATACCAAGGCAAGAAGTTATCATCGACGCGCTTCATTACATCAATCTTCCATAAATCTAGCCGTGCAGATGCAAAGTTTTCTGTTTCAACTCTTGCTTCTCGAAGGGCTAAAGCAATTTCTTGATTAACTTGCACTGGAATAGGACGCTCAATAGGTATATTCTCTAAAATTGGTTTTGTCTTGGCAAAATTAGGCGACTGCATTTTTAAAAAGTTTGCAACAGCGGCTGTGATAATAACTAGTACGATCAGCCATATTAACCGCTCAGCAATTCGAGTAATTCTTTCTACTTGTGCTACCCAGTCACCTTTGTTGGAATCTCTAGATTTACTCACTCTAGTGACTGCCTCTTCTTCTTTTTGCTCAGTCTGCTGCTCAAAACTCATATTCTTGACTTTAGAAAGTAAAATTTCTATGTGAACTAACCTCAATCACTCTGCAGTAGCACTACCCGTAGCAGATTTTGAAACTAATATTGGGACCTTAACATAAGTAAAATTACTTTCGGCACTTCAGAAAATGGCCTTATTTGAATCTTTACTTAATCGTGAATTAAATGTAAGTTCGCACTATATAGCAAGCCTAAATGACTCGTAAAATGCCCCGTAGCGCAGAGAAGTAGACAAAATCCATGCCCAAAGAAATTCGGGAGTTGAAAGCCCAAATTGTGCGTGAAGGATTTGTTTATCTGCCCAAACGCGGTAAGGGTAGCCACGAGCGATGGCGACATCCTTTGCTCAGAAAAACACTGACAGTTCCAGGTAAGGATGGAGATGATGTGCCATTCTAATTGGAAAAGCAGTTAAAAAAGTTATTAGCTGAACTAGAAGAGTTAGGGGAGGACGAGGATTCATGAGCCGATACAGCATGATTGTTCAATGGTCAGACGAGGATCAGCTTTTCCTAGTCACGATTCCAGAGTTTGCTGATCGCGTTGTCATGCCTTGCTCTCACGGCAAAACTCGTGAGAAAGCAATTCGTAACGGCGAAGAAGTGATTGAAATGTACTTGGAAGCTTGGCAAGCAGAAGGGGAATCCATCCCTGAGCCTAGTACGCTTCAAATTGCCTGAACACCATTCCCAAATCTTTACTAAGCGCGGAATTCTATAACTATCCTTGATCCTCAAGTTCTAGCTAGCCGCGATCGCCTTTAGAATGCTCTACTTCAAGCCCAAGAACAGGTAAGGGTTTGCAAGCTAAGCTTGCACAGAGAAGGCTGGAGCAAAATCTGGAGAAATTGCGGCTCAAGCAGCAGAAATTAACCGATTCCAGGCTGACTCATTACCATTTAACATTATGGTTAATGAAAGAGGACTACAGCTGTTGAGCCAACCAACTACTTTCCAAGCACAAAGGACGCTCCGACTGCAGGATATTCGCACTCAGCAACAGGTAATTCTGCAGGAGATTGCTCGACTGGGTCAAAACTCAGCACTAGAATCCGCTCAAAGTCAAAAAATTCTCAAGCTCCTAACCCAAAGCGTTACCCAGATCGAACAACTTTGCATCCAGCAACAGCTAGTTCCTGCTAACTTGCCAGGACCATCGCGTCAGAGCTATGCTTGGATGAAGTTTTTGATGGACGAGCACCATCTGCTGTTGCATGTGCAGGCACAAGAGCGAGTACAGCATCTGGCAGCAGAGGAACTGCTATCGGGCACTACAGCACCTTCAAAAAAAAGTATTCATGTCAATGACGAAAAGTTGAATATCGAGTTCATCAATATGGCAGGGCTCTATAAGTACAAGAGCAACTCCAATTGCACACTGCTGCAAATTCATGAAGGCTTCATTGCTGCTAGTAACCCGGTTTTGGCGGCAATCGTACAAAGTGCTGTGCTGGGCAAAAGCTCAGCCACAAGTCAAGTAATTAGAAGCTTCTCTGTGTCAGAAGAGTTTAGCGAAGTGCTCCTGGAAATGGAGTTGATGGTTGAGACGATTGCAGAAACATCTAGAGGCCAAGTATATGATCTCAATGACATCTTTGAAACAATTAATCGCGAGTATTTTACTAGTCAAATGTCTAAACCCCGGCTGAGTTGGAATCAGGTTCGCACAAAGCGAAAATTTGGTCACTACGATCCAGCGCGCGATCGCGTCGTTGTCAGCCGTACCCTAGATAATCGACGAGTCCCGCGATACGTGGTGGAGTTTGTCATGTACCACGAACTGTTACACAAACACCATGGGCATAAGTGGGGGAAGAGTCGCTTGATGTTTCATACTGCTGAGTTTCGTGCATCGGAGCGCAAGTTCGTGCAATATGAGCAAGCTCAGCAATGGTTGGGGAAACTTCCATCTAACGTGGTCAACTGACATCTTGCACCTTGTTCTTACTAGTTTCTTAAACCGCCTTCATCCTTTGAACTAACGCAATTTCTGCGCCTTCAACCGTGCATCTGCCCAAACTGCATCCGCCTCCTGCAACGGCGGTACTGGTTCTTGGGTATAGTCGATCACCAAATCATAGCTCGCCCGGTCGTACACCTGATTCAGCAGCAATTGCAAATCTCCTAGCGGCTCCACATCTTTCGGCTGCAATGGCACTGGAAACGCTGGGATTGGATCAGATAGATTAAACGCATAGAGTGCAGCTTTGGGTCGCTGGTCAGCACGACTGACCAAAATGCGATAGAGGGAAGGCGCGATCGTCCCTCGAATCGGTAGTGGCTTAAATGATCGAATCAAATCAATTTCTATCAGGTTGGTGAGGCTACCCAATACCTTCAGCCGCTTGGCTTCATACATTTGCCGTCCCTTTCCTGCCTTTTTGTTGCTGGGTGAAAGTAACTCTAGTGTCGTTACCACCTCACCTGTTTCTACCTCCCGAATCTCTAAATAGCGTTCTCTCACTTCTTCCGGCATCGGCACCTCAACAATGACCGGCTGCGTCAACACACCTCCACTCTGCGGCATCGGTGGCAGTTCTGTATCCGGCAGTGCTCGAAAGATTGCCCCATCCGGTCGCCCCACTAACAGATTGTCCGCATCCTCATAAACCCGTTTCTCAATTGCCACCCGATACTTTGGCCGGACCTGCGGACCCAACGCATCCGCGATCACCACAATCAGCCGACTGTGAACCTCTTGCCACAGTTGAGGATGCTCCAAATAGGGGTCCATTCCTGGAAAGGGTGATGGCATATAGCGACTATTCCCAGCTACACAATGCGAGCGCTCTTGAAGGGCGATCGCCTTCTTCCCCCGATCCTAATTCTTCAATGCTCTGAATTGCGTCGCAGACCACAAGGTGCGTGACGCGATCGCCCATTTTTTCTGCTCCTCACTTATTAAATTTTCTTCGTCCAGCTAAACATTGCACGCAGGTTGCAACCCACTTCTTCGATTGGATGTTTAGCTTTGAGCCGACGCATAGCATTGAAACCAGCCTTACCAGACATATTTTCTAAAACAAACTCACGCGCAAACTGACCCGTCTGAATTTCTTCAAGAATCTTCTGCATTTCAGTACGGGTAGCATCGGTTATAATGCGAGGTCCTCGCGTGTAATCTCCATATTCAGCCGTGTTAGAAGCGATGTGGCGGATATTCGCCAATCCTCCCTCAACAATCAAATCAGCAATTAGCTTCACCTCATGTAAGCATTCAAAGTAAGCTAACTCTGGCTGATAACCTGCCTCTACCAGTGTGTCAAAGCCTGCTTTGATTAACGCCGTTAAACCCCCACAAAGCACAACTTGCTCACCAAATAGATCCGTTTCAGTTTCTTCACGAAAGCTAGTTTCTATAATTCCAGCACGAGTACTACCAATCCCTTGGGCATAAGCCAGTGCTTGAGCGCGAGCTTGACCCGTAGCATCTTGTCCAACCGCAACTAAGGCGGGGACGCCCTCTCCCTGCTTAAAAGTACTTCTAACTGAATGCCCTGGTCCCTTAGGCGCAATCATCACAACATCAACGGTTGGCGGTGGCACAATCTGAGCGAAGTGGATGTTGAAGCCGTGAGCAAATGCCAGAACGTTTCCTTCACTGAGATAAGGTTCAATCTCCTGTTGATAAACGCTTTTTTGTACTTCGTCTGGCAACAAAATCATTATAAAATCCGCAGTTTTGCTTGCTTCAACTGTAGTGCAAACCTGTAAACCTGCCATCTCCGCTTTGGACCAGGATGGGCTTCCTTCATACAATCCGACAATGATATTTAAACCGCTGTCCCTTAGATTTAGGGCATGAGCATGGCCTTGAGAGCCATAACCAATGATGGCAATGGTTTTATTTGCCAAGAAATCTAAATTTGCATCCGCATCGTAATAAATTCGAGTCATCAACTATCTCCTCAATTTCACAACGCATAAAAGCTTTGCGTGCGCCTGAAGCTAATGACTTTTACCATAAGGGCTTGTTGCATTAATGTCTAACACGTTTTGCATGCTCAATTAACACTTAAAACGTTCAAATAGAGTTCTGCCTTCGCGCTATCCTGGTTTCCATGTCCATAATTAATCCTTGACTTGAAATGGAGCTTCGGCATCTACACTACTTTATTGTTGTTGCAGAGGAGCTTCACTTTGGTCGAGACGCCGAGCGACTGCACATGGCTCAACAACCGCTGAGCCAGCAAATTCGCCAACTTGAAGCAGAGCTGAAGGTGCTTTTGTTCCATCGCACTAAGCGTCGGATTCAACTGACCGAACCTGGAAAAGTGTTTTTGAGTGAAGCGCGTCAGGTTTTATTAAAGGCGGCGCAGGCGATAGAGGCGACCAGACGGGCTGCAAATGGAGAGATTGGGCAACTCGGAGTGGGATTCTCAGGGTTCGCGACCTATAGCATTTTCCCAAAAGTGTTGAGAGTATTCCGCGATCGCTATCCCGAGGTGGAACTAGAGTTAGAGGAGATGACAACCAATGCCCAACTTCAGGCTTTGCAAAAGCACCAAATCCATATTGGCTTGCTGATTCCTCCCGTGCAGGAGTTGACGTTGACGCTCGAACCCATTTTGAGAGAATCCCTTGTTGTGATTTTGCCAGAAACACATCCTCTGGCAACTGAAACAGAAATTGCGCTATCAACGCTTGCTAACGAGTCTTTTATCTTGGTATCCCGTCAGTTAGAACCTGGTTACTATGATCGCTGTATTAGTTTGTTTCAACAGGCACAATTTAGTCCCAAGGTAGTACAAAAAGCAAGCCAGAAGCAAACAATCCTCGGTCTTGTATCAGCCGGGATGGGGGTTTCTTTGGCTCCTGCTTCAATCTGCAATCTTCATAGGTCTGGAGTAGTTTATGTTAATCTCGCTACATCAGTGGAGATTGAACTTGCAGCCGTTTGGCGCTGCGATGAAGCATCAACTGTCTTACAAGCATTTCTTGCGGTCATTCGAGAAGTTGCTCATAAGCATATCTAGCCGTCGGGGGCTCGGGCTACTCTGGGGAACTCGGTAGCCAGCCTGCGAAGTTTCTCAAAGCCCAATGGAAACGTTTCATGGCAATAGATCGCATTATCAAGCTAGATTAATTATAGTGGAAGCCTATAGAATTCGCATTCAAGAAGAGAAGTTGATTCGTAATTAAACTTGAAATTAGTTCGATAATACTGTTCGCGCGATCACTAATAAAAGATAGGAGTAGCTACAATGCTTGAAATTCATAAAAATTATGTTCTCGACGAAAATCAGCGACCTATTGCTGTCCAAATTCCAATTGCAGAGTTTGAACAAATTGAAGAAATACTTGAAAATCATGGTTTAGGGGATATAAGACCCAGACCATAATCTTTGATTTGGTGTGGGATACATGGACGAGCCAGTTCTGAGGAGGGTTTCCCTCCGTAGGAAACTGGCGTCCCGCGCGTGAGTTGATGGGGCTCAATGCCCCAGAGACGAACATTTACCGAACGGCGCATTTCTAGTAAATGTTCTACAGTAGCGGTATGCTAACCATGAACTACCGCTATCGCATCTATCCCGATGCCACTCAACAGTCCACACTGTTTGAGTGGATGGAAACCTGTCGCAGCAGCTATAACTATGCACTGCGAGAGATCAAGGATTGGTGCAATAGTCGGAAGTGCATGATTGATCGATGCTCGATTGAACAGGAATATATCCTGCCTGCGGATTTGAAATTTCCTAATGAAGTGCAACAGTTGAACGCGCTGCCACACGCCAAGAAGGAATTTCCTCGACTGGGAGAACCTCCTTCTCAGGTATTGCAGCAAGCAATTAAACAACTGCATCGTGCTTGTGTTGGGTTTCAAGTGCGTGGTTTTGGGTTTCCCAGATTCAAGAAGTTTGGGCAGTTTAAATCTTTGTTGTTTCCCCAGTTCAAGAAAAATCCCGTAACTAGACTTCATATTGAACTGCCCAAGATTGGAGCAATTCCGGTTAACTTGCACCGCCCAATTCCAGAGGGCTTTGCAGTTAAGCAGGTTCGCATCATCAAGAAGGCTGACAGGTGGTATGCCTTGATCAACATTCACTGTGATGTTAATGTTCCTGAGCCGATGCCGCATGGTCATGCAATTGGAGTAGATATTGGTCTGTCCAAGTTTTTGGCAACTAGTGACGGAGTTCTCGTTAAGCCGCCTAAGTTTTTCAAGAATCTGCAAAGCGAGCTGAAATTGCTGCAACGCAGACTGAGTAGAAAACAGAAACGGTCGAAAAACTACGAGAAGCAACGTCTTAAAGTTGCGCGAATGCACCACACGATTGACAACACTCGTAAGGACTTTCATTACAAACAAGCTCATGCGCTGTGTGATGGTGCCGATATAGTCTTCATGGAAGACCTGGACTACACCATCACGGCTAAGGGGATGCTTGGCAAGCACATGTTGGATGGAGGGTTCGGTCAGTTCCGTTCTCTTGTCAAGTATGTGTGCTGGAAGCGAGGCAAGTTCTTTGCTGAGGTTAGCGCACGGGGGACGAGTCAGGAATGTCCTGAGTGTGGTGCCCAAGTGAGAAAGGATTTGAGCGTCAGAGTGCATCATTGTCCTGAGTGTGGTTACACGACGGATAGAGATGTTGCTAGCAGTCAAGTCATCAGAAATAGAGGTATAGCTCTAATTAGTACGCCGGGGCTCGGCGGAAACGAAAGCGTCTGTGCAGTCGGTCTGCCGGGGGCGGAGGAAACTCCAACTAGGTCAGAGGCGAAACCCCGCAAGGGAAAAACCAGAAAAGCCAAGAAGTAATTCTTGGAAGCCTACACCATAATTTTTGATTTGGTGTAGGAGGATGTCACCAAGATTATCAATGGGCGCACATGAGGGTTACTATGCCAGATGTTCGGTTCGATAAGTACTACCTTTACGAAGACCTGACACACATCCTGCATGCTTACGCTGAGGAATTTCCCCACCTTGTGGGCATAGAAAGCATTGGCAAGAGCTACGAAGGCCGTGACATCTGGCTGATGACAGTCACCTGCTTTGCCACTGGTTCGGCTTGGGAAAAGCCTGCACTCTGGGTTGATGGCAACATCCATGCGACCGAACTGGCACCGTCAAGTGTCTGCCTGTACTTCCTGCAAACGTTAGTCACCGCTTACGGTAACCACGCAGATATTACCCGTTGTCTAGACACCCGCACCTTCTACATTTGCCCCCGCGTCAACCCTGATGGAGCCGAGTTGGCATTGGCTAAAAAGCCAAAATTTATTCGCTCTAGCACTCGCCCCTATCCCTATGACGAGGAACGTAGCGACGGGTTAGTGAGCGAAGACATGGATGGCGATGGTCGGCTCTTAATGATGCGAATCCCAGATGCCAACGGTGTTTGGAAAACCTGCCCTACCGAACCGCGCCTGCTGATGCGTCGTGAACCTACAGAAACAGGTGGGCAGTATTACCGCTTGCTGCCTGAGGGGCGTATTGAGGACTACGACGGAGTCTTGATCAACATCCAACCCCCTAAGGAGGGGTTGGACTTGAATCGCAATTTTCCCGCTCGGTGGCGACAGGAGTTTGAACAGGTAGGAGCTGGCTCTTATCCCACATCCGAACCGGAAGTGCGATCGCTCGTACAATATATTACCAATCATCCAAATATTACAGGGGCTGTTGCCTTCCACACCTTCAGCGGTGTTCTATTACGTCCCTATAGCCACCTCAGCGATGAGGAATTACCTTTCAATGACCTCCGCACCTACCAGCGCATTGGTGAAAAGGGTACTGAACTCACCAATTACCCTGCTATCTCTGTCTTTCATGATTTCCGCTATGACCCCAAAGACTATATCACTGGTACCTTCGACGACTGGGCCTATGAGCACCAAGGTCTGTTTGGTTGGACAGTAGAGGTTTGGAGCCCCCAGCGTCAGGCCGGGATTACTGAGTACAAATACATCGACTGGTACCGGGAACACCCTCTAGAGGATGACCTCAAGCTTTTGCGCTGGAGCGATGAAAAACTGGGAGGTAAAGGCTACATCGACTGGTATCCGTTTGACCATCCCCAACTCGGTCGAGTCGAACTAGGCGGTTGGGATGCTATGTATGCTTGGTCAAATCCCCCTCCAGAGTTTCTGGAGAAAGAAATTGCCCGCTTCCCTGACTGGCTCGTGTGGCATCTACTAATCTCCCCTCGGTTGGAGATTTACGAAGCCAGTGTCCGGTGCCTGGGTGATGGAACCTATAGGGTGCTGCTGGTGGTACACAACACAGGTTGGTTACCCACCTACGTCACCCAAAAAGCCTTAGAGAAAAAGCTAATACGAGGCTGCATTTGTGAAATTGAGCTGCCTGAGGGGGCTACCCTGGAGATGGGCAAGCCACGCGAGGAATTGGGTCAACTAGAGGGACGCGCTTACAAGCCCTCGGCTCCCACAAGGCGGCAGGGTGACCCCACTCAAGATCGGGCAAAGGCGGAATGGGTGGTACGTGCGCCCCTAGGTAGCACAGTCAAACTATTAGCTCGTCATGAGCGTGCCGGGGTTGTACGTACTGAAGTTGTACTGTCGTAATGTCCATAATTTTTATATTAGCACCGCATATTCACTGATATGAAATAGCGACGAAGCGTAAATTGCGCTTTTTTTTCAGTAAAAATTCGCTTGGACACAGAGCCAAGGTAGAGTTAGGTTTATTTTGTAGTTTTGTTGTGCAAGACGTATCTTGAAATATGGTTGGGATTTCTCTGATTATCAGTAACTATTCACAGCTAAAACTTTTCGCTAATTATTTTGTTTCAGCTATCAAATAATGCTTAGCAAAAATGCAAACAGAGCTAATACTAAGTTACGGTTAGACATTTCATTCCTAAACGTTGCGAGGAATCCCCGAGATGCTTTGCTCCGTTCTGCTCAAAATGATGATTTACATCCATAACTGTAAGTTGTCATTAATTGCACTTGGTAAATATCTGCAAACTTTAACTCCTGAATTTATTAAAAAATTACCGCAAATTATTTAATCTGCATCAGTAAGCAGGGAGCTAATGTTAAAATTACCACTGCCTAAAAACAATTTTGTACATAGTTGGCGGTGGCTGCGTCGTCATTGGGAAAATCTCAACTTCCAGTCCAAGCTAGCCATTATGTTTGTCAGCGGCGCTACTGTGCCATTGATTGCCGCAGTCCAAGGGACAATAACTATTTCGGAAAACAACTTCTTACTCCAGCTAGACCAGACCTTACGCAAAGATTTAAGTGCTCTAATAGACGAAATTTCATATACTCAACAACTTACTCTACTAGAGACTGCCAACTTGGCAACCCAAGTTGAAGTCGCAGCCGTCGATCTGAACAATCCTCAAAGTATTTCTCAGCAGCAGTCTTTGTTGAATCGGGCTCTCGATGTCCCCAAAACAAGCTTTGTTATCCTCACTGATAGCAAGGGAAAAAGCGTTGAGCAAAATATTCACATTTTGGCAGATGTTTCCGAGTATCCCCTTTTGCCACAACAGGGGCAACCAGTTAGCAATTCCCAATACCGTCGGGTTTCTGTTGCTTTGGGCATTAATCTGGCAACTATCCCGATTGTCAGTCATGCTTTGAGTACTGGACGCCCATTAGTTGGAACCGAATTGATTTCAGCGCAAGTCTTAAAAAGCTTAGGTTTAGCACCACAGGCCGCGATTGGGTTGCGCTCACAACTGACCCAGGGTCTTTCTGATCCCAAGCAACCGGTTACGGAAGGCACCTACAACATTGAGCAAGGCAAAATCGGTTTGGTGTTGATGGCCGTGCATCCGATCCGAGTTCACAATCAGCTGATCGGCACTGCTATTGTCGGCACCCTACTCAATCGCAATTACGAAATTGTCGATGATATCCAGCATGACTACAATGTGCCCACTGTTACCATCTTTGCCCAAGACTGGCGTGTGAGTACGAATGTCCCCTACACAGATAACCACACCCGCGCCATTGGCACCCGCGTCGCCCGAGAGGTGGCACAAACCGTTCTTGATCGCGGCCAAACCTTCATCGGTCAGACCAACATCATCGGCAGAAACTACCGCACTGGTTACAGTCCCTTATATGACCATCAGCAGCAGCTCCATCCTAGCCTTGCCCGACCTGTAGGCATTCTCTATGTTGGTGAACCGCAGCAAAAAATCGAGAATTTGTTACAACGCCAGCAATTGATTAGCTACCGCATTGGCGGCGGCACGTTGTTATTCGTCGGTCTGCTTTCGATTCCACTAGCTGGCTCGGTTGCCCGTCCGTTGCGGCATTTAACTCGTTTTGCCCAACAGGTGGCAACTGGTGAACGCGAAGTCCAGCTCAATGCCAATCAGCGGCGAGATGAAATCGGCATCCTGACGCAGGAATTGAATGAGATGGCGGCTAGGATTGAATCGAACATTGAAGCGGCGCAACTCGCGGAACAGAAGTATCGCAGTATCTTTGAAAACGCGACCGAGGGCATTTTCCAGACCACTCCGGATGGGCGCTACATCAGTGCTAACCCGACCCTAGCAAAGATCTTTGGTTACTTCTCACCCGAAGAAATGATTCATAAGATTACTGACGTCGAACATCAAGTGTACGTCAAACCAGACCTTCGTCAACAATTCCTTAACCTGATGCACAAACATGACAGCGTGTCGAAGTTTGAGTCTCAGATTTATCGTCAATAGGACTTACGCATTGACAGAAAGCCGATGGTATGCAGTAGGTTCTACCTTCTGTTGAAGATGTTCCAAAATGAATTATTATAGTGGTTTGGAGGAATGCCCAATGAAAACTCAAGTGCCAGGCAT
>JAABUQ010002812.1_pt1 | contig 33431 bp, 26 predicted proteins | sample 5560001 | NCBI WGS metagenome assembly JAABUQ01 (sample SAMN10711888, study PRJNA513371) | rock metagenome | isolation source: Antarctica rocks | place: Antarctica: Victoria Land, Finger Mt nord | collected 2015-12-18
TTTGTACGTTATTTGTGCGTTATTATTTTTAAACTATTTTTAGTAATTCGAATAATGCGATTTTTTTTAAAAATAGAAAATCTTGGCATTTTGACGTCATTTTCGATTGCTTGGCGAGTCGATCGAGCCAAGTCAAGAAATCGTTGACCTGGGTCGATTCCAAGTTGGGTCAAGAGGTTGATACCAAGTATTCGGGTCGAGCCAGAATGTTGGTACCAAAACCTGGCCCGACGATCAGTCTACAATATCTATCAATGTATCGTAGCGTTCGATTTCGAATGCAACACGAAGGCGACTTTGTTGCTAACGAGACATGATGAGAAAACATTTGACTTTCGAGACGAAAACCTTTGAGAAAAGAAATAATGTTACGAGCCTAAGTTCGAAACAATGTGATATGTTAACTACAACGCAACATGTAGCACGAAGCACGATTGCTTACATGTTCGACGACTTGGCGAACGAACAATGCTTAACATGTTCGATAGCGAGTTGAGCGAACAATGTTCGATGCGTTCGACATGCTTGATAGCGAACTAAGCGAGCAATGCTCGATGCGTTCGACGTGCTCAACAACGAATTGAGCGAACGTTGCTCAACATGCTCGACAACGAGCATGACGAACAAGAAGAATCTTCTTCAATATATAGATCTTCTAAACACGATTTTCTTATAAATCGTGTTTAATTTATTTTAAGTCTTGACTTATTGTTACGACTACTTAGTTGCAAACTCTTGTTACCAAGTGATTGCTAACATTGCCTAAAGACGCCTACAAATCTCTTCGATAGCATAACTCTCTCTAATATCTTCGTGGGAAGTACTAGCGTAACAATAAGATTAAATTAAAAAGATTTACAATACTTTAGACATTAAGATCTCGAAGAAAATACACGTTAAACAAAATTTTAAAACAAGAGAAATCGAAAAACTAAACATAAATGTTGATTAAATTTAGCGACAAAAGCGATAAGTTAACAATTTTATACACAAGAATTATTTTATCTTTTTATCTTATCAATTTATGCGCGATATAACAAATTTTCTATTAGAGCATGCGAACGTTTATTTTATTGCAAGAGTGCAAATGCAATCTTTGAAAAAGCTTGTTTAAATAATTTTTTCAAAGCTAGATTACTAATTGCAACAAAAGATTGACAATATTGTTACAAAACAATTTTTAAAGCTTTTAAACTATTTACGCGTTGTTTTTTTACAAGACTTTGTTATTCTTTATAATTGATATTCTATTTACTTTCTTTAACATTACAAAGTCTTTAAACATTCTTTATATCTTGTTTTCGTCGTCGACGTCGCTACTTATTTAGAGAACAAAGATCAAGATTTTGATATACAAATTAGACTAACGATGTTGTTGTTAAAACAACAAATGCTTAATTTAAATATTTTGTTATTGAATTTAATTTTCGATAACTTTAATTTACAATGTAACTAAGCGACAAGAATAAAGAGCAAACTAAATAACTTTCTAGACAATAAGATTATTTTTAAGTTAACTTCTATAAAGAGATAGAAGCTTCTTGATTTAGCAACAAAGAATACGTCTATATTTATTAATTTTCGACTTTAATTTTAATTGTTTTTATTTACAATTTTTGTCCTTGTATTTTTCGTATTATTTACGAAACAAATTGTTTCGTTGTTTGTAATAGAGTTTTAATTATTTCTTTTCTTTTTATTGTTGATTTATCTTTTAAATCGTTAGATGCAAACGATTATTAATCTCTTAAAAAAATAAATTATAAATCTCGAAATTGTCTTTTTTGTAATCTTATTAAACGATTAATACGACTACGCGTGACGTAAGAGTTAAGACGATAAAGATAAAAAGTTTTACTTCAAACGTTACGTCATTATTAAGACTATTTATATTAGAGCTCAAAATCAAAAAAACTTTATAAAGACTACGATAACAACAATAAAAACAAAAAGAGTTGCAAAAGAATTGACGTTAAATGCGTTTGCAACGCAATTACGAAAAGCTTTCAAATTGTAAATTGCGAGTAAGAAAAACAATAAAAAGAAAATTATAAAAAAGATTTTGTTCTTGATTGTTTAAGAGTCAAAAACAACGAAATTTGAGCAATTTTCTTGCGAACAAATAATTCTTTCGAAGACATATTAGATGCTTGTTTTATACGCGTTGTTAAGAATTCTAATTAGATGTCGATTTGCAATTGCAAAGAGACTTAAAGAACGATTACAAGAAAGACTTCGTTCTCGACGATTTCAAAATCAAAAACGAGAGAATTAAGATGATTTTTTCGATTTCAAATAGATCTCTTACATGCGCAATAGATGCAATTTATGTAAGCTCGAAATTCAAATGCTTTAAACTAGTAATTCTTGTTTATACTATATACTTGATGAAGAACGTGAAGAATTTAAGTGATTTTCGCATCTAAAATTTCGAAGATGAACTCTTATTTCGAGGTTTTCCCGAAAAGGTGATATCTCGCTGACTGACTGTTTTGGCGGGGTCAGTCGCTGATCACTCATCAAATTTGCCCCCGGATATCCTCCTGATATTCGGTCTCTTTCCTGCAGGACCAACATGCCATGGCGGGCTTCCAATACGTCCAGAGGCTGTTTTCGTTGGAAACGCTCGATACGCGCTTCACTACGTCCTCCAAAGTCCAACCCAGCGAACAGCTTCTGAATGATTCAGCTAGGGCAATTCCTAAATCAGGGAGCTACAACTTGCGCTCTCGTAGAGATGCATCTACCAATGCAGACACTAGTCTACCAGCATCCAGGTGGACCTCCCCGGAGTTTGTGGTCTATGCTGTCGTTTTTCTGATCGCTATACCTTTAATGATCAAATCCGTTTATGAGGTCTCTAATCGTAAGTGCTCTTTTTGGCCATCAATCGGGTCTACAACAACCCAGACGTCACGCTGACTGTCGTGAGTAGCATCTCATCCCAACTTCAGTCAATTCGAGCACCTTCTTTCTCCCGGTTGGATACCAGGCCGGAAGGTTGACAATTCTGATCAGCAATATGCCGGCTTTAGAAGCAACATCCCCTACCTTGCCCTCCTCCTCGTTGTACATCCGTTTCTCAGGCGAGCCTATGAATACTTGCAACCCATCAAAGACTCGTCGAATAGCGTAGCCTCTGATGATAGGCCCAATGGGAACTCTATCGCAAGCAAATATTCTTCCGAAGCGGACACGTGGAAGACAAGACGACTCACGTTCGACGTTTTCTTTGCATTCGTGTATATATTTGCGTTACATGGTTCTTCGGCGTTCAAAATCCTTGTGATCCTTTATATCAATTACACATTGGCGACGCGGCTGGGGCGCGAAGCAGTGCCAATTGCGACATGGACATTCAATATTGGCATCCTGTTCGCGAACGAATTGTGCAGAGGATATCCGTATGCTGGTTTTGCCAACCTTTTCAAGCCTTGGCTTACTCTCGCAAAAGACGAAGCCACTGAAGGTGCGCAACCTAATTGGGGCTTGTTCCTCGACAGCTATGGCGGTCTGATACCAAGGTGGGAGATTCTTTTCAACATCACAGTACTTCGCCTCATAAGCTTTAACCTTGACTATTATTGGGCTTCCGGCTATACAAACAGTAGCGCACTTGAAGTACGTCTTGCTCTCATAATTAGGTCGTACGAAGGCTGATTGGATCAAGAAGAAGCAGCTCGATCCCAGCAAACTCACAGAACGAGACAGGGTGGACGTCCCAGCCCGCTTGGAAGACTACTCGTTCAGGAATTATGTCGCGTACACTCTTTATGCTCCTCTGTATCTCACGGGTCCGATCTTGACGTTCAATGACTATATTTCACAATCCCAATATAGATCCGCCAGCGTTAACACTAGCAGAACCGCGTATTACGGCGTCCGCTTCTTAATATCTCTTCTGACAATGGAAGTTATGCTTCATTTCATTTACGTGGTCGCCATTTCCAAGGCTCAGCCAGCCTGGGAAGTGTATTCCCCTTTCCAATTGAGTATGATTGGCTACTTCAATCTCCATATCATCTGGCTTAAGCTCCTTCTTCCGTGGCGCTTCTTCCGCCTCTGGGCACTTGTCGACGGTATAGATCCGCCCGAGAACATGGTTCGCTGCATGTCAGACAATTACTCTGCTCTTGCATTCTGGCGTGGCTGGCATCGAAGCTTCAATCGCTGGATCGTCCGTTACATCTACATCCCTCTTGGGGGCAGTGGTGGACCGTCCACACAGGGGAGCTGGGGAATCGTGCGAGCTATAGCGAACATGCTCATTGTGTTCACATTTGTGGCGCTTTGGCATGATATACAGCTTCGACTGTTAATCTGGGGCTGGCTGATCACGTTTTTCGTGCTTCCCGAGGTGCTGGCTGGGTTCGCATTTCCGAAACGGAAGTGGCAAGACCGCAAAACCGCATATCGAGTCATTTGTGGAATTGGGGCTGTGGGTAACATATTGATGATGATGGCCGCTAATCTTGTAGGGTTCGCTATCGGCTTAGATGGTCTGAAGGGCCTGATTCATGGCATGGTGGGATCTTACTCAGGTTCGCAAAATTCATCCGGGCCAACTCCACGATGAGAAGCTAATATCCCATGTGATAGGCATTGCATATCTAATTGTTGCCTGCGCGGCTCTTTTTGTCGGTGTGCAAGTCATGTTCGAAATCAGAGAGCAGGAATTGAGGCAAGGCATCAAGATGAAGTGCTAAAGGCTTTGATTTTTGAGCTGGCAAGTGTCGATCATCGCAGTGGTTAGCCCGCTGAGAGGTCGGACAAGGGGAAGTGAGGCCTCGGCATCTTGTATGGTGCGCTGCTATGACTACTACCGTACAAGCAAGTATTCCAGCGGCCTAACGTTTGACGCCGCCCCTCATCTGGTAGTGCACGCTGGATTCCATGGATCATCCTTCCACCGATGACGCCAGCCCACCACATCATGCTAATCTCGCCAGGACGGTGGAATCGATGTACCAGCAATACAAGGGCACTTGGTCGACGGGCAGCCGCCGGTTCAATGTTATTTCTTTCGGACAGTGATTAGAAACAGGACTAGTCTTCTGCAGATGTCTGCCGAAGAGTCAAAAGCTCCCATCGATGCAATCACGCCTCCAATAACGCCGAGCGTATAGGCCTCTTCAATGTCTGCCGGCCTGGCTTTCCTGGAAATGTCGGCCTCACTGCGTCGCAAGAGATGGGGTAAACTCTCGCGTTTATTGCAACGCATAGCATGGTCGGAATGGACTGACGACGTAGGAGAGTTGCATTGGATTGGGGGAGCTCCAGGAATACTGACGCAGGTCTGCTCGCAGCTGCCACATACTGGGTCGACTTTGTTTTACTATGAAAAGGTCAGAAACCCTCAGTTGTTTTATATGCATACTCCAATCAACATGTATGTCGAATGCTTCCGACTCGACATAGCGACTCTGACGACGCCCGAAAGTGGCCCTACGAGTTGTAAATGGAACAAGAAGCCCACTGTGCTACCTTACAATGTTCTCTCTCTATATTATTGCCCTTTATTTCCGGCGGAGCCTGTGCTGCCACGTCAAACACCCAGCTTTCTTCACACCCTTTGTTGAATAGGCTCGCTCTACGAGACTAAGCTATTATTTCACTCGACATGCTCTACACCTATGGCAATCTGTCCTTGGTTTTATGTGGTACAACCTTGCTGGGTGTTTGCGATCTCCGCCTGCATCATCTACCTCGGGCGGCGAGTTGATAGAAGCTGGATTAGACATAATTCGTCGACTGGTCGAAATTCGAGAGATGGTGCTGCTCGTTCACGCACCGAAAGCGAGAACAGCGGTTCTCCACCTTTGCATTCATCACGAAAGGGGACGAAGCTCTTATGCCGTCTATTTCAGCTTTTATGGGCCATGGTATGGCGCCCGAGCGAGCAGCCAGATCAGACTCAGTGTACTCCAATGTGGGACCGCTGTGTGAGACGGAGATGCTCCCATATCCTTAGTGCCTTGCAGCCGTCATACGTGCCGCGGAGGAGGAAGGTAGACGAAGGCGAAGCACGTCCGCGAATTTGACACAAGATTGGCGATCGGGTTGTGTGGTATTGGAAAGCTTGAGGACGTCTTCATTTTTCAAGCGGTGCCTCTCTTCATATCCCTCTGTACGTCGCGCTCTCACGTTGCTCAAACACTATGGCATACCAAGTTCGGCTGAGGGGACCTAGCTCCTGGCCAGTTCCTGTCATCGGCGGCAACGCTGATGGTAGTGGCGCCGCCGCTGTCGATTTGGCATCTGAGTCCATCATCGCGCAATAGAAGAGTCAAAGAAGGATATCACTATTGATAATGGTACCATCAGCCCAAATACGCCTCAAGAACAGGGTCCCCAAGAGTAGCCCCAATTTATGAGTCCGTGAAGGAAGGAAGCAGATATCGACCACAACAGACAATGGGCATTGCACGACACCGGAGAAGACCTCACCTCTGCCTAATCTACAGAGAAGCCTCCGCAGAGATCAAAATGACTATCAATCGCTTTCATAGGCCGCCACCCTGTACCAGCAAGCTTGAAAGGTGCCTTGCTACTCAAGCTACCTCCAACGGAGAGGTCGAAAGACCCTATCGCGCGGCTTCATCCGAGCATATGCGTCCATGCATCAAATTCGTGAAATCGATCAAGTCACGTTCCTCGACATTCGGGAAACCTTCTGTATGTCCAGTGATGCCTCATCATGGCTCAATGCCATCGACCTGGCTTCTCCTGTGGCATCATCACTACCGGATATGATCTCGATGGCGGTGTCGATTGCCCTCATGAAAGCGGTCACGGTTGCCAGTTGAAGCGCAAACCGTATGTTAGTATGTTTCATTCATCATCTTAATAATTCCCTTCGACGGCGCCGGAGTCGATTACAATCGTTGCGGTTTCACGACTTCACGTCGGTGTCTGTCACCTTGGACAAATACCCCGTTGACAAGTCGTGAACCGATCTTTTCTCTTGACCAAGTCGTCCTCCATCATCATCATCATCATCATCGAGCCATCGAGCCGTCGAAGCCAATCCTGACTAGAGGCTCGGATTTGCAGCAACGAAGATCGATGACGACGAGATAAGATGATTTCGTGTGACACATGCATTCTACTGCCGCGGCGCGTCCGCATGAAGCTTCGCCTCTGAAGCAAGCCACTTGCGCATCAGCCTCTAGCTGGCATCGACGAATTCAAACCGGATGCCCAGAATTAACCGGAGCAACAGAACCTCAAATTATAGACCTGTGGTGCGATGTTGACCAGATCGGCAGCGCACGTTGAAATTTCCGGTTTGTCTTTCCTCCCATTCGTTCATTTCTACACTGCCCTGTGCACGGTGCTCCGCTATTGAACACGCATCTCCAATGCTCGGGGCCTGCCCTTCTCAACTTAATACTTGTTCTCTCTGCCCTTATACCAACCCGAAACCTCAGCCTCCTCAGCCACTCCTCCTCGCCTTTCCCCCTCCTCCCCATCCCACCGTTCAACCTCCCCCCTCGCCCCCCAGAAACGCGCCGACGGCCATCAATCCCTCGGCAACTCACCTACAAGACCTTCACGCCCTTCGCCCCCACCTATCCCGCTTTCCTCACCCTCCCCCTCTTCTAGACCGAGATCGTCCAACACGGCGCGGGTCCCCGACGACCGGTTCCAAGCCCCCACGTTCAGGCTGCGGATGGCCAGGACAGGATTGGATTTGGTGTTTGAGGTGGTGAGTTTTGAGGGGGTGGTGTTGAGGGAGCTGGGGGGGCGATGATGGGGTATAGCTCAGGGGGAAGGGGGGGTTTAATGCGTGGGTGAGGAGGAGCGGGGGGGTGTGGATTGTTTTGAGGGTTGGGGAGAGGGGCCGGCGGGGGGAGGTGAGGTGGGCGGGAAAGGCTTTTGGGGGGAGGTGATGAGGAGGCTTGAGGTGGAGATGGTATCGTTCACAAGCAGGGTGGATCTAGGGACTGCGTAAGAGCGGTCACGTCAAGACACTGTAGTCGAGCGGAAGCTGGTTCTTGGGACGATGATGCGGACGTTTCTCCCCTCTGACCTTTTCCATCGGTGGATGCAAAGCCTTTGCCCAGTTTGATTGAAGAAATGTATGTCTATCCGAAACGTTGAAGGTGTCTGCTATAAGCCCAGGTGACGCGTTATCAATATCAGGGGACATTGTTATTGAACCACTCTGTAGACATACTCCCAGCTTCGCCACTGCCGCCACTCCAGTCTCGCGTGATTCTCCCAGCGACACCTTTGCAGCTGCTTCAGGTCTAGAATTATAATCCTGTGGCTCTGGGGACAACAGGCCAGCCCTGGATAGAAAGACTGCGACTTTTCAGAAATTCCATACGAGGGCGCGAAGTTCATGAGCCGAGTTATACCATGACGGCGAGCCGCGGGCGAATTCTCGCTTGCTGAGTCTTGCAGATCATGTTGAGCGCTTGCCTCCAGCAGCTTCTCTACGCTGTTGGTCTGCCCTACCTTTCTTGTCCTGCGAGGACAAATCAAGTATGGCCGATTATTGGGATGGCCTTGATCGAAGCCTGTGTCAAGATTGGCTTACACGGCCTGAATGATCTCTCTATCGGGTCTTTCCTCGCCTCAAAGGACAGCAATATATAGGTCATTTTGAGCCCCTTTCGAAGACTTCTCTCACCCTGCCTCCAGATCATTCTTATTCTCGGGATGAGTGAGCGTTTGTGTTGAGAAGCGCTTCTAGAATCGTAGTGTAAGCTTCCCCGCATCAATTCAGTTCTTCTAGATTTGTTTTGCACGTTGAGCTTAAATTTTTTTGTGTTGTATCTTCTGGAAATAGCTTTACTGTGCTTTGATGCTCCTCGGATGAAAGCCGTCGCTGACTGCTTTAATTTCATAAGTGGCTGGTCCCCTTTTCAAGAGTAGCGCCGCGAGTACCTCGCTTTTGCCTAGTATGTAAGTAGAAAATGACGAATCTTAACTTGCAGCCAAAGCATTCTTCTTGGCGACTCAAGAAGGCCGCGTACAACCCTTTTACCATAATCTTCAACTGCCACCCAATAAAGCGCGTGGAAGCTGTCATGCCCTGTCGCGTTCATGTTAGTTCCGGCTTGAGGTACCCCTTCAGGAACGTCCTCACGGCCTGCTCATGCTACTTACATCAACGATAAGCATCAAGGCTGGGATTGAACCCTTCAGATATCGATTCGCACAAGACAGTCTCGAGCCCATTGAAGGATGCGACTTAGAAAGGAGAGATCCCAGAGTTAAGGGCGCAATTTTAGGCGGTTCTTTCGGTTGCATACTGTATCACTTGCAGAGAGGTGCTCGAATGGAGGTTTGCTCTTGCGGAGTCGTTCGCTCAATATCCTCACTCGGGCAGCTCTTGGCATGCTTGCCTCAGTATCCCATGGTGCACTCTGCAGGGGTTCCTCGTAGCACATATAAGTTCAGGGCCTACCTCTTAGATATTTTGACTGATGAGATGAATGCTCTAACGGTTTGCCTCTTCGGCTATGGGTCTTCATTAGTGATTCAGTCCATCAATTTTCCGTATTTGCGTTCTTTCATAATTCCAAGGATCGAGTGCACTACTTCATGCCGGTGCTGACGCATACCAGCGAAATGGGTAACGCGCTGCCCGCTGCTCGAAAACGATTGTTGGCTGTCACTTGCATAAGCTCCAGATTCAGAGACGCTGTAACGTGGATATGTGAGGTACGGTCTCGCAAGTCAAGTTTGTTCACCTGAAAACCACCTAATGTGTATCGCGAAGACAGCTTTCCGTTATATAGTGAAGGGGAGGTATTGTCTCCTCTTTGATTGTAACTAACCCAGCACACATGGAGGCCAAGACGTCTGCGCTGATGATATCGTCTTCTTCGAAGTCGTATGCTCGAATATAGCAGGCTCGACTTCCTGAACACTTGGAGCTCGCTCAGCATAAGCGGCCCAGAATCGGAAGCCCACCTCAATACCACGATGCTCTCGCTTCAGGCTTTGTATACTCTCCATGGCTTGATCGTATGTATCATCTGCGCTTGCAGAAAGCGTAGCAAGGGCATCCAATAATGGATGTTGGTTTGAGGTCCGAGGCCAACACGTCCACATGGAATGTTGCTCACAGAAACCTAGATACTATTCAGCGTGCGTATAACGACATTCATGACTGCAGAACAACGGTGTGCGTTCTTCGAGCCAGTAGGATGACCTTTCTGAACAATCTCATTTTGCAACCCAACCATCTATGCCATACAACTAGCGGAGAAACGGCTCTTCTAAGAAGGTATCCTGTGTTCAGTTTAAATGTAAGTAGTTGGCCTGCGGCAGCAATTGTGATCGTGATGGCCTTGAATGGTGCCGTTCGTGCCTTCCTCATACCAAGATGCACACAGGTCGAAGCCCATCCCCTGTACAACCTTTGCAGTGGTAGTAGTGGCTCTTGCGTGGATTGCCTTCGCACCCGCCACGGATGATGTGACTTGGATGAGGTCCGAATATTTGCTGAACAGTCGACAGCAGCCGGATTATTGTCTTGTAAACAACCTATGAGGTTCGGTCTTGTTATTTCGTTCAACGACTCATCAAGACCATCCACCACGATCAAACTTGTTCATAATGCGACAGACCTTGACCAAGTAGCTGTTCATAGCTCGTCGAGAGTTGGTCATGCGTCCATTTGGTGTATGACAATGGTGCAGCTCCATCAGCTTCTCATCCACCACCGCGACATAAGTCAGCATATCTTGCTTCCCTAGGTTTGCGATATGACCGTCAACTGCCCGTGTTTTGGGATCACTATAGCAGCAGTATTACCATAACAGCAACATCCTGCTATTTGTATTTCTTCCGACAGGGTTTCGGCGATGGCTGAGGCCAGGAAGGTCTTGCCTGCTCCACGATACCGGGATACCATAACACTGACTCGTCTCCAGACTCCCAGCTATCGAATGTGTCCGGGTCGAGAAGCCAGCTGCCTGTCCCTTGCCGACGATCCTTGATAATTCCGTCCCCAGAAATTCGGCGAAGAAAGCCAATCAACGATGGCCTGAATTTTCTGAGTCGTCACCCATTTCCTTATTCCAGCCGTGCCTGCTTGATATCATGAACCGTGGCATATCATGAACGTAGCCATAGTTGCATCGTCCAGCACCAATCTGATAGCACTCTTGGGCCTCTCAAGCTGTGCGATAGTACTCGCAACTTCCCATTGATCGCGAAAAGGCTAACGTATTGTTGTCAGCGGCGTAACGATACTCTGGATTTCTGATTAAAGAGAGGCTAGAACACAACTGGGATCAAACATCACATTCTGCACCGGTAAGCCATCCTGGTCTGCCTGAACTCATCGGAGATGCAAACGATAGCCCCACGCCCGGGGGTTGCTGGTGCTGTGTCGTCATCCCTTGATCGGCACAAAATTGAAGTGGCGCTTGTGTTTGTCATGTGTGCTCTGGGGCAGATGGCGGTGAGTGGCACAAACTTTTTTAAGAAGGGGGGAGCATTGTGTGCGTGGGTCAAATGGTGGAATTGGATAGCGAATTAGCGATACCGGATGGGTAATGAAGAGAGATACCGCTTGGTCTGGATGTGGAGGAGCTTGAGAAGCGTGGGAGGAGGTGAGCGCATCAGGCTAGCATTGCGGGTGTTGGGGGTATGCAACGGCTGTTATAGTTTCTGTTCGTTAGACTCGCCGTCTCGCTGCTACTCACGGGACGGATGGGGGTTCGACTTGATCTACAACGCGCTGTGGTGTTTGAAGGGTTCGCCTATCCTGCTCCAGGTTGATCGATCCCCTTTGTTGGATGCCTTCGTGGTTTCGAGATGGGATGCATCTTGATTGTCTCGCGCTGGGGCTGGGTTCGACGTCGAATAGTAGTTCGACGGAGGGAGCGTTGAGACGGTGCTGGTTGGCTGGTTTTCGGACCGGGGTTCTTTTCGAGCTAGCCTAGATAATCGTGTTGTTCGGACCGAACAGTTGGAGGCAGACTGGAGGAGGGGAGACTTAGGAGGTACAAAGGTCCGCTTGTCGTTGGAAGCGAGGCGGTGAAGGACTCCACTTCTGTGTGTAGTGTCTCGCTGGGTGGACTTAAGAAGCGTCTTGTGCTTGGAGAACAGGAGCTAGGAATGTCCGGGAATCTAGGAAAAAGAAAGATCTGGTACCGTACCTCAATGGCATACTTTCAACATGTGTCTGGGTATGGACGAGCTTATGTTCTGGGTGATACCATTGTGACCGTATCAATGAATAAACGATTTGACTAATGCAAGAATTTCGAGCCATATGGAAAGCAGTCTCCTATGGGGTAGGCTGGGGGAGAGAATGGCAGCGGGGTTGGTGGAGGGAGAAGGACCGCAAAAGCAACGAGCAACATCATTGGAGCGAGCAAGACCGGAGTCGAGCCGGTGTCCGTTGGCAGACAGGCTCGAAGACTAAGAGGTCTTGGGCCGCGTAAGAGGAGTGATCCAATGGGATTGATGTCCGATGAAACAGGGATGAGCAGACCAAAAATACTGTTCGACCGCACGTGGGATTCGGATGGAGGTGAATCGGATGCAGAAGGAGGTAAGGCAGAGAAACCCACGTGTGTAGCCAGGATGCTCATCAGATCTCCTATCTGTGGGATGACCTGCAGCATCTGGGCGCAACGCCGTTATTCCACGGAGGTACCATGACCGGGACTGTGCATGAGGCACCTTACGGAACATACCGTGGGCTTTGTGAGATCTATATTAAAGCTAGGAAACACTATAGTTCCACAAAATAGTGATAGAGAGAGATTTCAATCTCAGATGTCAAGCTGTACATACGCCTGAACGCCGTGCAGGATGTTTTTTAGCTACGGAGCTTATCGTGAGCCACAACGCAGAGCTAGGGCTGGAGGACTAGTGCGGCGCGGCCTGTGGCTCTTGTCTTGTGGTTCTGGCAGGATGGTGACAGTAGTACGGCAGACCGGCATATGACTTGAGCTGTAAGGCACGACGCACAGCAGCGTTGCCGAAGGACACACCGCTTATTTCCCATAACCTTGTTCCAACGCTGATAGATCATCGCTCAAACACCGAACTAGGTGGGATATGTTCGGGTCTTCCTCTCTGATCGGTCCGGCGGTATAGTAGACGCAGTTCTATATTTCTTGCCAGTGTGACATTGTATCACCAACGAAATTCTCAACATGCTTGCTCAATGTGCCGGCGGACTGCCGCGGCTATCTTAGCCTTTCGGTGAAGAGGACCAGCAATATATGATGCGTTTCTCTCGTCGTCGAGCATATACTAGGGAAGCCGGTATCCATACCCTACACTCACTGCTCGGACCATGATAGACTTACTCTATCCTATGCCCAGGTACACCTTTAAGACGTCAGGGGTCAATCGCGTAAACATCAATCATATAAACATGGTTTATTCTGCAATCGCATCTTCTGGGTCCCTTGCCCATGCAAGTGGAATGCTTTGACGTTTTGCCTCTTTAGCTATGGACCTTCACTATTTGATTTTCCCTTCATTATCTCGTTGAATCTTTCTGTTTGAGAGCGTCAAAGTACGGTGCACTAAATTTTGGTCGACGCAACCATGGTCCGGAGATAAACAAAGTGTCCGATTAACAAACGTAGGGTACGAATAGAGGGCTTCCCATGGAAGTATAAACGAAACCTGGACTTATGATCCGAGCCAGCAGGCTGTGACACATGGTATAGACGAAAATTGGCAAAGCGCTCTTGGCGAGTCTGGTGTAATTCGAAAAGGCGCCCCAACACTCGCACTTCAAGATGTCGCTTGGGCAACGTCGGCTACCAGAATTACATCAGCTTGATGGAAGATAGACTACGACGTGGCTTTCCGAGAACTTGTATAATATGGGAGCTCTGTCCCAGAATTGTCCATAGCTGCTCCTAAGTCGAGCCCCATGAATATCGACAGGGAGGCTCACATGATCTTGATACTACGATAGTCTATCAAGAACAAAGGGACAGCAAAGATCTGGACTACTCGGAGAGGTGGCTATCCATCTTGCGAGGCAGCATCCGCGCAAGGCTGGCGAGGCCATGAGAGGTTACAGCATCCCATAATCTTGAGACGATGGGCGAGCTATCTCTTGCTGCAGAAGAGAACATGCAATGAGACTAACGTAGTATTGCAGAGAGCTCAGGTCTGATTGTACATATTCGGCTGTGAATGACTCAAACGCGCCACCCAGGTGATGAATCTGGAGCGCTCTGGTGGCTCATAGAGTTATTGCAGATGCAGACGCCGGACAAGCGCCTTCACCGGAGGGTTTTGTCGCCATACTAGATTCAACTTCCAGCTTCTGGCTTCGTCGATCGAGACCTTGTACTCAGAAGATAAGGCGTTCGTGGATGTACAACAGCATTGTACAGAACCTTAGAACTCTGCAGCCACAAGTTGAGGCCCGAGCCTAACCAAGAGTGACTGCGTAGCCCCCACGGTGGACATGCGAGTAGCCTGCTGTTCGCTGCTTCAATCCCAGGGTACGACCGTGTGGCGCTGCGCTTTACATGATCCTTTACTCGTGAAAACGATAAGTTACTAGCGGCAAAAGCTGTCAACAAGCGGTAGCGCTTTGACTGTCCCGTGAGACGAATGATCGGGAAAAGTCGAGTCCATGTTGTGATGGAAAGGCTGACATGGAATTCCTGTAGGAGCTATGGTGGTATGATCAGTGGAACGGAAGCCATTAATGCACCTTGTCCCGAACTAGGACCTCTTTGCGGACACATCGAACGATAAGAAGAATCCTAAGGCATGCCTGCAAACCGCACCGAGATAATCCTTTTCGCCAGCGCTGACACTGCATTCAACCCACCAGGTGCTGTCAGCCCACCAGGTGCATAGCATGAGGTCGACCGATTCGTGTTACTGCGATATTGACCGTGTATCTGCGACCTTGATTGTGTACTGGATTAATCATCAGGAACCGCGGGCATCCGCGTTTGTCGGGTGAAAATAAGCGGCTTCGGGACGACTTGCAGCACCGTGGCGTCGGGAAGAGGTCGGCGATTGGCTCGAGTATTGTGAGTATCGTGGAAGTAAGGGAGGCACGCGATTGGTTCCAAGAAGAGTATCCACTGGCTTGATAGGGTCATTGACTTGGAAGTTGGAACAATTGGAATTGCAACACTCGTAAGACGTAGTGGCGCAAGGGCGGGCGGGTGTAACAATAACACCTCCATCATGCCATCACGATGGACCATTTGTGTCTGTGTTGCAACGAGCATGATCGCCATCGCGATTCGTGATGATTACAGAGGAAAGGTTGTGTACACTGTGGGGCGAACTCTGTACACGAGGAGGGTGATGATGATCTCACACCATTGGAGCAAGCTCCTGTCGGATAGGCGTGGAAGGATGCGGCTCAAGAGTTGAGAAGTCAATATCTTGGTTCATGCATACTGCATGCTTCGGCGAGAGAGCGTGGAGCTGGCTGGATCGGGTTTCTGTGGTGGGCCTATGCGCTTGTTGTAGATCCTGGTCCCTGCTTCTTGTTAGCTTTCGAAAGGAGGTGAGAGTGTGGGACGTGGAATTAAGCTCTGACAGGTATGCGCACTATGATAGTGGTATTCAGACGATGGTAATCTAAGTGCCCCATCTGTCCACTGTTCCCTTGTGCTAGACACTGCCACCCATGAAGCTTACGATCCCGTCTCACCGCGCCCCCTGGATCCTGGCCCGGCGAACGTTGGGCCGTTAGTGACAAAGTCAATCAATCGAGATCTCGAAGTCAGTCATGATTCATGGCTTTGATTACAAAAGCATCTACATAGTAGGACGGAGTTAGGAAGAACTGTCTTCCGTGCAACGTCTGGCCTTTGCAGGTTAGTCTTCGCGATCGTCCGCTACTCAGGAGCCGTCAACGGTCGAACCCAGAGACCGGGGCGATCTGTACCACCATCTGCAAGGTGCACGCGACTCGGAGATTTAATTGTTGATTTCTGCCTCGCTTTTGCTTTTGCCGGAACTATGTGTGCTGGCATATGTAGCTACTGCAGGTGAGATTCTGTTCACTCATCATCCCGATCCAGCTCCTCCCATCTGGGCTTGCCGGGGCAGCCCCGCTTATTACTGTGCACCTTCACATGCCTTTGACGCTTGAGGCCCACAGTGCCCCCAGCGATCCGACCGTGGGTTCGGACGCCAAGGTCTCACACTTTATGAAGGTTGACAGATGGGCTGACCATTTGCCCATGGGCGTATTGGTTACGAATACGACGCCCAATGTGAAGTCGGGTCGCCGTTGAACCGTTAATCATTGTTTCACATTCCTTCAAAACCTTCATGCCCACTGTCTACCAGGGTGTGGGATGCGGAAAGACCGGCCGAAGCCGTGAGAGAGCTAAGAGCAAGTTCCTAACGCTCGAATCCCAAAACAGGTATTGGCACAACGTGCTAGAAACGCCTTTGGTCCTAGGACCGTTTTGCTCCATTCGGAAAGAAGCACCTTGGTTGCGCGGGCATCGATCATAGAGAGCTGGAGATCTACTCTGGGGCCCAGCATGTCCTATCTGACATCGCTGGAACCCACTCTCTACACCCGAACGGTCGCACGGTGAGGAGCACGACCATCTAGGCTGCGTGTTCGGCCATCGTAGGGTCGCTTCAGTCATTGGCACTTAGCCTCTGGTCCGAATGTATTCGCATGCATCGCTCCTCATGTGGGAAGAAGAAGACCTCCTATGATCAGATCCTTCTGAATGCTCTTTGAAAATTCATGTCGTTCCATCTGACTGTCGGTTTAAGACCGGCCAGCTTCCATTCCCCGCCAATCTTCGTATATAAATGTTTGATCAGAGCATGAGAATGCCCTCTACTTTCCACTCTTTTGCGATCTATGGCCGAGTAGCGTTGGTGCGCAGCCGTTAGCTGATGGTGTCCGATAACGTGATCCTCCCTGATCTTCTGCCATTTGGAGACCCCGATATGGTGGTGAGTGCGAACCAACGGGTCACAAACGAAGCCTGCGTGACTCATGATGTGGACGAAATCGTCTCTTGGCATAGCGGGCCAAAGGTAGCCATTGACATCTCTATAGTCGATCTGTAAATCATGCCTCCGTCAATGTAAGCTCCAACGGTACAAGATCCCATGCGGAAGAAACAACAAAAGGTAGTAGATGCCACTTCGTAATTAAGCCAAGGCAGTACACAATCACCCATTTGTGCTACTTAGACAGCCCCATCGGCACCACCATGCTCGCAGTCTGGGTAAGGCCACAGCAGATTGGTACATTCATACTATGGCCTTTTCCATTGAAAATTCCGTGATTATGTGTGACTTTAGGATAGTAATGGAACGAATTGGACCACTGACCACCTTTCTCGTAATGCAAGTAGGTTTGTAAACTGGTCATGGAGGGCTCGAAGGAAGGTAGAAAAATCAAGACTTTTCACAGGTGTCATGCCACTGACCAGAAGGATGGGGGCAAGAATTGCTTTTAGTCTGCCGTGTATTAGGAGGAACATAGCTGCATAGTTTTGCCAGTGGAACCCTACCTCTTCCAGTCCTTCGAGTCGTAGCTATCACCCCATTCAAAGGTGATTTCCGAGAGGGACAGGTACTCTGAAAAGGTGGAGCACATAAGCTATGGTAGGTTTCGACATTCGAAGCGCTAAGGAAAAGTCACACGAACCCTCAAACGATATTCTACCGTACGTGACAATGTCCTCGGGTGGTGCGCTATCAAAGACATTCGTCGAATGCGCGGCACTCGACGTCGGTTCACCAAGACCAGGCGTTACCTCGCCACTCGGGTTGAGTACAGCCTGGGTCGCAGTTGACGATGGACGACCGTCAAGAGCTGAAGGTTCTCCTGCTGCTGCCGTAGCTTGAGTCGTAGCGTACGATGATCCGTCTGAGCTGGGAGGAACAGTTTGGATAACGCTGATAGTGTCTTCAATCGTAGAACTAGGCGCATCGGGGAAAGCGGCTGAGGGTTGCAAGCCTGACATTGGATCTGGTGTGCCTGAACTCGGCGCGTCTCGGCGTGAAATGATATGTTGAGCCTTGGTATCGCTTTGGGGGCAATGGCAGCTCATATACCTTGTCCATGGGAGCGTATTGTTCGGTGATGTGGGAGATATAAGCCTACATTAGGCTGTGTTTCGGAATTTGACAGGTACGTTGCAGCTGTTCATTGCTGCATCGGTGATCGAGCGCTGGCACACGATGTTTCAAGGTAACTGCTAGGTAGCGCAAAGATGAAGACCTTTCCGCTCCTATGCTGTCCCAGTGGTGTTCAACGGCTTTCAACAGTATGATCTGGACACAACAAGGTCCCCATAGTCCACGTTCCGCGCCCTACCACAGTAGAGGCGAGGACGCGTGTGTTCTGTGCGCGGAACAGTAGAGAGGCGGCCGCAGAGTCACAGACTTCGGTCAACGAGACTCGCCGAGACTCGCATCTGATTGGCTGCAGAGCTCGAGCCATGTTGCTGACTGAACCGTTGGGACGACGAGAGACCGGATGAATGAGGCAGTATTGCAACGTCCGAAGGCAAAAACCAAGCCAAATGACGTTCGAAAACGAGTCCGCTGGTGGATAAGTATGCGTGGAACATCCGAAAGGCGCAGGGAAGAAATTTTGTAATTGCAAGCTCCAGGTTCAAGAAGACCAGCGTTCGCCGGGATATCAGAATTGCACTTCCGCTCACTACATATATACCCAAGAGCGCCGTTGTCCGACACAAATTTGGTAAAGTGGACTCAAACGCAATCAGCAAGAACCTTCGCTTCGTCAATTGATCAGAACAGCGCACAGCCTACACCTTCCGCGCGCTACGAATCCAGTAGTCTCAAAGACCAAACACGATGAACGGCCATAGTACGAATGGCGACGCGTATTCGCCGCCACCAACCCTTGCCGGCAAGGTCGCGCTTGTCACAGGGGCCAGTCGAGGGATAGGGTCCGGTATTGCTCTCGAACTTGGGGCCCGCAAGGCTTCGGTCGTGGTCAACTATGTCAAGGGCAAAGCTGGCGCCGACGAGATCGTGGAAAAGATCGAGAAGCTTGGCGGCAAAGCGGTCGCAATCCAGGCGGATGTCTCCAAAGTGCCAGAGATCACGGCCCTGTTCGAGTCCGCCAAGGCCCACTTCGGCAAGATTGACATCGTGTGCTCCAACTCGGGCACGGAGAGCTTCGACAAGACCGAAGACATCACCGAGGAGAAATACGATCATGTCTTTGGCCTCAATGCGCGTGCCCAGTTCTTCGTTGCCCAGCACGCGTACAAGTACTGCGAGAACGGTGGCCGCTGTGTCCTGATGTCATCGATCGCTGCAGGACTGCTGGGTGTCGCCGACCACGCGCTGTATTCGGGGAGCAAGTCCGCCATCAATGGCTTCGTCAAGTCTTTCGCCACCGATTTCGGAAAGAAGGGCATGACATGCAACGGCATCGCACCCGGAGGTGTCAAATCGGACATGTTCACACAAGTTGCGTGGAGGTACATCCCTGGCGCGGATGGATCATGGCCGGCGGAGAAGATTGAAAATGCCATGGCTAATCATTGTCCTCTGGGACGGTGCGCGGTGCCTCAGGACGTTGCCAGGGTCGTTGCGTTTTTGGTCAGTGAGGATGGCGGCTGGGTCAACGGTAAGTTTCTACCGAGGCGATCACATGATCGGTCACTCACATTGTTCAGGGCAAATTGTTACCATCTCTGGCGGTTCAGGGCAATAGGTGGTACGACAAAGGATTTGAGAGTGCAGTATCAGGATGGGGTGATATTATTATCATTAATCAATTCTATGCTAAGCATAGTTTGTACCTCTCATAGTTCTATGTAATAATACCATTGAACTTCGAGAATGGATAATTGCGTACGCAAACATCGATATAACTCAGGTATCCTGCACAACAGTGTACCATAAGTAATTCAATAACTCTCCCGTACTGAGTGTGGGACCCGACTCGAGCACAAGACGCCGCAATGCAATGACAACCCACACATCCATCATATAATTGGAGCGTTGGTATCACACGTGAAAATACTGCGCGTGATTACACCCATCAGGTGTCGCCCGATCCATGTTCTTTCTGAGATTGCAAGAAATCAATGATGTAGCTAAGCTGTGTTGCCAGGTACGTCGCCTGAGGTTCGTATACCCCGTTGGTGTCTTTCTGAGCATCGTTGTCTTGACACTTGGCTTGAAACTGACCCACGATCCTTTGCACCTTCTTTAATTCGAAGAGCAGAATCTCGGTCTCGAGAATATACCGGTCCTCATCAAGCACTGTGTAGGCGCCGAAAGCGAGCTGGGCGTCGTTGGCTGGTCTGCATCGATTGTGCACTGCGGCCCGATAGAGTGACATGACCTTTCCAAAAACCGTGCCCAGCAACATTGTGGACACGGGTCCGCCGTTTTTCCTAGAGCAGTTGGCGCAATTCATCATAGATTGGCACCCTCTGACAGCTTGGCGGTTTATTGTCAAGATGACATCGAACGGAATCATCCCTCGCGAGGCGGCCGGTGTATTCCAGGAATGGGAGTGCAACGAATGCAAGGCACTCAAACACGATGCGAAGCAGTCCTCACAGCCTTGTCTTTCATCCGTGCCCTGTTGTGTCTGCTGTGGTATGCTTTCTGTCTTTGCGCCAACTTGGGGCTGTAGAAACGGATCATCAAACAGGTCCTTGTCGAAAGGATCGGCTCCAAAGGGCGACTGCAATGAGGTTGTGTCGTTAAAGGCGAACAAGTCCAAAGGACCTGGAATATGATCACCGAAGATGCCGTAAGAGCGGTCATTTGTCATCCAAGCATCGGCCCCAATCAGAGGTTGCAAGATTCCTGAGGGAGACGGCACGGTAGAGTGGACATCCGGAAACGAGACATCTGTCGAGGCGGAGAGGGGTTCAGGACCATGCGCGAATGACTCCGCGAAGTGATTACTGAATGGAGGCGTTGGGACTTGATCAGGTTGTGTAATAGATGCCGTGTTGTCTCTCCGGAGCGCTTCGGAAATTCGATCGTCGTGCGTCATAGGAGGAGTGGTGCTGTTGAACACATTTGAGAAGTGAGGATTGACCGAAGCGGAGTTGTTGATGTCAAGCGGCAAGTGGTCATGATCGTATTGGGTGAATTGTGGTGTCCATGGACTTGGGCTTGGACATTGTTGACCGGAGGGGAAGGAAGGTATCTCGATTGACGCCGGTCTCTTGTGTGGTGCCGGTTTGTTTATTCCATTGTTGCGATGCTTCCTCCCTGCTCGAGCTGATGGACTGTACTGGCAGTCATTCCCATTCGTGAGGCAGCGTTGACAAACAGGTCGACCTTTGCCGCATTTAACCTTAGCAGTCAAGCAGCTATCACAGGATTCTCGAAGCTTGACCCCCATATTTGCAGCTTCCTGAGTCGTCAGGTTCAAAAACGATCCAGGCGGAGGTCTTGGTCCCATTTTGCTATGTCGTCGGATATGTAGGATTGAACGGTAGAAGCCTTGGAATAAAAATTACAGCAGGCGTTGTCAAAGAAAAAGTCAGGGTGGGTAAGTCGCTGGCGAGCCTTGGGTATATGTTGAGCTTAGCTGGCGCCGTTTACCAGACATGGCCCGGAAGGGTCCACAGAGCTTCATAACAGGGAAGGCTCGGAAATGGCCCCGTAATAGCTGCGTAAGTTCATCGATCTTGAACTAGTAAGACGATTCCCTCAGGAACGTATCGATTGTTTCACGCCGTCCGAACATGGCAACATGGGACTGGGGCAGAAGCTACCAACTGTTGAACGTAGACTAAATGTACAAGGTAGTCGAATTCGAGATTGAGTTGGCCTAGAGCAGTACAATCGTCGACCAGCCAGAGATAGCCGCTCTCGAGAGAAATGTGCCAAAGCGCTGCGCGTACAGCCACCCAGCCCACGCGCTTGGGTCGATAATGACCTCACTAAGGATGCACGTCCGCTGTGTGGGTTTCTGCGTGCAATGCAGGGAGACTGCATGAGGGCACTCAAGAGTCAAGGGGGATCATGACCAGGGTCTCGAGGGCTGATTGTGCTGCATAAGGTCGAAGTATTGGACTGGTTATTAGCCTCAGGTACTCCTTGCCCATCCATCACCTATCTATCGCGCGCAGTGGCACACACACCTAGACTTGCATCACACGCCCGCCCGCACATTCATTGAGGTTCAGCCAGCCATCTGACATGGACCGCCCGGTGCTGGACGCTGGGGGCTTCCACAAGCGAAAAGTTTGATAGGGGCAGAAAGCCTGAAGGTTTATCGCCAAATCATCGATTCCGACGTGTGTTTTCCAAGCCACCGTGACATCTTGGCACTACCGTAATTTACCGGTAGCGCATGATGGTGTCGTAAACAAAATTGACACCGCCGGTTCGCTTTCCCGTGGATGGCCGCACGATAAAGTTTCCCTTCCCACCCTACTCCGTATTGCCGGCTGCATGATCCAGCGCCCATCAGACCTGACTCTGACCAAACTCGCCCCTCTCTGTCTCAGCTCGTCACAACACTCTCGCACTATCTCGCAACCAGCCCACCGCCTTGCTCGGCAGCCCGGCCGAGTCTAGTGGAAACGATCACGATCCGAGAAGGGAAGAGCCGAGGAAGGCAAGCTGTACGATGTAGATGGATGCCACATCACGATGCTCTTGACATAGTGCAGCAAGTGTACGCGCAGCAAGAGAAGCTTATGCGAGTCATCCAGACTCTATTTTGGGTGCCGTCTCCCCTTGGTCTGTCAACCGCTGGCCCACCCTCTCTCCTGACGTCGATCGCTCGGGCCACCAGCGCCAAAAAGGCCATTGCACAGGGACTTGGCTTGACGTGGGTTTGTCCTTTGTCCATCCCGACCATCTGCCATACTTTCGAGCATCTTTGTCTCGTACGACACGGCGATGTCGTCGTGCATCAAGGCATTCATCGTGCTGCATCCTTGACAGCACCATCTATGCTCCTACCTGCAGCCATCGTACATGAGAGCTCCAGGCTCGGAAGTTTTATCACGTGCTGTTGCTCTAGAATGCAGATGTCATCTCGCAGTCATCATTACATTATCAACGGCAAGCACCTTCTCCTGTCGCGTATCTCAAACCTTGTTGCCGGTGCTGTCTTTCCTGGTCTTCTTTGCTTGTTAATCTTCCGACATTGTAGCCGTCAGAAGCAGCTAACGGTCAATTGAAGCTTTCGGCGTCCATGATACGCCATGAGTGGACAAGTTTTTCGATGCTCACAGTCTCGCAGGAGTCCATTCCGCCATCATGTTTGCATCTCCGCATCCCTCCGTTTTCCCTGAATTGCTACGTCGGTATGCTCGCCGCCACCGGCACATCCTTGAGATTGGTTGCCCCTAGTTCATGCCCTCCATTAGCCAGTCCAACAACGAGTGAACTTTGAGTCAATCGCCGGCTGCCCTTGGATGCCCTTAGATTTACCATGCTTGTCCCACTGTTATGGCACCTGATTGGTCGTGATACTTGCTATCTTAACCGCTCTTGGTACAGGCCCTTTCACTTACTGCTGCTTGCGCCGAAACCATGGTATAACGAACATAAAATCCCGAGAACCATCGGTCTTCTTTCCTAATTTTGATCGGTCTCGTCACGAATATCTGTCGCTGTCACCATGCCCTTTGGATGACAAGACGACAATGCTGAGTATCAAGAGTGTGATACGGTTTGGGGGTTCCCGAAGCACATGCCTAAGGTGACTGAATGCGCTTGCTACTTAGCGCGGAAATGTATGATACTACCTATTCCGATTCAGACGCATCGTGTTGCGATTGCTACTTGCGGACGTTAGGTTACTCTCGGCGACCACTGATGAGCGATCACAATCGACTAGAGTACCAATAGTCTCTCATCTGTAATCCCTGTTGGATCCCGGGGATCCACTTCCTTCTCAACTTTCATCAAGCCGCTCAAACCTTCCATGGATGCATCGGCGGGAGTGAGCCAATATATCTATGCCAACCCCAATAATATCTCAACAACTGTGGAATTCTTACAGCGACAGGAACGTTGTCTTCCCATGTCTGATCAACTCCCCACTTCCGCCGACAAGTTGTCGGTGGAGTTGAGGATTCTGTTGTTTGGAGATCAGACTGCCGATACGCAGATTTTTATTCGAAACCAGCTCGTCGCTGGGAGAACAAATTCGCTCCTATGTATATTCCTAGATCGTGTCGCCATTGCCCTCCGACAAGAGGTCTCCGAGCTCTCGCCCTTGGAGAGGCGACGAATGCCATCATTCTCGACTGTCGACGATCTCGTCGACCGTGCTTACAGTAAGGAGGGTATTCACCCAGGAATTGATAGTGCCTTATTATGTATTTCGCAAATAACCCAGTATTTCGAGTAAGGTCGTTGTTTGGATTTGAAGAACCAAGATTGACATATTTTCAGATATGCGGAGAATGTGTACAACCATTCTAGTGGTGCTTCTAAAACATGTGCGGTTGGACTTTGCACTGGTCTTCTAGCCGCTGCGGCAGTTGCCTCTTCGCCTGCACTTCCGGCTCTCGTACCCCTGGCAGTTGAGGTCGTTCTCATTGCTTTCCGCACTGGGCTGTACGCTGGAGTAACCGCGAAGAGCCTCGAAATCTCCCAAGGCCACGCATCTAGCTGGTCATCCGCTGTCACCGGCACGAATGACAAAGATGCGCAGGCTGCCATATCTGATTTTCACCACCAAAAGGTATGTAATCCCGGATTGGCAAGGATGCTGAAAACTCATTCCTGTCACAGAAAATACCGAAGTCGAAGCGTGCCTACATCAGCGCAGTGGGCAAATCGGCAGTCACCATCAGTGGACCCCCTGCCACGCTTCGAAAGTTGTTCAACTCCACCACCATTGGAACCAGTCGTCGATCATTGTCAGTCGCCGCGCCCTACCATGCACCACATCTACACAAGGGGCTCGACGTCCAGCGGATTCTTGGTTGCAGAAATCCTCGCACCAAGGCGGTCCTTGACAGATACTCGCCAAGTCTACCCGTCATGTCCACAAGCACAGGCACATGGTTCAGCGAGAAGATGACAACAACAGAAATCTTGACAGAAATAATTAATGACATTCTCAATGAACCCTTGAGGCTCTACCAGGTGCTTAACGGATGTTCCAAGTTCATTAATGATGAGAAGATCGCCAAATGTCAGATTGTCACCTGTGGGCCCAGCACCGCAGAGGCCGCCTTCATCACAGCTTTGCGCTCGGATACCAATGCCGAGACAATGCTGCACGAAGAAGATCCACATCGAGCATCACCTTTGAGACTCAACCAGACGCCACGCACTTCGAAAAAGCAGAAGCTGGCCATTGTCGGTATGGCTGGCAGATTCCCCGATGCGGCAGATCACGAAAAATTCTGGGACTTGCTCCACGCTGGCTTGGACGTCCACCGCGAGGTCAGCGCCGTTGTTCCCTTTCAAGCATTGTTGCTAAGATTGTTAGATACCAAAAGATCGATTCGACGTCAAGAAGCATTACGATCCCCATGGTAAGGTACGAAATACCAGCCATACACCATATGGATGCTTCATCGAGGAACCCGGCCTGTTTGATCCTCGCTTCTTCAACATGTCTCCTCGAGAGGCGACGCAGACAGATCCCATGCATAGGCTTGGTCTGACCAGTGCCTACGAAGCCCTTGAAATGGCGGGCTACGTTCCCAATCGCTCCCCGTCGACGAAACTTGATCGTATCGGGACATTCTACGGGCAAACCAGTGATGATTGGCGTGAGATCAATGCCGCGCAGGACATTGACACGTATTTCATAACTGCAGGTGTCCGTGCCTTCGCACCAGTAAGTTTCGTAACCCAACGTCTGTGAAGATTATTCTAACATGTTCCAGGGAAGGATAAACTACCACTTCAAGTTTAGTGGGCCAAGTTTCAGCGTCGACACCGCCTGCTCGTCTAGCATGGCAGCTATTCAGATTGCATGCACCTCCCTATGGGCTGGTGAATGTGACACCGCCGTAGCTGGCGGGCTGAACGTTATGACTAATTCCGACATTTTCGCCGGGTTGAGTCGTGGACAATTTTTGTCCAAGACTGGCAACTGTCAAACTTTCGACAACGATGCGGATGGTTATTGTCGAGGCGATGGCATTGGAACAATCATCTTGAAGCGTCTCGAGGATGCGGAGGCTGACAACGATCGCATTCTTGGAGTTATTCTGGAGACTGTAACCAATCATTCATCAAATGCCGTCTCTATTACTCACCCTCATGCACCGACGCAGGAAGATCTTTTCAAAAAGGTGATGGACGACGCTGGCATAGATCCTCACGACGTGAGCTACGTCGAGATGCATGGTACAGGGACTCAGGCAGGTGATGGTACTGAGATGAAGTCTGTCACCAACACTTTCGCACCAGTATCTCGCAAAGGCACCAGAACGCAATCCTTGCATCTCGGTACCGTCAAATCGAACATTGGTCACGGCGAGGCTGTTTCGGGAGTCACCGCTATGATTAAGTGTCTGCTCATGATGCAGAAGAATATCATACCTCCACACTGTGGTATCAAAAAGACCATAAACCAGGGATTTCCTCAGGATCTGATGGCTCGGAATGTCCATATTGCCTTCAAGCCAACACCCTTAGTTTCCAAGGATGGATCGCCTCGAAGGATATTCGTCAACAATTTCAGCGCCGCTGGTGGTAATACTGCTATGCTCATTGAAGACGCTCCAAAGAGGCCCGCCCCAAATAAGGACCCGAGATCAGATTGGGTCGTTGCAGTTTGCGCGAAGTCGAAGGCTTCGTTGCGCGGCAATGCTTCCCGGTTGATCAAATTCATTGACACCAATCCCGATGTGAGGATAGCGGATTTGTCGTATACGACGACCGCACGTCGGATACAACACAATTATCGTATTGCCTTCAGCTGTGGTAGTGTGGCACAAGCCCGCGAAATCTTGGCTTCAAAAGTCGAAGCCGCGGTCGACCCTGTGTCGACTGTTCAACCAAGCGTGGCCTTCGTTTACACCGGGCAGGGGTCACATTACACGGCTTTGGGAAGGGATCTTTACGAATACTCCAGCCAATTCAGCGCCGATATCATTCACTTCGACGACATCAACCGTGGTCATGGATTTCCTTCGTTCCTTCCCCTGGTCGAAGGTAATGTTGACGCCAAAAACTTGTCACCCGTCATTGTACAAGTCGGTATTTGCTGCATCCAAATGGCTTTGACCGCGCTATGGGCCTCTTGGGGTCTAAGACCGGCTGTTGTTATGGGCCATAGCCTGGGAGAATATGCCGCCCTCAACGCATCTGGGGTGTTATCTGCATCGGATGCCATTTACCTTGTCGGTGAACGCGCCAGCCTCCTAGAGCAGAATTGTACCGCCAATTCCCACGCCATGATTGCTACCAAGTCTTCTGCCCAGAACGTCAGAAACATCGTTGCCGACATCAGGGGCATCGAAGTTGCATGCATCAACGGTCCTCAGGAAACTGTTCTTAGCGGCACATCTGTTGATGTCGATCAAGCTGTGGACATGCTTGCATCTCATGGTGTAAAATGCACCAAGCTCAACGTTCCATATGCGTTTCACTCCTCTCAGGTTGATAGTATTCTGACTGACTTCGAGGCGATCGCGAGCTCTGTGGTCTTCAGCAAGCCTACTGTCCCTATTATCTCCCCACTGTTGGCCAGTGTGTTGAGTGAGGAAGACAGTATCGACGCGACGTATCTTTGCAGACATGCCCGAGAGTCGGTCAATTTCTCTGGTGCGCTTGCTGCAGCACAACAATTTGGCCTGATCAATATTGAGACTGCGTGGTTAGAGATTGGACCTCACCCAGTATGTCTGAGTTTCGTCAAGTCTGAGCTTGGTCAAGGGATTACAACAGCATCATCACTTCACAAAGACGTTGCCCCCTACCGTACCCTTGCCAATAGTCTGGCCTCCCTACACCTTGCTGGTGTTGCCATTGATTGGAATGAGTACCATCGAGATTTCTTGGACTGTGTACGAATGCTGGACCTTCCTTCGTATGCTTTCGACAATAAAAACTACTGGATCCAATACACAGGTGACTGGAACCTGACCAAGGGCCAAGCTGCCGGCGTGACGTTAGTCTCTCCAGAAGCTATTACCCCCAGCCTGTCCACTACGACCGTCCAGAAAGTTATTTCGGAGAGTATAGAGAAAGATAAAGCGTCGATGATCATCGAGTCTGATGTCTCCCGTCCAGACCTACTCGCTGCCATAAGTGGTCATCTCGTCAACGGCACTGCTCTATGCCCCTCTTCGATCTACGGAGACATGGCATTAACAGTGTGCAATTATTTATACAAGCTCCTTCGACCGGGTGTTGAATCTATTGGAATGAATGTCTGTCACATGGAAGTCTTCAAACCATTCATTGCAAACGAGGGGGGTAAAGGTCAAACCCTACGAATGTCAACAAATGTCGATCTCGCTGTCAACAGAGCAATCCTGCTATTCAGTAGCGGCAATGGCAAAACGGAAGTCCAGCACGCCAAGTGTCACGTTGACTTCGGATCCGAGTCAGCCTGGTTGGCCGAGTGGGCACGGACGGCTTACCTTGTCCGCGGCCGCATCGACAGTTTGATTGAGTCAGCGTCCACTGGAAAGGCTCATCGCATGCTTCGTGGCATGGCGTACAAGTTGTTCTCAGCTTTGGTTGACTATGACTCGAAGTACCGCGGTATGGAAGAAGCCATACTGGACAGCCCACTTCTTGAAGCCACCTCTCACGTCAAATTCCAAACTAGCGAAGCCGATGGTAGCTTTTTCTGCAGTCCATACTGGATTGACAGCGTTGCTCACTTGGCAGGTTTCGTGGTCAATGCCAATGATGCCTTAGACTCTGGAAAGCAGGTATATATCTCGCACGGCTGGGAGTCGATGCGCTTCGCCGAACCTCTTTCAGCCAATAAAACCTATCGCTCGTACGTGAAGATGCAACCTGCCGGCAAGGATATGATGGCCGGTGATGTCTTTATCTTCGATGGAGATCGTATCATTGGCATGGTCGGGGCTTTGAAGTTTCAGTGCATCCCTCGTCAACTACTGAACACTTTTCTGCCACCCAAAGGAGCTGCAGCCGTGGCCACCAAAGTTTCAGCGGCCGCAAAACCTACCTTTGCGCCTAAAATTGCCGCAGCTCCCAAGAAATTATCCAAGCCAACCGTCAAGATCACTGCACTTCCCAAGTCCGGTCCGTCAGTCACTATCAGGACGCTCGACATAATTGCCGGCGAGGTCGGCATGCCTCCAAGCGAATTAGCGAATCCCATCGACTTCGCCGACATTGGTGTCGATTCTCTCATGTCATTGTCGATTACTGGCAGGATTCGCGAGGAATTGGAGATTGATGTGCCCTCATCCTTGTTCACCGATCAGCCAACCGTCGGTGAATTGAAGAAGTTCATGAACCGATACGACTCATCGGATTCTCTGGACGTACTCGTTGAGACTGATGGCAGCACCACACCAAATCTAGACTCCAGCGACACATCGTCCCAGTCCGATAGTTTCTCGACGCCCACGTCGCCCGGTTCTCCCGGTGAATCAGAGGACTTGTCTGTCATTATTCGCGGTGTCATTTCAGCAGAAATGGGTCTCGAGGTATCAGAGCTGCTGGCAGCCGGAGACCTTAACTCTCTGGGTATGGATTCGTTGATGAGTTTAACCATCCTGGGAGAGCTACGTGAGAAAACAGGCTTGTCGTTACCGGCGGACTTCTTGGTTGACAACAATTCTCTCAAAGCAATTGAGAAGACACTGCACGTCGGCCCGGTCAAAGCGGCCCCTCAACAGCTGTCAATTGCTCAGCCAATACGGATCGAGACACCGGCCATGGTCAAAATACCTGTCAACAAACCGCAACGTCACGCGACCTCTGTCCTGCTCCAGGGCATGCCTAGGGTCGCGACAAAAACCTTTTGGTTGATTCCCGACGGTAGCGGCTCAGCTACCTCGTACATTTTCATGCCCGATATTGGCAGGGAAGTTGCCTTGTACGGTCTCAATTCCCCTTTCATGAAGACCCCGGAAGAGTACGACTGTGGTGTGGTCGGCATGGCCACGTACTTCATTGAAGAAATCAAGCGTCGCCAGCCACACGGACCATACAGCATCGGAGGATGGTCTGCAGGTGGGGTGATATCGTATGAGACTGTTCGCCAGCTCATCGAGGCTGGCGACCAAGTGGATCTTCTTGCATTGATCGATACACCCTGCCCCTTGATCATCGAGCCGCTGCCCAGCTCGCTGCATCGGTGGTTCGGAAAGATCGGCCTTCTCGGCGAAGGTGACGGTTCCCTCGACAAGCTGCCTCCATGGTTACTCCCCCACTTTGCAGCATCCGTCACCGCGCTCTCAACATATGAGACGAAGAAGATACCTCCAGGAAAGACGCCCAAGGTGGTTGCCATCTGGTGTGAGGATGGTGTCTGCAAGTATCCCGAAGATCCTCGACCGGACCCTTACCCGTACGGTCATGCACAGTGGTTGTTGGAGAACCGCACCGACTTTGGTCCCAACTTGTGGGATGAGTATCTGGAGAAGGATCAGATCGTTACACGACACTTGCCTGGTAATCACTTCAGTATGATGCGAGCACCATTGGTTGAGAATCTGAGCAAGTTTTTGAGAGAAGCTTTAATATAATCCTACGGGCAGGAGGTTTAGGTCTTTGGATAGCTTTTGGGTGTTTGGTTGACTTCTCTGGTTGTTTACTATTGTACATGGGTTCAAGCGTTGCATACTGCAAGGTTGGACGGTCACCTTCTTACAGCTGGATGACGTGTTTGAATGCTCTCCACTGGTAATCATAATCATAGGTCTACAGACAAGTTCTAAAGTCGAAAAACTCTGTCATGTAACATACTTGACCCTTCTAACCTACCTTATTTTCAATTAACCAACACTCTATCTTCTCTCACTTGCAAGCCCCTGTCGTAATGCTTCCGGAATGTGATGGCCTCTATACTTCCATTATTTGTGACACGTAGTTGAGGTCTGACAAACATGTCCGTGTACGCGTGCGTGCTGAGCACCATGCTAGCCGTTTGGCAATTGAGAATCTCCCATGTTATGCGCCTCGTGAACCAGCGTTGGCACTGTTGATCCACGGTTTGCTTAGAACAAAAATGCTTGGCAGTCTCCCGGCAGCCAAGTGGTTTGGAGATGATCGATTGTCAGGTACACGACTTGGCGGCTTCACATGCATTATTGTACTTTATTGTCTAGAAATTTGAGTTAGCTTCAATCAACGCTCTACCTTAACATCCGGATTCTTTGGACAACATGCGTGACTCGACGTGCCATAATCCCTTGTCCTGACGCCTTGACCCGCCTCGAAGCCCATCATCACTATCTAATTCAACACTTCTGAAGCCATGGCTGCACCTCAAACTACCACCAATCCCCCATCCACCACCGAGTACGGAGGCGGTATGTAAGCTCTTTGCGACCGCACCAATTTGCACCACTATGTCTGACTATGCTACCCAGATGAGATCTCCGCCATCGTCCTAGATCCCGGGTACTGCACCACCCGCGCCGGTTTCGCGGGCGAAGATGTCCCCAAATCCATTGTCTCCTCCTACTATGGCTCCGTTCCCTTTGGTTCATCGCGGAAATACCTCTTCGGCGACAACTCCATCCACACCCCTCACCCGGGCATATCAATAGCCAACCCTATGTCCAGCGACGGCACGGTCGCCGACTGGGACACGGCGCAGAACCTGTGGGAATATGCCATCACATCACGGCTAACGAGCGCGAAACCGGGGCATCCGATCTTGCACAATGATAAGGATCAGGTCGAGCAGCAGGATGTAGATATGGAAGGCGTGGAGGAGCAGGAGAAGCCGATGGCGGAGAACCCGCTTTTGATGACCGAGACGGGCTGGAACGTGGGCAAGAACCGTGAGAAGGGCATTGAAATTGCGGTAGAGAGCTGGGGATGTCCTGCCTACTGGCTTGCTCGAAACGGTGTCCTCGCCGCGTGAGCACCTCCCTCTACACTCCATTCACTCAGCCAACACTTACAACCAACAGCTTCTCCGCTGGCAAACCCTCCGCCCTCGTAATCGATATCGGCGCCTCCTCCCTCTCCGTAACTCCCATCCATGACGGCCTCCTCCTCAAGAAAGGCGTCGTCCGCTCCCCCCTCGGCGGCAACTACATTTCCTCCCAAGTCCGCGCGCTCTTCTCCTCCTCCAACCCCTCCATCCCCTTAAACCCGCACTACCTCATCGCTTCCAAAACCCCCGTCGACGCTGGCACCCCCGCCCAGCCCACCTTCCGCACCTTCGCCCCCGGCACCAAGCACGACGCTACCTTCCGCGCGCTGCAGGAGGAGCGCCTCCTCACCGAGTTCAAAGAGACAATTGTCCAGGTATGGCCGCACGGCAGGCTAAACGGCCACGATAGCACGGGCCGCTCGAACCTCGAGACGGCGAAATCCACACCCGCGCGCACCTTTGAGTTCCCAGATGGGTACAACCAGCCCTTCGGCTACGAGCGCTACCGCGTCGCCGAGTCCGTCTTCGACTTCAAAGCCGCCTTGCCTGCAACCACCTCGGACTCCATAACGCCACAAGCTGGACAATCACTTCCCGAACTGATCAAGAGCTCGCTCAGCAACGTGGATGTGGATATCCGGCCCTTGCTGCTCAGTAGCGTCGTCGTGTGCGGGGCCAGTAGCCTGTTATATGGGTTTACGGAGCGGCTGAGCCAGGAGCTCCAAGTGCTGTATCCGGGGATGAGGATCAGGATCAGTGCGCCCGGGAATGTTTACGAGAGGCGGTTTGCGAGCTGGATTGGAGGGAGTATCTTGGCGAGTTTGGGCACTTTTCATCAGGTATTCTTAAAGTTTTTCTCTTTTTTGGGTTGCGCTGCTCTCCCTTCCCTCCATTCCCTTCTTGGTCTCCCGTTCGTATATTGGGATGGTCCGCTGACGAAGAGGAATTTGCAGATGTGGATCTCGAAAAAAGAGTACGAGGAGAACGGGCCGGGTATTGTCGAGAAACGATGCAAATGAACACCTTTCATCAGGTCTCTGACAAATTCCATCTCGACCATGTCACAACCGATAGAGTTTTAGAATTAAAAGCCTCGTTGCTAGCACCTCCCTCTCGAAATGCTCGCCTCATCTGGCGAGACTGGATGAGTTACCCGCCCAGATCTCGACTGTCTGTTTGTAGGTTTGGCGGCATCGTTGTTTTGGGCTCGGTATGCTCCATGGCTTGTGACCTTCTCCAAAGGCGAGGCTTGAGGGGTTGGTAGGCTGGAGGCTTGCTAGCTGTTCTATTCTGCTTGCGCTGAGTTGTTCTGCCTTGTCCTTCTCCTCTTCTTATTTCTCCTCCTCTTCTTTTTTTCTCTTTTTCTCCCCTTCTCCCCTTCTCCCCTTCTTCTCTTCTCCCCTTCTCCCCTTCTCCCCTTCTCCCCTTCTCCCCTTCTCCCCTTCTCCCCTTCTCCCCTTCTCCCCTTCTCCCCTTCTCCCCTTCTCCCCTT
>JAABUQ010002814.1_pt1 | contig 33421 bp, 29 predicted proteins | sample 5560001 | NCBI WGS metagenome assembly JAABUQ01 (sample SAMN10711888, study PRJNA513371) | rock metagenome | isolation source: Antarctica rocks | place: Antarctica: Victoria Land, Finger Mt nord | collected 2015-12-18
CTCCGACTCAGCGACCGCCGCCATCGGTTACGCTGCCGCTACCGACCTGAGCAAGCTCGCCGACTGCGGCAGCGTAACCGTGCCGTCAAGCGGACGCAACACCCTCGACCAGGGGACGGTCGGCCTAACCAGTGATTCGGCAGAATCTTTCCGCCTAACGCCGGAATTCTGATTCCGCATAACGCGGCGTCGATTCTCTCTAACAGGGCGAAAGGGTTCTTGCACTTGACGAACCCACGAGTGACGATAATCGGTCGCCGTTGGAGATGTCAAGCGAAAAGCCGAGAACCCTGGCCATGGAGCCGGCCATCCTCGGGCCGTATGGCTCAGGCACCCGCAGGCCCGCCCGCGAGGGCCTCGACCCCGACGCGATGGCAGTAGTCGCCGAACGACTCGTCGGCCTGGCGCTCGCCCTGGTATCGCGCCAGGACCGGGACCAGCTCGTCGACGACGCGGTCGAACGGGACGTAGTCCTTGTACTCGACGTTCAGCCGGTCCCCCCGGGTCCGGCCGCCGAGGAAGACGGTATAGGTCCCGGGGCCGGGGGAGCCGTCGGCGTTCTTCGAGGCCGAGCGGCCCACCAGGCCGATGTCGGCGTTATAAGGCCGGGCGCAGCCGTTGGGGCAGCCGGTCATCCGGACGGTGAACCGGTCGGAGTCGAGCCCGAGCCGGGTCAGCTCAGCCTCGAGCCGGTCCATGATCGTCGGCAGGGCGCGCTCGGCCTCGGTCACGGCGAGGCCGCAGGTCGGGAAGGCGACGCAGGCCATCGACCACCGCCGGACCGTCGAGACCGCCTCCACCCGCGCGATCCCGTGCTCCTCCAGCAGCGCCTCGATCGCCGGCCGCCAGGCCGGGTCGAGGTCGGCGAGGATGACCTTCTGCTGGCAGGTGAACCGCGCGGGGGTCCCGTATCGCTCGAAGAAGGCCCGGAGGCCCGTGGCCAGCCGGAGCGGGCCGGCGTCCTTGATCCGGCCGTTCTCGACCGGGATGCCCAGCCAGACTCGGCCGTCGCCCTGCTCGTGCCAGCCGAGGTGGTCGTCGACGTCGGACACCTCCACCGGCCGGGGGTCGGCCAGGGGATGGCCGAGGTACTCCTCGACCTGGGCGAGGAAGGCGGGGACGCCCCAGTCGTGGATGATGTACTTGAGCCGGGCCCGCTTCCGGTCCGAGCGGTTGCCGAAGTCGCGGTAGACCTTCACGACCGCCTCGCCGACGTCGAGGATCGCGCCCCTCGGCACGAACGCGAGCGGTTGGCTCAGGTACGGAAACGTCTTGTCGGCGCTCGGGGTCGTGCCGAGGCCGCCGCCGACCAGGACGTTGTACCCGACCAGCACCCCCCCCTCGACCACGGCGAGATAGCCGAGGTCATTCGCGTGGATGTCGACGCAGTTGTCCTCGGGCAGGCCGAAGGCGGCCTTGAACTTGCGCGGGAGGTAGGTCTTGCCGTAGACCGGCTCGACCGGGTCGTCGCCGGGGGCCGCGACCTTGGCCGGCTCGGCGGCGGGCATCGCCGGATTCTCGACCTTCTCGCCGTCGAGCCAGATCTCGTAATAGCTTGTCGACCGGGGCGAGAAGTGGACGGTGAACCGGTCGGCGTCGGCCTGCATGGCGTCGCGGACGGCGTCGCGGATCGGCGCGGGGCAGCAGAGGGTGTTCCGCTTCACGTCGCCGCAGGTGGCCAGGGTCGACAGCAACGCCTCGTTGATCGCCCGGATCGTCGCGGCGAGGTCGGCCTTGAGGACGCCGTGGAGCTGGATCTCCTGGCGGGTCGTGATCCGGAGCGAGCCGTTGCCGACCGACGTTGCCAGGCCGTCGATCGCGAGGTACTGCGCCGCGGTGCATTTGCCGCCGGGCATGCCGACCCGGACCATGAAGTCGTAGGCCTTCTCCTTGCCCTCGCGCTTGAGCTGGGTCCGGACGTCGCGGTCGTCCTGCTGGTAGCTCCCGTGGAACTTGAGGATCGTCGCGGCGTCCTCGCTGAAGTGGGTCGAGCCGTCGGCCACCCCCTCGGCCACGTGCTGGTAGAGGTACTGGCTCGCCTCCTTGAGGGCCTCGACCTTGCTGAAGGGCTTGCCGCCGCCCTGACGTTCCACGTCCATACGCGTCCGCACCTCCGGGCCGAGGACACCCATCGACAAAGCTCAGCGAACCGGCCCGCCGAGGAAACCTATCGAGTGACCAGAACGCACCTTGGCGGACCGGGTCCGCTGCAGCGCGAGGTTATTGGCCTTCAGGTTGTCCGGTTCCGGCCGGTAACACCTGTGAGGCTGAATTGGGCGATCTGGGTAAAATCATTGACAGGAACCGGACAACCTGAAGGTCAATAGGCGGCACTATTTCTCCGATCCCGCGACTGTCGCTTTGGCGGCCCATACTTGGCGCCTACCCGTACGGTTATCGACCCAGAGAAGATGAAAGGCCCCGCGGGCATCGGCCGCGAGCCCCGTAGTGTCGCCGACCCCGGAGAGACCGACCCCTTCGGGTATGCCCCCCCGCGCCGACCTTTGGTGTTCTTGCTCGTCGATGATTGTCGATACCTCGCTCACTCGCACGCTCGGCAACCAACTCACCCCGCCGTCCATCGAAGTCGTAAAATGCACGTCCCATCCTCGCTTGGCTCCGACGTGACGCGTGTCATACCACGTAACGCCGACGATCCCATCTCGATTGACCGCGACGTTCGGCATGTATACACGCCCTGACTTCCTACCTTCGCGCGGCTCGGGCAGGTCACTGACTTTCGAGGGCGCGGTCCACGACAAACCCTTGTCGCTCGACGTGCTGAGCATGATGCGGTTGGCACCGTCACGCTCCTCGTCCCAGATGACATAGAGACGGTCTTTGAACCGACTTGAACCCGGATCGACGGCGATCCACGGGAACCCCGTATCCACGGTATTCTGGGGGCGGAACCACGGGGCGACGGCGCCGTAGACGCTCGCTTGCTGCACCTGCTGGCCCGGCTGGGGTGTCACGGGGGGGTGCGGGGCGATCGATCGCCCCCCGTCGAGTGTCCGCTCAAAGTGGATGCCGTACTTAGCAATTTTACCGGATTTATAACCGGGGTCTTTGTTATAGAGGTCGGCGTAAGCGCCAAATGCGGGAGCCTGAAGAAAATAGAGCAGGATCACCGTCCCGTCGGAGAGGACTGCGGAGTTACTCGTGCCCGGCAGAACATTGTCCATACCGGCATACCTCACGCGCTGGGGCGTGGGCGGGCTGAAGCTCCGGCCGCCATCGGTCGAGTAGAATAGGCCCAGAGCGTATTGGGTGCCACCCGTCCCGCCGAGAGCCTCGGGCCGGATGTTGCACTTATAATAGAGTTGGCCTCGGTACGGTCCGCCCGTCCGGTCGAACGCCAGGAACGGCCGGTCGATTCGCGTTTCGGCGTCGACGAAAGGCGACGCCTCCCAGGTCAGGCCGCCGTCGGCCGAGCGGTGGAGCATCATTGTAGCGCCCTCCCCAGCCGGCAACTTTCTCCGAACCATGTGTCCGAAGTACGCGGCCCCGTCGAGGCCGAATACAACATCAGGGTCCGCCAATTGCGTGTCCAGGGGCGGCTTGCCCCGCGCCGGCTCAAGGGAGACTTGCCATGTCTTCCCCCCGTCTCTTGATACATAGGCGATGCAGCGGAGGCCGAAGAATCCCTTCTCCGGCTCGTACTGCAACATCGAGCCGGCCAGAAGTCGATCCGAGTTCCCCGGATCCGCCGCTAAGATGACCTCCGTATGCGGAGACTCGTTCCGGTCACGGCTGACTTGGATGTTCGGCCCGATGGTTATCCGACCTCCTCGGTCCCTTGGTCCGGGGGCCGGAGGCGACGCCGAAGCGGGCCTCGGATCGGCTGCGGCCGCCGGCGGGCACTCGACGTATGGCGCTGCCAGCGCGGCGACCAACCCCACCGAACGCATGATATCTAGAGGCATGATCCAGGGGCTCCTCAACGGAACGAAGTGTCTCGATCGACCGACGGTAGCGCCCACGCCCCGCCGCCTAACGGGCGATAGGTCAGCTTCCTCGGTAAGATAGGGAACTATCCCGATTGTACCGAGGCGAGAGGGGCGAATCAATCCGGAGGGCGAGGGCCGATGCGGTCGTCGCATCACGGCCCCCGCCGGGTCGAGCGGCGATCAGAGGGCCTGGAGGTTCACGTTGCTCTCGGCGAGGGTGGAGAGCTTCTTGTCCGTGGCCTCTTCTTCCTGGAGGGTCTGCTGGAGCAGGTGCTCGGCCTCGGTCATCTTGAGGTGCTTGGCGAAGGTCCGGACGGTCCCGTAGCCGGCCATCTCGTAGTGCTCGACGCGCTGGGCGGCGGCGATCAGGCCGGCGTCCTTGACGGCGGGCTCGGCCTTCTCGTGGATCATCTCCGACCCCTCGGCGACGAGGCCTTCCATCGCCTTGCAGGTCTTGCCCGTCGGCTTCTCGCCGAGCTTGGTGAAGATCTGCTCCAGGCGGGCGACCTGCCCCTCGGTCTGCTTCAGGTGCAGCTCGAAGGCGGCCTTGAGCTCGGGCGAATGCGCGGCCTTGTGCATCTTGGGCAGGGCCTTGAGGATCTGGTTCTCGGCGCTGTAGAGGTCGCGCAACTCCTCGACGAACAGGTCCTTCAAAGTCTCGAGTTTCATGGCGTCGTCCTCGGCTCTCGGGGTGATGAGACTCTGTCGGGGCGAACAGCGGTCCGAGCCTGCAATTCTCGTTCCCGATCCGACGTGGTCGGGATCGCGAACCCATCGATCCCCGCCCGCGTCCGGCTGGGCAGGCCGTCGCGGTGCGGATAAACTGGGCGTGTCGGACCGCCCACGTCCCGCGAGGCCCCACGATGACCGGTTATCACCAGGAGGGGCCGAAGCTCGCACGGATGTATGAGGTGATCCTGCCCAAGAAGCTCGGCTACTTCGGCAAGGTGCAGGAAGTCCTCGAAGACCTGTTCAACGAGGCGGCGATCCGCAAGATCCCGTTCGTCCGGCGGTCGATCCTCAGCTCGCGGAAGGCCAACAAGGGCTTCGACGAGGACGCCTGGATCAAGACCCTCTGCCGGGCGTCGCGCGGGTACTCGATCTACGAGATGGACGGCCGGTACCTGTCGCCTCACGGCCCGGTCGACGAGCGCGTCCTGGTCATCCGCTTCATCTTCCACAACGTCGGCGACACCTCGGACCCGGAGACCGACTTACTCGCCGCCTCGCTCGAAGTGGTCAACCACCTCGTCGCGCACCGGTTCGCCGAGGAGCTGGGGGTCGAGGACGAGCTCTGGTTCCTCGAATACACGCATACCCAGCTCGCCATCTGGCGCAAGGACACGCCCGACGACGGGCGCGAGAGCTTCCCCGCCACCTGAGACCCGAGGAGCCCGACGGATGAGCCAGGCCGCCGACGTCATCGACCGCTACGAGCTGGGGGGCCGGGTCCTCGTCGCCGCCATCGACGGGGTCCCGCCCGAGACGGGCCGCGAGCGGGTCGGACCGGGCACCTGGAGCATCGCCGAGGTCGTCGCCCACATGCTCGACTCGGACCTCGTCGGGACCGACCGGATGAAGCGGGTGATCGCCCAGGAGAACCCGACCCTCCAGGCCTACGACGAGACCGCCTGGGTCGCCCGGCTCGGCTCGATCGCCATGCCGATGGACGAGGCCGCCGCCCTCTTCGCCGCCAATCGCCGCTGGATGGCCCGGGTCCTCCGCAACTGCACCGAGGCCGACTTCGCCCGCGTCGGCCAGCACACCGAGGAAGGCCCGAAGTCGCTCGCCAAGCTCGTCTCGGTCTACGTCCACCACCTGGACCACCACCTCCGGTTCCTCTACGGCAAGCGCGGGGCCCTGGGCATCGGGATCGCGCCGAGGTACACGCAGGACTGAGGGCCGGGGAGATCGACCGATGAAGCGGGTCCGGTGGCGATGGCCGCTCGGGGCGATGATGGCCGCGGTCGCGGGCATCGCCGTGGTGCTGGCCGTCGGCACCAGGGCCAGGCCGTGGGGCGTCATCATCAACGGACATGCCATGACCATCTGGTCCGACGGCAGCGTCACGCACGGATCGGTCTATCCGACCGAATTCAAAGAATTCGGCCCGTTCTTGTTTGTCGATTGGTCCGACGGGTCGCGCAGCTGGTATCTGAAATACACCCGGGGCGGGCGGTGAGGCATCCTCGCCTCCCCTCGACCCGGACTGCAACCACGAACCATTGGGGAGGTCCGTCCATGAAGCGATCCCGGACGCGGTGGTCGATCGGGAACATGATGGTCGCCGTCGCGGTGTTGGCGTCGATGCTGGCGCTCGGGTCCAGGGCCAGGCCCATCTGCGTCGATCGAATCGGCGAGGATGCCATCACGTACTGGTCGGACGGCCGTCCCAGGTTTGATTTCCCCTTTCCGACTGCCTGGAGCGACTTCGGCCCGTTGCAACAGATCACATGGTCCGACGAATCGAGTAGCTGGTATCTGCGAGGGACCCGAGGCGGACGGTGACAGGTCGTCGACCCCGCCCACAGCGAATCGCCAGCCCGAGCCATCGATGGGACGACTCTTCGCCGGCACCCCCTGGGACCGCCCCCCGACCTGCGACCGCTGCGGCAAGCACGAGGCCGAATGTGCCTGCCCGCCGGCCGTCGTCGAGCCGGTCCGGATCGCGCCCGAGGCCCAGACGGCCCGGCTCCGGCTGGAGAAGCGGCCCAAGGGCAAGCACGTGACGACCGTGGCCGGCCTCGACCCCGAGGGGAACGACCTGACGGCCCTCGCCGCGACCCTCAAGGCCCGATGCGGCACCGGCGGGACGCTCAAAGACGGCGTGATTGAGCTTCAGGGCGACCACCTCGCCGCCGCCGAGTCGGCCTTGAAGGGCATCGGCTACAAGACGAGGCGGGGCTGATGGCCGGCCCCGGGCACGGGTCGATCCGGCCTTATCGGCGGCTGGCCCTCGGGCTCGGCCTGGCGGTCCTGGCGTGGCAGGGGGTGAACCTCGGCCTGGGCCGGTCCGGCATGAGTATCTCGTTGCCGGCCTCGCGGCGAGCCTCGTCCTGATCGGCGCCGCGCTCCGGCCCGGTGATCGGACGGCGGCGGCCGGGATGCTCGCCGGGTTCGGGGCGTTCGGGGGGATCTTCCTCGCGGCCACGACCGGCAAGCTCGTCGTCGGCGGGGCCCACCCCGGCACGATCGCCGCGGCGATCGGGGTCGTGCCCTGCGTGGTCGGGGCGGTCGGCCTCGGCCGGTGGCTGGCGCGGGAGGGAGGGCGCAGTAGCGACAGCTTCGGTCGAATTCACGCCGGTGCAAATACAGATCAAACGAGGCTTCTATGAAATGCCTAGGCACGTTTATGACGCAGGGCGGGCCAGTCTGCGTCGCGACCCTGGAGTCGGCGAAGCTCTGGACAGGCAGTGATCGGGATTATTGGCCCATGATCAAGGAGGCCTTCCGCAAGGAGGCCCCCCGCAAGGAGGTCGTTCATTCGTTCATTGCTTCCAACGGCGAGAACTACCTTATCTTCAGGGCCTCAGGATTCTTTACCATTTTGAGGGACGATGAATCCTTCATGGTCTTGGACGCGTTGGCGCTTCCAGATCATCTGGACACCGCGGAATTCTGCGCAGCGAAGCCGCCTTCGGTTGCAAGGCACCTGCTCAAGTTGCGGAACTTCGGCGGTACAACCGCCATCTTCGATTCGTCGCTTCACGGCGATCAAATCAAGCTCGACTCTGAGGGTGTAGATCGCACCTATCCAGCGCGACAGGGAACACCTCCAGATGTTGCCATCATTGACGTCCCATGTGGAACTTGGAACATAAATTATGTAGAATACAAAATCGGCAAACCGTTCACATACGGTTTTACGGCATCTGTCCAGTCATGAATGGGGTGGCGGGCACGGGGCGGCGCTGATTGCGCTCCTTCGGGGAAGGATCGTTGATCTCGGGGCGAGTCTTGGTCTCAATCGCCCGAGAACAGGGCGGCGATGCAGATCCGCGACCAGGTCTCGAACTCGGCCTCGTGGCGGCGGAGGCCGTCGGCGTCGAGGAACTCAGGGTCGGCCAGGCCGGCCTCGCGGGGGCGGACGTCGGGCCGGTCGAGCTCGACCAGGTGGACGACGCCGAGATGGACGGACCCGACCGGGTTGCTGTCGTCGTTGATCAGGCCGACCCGGGTGATCTTCAGATCGCCAACGACGCTGACCTCCTCGTCCAGCTCGCGGCGGAGGGCCATCTCGAAAGCGTCGAGGGTCCCCCGCCCGTCGGCGTCGGCCTCGGCCACATGGCCCCCGACCCCGAGCGACCGGAGCCGATGGAGCCGCGATTCCCCCTGCGACGGGCCGCGTCGATACGTGAAGACGAGCCCCCCCGCCCGGAAGATCACGTACGGGATGATCTGCTTGAACGCGGGGTCGTCCTCCACGTCCCGCCGCGCCCGGAAGGTCGCCAGCCCCGGGACGAGCAGGGCCCCGAGATACCGATCGGCCTCGGCGGAGAACCCCTGGAACCGCCCGAGCCGGTCGAATTCGCCGCCGGGCACCACCAGCACACGTTCATCGAGACCCACGTCCGCCCCCTCCGTCGACGAGCTTCGGCCGCCTATCAACCCTATTACATCGGCGATCCACGCCCGGGTCTGTGGCATTGCGACGGAAAAGAAGGATCATCCGCAGATGACGCAGATGGACGCAGATAAATAAAAATAATCTTACTGTTTATATTAATCATCAAATTAATTTATGATTTCATTTGTGTTCATCTGCGTCATCTGCGGATAGACCCTCCCCTTCAACTCACGCCGCCCGGTCGAGCTTGACAGGATCGGCGGCGCGGGTAGAGTCGCCGGGCGGGTCGGGGCCGCCCCGTCGGGGCCGGGCCGATCCGCCCGACCGAGCCGGTTATGACCGCAGACGACCACGACGATCCGGGCGTCCCGACGGAGGGGGCGGTCCATCGCGCCGTCCTGCTCGACGAGGTGCTGGCCGGCCTCGCCCCGCGCGAGGGGTCGGTCATCGTCGACGGGACGGTCGGGGCGGGCGGCCACGCGTCGGCGATCGCCCGGCTCGTCGGCGGGGGCGGCCGGGTGATCGGGCTCGACCGCGACCCTTCCATGCTCGCCCTGGCCGGACTCGCGACCCGGGGTCTCCCCGTCGAGCTGATCCGGGCCCCTTACAGTGACATGCCCCGGACGCTGGATCGGCTGGAGATCGACCTCGTCGACGGGATCTTGCTCGACCTGGGCCTCTCCTCCGACCAGCTCCGCCGGGCCGAGCGGGGGTTCAGCTTCGCGACGGACGGCCCGCTCGACATGCGATACGACCCCGGGTCGGGCGCGACCGCGGCCGAGCTGGTGAACTCGCTCGACGCGGACGAGCTGGCCGACCTCATCTTCCGCCACGGCGAGGAACGTCACAGCCGACGGATCGCCCGCCGGATCGTCGAGGAGCGGCGGGTCGTCCCGATCGAGACCACCGCCCGCCTCGCCGAGATCGTCCGCAGGAGCGTCCCCGGCAAGTGGGGCGCGATCGACCCGGCCACCCGGACCTTCCAGGCGCTGCGGATCGAGGTCAACAACGAGCTGGAGCACCTCGACGCGTTCCTGGCCTTCGCCCCCGACCTCCTGCGGCCCGGGGGGCGCGTCGCGGTGATCAGCTTCCACTCGCTCGAAGATCGCCGGGTCAAGCACGCCTTCCGCGGCGACCCGAGGCTCCGGGTGGTGACGAAGAAGCCCGCGGTGGCGACCGTCGCCGAGGTGTCCGCCAACCCCCGAGCGCGTAGCGCGAAATTGAGGGTCGCCGAGCGATGTCCGAACCAGACTGGACCCACGACGGCGGACACCAGCCCGCGCTGAACCTCGCCGAGGGCGGCTCGCACGATGATCCGTCCCACGGCACCATCGCCTTCGCGATGCCGGTCGAGGGTTCGGAGGCCCTCGAATCCGCCGACGGGGGTGCCCCCCGGCGATGGCGGCTCCCGAAGCTCCTGGCCGACCTCGTCGCCCGCGCGATCGGGCTCGTTCGCGGCCTGCTCAAGGCCCGCGGGCGGACGGCCGATCGGCCCGAGGCCGACGCGGCCGAGGGGACCAGGGCCGATGCGGCGGATCGGCCCGAGGCGGCGGATCGGCCCGAGGCCGAGGCGGCCCACGGGACCGAGCCGGCCGAGGCCGAGTCGAAGCCCGCGCGGCGGCCGTCCTCGTTCTGGGGCAAGCTGCCGCTGGCCAACGCCCGCCGCGAGACCCGGGTCGGCGTGGCCGCGCTGCTCTCGTTCCTGATCTTGGTCTCGGTGCTGGTCGTCCGGCGGAAGTCCGCGCCGGCCTCGACCCTGCTCGCGATGGGGGGGCCCGACCCGGCCGTCGCCGCGAACGGGCCCGGCGGGGCGGAGCCGCCCGGGGGCGACGACCCGCCGCCGGCCGGCCGGGCCGGGGAGTCGTCCCGGACCGGCCCCGCGGGAGAGTCGGCCTTGCCGGTCCCCCCCGACGTCCCGGCCGCCCCAACGGCGGACCAGGCCGACGCCGAGGCCAGGCGGACCGGCGTCACCCCGCCGCTCCGGCCCGAGCCGACCCCCCCGCCCGACGACCCGGCGCCGACCGCCCCGCCCCGCCCGTCGATCCCGGCCGCGGGCGAGGACGCGACCGCGACCACCCTCCCCGAGCGGGCCGAGCCCGCCGTGCCCGACGGCGTGAAGACGCCCAAGGACGGGCCCGCCACCGATCCGCCCCCGCCCGACCTCCCGGGCCCGACCGGTCCTTCGCCGTCGACCTCGGCCTCCCCCGATCTTCCTCCGCCGACGGGCGGGACGAACCCGGCACCCGCACCGGCACCGGCCTCCTCGACCGGTCCCGAGCCCGTCCCCTCGCCGGCCGTGGACAACAACCCGGCCCCGCCTTCGGCCCCGAGACCGGCCCTTGCCTCGCCCGCCGCCCCGGAGCCGAGGCCGATCGTGGACGAGCAGCCCACCGGGCCGACGGCCGACCTCCCCACGCTCGACCCGTTCCCCCCCAAGCCGACCGAGCCCGCCCCGAAGCCCGAGGGTCCGTCACCGAAGGCCAAGCCCCCCACGCCCAAATCCGAGCCCCCCACTCCCAAGCCCGAGCCCCCCGCGCCGAAGCGCGAGCCGAAGCCGACGGGTCCCAAGCTCGACGAGCCGACCCCGGGCGCGGCCAACGGGTCCGGCCCCGGCACGCTCGACATCGCCGCGCTACCGGGGACGGCCACGCCCGGGCCGAGATCGGCCGCGGAGCCGAGCACGACGCCTCCGGCCGGCGAGGCCAGGCCCGTCGAGGCCGCCCCGAAGCTCGTGCCGGCCCCGGCGCCGGACGACCCGATCGGACGGCCCGCCGACCCGAACGCCGGCGATGGTGCGAGCCCGCCCGCGCGGACCAAGCCTGCCCCGCGACCGGCCGACCCCGAGGGGACCGACCCGCCCCCCTCGGCGGCGAAGCTCCCGCCGGGGGCCGTGCCGATCCCGAACCTGGGCAGGCGACGGCCGCTGGAGTCGGTCCCCGAGCCGGCCCGGCTCGCCCCGGCCCCGGCGACGATCCCCGACGCCCCCATGCCCCGCGAGGCCGTCGGCGCCCGCGACCGGGTCGAGCCGATCCTGCACACGGTCCGGCCGGACGAGAATTTCTGGACGATCTCGCGCGACTATTACCAGTCGGGCCGATACTACAAGGCGCTCCACGCGGCGAACCGGAAGCTCGTGCCCGAGATCGACAAGCTGTACGTCGGCACGACGATCAAGGTCCCGCCGGTCGACGAGCTCGACCCCACCCGGATCGAGCCCCCGCCCCGGTCGCGGTCGTCCTCCTCGGCGACGCCCCCCCGGCCCCGGGCCGCCGCGGCGAAGCCGGCCGAGGGCGGCCTGCCGGTCCCGAGCCGGCCCCGTTCCGAGGTCGAGCTGGGCCTCCCGGTCGTCGGCTCGCCCCGCCCCCGCGACCGCGACGCCGACCCCGAGCCGCCGAGTCGCCCTACCTATCGCGTCCGGCCCCACGACACCCTCCGGGGCATCGCGCGCGACACCCTCCGCGACAGCCGACGCTACCGCGAGATCCTCGAGCTAAACCGCGACGTGATCGACGACCCGGCCCGGCTCGTCTCGGGCCAGACCCTGGTCTTACCCGACGATGCTGTCGTCGGGAGTGGGATTCGCTGAGGCCCTTCGTTGTTCGGATTTCGGGCTCTGAACCCCGGGGCACATGAACGACCGACTCGGATTCGGAGCCCTACGCCATCAGGAATTCAGAGCGAGCGTAGCCCACGTCAGGAGTTTCCTTGAATTCTTGCCGGCCGTTCTCCTGATGAGGCAGGTTGGTGCAACTGACTCCACACCGATAGGATTGGAAGGGAAACACGACGCGATCGGGTAAGAGCGAATTCAAAGTCACGGTCGTGAGCACCAGAAAAACACCGCTATAACCCAGAAGACTGAATCTACCCCAAGAATCACGATGAGGGTCCGGGTCCCGATTCGACCTACGAGTCGCATGGCGAAGGCGAGCAAGACGATCGGAATCGAGAAGACCGCGATCACGGAAGTCAGAAAGAACAAGAGGCCCAATTCGTTCATTCTGCTAGCCCCTTCACCCGATGAGCGTTGAATCGAAGAGAGCCGGCCCGGCCGGGACGAGGGCGGTTGCCCCACGGCCAATTGCCCGAGCGGAGCCGGCGCCCCGTTGACATCCTCGCAGGCGACGCCCGCCCCCTGCCAGTGGTCCCCCCGGCTCGACTCCGCTACGGACCGCCGATCCTCACCCCGGCTCGCCCGCTACGTTCTCGCCGCGATCCTTGCCCCTAGCCAGCGGACCGTCACGAGTTAGATCCTCGGCGAGCGGCTTGACGACCTGGTCCCCAGCATCAGACCCCGCGCAGGCTCTCGAAGGCCCCGCTGAGGATCGCCGCGGCGACGGCCGAGCCGAGCATCAGGAGGAGCAGGACCCGGAACCGGACCAGCCCGCGCTGGAACCGGGTCTCGGCCGACGCCCGGCCTTCGAGCGAGCGGAGGAACTCGATCCGGCGGGCGATGCTGCCGTGCCGCCAGGACCGGGCCTCGGGCCTCAGGCCGTTCTCGGCCGCGACCGTCTCCAGGGCCCCGACGCAGATCCGGATGCTCACCGGGCAGAGCGGCCTCGCCTCGGTCGCGATCGGGCCCGGCCCGACGGCCGTCGGGGCGTCGTAGTGCTCCTGCGGCGAGCAGTCGGACCGGCCGCACGAGACCGTCCGGCAGCCGTAGACGTCGGCCTGGCGCTCGAACCGCCGCGAGAGGGCGCCGAAGACCAGGTAATAATAGAGCCCGACCGTCCCGAGCACCGCGGCCGACTTCACCAGCTCGAGGCCCGAGCCGCCCGGGCCGGCCAGCGCAAAGGCCGAGTCGACGACCTGACTGGCCAGCGCCATCACGGCCAGGCTCCCCAGGAAGAAGAAGCCGAAGAAGGCGAGGTGACGGTGGCGGATGTGCCCCATCTCGTGGCCGAAGACGGCGGCGATCTCGTGCTCGTCGAGGTGCTCGACCAGGGCGTCGCTCAGCAGGACGTACCGGTACCAGGGCAGGACGCCCGTGACGACGGCGTTGAACACCGAGCCGTCGGTGTCCCAGATCAGGATATCCGTATACCGGAACCCAGCCCGGCCGGCCAGGCGTTCGAGCCGGTCGCGGAGGGGGCCGGACGGCAGCGGTCGCGCCGGCCAGGTCAGCCGGACGAAGGCGGGCGAGATGACGAGCAGGGTCAGGCCGAGCCCCGCCATCACCCCGACCTGGACCAGGGGGGCGGTCGAGCCGTCGCCCAGGAGTCGCCTCGTCGCGTCGTTGCCCGCCCAGAAGAGGACCACCGCCGGCAGGACGAGGCCGAAGGTCATCCGGGCCTTGCGGACGAGGTACGTCCCCGCGCCCGACGTCGTGCCGACGATCCGCGAGGCCCGCGCCGCGGGGTAGAGGCCCCACCAGCCGACGACCTCCGCCATCAGGAACGGCAGGAGGATCAGGACCTCATCGACCACGAATGCGTCGCGGAGTCCCATCCCCGCCTTGACCAGGTCGGGCCAGCCGAGGCCGTGGATCAGCCAGGCGAAGACGGCCAGGTTCATCGCCTGGACCATGTACGACGCCGCCATGAAACCGCGACGGGTCGAGATCGTCGGGTACCCGCGACGCCGGACGGCCGCCGTCAGGCCCAGGCCCAGGCCCATGGCCACGCTCGCCGCGAGGCCGAGGGCCGCGATCGCCTGCATCAGGCAGCCGGCCCAGTCATCCGGCCGGACCGAGACCGGGGGCGCGATCGAGTCGGACGCGAACGCGATGAAGATGGCGATCAGGATCGGGGCGGCGGGCATGATCATCGGCGGGTTCGGTCCTCATGACGGACGGGTCCGGGCGTCCTGCGATCGCCCCCGCCTGCGCCCGGCCATGCGATCCTGACGTCGGGCCGGTCTTCGCGCCGGCGACCCTACGGCATGGCGGCCCCGGAGACGATGATCTGCACGTCGAGTGCCGCCGGGGCGGCGTCCCCCTTGACGGCCAGCGGGATCGGGACGACCAGGGCCCAGGTCGCCTTCTCCTTGTCCTCGGCCATCGCCGGCTCGCCGGCCTTGGCCGGCTCGGCCGACGCCAGCAGCATCAGGATCCCCGGGTGCGACGTCCCCGCGGCCTCGGCGCTCCGCTCGTTCAGCGGGCCCGCGGCGAGGTCGGCCGTCGTCGTGTCCTTGGCCGAGGGCAGCATCATGGCATAGTCCCGGAACGGGCTCGCGCCCAGGTGCGCCCCGTTCTGGGGCTGGAGCCCGTATCGGAGGGTGTACGCCCCCTTGGCGATCGTCTGGTCGCGATAGTCCTGGCCGTCGCCCGCGAACCGGATCCCCCCGAGCAGGACGCCCGAGCCCAGGGTCGGGAACTGGACCGTGCCGGCCGCCCCCGCCGGCTTGCCCGAGGCGGGGGTCGCCTTCCGGAGCCAGATGTCCGCGTAGGGCTTGCCCTGCGCGTCGACGACCCGATAGCCCTGCGTCGCCAGCTCGGCCTTGATCGCCGCCGAGAAGGCATCCGGCGGCGCCTCCTTGAGGACCTCCGCCTTGAACGGCCCCTCCGCCCCGGAGGCCCGCGACGGGGCCGAGACGGAGATCAGCGGGACGGCCGCCAGGGCCAGCAGCACGACGAGTCGGGTGGGACGCATGCGCCTGGAGATCCTCAATCGGTCGGTGGGCGTCGGGGCGGGGCGGGGCGGGGCGTCCGCTTCCTCGGCGTCGGCGGATCGCCCCGAGACTTGCGGAGGCCCGCCGGATCGCGACGGGCCTCGGGTCGGACGGCCTGGGCTCGGATTCGACCGTCGCGGCCGGGTCAGAGCGCGAACCGGCCGACGAGGCTGCTCCGGGCGTTGGGGTCGCTCCAGCGGGTGCCGAGGCCCTTGCCCTGGAACGAGTTGCCGAGGGTGTAGGCCGGCTGGACCTCGACGCCCTTGGAGAGCGGCGGGAAGGCGACGACCTCGTTGCCGCACTTGTGGTCCCCCTCGTCGAGCGGCCGGGTCGAGACCTCGGCCAGGCCCGGGGCGACGAACAGGGCATACGGCGACTTGGGCATGACGTGCCCCTTGTGCTTGGCCTCGGGCTTCGTCGCGGCGTCGGCCGTCCCGTGCTCCAGGACGATCGAGATCGTCGAGGCCTTCACCTCGACGACGTTCGCCATCCGGTCGCCGACCAGGGCCTTGGCCAGGGCCACGAGGGCCTCGCGCTGGCGGGGCGTGGCGGCCTTGTCGACGATGACGACGGACTTGGTGTCGGCCGGGCGGTCGGTCGAGAAGGTCGACGAGCCGTGCAGGGCGGCGGCGACGCTCAGGCCGGCGAGGTCGACGCCCTGGAACGAGCCCTCGGTGACCTTCCAGGCGAGGACGGCCTGGTGGCCGGTGATGAAGACCTCGGCGTTGGAGAAGCACGGGCCGGTGAAGACGTCGTTGGTCCGGGCCTCGACATAATCGCCCCGGATGCCGGCCGCGAGGGCGGGGCCGGCCCCGGCCACGGCCATCACGCCGCACAGGGCGGCCCAGGTCTTGCGCATCGTCGTGGACTCCTCGGAACGGGTCGGGTCGCGGAGGGAAGGGGAGGGAGGATCGGCCGGCGGTCGGGCCCGGGCCTTCGTCCCTGAATCGTCTTGGCGCGGCGGGGGCCGGTCGGAAGGCGGCCGGCGTCGGGGGTCGCTCCCCGAGATTATCCGAGTGGGGCGCGGCGAAAGTCAATGGCGGACGTCGGCCTCGTCGGTCCGGCGGGGGAACCCGTCGCGATCCTCGGCCGGGCGTCTGAGCGAGCCGGCCCCGACGTCGAGCATCTCACCGAACCGTCGGGGGGCCGAGTCCCGGGTCGCCGTAGCGGTTCATGAACGCGGCCGTGAACTCGGGGGGCAGGACGAGGCCCCATCCCCCGAGGAGTCGCGGCCAGTCGAGGTCGGCGTCGTCGGTCGGGTCGTCATGTCAGGACATCGCCCGGGACGCTGCCATCGGCGTGGCCGACGATCCGGTCGAGGTCGCCGTCCCCGTCGGCCACGGTCGGGCCGGTGTCGCCGTCGACCGGGCCGGAGATCAGGGCAACGCCCCGGGCCGATCGCCGTCCGCCTTGAACAGTCGCGGCTCCCAGGACTGGTCGACCGGCTCGTGTGCGACAACCCAGCCGCCGCCGTCGCGACCGGCCGCCGCGATCCTCGGGTCGGGGCCGTCAGAAACCCCTCTCCCCTGGAGCACGGCCACGACTCGGCCGGGCTCGATGGCCCGACCGCCGCGCGGGGGGTTGCGGAAGGTGGCCAGGGCGGACATGTCCCAGTCCGGCCCGCGACGGAACGCATCGCGCCAGAGCCCGACGGCGATCGGCCCCGGGGTCGACTCGACCAGGGGGTTCCAGGCCCGGGCGTACCGCGGCCAGCAGTCGTTCCGGGCGCACTCGACGCCGCCGCAGAGGCCCGTGGTCTTGCCGGCGCTCGGGCTGTCGGCGGGCTCGCATTCGGTGACCCAGACCGGGACGACAACCTTACCCGGATGCATCCCCCGGACCTCGGCCACGAACTGGGCCGCGGCGGCGTCGCCGGGGACCTTGGGCGCGGTCGGGGTCGTCCCGTAGTCGAGCGCCCATCGGCACTGGTCGTTGCCGCAGCCGCACGACGACGGGCCCGCCTGGAGGTCGTTCAGGAACACCCCGGCCCACTCGCCCGGGAGCCCATCCAGCAGCGCCTTCACCCGGAGCCGATGGGCCTCGAACGCGGGCGCATAGCCGATCGGGACCCATGGCCACGCCTTGATGACCTCCCCGGGCCCGGGCCTGGGTGCGGCGGGGAAGCGGGTCCGCCAGTCGTTGTGGTGGCGGCCGACCGTCGCCATCCACGACGGATGGGCGTCGGCCATCGCCGGGTTGCGGGCCACCTCGATCCACGGGTAGAGCGCCATCCCTTGGCCCGCGACGGCGCCGGCCAGCTCGGCCCACCGGGCCCGGGTGACCGACTCATCCAGCCGCACGACGACCGCGATCGCACCCATGCCCTTCCACGCCCCGAGCCTGGTGGGGGTCACGCGGCGCTCGCCGACGAGCATGCCACGGATCGGGCCCGGGGGCGCGGGGCCCTCCGGATGCGCGGCCGGGCGAGGCCCAATCGCGAGGGCGAACACCGCCACCAAGATCGCTCCGGGAGAGTTCATCGCGTCGGCCTCGAATGGGGCGAGAGGTCGCTCGGCAGGCTGGCGGGCCGGACGGGCTTATCCTACACTCGACCCGGTCGTCGCGGGGAGCGCCCGCTCGCCGGATTCGCCGCGGTGGAGGATGGAATATGGCCGCGATCCTGATCTCCCTCGGCTTGCTGATCGGCGCGGCCGAGGACCCGGCCCGGGGCAAGGCCGAGTTCCGTCCCGACATGTTCGAGACCCTGGTCAACCCCGCGTGCTCGCACTGCGTCGACGAGGCCCGCCGCAAGGCCGACGACCTCCGGCCCGACGACCGCGTGCTCGCCTGGATCCGCGGCAAGTACGACGGCGGCGCGATCCCGTATCGCTGGTTCCTCGTCCCGTACCGGGTCATCAGCGACACCTACGGGGTCTTCGTCTACGACGCCGACGCCGGCTACGTCCGGGGCTGGCCCGCCTCGCTCGACTATCGGTTCCACGGCTGGCGGGACGGCGTGATGGTGATGCGGCACGCCGACGGGACCCTCTTCGACTGTTTGACCGGGGTCGCCTTCGACGGCCCGCGACGGGGTGCCCGGCTCGAGCCGCTGCCGACGATCGAGACCGACTGGGGCCGCTGGCTCAAGTCCAACCCGGCGACGGTCGCCTATGCGATGGTCTCGAAGTTCCGGCCGGGCGCGGTCCCGACCACGCTCCTCGACGAGTCGCGGCGGACCCGCCCCGCCCCCGACCCCCGGCTCGGCCCCGAGGACCGGGTCTTCGGCCTGGCCCTCGGCGACAAGACCGCGGCCTGGCGGCTCGATGGGTTCGGCGACGCGGCCGAGGCGCGTCGGGTCGAGGTCGGCGGGAGGCCGGCCCTGATCCTCTGGGACGGCCGGTCGCGGACCGCCGCGGCCTACGCCCCCGAGTCCGAGGGCAACGGGTCCGGGCCGGCGACGCTGGCCGTCGTCCCGGGCGACCCCGACGCCCCCTGGGTCGACCGCGAGACCGGCTCGCGGTGGTCGATCGCCGGCCGGGCCGTCGCCGGGCCCCGCAAGGGCCAGACGCTCCGATGGCTCCCCGGCCTGATGGTCAAGTGGTACGCCTGGGCCGCCGAGTACCCGGGCACCTCGCTGGACGACCGCCCTCAGGTCGAGTCGACGGGCACCGGCCGCGGATCGCGATGACGCCGGGCCCGAGAGCAGGGCAAGACACCGGCCGGTACGGATCGCGGTGAGGTCCACAGCGGCGGGCGTCGGCGTTGAGACGGCGAAGGGCGGGGACCTCCCGAGGCCCCGTTGGCCTACGAGGCGACGGCCCCGCGACGGGTCGGAGGGCCGGGTCGACGGCGGCACGGGCCGTGCCCTCGGCGAGCCGCGGCGATCCGGCTTCGCGTCCGATCCCGGCGTGGAAAGCTCGCGTCGCCCCTCCGGTCCCGTTGTCGGCGGGGGGGTTTTCGCCTAGATTACAAGGTCTAGCCCGTCGGACCGATGTCCCCTCAGCTGCCGGATCGCCGCCCATGAACCGACCCTCGACATCCCGCCGGACGGACCGAAGCGGGTTCACGCTGATCGAGCTGCTGGTGGTCATCGGGATCATCGCCGTGCTCGCGGGGTTGCTCTTGCCTGCGGTGCAGGCCGCCCGCGAGGCGGCGCGACGGGCGCGGTGCGTGAACAACCTCAGGCAGATCGGCCTGGCGCTGGCGTCGTATGAGGGCGTCCACCTGGCCCTCCCGCCCGGCTACGTCTCGGCCTTCGACGCGGTCGGGACCGACACCGGGCCCGGCTGGGGATGGGCGTCGATGATCCTCCCGCAGCTCGAACAATCGCCGGCCTTCCAGGCGCTGAACTTCTCGGCGGGGATCGAGGCGACGGCCAACGCGACGGCCCGGCTGCCCCGCTTCGGCGCCTACCTCTGCCCCTCGGACACGGTCAAGCCCGAGTGGTGGGCCACCGCGAGCGATCCCGCGACCTCCGCCCCGCCGGCGAGGATCTGCCGGGTCGCGCCCTCGAACTATGTCGGCGTCTACGGGGTGACCGAGCCGGGGGTCAACGGCCAGGGGCTCTTCTACCGGAACAGCCGGGTCGCCTCGCGGGACATCACCGACGGGACGTCGACGACCCTGTCGGTCGGCGAGCGGTCGCACCGGCTGGGCGAGGCGACCTGGTGCGGCTCGGTCACCGGCGCCGTGCTCGCCCCCGAGCCCGGCGACGACGACGGCGTGGGCTTGGCCCATCCCGAGGCCGGCGCCGGGATGACCCTCGGCCACGTCGGCGAGGGCCGGGGCCCCGGCGACCCGGCGTCCGAGGTCAACCAGTTCTTCAGCCGCCACGGGGCCGGCGTGAATTTCCTCTTCGCCGACGGCCACGTCAGCTTCCTCAAGACGTCGATGGACTACAAGACCTACCGCGCCCTCGGCACGAGGGCCGGCGGCGAGCTGGCCACCGGCGACTTCTGACCCGGCCCGAGCCCGGCCCGACCCGAGAACGGAGCCCAGAGATGCCCATCCCCCGACCCTGCCCGAAGCCGGCCGCCCTGCTCGCCCTGACCCTGCTCGCCGGCTGCGGGTCGGAGGTCCGGCGCGACACGATGATCCCGATCGCCGAGGCCCCGCCCGAGCTGCTCAAGATTGCGCAGGCGAAGCGGCCCGGGATGAAGTTCAACGAGGTCTGGAAGGTGAAGTATCAGGGCAAGGACGCGTACGAGTTCCGCGGCAAGGACAAGACCGGCCAGACGCACGAGGTCGAGCTCTCGCCGACCGGCGAGGTCTTCGAAGCCGACTGACGGTCGCGCGGACCCGCCCCGTCGAACGGAAGCCCCCGTGCTGGGCTTCAGGCGGGAAGCTGCCGACATGTCTCACCGATCGAGTGGAGATCTTCCGGGCCCGGCCGACAACCGCCTCTTGAGCATGAGGAGCATGCCGGTCGCCAGCAGGACGCCTCCGAGGCCGAGCGAGGCCGAGGCGAACGAGGGGGATGACCCGCCGAGGGCCGACGGCTCCGTCGCGGCGGTCGAGGCCGTGGCCGAGGCGTCGCCGCCCGTTGTGACCTCGGCCTTGTCCTTGGTCATCCCCTCGCGGTAGGTCTTCTTCTTGATCGAGTCGTAGACCTGGACGCCCCGCTGGATGACCGGCCAGAAGGTCTCCTTGGGGAATCGGGCGTCGAACCGGACGTCGCGGAGTTCCAGGGCGCGCACCTCCCGCTTCGCGGTGGTCGCTTCTCCCTTCTCGGCGACGAAGGTGGTCAGCTCGGACCGGAGCGGGAGGTGGTGCCCCTGGACCTCGTCGACGGTCAGGGCGGCCCAAACCCATCCCGGGTTCGTGGCGTCGGGCGAACGATCGCGGAGGTCCGGATAGACGCGCATCCGGATCGGGATCGAGGTCTGCCGGTCGAGGTCGTAGACGAAATCCTGGTCGGCCATTCCCCAGCGGACCCGTCGGAAGAGGAAGACCTCCGTCGGCCGTCCCGCATGGTGCCCCTCTCCGAGGTAGGTCGCCTTCGGCAGCGCCTCGTAGAGCGGGGCCTTGTCGACGTAGAAATAGCAGAGGGGATAGGGCCGGCTGTTGCCGCCGGTGTATCCCTCCCTCTCGAAGGATCGGCCGATCTCGACGCTGCCCTGGTCCTTGGTGCCCTTATACATGACCAGGGCGCAACGAGAACCGTCGCAATACGACGCGTGGTGGGCGGGCGGGGAGTCCGTCAGGTCGCTCATCGTCACGTCGAGCATCCGCTGCCCCGAGGAGGTCTCGATATAGCGCTCGACGTTGCGGGACTTAGGAGATACGCCCTTGCTCAGAACATGAGTCGTGACCTCCGCCTTCGATTCCAGGCTGATCGACTTCCAGGATTTCATCTCGTTGGCGAGATCACGGATGGCCCGCTCGGTGGGGTTGGCTCGCATGAGTCGAGGTTCCTCGGAGGTTTCCCGGGCAGCGGTCTGTACGGGGGGTCACGCCTGATCCGCCGAATCACAAGGTTGATCGGCCGATCGGCGTGACCCGGAAGAAACGACGTGTCGGCCCTTGATCATGCCTCCATGCCAGGGGCATTCGGCCATCAAGGCGTCAACTGGACCATCGAGTGGAATGCGGTCCAGGAAGGGTCATCGACAGTAGCTCCCCGTACCGTTGCACGGTCCCCCCGTCGTCGTGGTGCCGACATTCGTCGTGCAATCGTATTGAGTCCCCCCGCAGTAGGCCCCGGTCAGTTGACAGGCCGAGCCTGGAGAGATATTGCGGCAGCCGCCGGGGACGCCGCCGCCATTGTAGAACATGCAATAGGAACCCGTCCCGTTCGCGCAGGTCATGCACGGCGGGTAGTTCGGATTGCCGGCGGCGCAGGTGTAGTCGTAGACAATCTTCGTGTTCGACTGAGCCCGGACATCTCCGATTCCGACGAAGGCGGCGATCAGTGCCGGGGTCAGGGTCGCGAGGATCGTCGAAGGGCGGATGACGCGTTCGTTGCGCATGGACGACTCCATTCCGAAGTTCGGTGTCTGGCGACGCCGCGCGGCGTCGCCACGGTTGCGAACCGGGATGACGCCCCGGCTCAGGGCGTGACTTCGAGGCCGCCGCGCGTGCCGAGGGCACGCCAGGTCGGCCCGGCGATCGTGGACGAGGTCCAGCGGACCGACCCGTCGGCCATCGCGGCATTGACGCCGCCGGGGTGGTCGCTCCGGGCCCCGAAGATGCCGTGGCCGTTCGCCGACGAGTGCCCGCAATCGGCAAGCGTGCTGTTGGGCGGCACCAGCGTGAAGAACTCGGTGTAGTAGCCGCCGTAGGTCAACCAGGTCCGGCCCGTGTTGTTGTGGGCGAGGCTCCCGGCGGCGATCCGCGTGCAGCCGTCGATCCAGCCTTGCGCGGTCTCCGGCAGGAACACGTCCAGGTATGCATACCAATCTCGCGCGGGCGATCGCGATCCGCCCGGCGAGCCGACCGACTTCTCGGAGAAGGCCAGGGTGTTGGAGAGGCCGTCGACGACCGAGGCCTGGCGCACCGCGAAAATGTTGATCAGGCCGAGGTTGTCCTGATCGCAGAGGGTGCAGACTCCCGCGTTACCCCGGTAGCTGTTGCTGGCCAGCGGGAGGCCGAGGGACTCGAACAGTGCGGACCCCGTCCCCGGGTCGGACGGGCAGAGGAAGGCCGCGATGACGGTCGAGGCCGCCGTGGCGTTCGCCGGCGGGAGATATTCGACGGTGCATGAGTTGAGCGACAGGTTGATTGAGTCATAGACGTTGCTCTGTTCGAGGTGCGGCAAGAGCAACACTTGCGGTGAGTAGTTTGTCGAGATCGTCGCGAAGGGCGGGTAGTATCCGTAGGTTGACTCGTAGGCCTGAAGGGCGAACCCCAGCTGGCGGAGGTTGGCGGCGCATCGGGTCCGCCGGGCCGCCTCGCGGGCGGCCTGGACCGCGGGCAGGAGCAGGCCGATCAGCAGGCCGATGATCCCGATCACGACCAGGGCCTCGATCAGGGTCAAGCCGCGGCGCCGTGATCTCGTGACGCGAGTCATGGCCGGCCTCCCTCGATCACCACGGTGATTGGCACGACGACCCGGCTCGGTTTCGCCCCGCCCTGCTTCGCCACCAGGCGATGCCCGCCGGGTCCGACGGTCCGGCCGGGTCTGATTCGGGCCGAGAACGTCGCGACCCGCCCCCCCTCGGTTCCCGAGCGACGCTCGACGAGCAACGGCCCGTCGGCGTCTTCGGGCTCGATCTCGACGGCACCGGCCTCGTCTGCCGATAGGGCCACGAACTCGACCCCCGCCGTTCGATCCGCGACGTTTGCGAGGCTGAGCGTCGGGTTCGCCGGGAGGACGCGTAAGCTCGACTTCGAATGCACCGTCACCGTCACGCGTTGCCCGCGGCGACCGTCCCACGGGTCGACGACGATGACCTCGCCGGTCGTCGTCCCCTCCGGTGGGCTCGCGACGAGCTCGACCGCGAAGGTCGATTTGCACTGGACTTCGTTCGGACCATAGTAGGGGGAGACCTCCCGACCGATCGGCTTGAACCGGAGGAAGTCGAGGTCGCACCTCACGGCGGGAGTCTTGCGATCGCCGTCCTCCCGTTCGATCGTCCAGACGGTCAACTCACGTGCCTCGCCCTCCCCCCCATCGAGGTAGGTCAGGTCCCCCGCCGCGCTGAGCAAGAACGGGGGCGTCTCCCCGCCGAACATCCGCAAGGTGAGCCCGACGACCGGCGTCGATGGAGAGTCGGTATGCACCCGGAACTCGACGGTCCGCTCTCCGCTGGCCGGGGGGCTGGCCCCGACCACGACCGCCCCGGTCCCGCCCGGAACGACGGTCTCCGTCTCGACGATCGGTGTCGCGCATCCGCACCCGCTCTCGACGGAGAGGATGCGGACGGGCGTCCGGCCGGGGTTCGCGAGGGTGAATCGGAGGCTCGGTTGGACCTTCGAGCCCGAAAGGTTGGTCGCAGACGGTCGCCATTCGATGAGCGGCTCATCCGCGACGAGTTGTCCGGGAACTCCCCGGAAATCCCGCCCCAGAGAGGCCCAGGCCGAAGCACCGAGAAGGACGACTCCGACCCCGACGAGGTACTGACCGCCGGATCCAGGACGCATCGTCAGCCTCCGAGGGGAGAGACTTCGTATGACGCCAGACCGTTTTTCGCCCATGGTCGGTTCGAGAAGTGGGTTGTCGGTGAATATAGCCAACCCTTGGCCTAGATGTCAACAAGATCCCTTTATAAAAACAATCCCGTCCGAACCGTGCTCGACCTGTCCCCGCAAGCTGACATTCTTCGGGGGAGAGACGGCGCGAGTCCTCGCGTCCCTCCTCCGCCCGGCAAGTCGTCACATGGGCGATGGAAACCCATCGGCGGACGTCAGCGGTGGCCCGGCGCGCACCGGCTTGTTACGATCCCTGTGAGGGGGCGGTGGTCCGATCGATTTGCCGCCCCGGGCGCATTGCGACGAGGCGGGCCCACCGATGGTGCGGCGGACGGCGGACGGGTGGCGGTTCGATCGGGTCGAGGCGCTCTGGGAGCGGAAGTCGATCCGTCGCGTGGCCGTCGGGCTCGGGGCGCTCGCCTCGGTGGTCGCCTACGGGGTGGCCGGCTACGTCGCCCTCGGCTGGAGCCCGTTCGACGCCTTCTACATGGTCGTGATCACCGTCTCGGGCGTCGGCTTCGGCGAGGTCCGGCCGATGGCGACGACCGCCGAGCGGGTCCACACGATCCTCGTGATCGGATCGGGGCTCGTCTCCGTCGGGTTCACCGTCGCGGGGCTGATCGCCGTGTTTACGGAGGGGGAGATCCTCCGGACCCTGGGGCACCATCGGATGCGCCGCCAGATCGACGAACTCGCCGATCACACGATCATCGCCGGCTACGGCCGGATCGGGGCGCTCGTCGCCGACGAGCTCGCGACCAACGGCCGGCCGGCGGTCATCATCGAGCGGTCGGCCGACCGCGCCGCCGTGATCGAGCGGCGCGGGCTGCTCTACGTCCAGGGGGACGCCACCGACGAGGCGACCCTGCTCGCCGCCGGCCTCGACCGCGCCCGGGTCCTCGTCTCGGTGATGCCGAACGACGCCGACAACGTCTTCGTCACCCTCACCGCGCGGCGGCTCGCGCCCAAGGTCGAGATCATCGCCCGGGCCGAGGGGACGAGCACCCAGAAGACCCTCCGCCAGGCCGGCGCCGGCCACGTCGTGATGCCCGCGGCGATCGGCGCCCACCGGATCGCATCGCTGTTGACCAACCCCTCGGCCGTCGAGTTCGCCGAGCTGGTCACCAACCAGGGACGGCTCGAGCTGGAGATGGAGGAGATCCCGATCCCGGAGAACTCCCCGCTCGCCGGCCGGACGATCGCCGAGTCGGACATCCGCAAGAAGACCAACGCCCTGGTCGTCGCCGTCAAGCGGCACGACGGCCGGATGGAGTACCCGGCGAGCCACGAGGAGCCGCTGGTCGTCGGCGACGTGGTGGTCCTCCTGGGCCGGCGGTCGAACCTCGACCTCTTCCGCCGGATCTACTGGGCCTGAACCCGCGACCCGCCCCGCCTCTCGCTGCCGACGGTCAGCCCGGCCCCGCCAGGGAGAGCGACGGGGCCTCGGCCGCGATCTCGCCGTCGATCGGCGGGCGGACGAGGGTGATGTGCCGAGCCCAGTCCGGCTCGGTCCTCGGGAAGTCGAGCCGGGTGTGCACCCCGCGCGACTCCTCGCGCTCGGCGGCCGAGGCGATCATGAGCCGGGCGACGATGAGCATGTTCTGCAAGGTCCACCCGGCGGGGTCGTCGAAGCCGCGGGCGAGGACGTAGCGGCACCAGCGGTCGACCTCGTCGGCGGCCTCGGCCAGCCCTCGGGCGTCGCGCGCGATGCCGACCTTGCGCCACATCAGGGAGCGGAGCGAGTCGCGGATGTCGGCGATGTCCAGCGGCTCGCGGGCGGCGGGCGGGACCTCGGCGCGGACGGGCGGGACCTCGAGCGAGGACGGCTCGCCGTCGAGCAGCCGGGCGATGTCCTCGGCCGCGCGGGCCCCGTGGACCAGGCCTTCGAGCAGGCTGTTCGACGCCAGCCGGTTCGCCCCGTGGAGCCCGGAGCTGGTGACCTCGCCGCCGGCCCAGAGGCCGGGCAGGGTCGTCCGGCCGTCGCGGTCGACGGTCACGCCGCCGACCATGTAGTGGGCCCCGGGGCGGACCGGGATCGGGTCGCGGGTGATGTCGAGGTTGAACCCCCGGCAGAGCTCGGCGATCCCGGGGAACCGCGCCCGGACCGTCGTCGGGTCCAGGTGCGCGAGGTCGAGATAGACGTTGGGGTGCTGGGTCTTCGCCATCTGCGCGGTGATGGCCTTCGAGACGTCGTCGCGGGGGGCGAGCTCGGCGTCGGGGTGGTACTCGGGCATGAACCGGTGCCCGTAACGGTCGCGGAGGTAGGCCCCCTCGCCCCGGAGGGCCTCGGTCAGCAGGTGGCGGGCCGACCCGGCGAGGTACAGGACGGTCGGGTGGAACTGCATGAACTCCATGTCGCGCAGCTCGGCCCCGGCGCGGAAGGCCAGGGCGTGGCCGTCGCCGGTGGCGATCGCGGGGTTGGTCGTCTCGCGATAGAGCTGCCCGGCCCCGCCCGTGGCGAGCACCACGGCGCGGGCCCAGACGATCGACGGGCCTCGCCGCCGGTCCCAGACGATCGCGCCGCGGCACCGCCCTTCGTGGGTGATCAGGTCGATCGTGAACGAGTTCTGCCAGATCCGCAGGTTGGGCCGGGTCCGGGCCCGGAGGATGATCGCGCGCATGATCTCGCGGCCGGTGGCGTCCCCCAGCGCGTGGGCGATCCTCGGGTGCGAGTGGCCCCCTTCGAGCCCGAGCGCGACCTCGCCGTCGACCCGGTCGAACACCGTCCCCCAGGCGATCAGCTCGGCGATCCGCTCGGGCGCCTCGCGGACGACCTGGTCGACGACCTCGGGGTCGCACAGCCCCTTGCCCGCGGCCATCGTGTCGGCGATGTGGTCGGCGAACCGATCCTCGGGCGCGAGGACCCCGGCGATCCCCCCCTGGGCATAACTGCTGTTGCTCTCGCGGACCTCGTCCTTGGTGACGACCAGGACCCGGAGCGGCTCGGGGATCCCCATCGCGGCCCGGAGCCCGGCCACCCCGCCGCCGATCACCAGGACGTCGGCGAAGTGGTGCGCCAGGTCGCGCGGGTCGAACCCGACCAGGTAACGCCTCGGCAAGTCGATCGGCGCGATCATGGGGGACGCGGGCCTCGGGGCGGTCGGGCCGGGACGGATGCCGGCCCGCGCCATTGTAGGCCCCGGCCGCCCCCGGTCCACAGGGCGTCGGCCCGGCCTGCAAGAGACGAGAATCCCCGCCCCGCTCCCCGGATCGAGGGAGCGGGGCGGGGATCGATCGGCTCGCGACGTCAGACACGGCCCGGGCCCTATCGGTTCGTCCCGCCCGCGGTGGACGGCCGGCCCGGGCTGTTGCCGCCGGCGCCGGAGTTGCCCGTGCTCGTCTTGTAGGCGTTGAACCGGCCCCGGAGCGCCTTGGGGACCGGGGCGTCGGCCCCTTCGGAGAGGCCGCCGTTGGTGTCGGTCGGCAGGTCGCTCCCCTGCCGCTGGCTCTTGTTGCTGACGGCGACGTTCGGCAGGGCCTCGGGGGCCTTCCGGTTCGGGTCGAATACCCGCTCGGGCTTGGTCTCGCCCTTGACCTTGATCTCACGGCCGGCGCGCCCCGGAGCCTTGGGCCGGGCGGACTTCTCGTACCGCTTGACGAACTGCTCCATCTCCCCCTTGGACATCCCGAGCTGCTTCTCGACGTCGGGCGTCACCCGGTCTTCCTTGAGGAGGTCCTGGATCTTGCGGATCGCCAGGACGCCCGAGTCGGGTGCGACCGACTCGCCGGGCTTTTCGGGGACCTGGCCGCTGGCGTCGGACGGCGGGACGGTCTTGTCCTCGGGCCGGTTGCCGGCGGGCTCGGGGACGTTCTTCCCTCCGCCGTTGGCGTTCCTGCCCGAGCCGTCCCCCTTCTCGGTCCCGGGCCGGTCGGCCGGGTCGTTCCCCTCGCCGGGCTTGCCCGTCCCCGGCCTGCCGCCGGGAGTGCCGGCCGCCCGGCTGCCGTTGCCGCGGGCGTCGCCGGGGGCCGAGCCACCCTCCGACGGCTTGCCGGCCGGGCCGGGCGTGCCGCCGGGGCTGGACGACGGAGTGCCCGCGGAGCCCGGCTGGCCGCTGCCATTGCCCGGCTTGCCCGCCTCGGACCCGCCCTCCTTGCCGCCGGCCTTGTCTCCCGGATTGCTCCCCGCGCCGCCCGGCTTCGAGCCCTCGCCCTGGCCCGGGCCCGGCTTCTCGCCGGAGCCCTTGCCGGCCCCGGGCTTGTCTCCCGCGCCCTTGCCCTCGCCGGGCTTGTCTCCCGCTCCCTTGCCCTCGCCGGGCTTGCCGGCCTCGGAGGCCGAGTTGCCCTTGCCTTCCTGGCCGTTCGTCCCCTCGCCTCCCTTGCCGTCCTCACCCTTCTCGCCCGCGCCGGCCTTGCCGGCGGGATCGCCGGGCGTCTCGGGCTTCGTGCCCGACCGGCTCTCGGTCGGCGGCGAGCCCGGGGGCTTCGTCGGCGGGTTGCCGACCTTCGGCTCCGACCCGGCCTGGCTGTTGCCGGGCCCCTTCCGGTTCGGGTCGGGCGGGTGCGGGGCCCCCTCGGTCGGCTTCGGGTTCGTGCCCGACGGCGGGGCCGGCTTCTCCTCGCCGGGCCTGGCCCCGGCGGGGTCGGCCTGGCCGGGCTCGGGCCTGGCGCTCGGGTCGGTCGGCTTGCCGCTGGGGTCGGGCTTGCCGCCCGGCGGGGTCCCGTTCGGCCGGCCGGGGGTCGGCTTCGCGTTGGGGTCGGCCGACGGGTCGGGCTTCGCCCCGGTCATGTCCTGATCGGGCTTCGCCGGGCGGGAGTCGCTCGGGTTGCCCTTCTGGTCCGGGTCGGCGACCGCCCCATCCTTCGCGTTCGGCTTGCCGCCCGGTGTGTCTCCGGCCTTCGGGGGCTGCGGGTTGGTCCCCTCCCCCGGCTTCGGCTTGCCGAGGCCACTCGGCATCGACTGCGACCCGGCGGCCGGGTCGGGCTTCTGGCCGTCCTGGGGATTGCCGGGCTTCTCGGCCCCGCCGGTCCCCTGCTGGGCGTCGGGCTTCCCCGTCCCGCGCTGATTTTGGAGGCCCTGCTCGCCGGGCGGCTTGGTGCCCGACGGGTCTCCGGCCCCCGGCTTCTGCCCGTCCGTGCCGGCCTGACCGGGCTCGGGCTTGGCGGGATTGGCCTGGCTGCCCTCTCCCGACCCCTCCGGTTTGGCCGGCGGGACCGCGTTATCCGTCCCCGTCTTCGACCCCGGCGCCTCGCCGGGATTCGTCCCGGCCGGGTTCCCCGACGGCTTGCCGTCCGGCCCCGGCTTCGAGCCCTGGCCTGACCCGGGCGGCTTGGTCGGGTCGGGCTTCGACCCCGCGCCGGCCGGAGGCGAGCCGGACTTGTCGCCGGCCTCGCCCTGCCCGGTCCTCGGATCGCCGACCGGCTTCGACGGGTCGGCCGCGTTGAGTTTGGCACCCTCGGGCTTCGTCGGCCGGCCGGTCTTGGGGTCCTGGCCCTCCTTGCCCGCCGGGTTATTCCCCGCGGGATTGGAGGGATCGGCCTGGGGTTCGCCCGCCGTCCCGGGCTTGCCGCCCGGCCGCTCGGGCTTGGTCGGGGCGGACGGGTCGCGACCCGTCGGGCTCTCCCCGGCCTTGGGAGCATTCCCACCCTGAGTCGCGTCGGGCTTCGTCGGCTTCGTGAGATCGTTCGGAGTGCCGGCGGGAGACCTCGACCCTTCGGCCGAGGGGTCGCCCGCGCCCGTCTTGCCGGGCTCGGACTTGGTCCTCGTCGGATCGCCGGACCGGCCCTTCGGATCTGGCGAGCCTTCGCCCGACTTGCCGGCCATGTTGGGGTTGGTCTCGGGCTTGGCAGCCCCGCCCGTCCCGGCCCCCTCGCCCGACTTCGGGGCCCCCTCGCGGGGGTCCTTCTCGGGTCGGCCAGCCTCACCGGGCGGCTTGTCGCCGGCCTGATCCTTGGTCGTGCCACCGGCCCCGGTCGGGTTGGACTTCGTGGGGTCGGGCTTCTCGGGCTTGGCCTGGCGGCCGGTCTGGTTCTGCCGGGCGGCGGGGTCCATGCCGGCGTTGCCGGCCTCGCCCTGGGAGGGGTCGGCCGTTTCGGGCTTCTCGGGCTTGGCCGGTTTCTCGGCCGAGGCGGGATGACGCGCGCCCTTCGGGGTGTTCCTCGGTCCGGAGTTCGATCCCGCCTTGGGCTGGGCGCCGCCGTTACGCGTCGACTGGTCCTGATTGGCCGAGCCGGGCTCGGGCGGGCTGGTGCCGGGGTCGTTCGAGTCGTTGCCGCGAGAGACGTCGCCGTTGGGGTCGCCGTTGCCGGGATCTTGCGGGCGGGCCGCGTCCTTGCCCGTCTGCGGCTTCGGCTTCCGATCGGCTCGCGAGACCTGCTCGCCGGGCTTCTCCTGCCCCTGGGCGCTCGCGGGGTCGGCTCCCTCTCCGTTGCCATTCTGGGGCTGGGGCGCGTCGGCCTGGTTCCCCCCCTGGGTCGGTCGGCCGTTCCCCTTGTTCGGGCGGGGCTTGTTGAGGCCGAGGTTCTTGGCCGCCTGCTCGAGCTTCTTGAGGTCCTGCTCGGAGAACGGCTTGTCGTCGCCCCCGGGCTGGGCCTGGCCGTCGCCCTGGCCGCCGTCCTTGGGCTCGCCCTCGCCGGGCCTGGGCTTCTCGTCGTTGCGGGCCATCAGGTTGCGGTCGTCGGCCGGATTCTTCTTGCCGCCCTCTCCGCCTTCGCCGCCCTGCTGCGGATTCCCCTCGGCTCCCTCCCTGGGCGGGTCGTTGTTGGCGACCTGCTGGGGAGGCGGCTGGTCGTTCGGCCCCTTGCCGTCTTCGAGGTTCTGGGCGTCGGCCGCGTCCTTCTTGTCCTTCTTGACCTGGTCGTCGAGCTTGGCGACCTCCTCGCGGCGGGCGGGCTCGACCACCTCGATCTCGAACCGGGGGGTCTCGAACTTGTTCGGCTGCGGCTCCTTGGTGTCGCGGACGGTCACCGCGTACTGGAGCTTCATCCCGGGGCGGGCGTTGAGCCGGGCGAGGTCGATCTCGAACGTGTTGACGAGCTTGCGCCTCGGCTCGGGCATCGGCAGGGTGTCGAAGGCGACCTGCTTCGCCCCTTCGAAGACCTTGAGGAAGACCTCCTTGACGCCGTAGTCGTCGGCCGCCTCGACCGTGACCGCCTGCTTGGCGTTGGACGGGAGCTTGATCGATGGGCCGGGCTTGGTGATCTTCGCCGTCGGCGGGTTGTCGCGGCGGGCCTTGATGTCGTAGACGACCGGCTCGGGGTTGGACTGGCCGCCGGTGGTCGTGAAGGTGATCGTGTACGCCCCGTCGGCCGTCACGGTGAACTTGCCGATCAGCTCCTGGGCATCGCCCGGCTTCGGGGCCATCGGCAAGGGGCCGATCTTCGCCCCCATGTTGAGCCTGCCCAAGCTGGCCGGCTGGCTCGTCCTGGCGTGGACGGTGACGATCGTCCCCTCGATCGCGTCGACGTTGCCCCCCTCGACGTTCGCCCGGTCGGGCACCCCGGTGTAGGCGGGGAAGTCATAGTCGAGGGCGACGTCGGTCACCATCGGCGCGGGCAGGACCTCGACGTGGTAGGTCTTCGACCGGGCGTCGCCGCCGGTCAGGTAGTAGTCGGTGCTCCGCTGGACGTTCCGCAACGTCGTCTGCCAGGCGTCGTACTTGTTCGGGCCGGGGGCGAAGTCCTGCTCGGCGAAGAAGTCGCCGCCGTCGACGCTCGCATGGAGCACGACCCGATCGGGCCGCTTGCCGTCGACCTCGACCTTGAACGTGACGTGGTCGCCCGCCGTCACCGTCTGCTGATTCCCCTTGTCGCCGGGGACGATGTTCTCCAGCCGGGTGTCGGTCGGCGGGGCGATGTCGAAGAGCATCGCCCGCTTGACCGAGTCCCACGGCTGCTTCGGCGTCAGGGCCACATAGAAGCAGAAGATCACCACGATCGCCGACAGCGCATATGCCGTGTGCAGGACCCGGCGCTGGTTGACGACCCCCTCGACGTCGACCGTGCGGAGCTGGTCGACCGCCCTCGCCTCGATCGCCGCGAGGAACGACCTGGGCATCGTCTCGCGGTCTTTCCGGAGGCTCAGGTAGTTGATCAGGCCGTTCTTGAACTCGGGCTGGGACGTCTCGATCGTCTTGGCCGCATACAGCCCATTCACGCTCGCGATCAGCGGCCGGACGATCCGGAGCGCCGCGTACGTCCCGCCGAGCCCGACGCCGAGCAGGAAGACGACCCGGCGGATCCCCAGCGAGAGGGCGAAGACGTGGTCGAGCACGACCTCGAGGAAGAGCACGGCGAGCCCGACGGTCACGAGCGTCAGCCCGGCCGAGAGGACGTCGATCTTGGTGATCTGCGACCGGGTCCGCCGGAGCTGATGGTCGATGAACTGCTCGTAGTCGAGCACCTTGCCCCGCGCCTGCGTGCCCGTCGCCATGGGGAAGCTCCGTCCGTTGCCATCGGGTCGGCGCGAGCCGCGTCGTGCCCGATCGGGCGTCACGCGAGTGCGTGAGTGGTCGCGGCTCAGGCTCCTATTATACGTCGCCGCGTCCAAAAGCCCAGGACCGAGGTCCGACGATCGTCGCGGGGCGGCGGCTGCACCGGATTTCTTGGGATCGGTGACGCCCTCCGTGGTCGCCGCCCGGGAGGCTTCGATCGGCCCGCCCGAACCTCCCGCGCGGATTCGCGGAACCGACCGGCCCCTCGCCTCGATAGTGCCCATCGTTCGGCCGCGCCGCCACGGCCACGACCGACGGACACCCTCGACGAGGCAAGCCTCCGATGACGCAAGAGACCGACCCCGACCAGCCCGCCGTCTCCGACCGCAAGCGCGCCGCCAACCGACTCAACGCCCGGAAGTCGACCGGCCCCCGGACCGCCGAGGGCAAGGACAAGTCGCGGCGCAATGCGCTCAAGCATGGCCTCTGCGCCTTCGTCCTCGCCGTCCCCGACGAGGATCCCGCCGTCTTCGCCGCCCGGCTGGAGCTCTGGAACGAGGAGCTCAACCCCGCCGGGCTCGACTCGTCGCGCTACGTCGTCCTGATGGCCGTGCGGCACTCGGTCCGGCTCGACCGCTGCGACCACACCCACACCGCGAAGGTCGCCGACCTCGCCCGCGGCGCCGACGCCGCCCACCGGGAGGCGAGATCCAAGGAGGTCGAGGAATTGGCGCGGATGCTCAAGGACGACAACGACATCGCCGTCCGCCGCCTGAAGTCCTTCCCCGAGGGGTGCGAGTACCTGGCCAAGCAGTGGCGGCTCCTGGAGCCGACCCTGGTCGACCCGGCGCACTGGG